>Ga0209415_10013327_pt1 | contig 13568 bp, 14 predicted proteins | sample PeaSoiSIISIP2007_FD_187696 | JGI IMG/M metagenome (GOLD analysis project Ga0209415, IMG submission 187696) | Peat soil microbial communities from Weissenstadt, Germany - SII-SIP-2007 (SPAdes) (version 2) | ecosystem: Environmental > Terrestrial > Soil > Wetlands > Peat | place: Germany... | reverse complement strand
CCGACGTTCAAGCTGGAGACCTGGCTCGGCTTCATCTTCATCAACTTCGACGCCGAGGCGTCGCCGCTGGCCCCGCGCCTGGCCAAGGTCGCCGAGGCGATCGCGCCTTACGACCTCGCCGCCGCCGACGGGCCGCCGATCATGACCGGCAGTTTCGCCTGGAACTGGAAGGTGATGTTCGAGAACAACAACGACGGCTACCACGCCAACAAGCTGCACCAGGGGCCGCTGCACGACTTCGTACCGAGCGAGCTGGCGACCTTCCCGCCGTCCGGCCCGACCGACGCGGGCTTCCTGCGCTTCAACGGCACCACGCACCCCGACGCCAGTTTCAACCCGACGCAGAAGGCGGTGCTGCCGATCTTCCCCAGGCTGACGGAAGTCGACCGTAACCGGATGACCTTCGCCAACGTGCCGCCGACGCTGTCGCTGGTGCTGGGCAACGATCTGGTGATCTTCCTGATCCTGCGCGCCACCGGACCCGAGACCATGGAGCAGGACACCGGCGTCCTGGTCGCGCCCGGCGCGATGGACGATCCGGCATTCCCACACCGGCTCGACATGATCATGACCAGCGCCGGCAAGATCATCGCCCAGGACATGCATGTCGATGCGCTGGTGCAGGTGGGGCTGCGCTCGCGTTTCGCCGCCCGCGGGCGTTATTCCTGGCAGGAAGGCGCGCAGGGGCAGTTCAACAACTGGCTGGTGCCGCGCTACCAGCAGACCTGGCGGCGGCTGAGCGGCAAGGCGCTTCGGGCCAAGACCGCCGCGCCCAGGCGAGCGGCCGTGTTCTGATGGCGCGGCGTCCCGCCATCTTCTTCGGCCACGGCAGCCCGACCGTCGCGCTGGAGACCAGCGACACCACCCGGTGCTGGGCCGCACTCACCGCCGAGCTCGGCAAGCCGAAGGCGATCCTGGCCATCTCGGCGCACTGGCTGACGCGCGGCGTCGCGGTCACGGCGATGGCGCGGCCCAAGACCATCCACGATTTCGGCCGCTCGCTGCCGGCGCCGCTGTTCGACGTCCAGTACCCGGCGCCCGGCGATCCGGCGTTGGCGGCTCGGGTGCGCGACCTGCTGGCGCCGGCGGCGGACGTCCACCTCGATCGCAGCGAGTGGGGGCTCGACCACGGGACCTGGTCCGTGCTGTGCAAGGCCTATCCGGACGCCGACGTGCCGGTGGTGCAGCTCAGCATGGACGTGACCAAGCCGCCGGCCTGGCACTACGAGATCGGCCGCCGCCTCGCGGCGCTGCGCGACGAGAACGTGCTGATCGTTGGCAGCGGCAACATCGTGCACAATCTGAGTGTGATGAGTGCGCGTGACGCGCCGCCTTACGACTGGGCGGTTCGGTTCGACCTAGCGATGCGCGCGGCGATCGAGGCGGACACGCCGCAAGCGGTGATCGACTACGCATCGCTTGGCCGGGACGCGGCGCTGGCGGTGACCGATCCCGACCACTTCTGGCCGCTGCTCTATGTGCTGGGCGCGCGCGCCCCGGGCGAGGGCGTGCGCTTCTTCAACGAACGGTTCGAGTTCAAGTCGCTGAGCATGACCAGCGTCGTGGTCGGCGGCATCGAACCCGGGGTTCGCGCGGGCGCCTGATCTGATCGGAGGGAATGGATGGGGTTCATCTGCGAGCCGGGCCGCACGCGCCCAGACACCCCGCCGGGCGCCCTGCACCAGCTGAGGGCGACACCGAAGACTGTGCACTGGGGCTATTTCGACGCCGGTTTGGCGCCGGCGCTGCGGGTGAAGAGCGGCGATCTGATCCAGGCCGAGGCGATCACCCACCACGCCGGCGATGCGCCCGAGCTGATGTTCGACGCCGGCGTCGAGATCATCTTCCGCGAGGTGCCCGAAGCCGACCGCAACCCCGGCGTCCACATCATGACCGGGCCGATCAATGTGGAAGGCGCCAAGCCGGGCGACGTGCTGGAGGTGCGTTACCTGGCGATGACGCCGCGCTGCGCCTATGGCTCCAACCTCGCCGCCAACTGGGGCTATCTCTACAAGGAGTTCGGCGAGACCGAGCGGGTGACGATCTACCAGCTCGACGCCAACACCGGCTACGCCGAGGCGCTCTACGCCTACGACTTCCCGGGCCAGTACCTGGTCCCCGGCACGATCACCCACTGCCCAGTCTGCGACCGCCAGCCGGCGCTGCAGGGCGTGCGCATCCCGGCCCGGCCGCACCTCGGCACCGCCGGCGTGGCGCCTGACGCCAAGGGCCGCGTCAGCACCATTCCGCCGGGCGCCCACGGCGGCAACATCGACAACTGGCGCATCGGCGCGGGCTCGACGATGTACTACACGGTTCAGGTCGAGGGCGGCCTGTTCTCGATCGGCGACCCGCACGTCAGCCAGGGCGACGGCGAGCTTTCCGGCACCGCCATCGAGGCCTCGCTCAACGTCTTGATGCAGATCGTGCTCAGGAAGGACCTCGCCATCCCGGCCCCGCTGCTGGAGACGCCGAAATACTGGATCGTGCATGGCTTTAACGAGGACCTGAACGTCGCCATGCGCGAGGCTTCGCTGGCGATGCTGGGCCTGCTCACCGAGCACGTCGGCCTCTCGCGCCCCGACGCCTATTCGCTGATGAGCGTGGCCGCCGACTTCGCCGTCACCCAGGTGGTCGACGGCCGCCAGGGCGTGCATGTGCGCACACCGCGGGACATCTTCGCGTCCGCCGCTGCGCCCCAGAAGACGTGAAGGCCTGGCGGTTCTCCACCGAGCAGTATCCCAACGCCGAGCGGCGCCAGGCCTGGCGCGAAGCGATGATGCGCCTGCGCCTACCGGTGGGGCCGGGCTCGGACGACACCGACGTCGACGCCTCGGTGATCTCGCTGGTCTCGCCCATGGGCATGGAGTTCTCGCTGGTCAGCGCCGGCGCGCAGGAGATCTCCGGTCGCAATCCGGACCAGCCGGCTGCGGTCTGGGTCGCCACCCTGCTCGACGGCGCCGCGGTGCTGGACGACGGGCGTGGCGAGACCGACGTGGCGGTGGGCGACATCGTGTTCGGGCCGACCGGCCAGGCCGCCGCCCTGCGTCTGACCAGCCGCTTCCGTCTCCTGCTGATCACCGTGCCGAGGGTGGCGCTCGACCACCGGCTGGCGGCGCCGCGCGCCGTTCGCGTCGGCCGCCTGCCAGCCGCCAGCGGGGTCAACCACGCCTTCTCCGGCCTGCTGCGCGCCACCGCCGAGGTGATCGAGGAGCTCAGCGACGATCAGCTGCGCCCGATCGAGCTGGCGGTCACCGAGTTCCTGGTCGCGTGCCTGGCCAGCGAGACCCAGCCGGCGCGCGGGCCGGCGGCGGTTCGCGCCCAGCAGCTGCACCGGGTGCGCCAGACCATCGAGACCCTGCTCGCCGACCCGGACCTTTCGCTGCGGCGCGCGGCCGAAGCCGAAGGGGTCTCGCCGCGCTACCTGCAGAAGCTGTTCGCCAGCGCCGGCGAGAGCTTCAGCGGCTATGTGCGCCTGCGCCGGCTGGAACGCTGCCGAATCGACCTGCTCAGCCCGCGCCACGCCGAGACCTCGATCTCGACCATCTGCTTCCGCTGGGGTTTCAACGGTTCGGCCCACTTCAGCCGGGCGTTCCGGCGGCAATACGGCGTCTCGCCCCGCGAATATCGGCGCGGCGGCGCCGTCAGGCCTGCAGCGACCTGACGATCTCGGCGCGGGTCGGCATCGACGGCGCGGCGCCGGGCCGCTCGGTGGAGAGCGCGGCGGCGGCGTTCGCCCATTGCAAGGCCTCGGCGAGGTCCGCGCCTTCGTCGAGACGCGCCGCCAGCACGCCGCAGAAACAGTCGCCGGCCCCCGTGGTGTCCACGACCTTCGCCGTCCGCCCCGACACGATGATGCGCCGGTCAGCGCCGACAGCGACGGCGCCCGCCTTGCCGAGTGTCACCACGACGGTCTGGTCAGGGCGCGAGATCAAGCCGCGGGCGACCGCCGCGACCGCGTCCACGTCGTCGGCCACGACGGGAACCGTCGCGAAAGCGGCGAGCTCGGTCTCATTGACGATCAGGATGTCGACCAGCGGGAACAGCCGTCGGCCCTCGAGAACCGCCGGCGCGGCGTTGAGCAGCCGCAGCCTTCCTGCGGGCGCGCCGGCGAACAGGGCCTCGATCGCGGCCACCGGCGTCTCGAGCTGCGCCAGCAGCACCCGGCAATCGGCGGGCAGCGGCGCCTCGAGCATCGCCGCGCTGACCGCCAGATTGGCGCCGCCGGCGACGACGATGCTGTTCTCCCCGGCGTCCGAGACCCAGATGAAGGCCTGGCCAGTTGGGTGACCTTCGAGCCTGACCACCGCGGCGGTGTCGACGCCGGCCTCGGCCATCGTCGCGAGCAGTTTGTCGCCCGCTTCGTCCCAGCCCACCGCGCCGATCAGCCTTGTTCCAGCGGCGCACCGGGCGGCGGCGACCGCCTGGTTCGCCCCCTTGCCGCCGGGGAGCCACGCCACGCCGCCGCCCATCACCGTCTCGCCGGGCCGCGGCAGCTCGGCCACGCGGCAGACCAGATCGAGGTTCAGGGAGCCAAGAACGCAGACGCTCATCAGATCGTTTTCCCGCCCGCGCCTCGAACAACCGTATACCGCGGCCGCGCCGCGCTCTGCATTCCAGATGATGGGCGCCGAGGAAAGCCACGCTCGGCCGCAAAAAACCTAGCTTGTACTGGCGCCGCCCCGGCCGCTACGACGGCGGACCGTCCAACCGGGATCGACCATGAAAACGCGCATCACAGAACTGTTCGGCATCGAGCACCCGATCATCCAGGGCGGCATGCACTTCGTCGGCCTGGCCGAGCTGGCGGCGGCGGTCTCGAACGCCGGCGGTCTCGGCATCATCACCGGCCTCACTCAGCGCACGCCCGAGCTGCTGGCGAACGAAATCGCCCGCTGCCGAGAGATGACCGACAAGCCGTTCGGCGTGAACCTGACCTTCCTGCCGTCGGTCACGCCGCCGGACTACCCCGGCTACGTGCAGGCGATCATCGACGGCGGGGTGAAGATCGTCGAGACCGCCGGCAACAATCCGCAGAAGTGGCTGCCGGCGCTGAAGGAAAACGGCATCAAGGTGATCCACAAGTGCACCTCGGTGCGGCACTCGCTGAAGGCCGAGTCGATCGGCTGCGACGCCATCAGCGTCGACGGGTTCGAGTGCGGCGGCCACCCCGGCGAGGACGACGTGCCCAACTTCATCCTGCTGCCGCGCGCGGCCGAGGAGCTGAAGATCCCGTTCGTCGCCTCCGGCGGCATGGCCGACGCGCGTTCGCTGGTGGCGGCCCTGGCGCTGGGCGCCGAGGGCATGAACATGGGCACCCGCTTCATGGCCACGAGGGAAGCGCCGATCCATGAGAACGTGAAGCTGGCCATCGTCGCCGCCTCCGAACTCGACACCCGCCTGGTCATGCGCTCGCTGCGCAATACCGAACGCGTGCTGACCAACGCCGGCGTCGAGCGGCTGATCGAGAAGGAAAAGACGCTCGGCTCGGGCCTGAAGTTCGAGGACATCATCGCCGAGGTGGCCGGCGTCTATCCGGCGATCATGCAGCGCGGCGAGATGGACGCCGGCGCCTGGTCCTGCGGCATGGTGGTGGGGCTGATCCACGACATCCCGACTTGCAAGGAGCTGATCGAGGGCATCGTCACCGGCGCCGAGCAGATCGTCCGCCAACGCCTGGAACGGATGTTCCCGCAAACGGCGGCCGCCATGGCCTAGGATAGCGCGCCCGCTGCGAACGGAGGACACCGCGATGTTCAATACGCCCATGATCCTGAACGGCCCGCTGCGCCACCCGCGGCAGATGCTGGCGGACCAGGAGTACGGCGGGCACACCTCGATCCATGACGACGCCACGGCCGAGAAGCTGGGACTGCGTGCGGGCCCGATCGAGGGGCCGACCCACTTCAGCCTGTTCCCTCCGCTGCTGCAGCAGATCTGGGGACAGGCGTGGTTCGAGCGCGGCTGTATCTCGTCGCACTACCTCAACATGGTGATCGAGGGCGAGGCGGTTCGGGCCTTCGCCGAAATCCCGGCGGCGGGCGGGCTCAAGACGCGGGTCTGGGCCGAAAAGGAGGACGGGACGCCCGTGCTCGAGGCCAGCGCCAGTCTTGGCCCAGATGACGGGCCGACCCTGCTCGACGAACGGATGGCCGCGCTGCGCCCGCCTGAGCGCTTGCTGATCCTGGCGGACCTGCGCGTCGGCATGACCGGCGCCGCGGACGAGTTGGTGCGGATGGACGCCGATCAGCACATGGGCGCGCTGTATCCGTTCTCGCTCAAGCAGAAGCTCGAGGCGATCACCGAGACCTCGCCCTGGTATTCGGACGCGTCGAGCTCGCCATGGGGGCGGGCGATCGTCCCGCTCGAGATGGTCAGCGTACTGGCCGAATACTCAAGCGGCGCGGCGCGTTTCCCGGTGAAAGGCCCTGCGGTCGGCCTGTTCGCCGACCAGGAGATCCGCATGATCGACGGGCCGCTGTTCGTCGGCGAGGACTATCTGATCCGCCGCGAGATCGTGGCGCTGTCGGAGAGCCGGCGGACCGAATCCTATTGGGTGCGTTCGCGCATCTACGACGCCGGCGGGACGTCGCTGAAGGCGGAGATGCTGCTCAACCACGCGACGCTCAAGGACTCCTACGCCGGCTATGCGGCGCCGGCCGCCAGCTAACGGCGGCTATTCCGGCGAGCTGGGCCGGGTCTCGCGGTACCAGGCCAGCTGCTCGCTAGTGGCCAACAGCTTGCCGTCCCGGCGCCAGTAGCTGGAGCGCTCGTCCGAGGCGCCGCCGCCGCCGACACGGCCCTCGCATTCGACCAGGATGAAGTCGTCGCCGACCTGCGCCAGCTCCTCGACGGTCGCGTGAAGGTAGGCGGTGAGCGACAGGGTGGTGGTCATGATCGTCGGCCCTAGCGCATACATCGCCCGCGGCGCCGAGTTGTCGGTGATCATGCCCAGCAGCGCCTTGTCCAGCGGCCCGCGCCGCGAGCGGACCCAGGCCAGCGACCGCGAATCCTCGGACGGCTTGGGCGGGAATCCCTCCAGGGTGCGCCGCTCGAACGCCGACGCGCCGTAGTGTCGCGCCGTCGACTCAGGCGCATCGGGGCTCGGAAGGGTCTCCGGCGCCGGCGCGGCGGGCATCTTGGCGAAGGCGAAGTCGGGCGTGATCGGCCGCCGCGCCATGGTGACGACGCCGTGCACACCGATCTGGTCCGATCCGGCCGGCAGCACCTCCACTTCCCACACCCCGACCGAGCCGCCCTGCCGCAGCCGCCGCGTGCGGATGTCGAGGTCTCCCGCGGGCAGCCCGGCGGCGTAGGTGAGCGTCAGTGAGAGCGCCTCGCCCACGGCCTCAGGTTCCGCCTCCAGCACCCGGATGCAAAGCCCGATGGCGTAGCCGCCCCAAAGCCCGCCGCCGGGGTTGCTCCATTCGGGTCCGGCGACCGTGGTCCACCGTCCGGGCCTGACGGCGGTGAGGGGAATGGACAGGGTGGTCGCAGTGGTCATGACCGCTCTCTAACCAGCCGCCCAGAGCCGCGAAAGAGCTTAGGCGTAACCGAAGCGCCTCGGGCCCATCGAGTCGGCGTTTGCGCCGCCCCGCCGCCGCGCTTAGGTTTCGAGCGTCGCCCGTGGAGGACACCGATGAACCAGCTCGTGCGCACGCTCCGGGTGGAGGAGCTCAGTCTTGCGCCGCTGACGCCGACGATCGGGGCGGAGGTGTCAGGGATCGACCTCGCCGCGCCGCTCTCGTCGGCGGACAAGACGGCGCTGCGCCAGGCGCTGCTGGACTGGAAGGTGCTGTTCTTCCGCGACCAGGACATCACCACCGAGCAGCACCTCGCCTTCGCCCGCAACTTCGGCGCGCTGGAGGAACACCCGTTCGCGCCGGCCAAGGACGGCTATCCGGAGGTGCTGGCGATCACCCACGACCGCGACAGCCGCGGCCGCGAGAACACCTGGCACAGCGACGTCACCTGGCGGCTCGAGCCGTCGCTTGGTTCGATCCTGCGGGCGGTCGAGGTTCCGCCGGTGGGCGGCGACACCCTGTTCGCCGACATGTACGCCGCTTACGAGGGGCTCTCGGACGACGTGAGGGCCGAGATCGACGGCGCGGCGGCGGTGCACGACTTCACCCATTTCCGCGCCGGCATGCGTCGCCGCGGCAAGAGCGAAGCCGAGATCGAGGCCTTCAACGCGGCCTATCCCAAGCCGCACCATCCGGTCGTGCGCACCCATCCCGAGACCGGGCGCAAGGCGCTCTACGTCAACGCCGCCTTCACGGTGGAGATCCTGGGGATGGAGAAGGCGCGGTCGGACGCCCTGCTCGCGCACCTCTACGCTCAGGCGGCGATCCCCGAATATCAGTGCCGGTTTCGCTGGGAGACCAACTCGATCGCCTTCTGGGACAATCGCGCCAGCCAGCATTACGCCGCCTCGGACTATTGGCCGGCCGTGCGGCGCATGGAGCGGGTCACCATCATCGGCGATCGGCCGTATTAGCCCCAGCGGACGCAAGGGGAGCGGGCGGGTGCGATTTTACCGGATTTCAGGGCTGTCGGTCGCCAGTGAGATAGAGCTGCCGGGGCTGACGGCCATCGATCCGGCGTCGGCGCCCGAGGTGACAATCCGGCGCGGGCCTGTGTCCCAAATCCTGGGGGACGCCATCGCCGCCGGCGTGACCTGGCAGATCGCCGGCAAGCGGCTGCTGTTGCACATCCCTGGCGTCGCCCGCTTCCTGCTCAACGACGGCCGCGAGATCGTGGTCGCGCCGGAGTCGGCGGCATCCGTCGCCGATGTCCCGGTGTTCATCCTGGGAACCGTGTTCGGCATTCTGCTGCATCAACGCGAGCAGGTCGTGCTGCATGCCAGCGCGGTGGTGGCGCACGGCAGGGCGGTGCTGTTCTGCGGCGCCTCGGGCGCGGGCAAGTCGACGCTGGCCGCCGCGCTGACCGAGCGCGGCTACCCGCTGATGAGCGACGACTTTTGTGCGCTGACCTTGGACGGATCGGGCCCGCCGCTGGCGCAATCGGATGGGCGTCAACTGAAGCTCTGGGCGCAGGCCGTCGACCGCCTCAAGCTGGCGCCCCGCCGCGGCGCGCGCGTCCGGACCAGCCTGGAGAAGTTCTACGTTGAGCCCGCCAAGGTCTTCAGCGCGCCTCTGCCTCTGGGCGCCGTCTACATCCTGCGAGAAGCGCGTCCGCCGCATGCGGCCGGCATCGACCGGCCGAACGTCGTCGACGCTGCGCTCCTGATTGGCCGCAACGCCTATCGGCCGCTGCTGGTGGAGCGCCTGGACCAGAAGGCGCGCTACTTCCATGCGGCGACCGCCGTCGCCAACGCGGCTGGCGTGTTTCATCTGACGCGCGCGCTCGATTTCAACAGCTTGCCGCACGTCGTAGAGTCGCTGGAACAGCACTGGGTGGATCTGCAACTGATGGAGAAAGCCGCGTGATGGTGGGCAAGCAGGGCGACTGGCTCGCGGCGAAGGTCGGCGACGAACTCGTCATGATGAGCGCTAACACTGGCAACTACGTCGGCCTGAGCGAAGTCGGCGCGCGCATCTGGGAGCTGATCGAGACGCCGCAGGACATCGATGCGGTTTGCGCACAGCTGCAGGCCGAATTCGAGGTCGCGCCCGACGTCTGCCGCGCCGAAGTCGAGCGCTTTCTGAAGGAGCTGGCGGAGCAGGGCGCCGTCGCACTCGATCCGCCGTCCGCGATTGACGCAGCGCGGAGGTGAGCTGGTGACGCAGGACGCCATCGCCTTCAGTGATCTGATCGCGCCGCTCGCGCCTGCCGACGTTTCCGCCCTCTGGCGCAGCCAGACGTTCAGACACCAGCGAGGATCCGGCGAACACCGCTTCGGCGCCCTGCTGAACTGGGACAGCCTGTGGGCGCTGATCGACGGCGCGGTCATTGCGCCAGAGAGCTGCCGGGTGACCTACGCCCGCAGGACCGTGGATTCGACGTTTTACCTCGACGAAGGCAGATTCAATCCGGACCGGCTCGCGGGATTGTTCGAGCAGGGCGTGAGCATGATCATCGTCAAACTGAATGAGCATGTGCCGAGCATTGCCGCCGCGTGCCGCGACGCCGCGAACTTTGGGCTACGCATCGTCCATGCGGGCGCGATCGCGACGACCGGCGATCAGGGCGCTTTCGGGTCCCACTACGATCTGTTTCACCTGATCGTCCTCCAGGTGGAAGGCAGCAAACGGTGGCGGGTCTATGGGCCTCGAGCTCACAAGCCCACGGCGGCGATGGCTACCGTGGACCCGCCTCAGAGTCCCCCTATCCTCGACACTGTGCTGCAGGAGGGAGACATTCTGTTCCTGCCGTCGGGGTACTGGCACAGCTGTGACAACGGACCCGGTCGCTCCCTCCACGTCACGTTGGGCTGTGTCGCCAAGCCGACCCGAACGCCAGGTGAAGGCGCAAACCCGCAATCGAGAGGGCGATATGGGGTCGAAGACCGGCATGCTGGATCAGATTGACCCTGCTGATCGGGACGCCTTCCGCGAGCGGCGCTACATCGTCGCTCCCCACTTGATCGACGCTGCGCTGGCCGAGTTCTTCTGGTCCTATGTGCACACCAAGTTCGCGAGCCGGCTGCTCGGCCCTGGCGGCAAGGTGTCGCCCGATAGTCTCGGAGGCTATGGCGACCCAACGTTCGACGGTCTGCTCGAATACCTGCGGCCGCACATAGAGGCGCGGTGCGGCCTCAGCCTTCACCCCACCTACTCATTCTTCCGGCTCTACCGCCGCGGCAATGCGCTGCCGCGCCATCGCGACCGGCCGGCCTGTGAGATAAGCGTCAGCCTGAACCTCGGCCAGTCGCCGGCGGCGCCTTGGCCGATCCATGTCGAGGGTCCGTCGGGACGCGTTCACGCGGCCTTGCTCGCGCCGGGCGACGCCCTGATCTATCGCGGCGTCGACTGCGTTCACTGGCGCGACGCCTACGCCGGAAACGAGCTGGTTCAGGTGTTCCTGCATTACGTCGACCGCCACGGGCCCTACGCCGACCAGAAGTTCGACGGGCGCAAGACGCTGATGCGCCCGCAGGACGAGCCCGGCGAAGCGCGTGATTGACGTTGGACGGTGACGCCGCTCGGAATGCGATCGCATGAGCGCGATCTTCGGCATCCTGCGGTTCGACGGCGGCGCGGTCGCGGCCAGCGACCTGGAGCGGATGGGCGCCACCCTGCGTCATCGCGGCCCGGATGGTCGCAAGGTCGCGGTCGAGGGGCCCGTCGGCCTCGGCCATTGCGTGATGCGCGTCAACCAGGAGGACCTGTTCGAGGCGCAGCCGATCCGCGATCGCGCGGCCGACCTGACCCTGGTCGCCGACTGCCGGATCGACAACCGCGAGGAACTGGCCGGCGAGTTCGGCGTCGACGAAGCTCAGCTGGCCGATCTTCCCGACAGCGCGCTGATCCTGCGCGCCTATGCCAAATGGGGCGAGCGATGCGCCGAGCATCTGCTTGGCGACTTCGCGTTCGCCATCTGGGACGGCCGCGGGGGCAAGCTCCTGCTCGGCCGCGACCATATGGGCCAGCGGACCATCTTCTATCACCGGAGTGAGCACTTCCTCGCCTTCGCGTCAGAGATCAAAGCCCTCTGGGCCCTCGCCGACGTGCCGCGCGAATTGCGCGACGAAGAGATGGCCCGTTTCTTCCACAGGACGGTCGACCAGAGGCCGGAGGGCGGGACCCTTTACGCCGGCATCGAAGTCCTGCCCGGCGCGACCGTCATGGCCGTGGGTCGTGACCGCGCTGTCGCGCAGCGGCGCTACTGGGCGCCCGAGGCCGATCCGGCGCACGAGGGCCGCAACGAGGCTTACTACGTCGAGCAATATCGCAAGGTCCTGGCCGAGGCCGTCGCCTGTCGCCTGCGGCGGCTGACGGGACCGGCGGCGCTTCTGATGAGCGCGGGCTTCGACACCGCGGCGATCGCCGGGCTCGCCGGTCCCGTGGTGACCGCCCAACGCCGCAAGCTGATCAGCCTCTCCTGGCTGGGTCCGGAGGGCATGGAGCCCATGCGCGGCGACATCCGGCCCTGGCTCGAGGCCTGCCGACGGGTCATGCCGCATCTCGATGTGCGGGAACTGACGCGCCCAGGGGCGGACCCGCTCGAGGGACTTGGGACGGTGTTCATGCAGGCCGACGGCCCCGGGGCGGGCGACCGGAAGACTTCCGCCTATCTGTTCGCCCAGGCCCAGGCCGCCGGCGCGCGGCTGGTGCTGGACGGCTATGGCGGAGACTACACGCTAAATCCGCGGGGCTTCGGCGCCCTGGCGCGCCACCTGCGCAGAGGCCGCCTTCGCCGATTCATGGTGGAGTTCCGAGCGCACCTGCGAGAAACCGGACAATCGCCGTGGCGGACGCTGAAGCATGAGATCATCCTGATGCTGTTGCCGCCCGCGGTCATTCGCTGGCAGCGCCGCGTTCGCCAGATGGGCTCTGAAGCGCTCTTCGCCTCAGCCCTGCGCGACCTTGAGGGCCCATATTTGGCCGAGTTGCGGGCGCGGAATTCCGTCGAAAAGCGACCAGGCGCCGACTCGATTCCGATCACCGCAATGCGCGCCTCGATTCGGCGTGTCGCCACAAAGATTAGTCGCGGCGCCGCGCCGGGCGGGGCCATTCCTGCCGCAGCCCACGGTCTGGACCTCACGCGTCCGTTTCACGACAAGCGCGTCGTTGAGCTCGGGCTGGCAATCCCCGAGGATCTCTATGTGAAGAACGGGCTGAACCGGTACCTCGCACGCCGCGCTTTGGCCGACGTCTATCCGCCGGCATTCCAGCGACGCGGCCGCAGGAACGAAGGTATTCTCGGCGATGTGACGGACATGGACTCGGCGACGCCGGAGTTGCTTGCTGAAGTCGGGCGGATGGCGGCGAGCCCAAGGCTCACACCCTACTTCGACTTCAAGCAGGCCCAACTGATCTTGGCCGAGACAGACTCGGGAAATGGGTCCGCGCCGAGGAAGGCGGCCGCCCTCAGGGCGATGTTGGCGGCGAGGTTCGTCGAATGGTTCAGCGGCGCGAACGATCGGTAGGTCGGACGACGAGGCGCCACTGGCGTGAAACCGGCCGCTCAGCTGCCGGTCGAGCCGGATGGGGTGGCGCTGTCGGCGGCGAAATGGATCTTGGCATTAGGCGTCAATCCGACCTGGTGATCGGTCGAGCGAAGCTCGGTCATGATCACGCGCGGGGTCGACCACGGCTTGCGCTGGGTTGGCGGTTCTTCCTTCCCAGTCTCGAATTTCGAACCCATCGTGGCGCCCCTATTTTTGCCCATGCTACGATAGCGTCGCCGAGCTGGCAACGCGCACCCAGGCTACGCGTTTCCCTGCAACTAGCCAACCATCGGTTGTCATCAGACCTTTTTCTGCTTTGTCCTTGAAGTCCCAAAATGCGTGCGTTAGCGTTGCCCAGCTAGTTCCTTCCGCAGAGTTTCTGCGTTCGCGGTTTTCCGGCACTCGTCCCAAAAAGCGGAGGCGTCCGTGGCCCAGCCGTTCATCGGCGAAATCAAGATGATGTCGTTCAACTTCGCCCCCAGGGGGTGGGCGCTTT
>Ga0209415_10013326_pt1 | contig 13571 bp, 10 predicted proteins | sample PeaSoiSIISIP2007_FD_187696 | JGI IMG/M metagenome (GOLD analysis project Ga0209415, IMG submission 187696) | Peat soil microbial communities from Weissenstadt, Germany - SII-SIP-2007 (SPAdes) (version 2) | ecosystem: Environmental > Terrestrial > Soil > Wetlands > Peat | place: Germany... | reverse complement strand
TGGTTGCGGGGGTTGGATTTGAACCAACGACCTTCGGGTTATGAGCCCGACGAGCTACCAGACTGCTCCACCCCGCGCTTTAGATATTATGCGACTTGGACCACTTCTGCAACCTGACCTAGATTTGCCCTCGATATCCTTGCAAAACCTCCTTTGAGATGCTCCTGAGAAAAGTACGAACTTGTCGCCAATCGCGGAATAAATGATATCTTCGTGGCGAATTGAGTAGATCTCAGACTGCCGCTAATCGCAGATAGAATTGTGACGGGTGCTTGGCCACACCATTGTCTGAAACCAATTCCAACACAATTTTGCGCGAACTAAAGGCTCGACCTGTGATTTGGCGAATTTTTGCCGTGCTGATCGGAGCGCTTTTCATGATTTGGCCGGCGCTCTACAACCGCTATCCGCTGTTTTATCCGGATTCGGTGACTTACATACAGGACGGTGCTCTCGCTGCGCGGGCGGTTTTCCTTCACAAGTTCGCGGGCTACTATGGAATGCGCTCGCTCATCTATAGCCTCGGCATCCTCCCTTTTCACTGGGGCATCAGCCCATGGCCGGTTGTCGCGCTGCAGTCTCTTCTTACTGCATACGTATTATGGCTTGTGGTGCGTTCAATCCTGCCCCAGCGAACTGCCGTGTGGTATCTGCTTCTTATTGCGCTGCTTAGCATGTTAACCAGCTTGAGTTGGTTCGTCAGCCTGGTCATGCCCGATATTCTTGGCGCTTTGTTGTATCTCTGTGCCTTTCTGCTGGTTTTTGCGCGGGAAAGGTTGTCCCGCTTTGATTGCGTGGCACTGGGCATGATCGCATGGTGGTCGGCAGCCTCCCACGCAACGCATCTCATTCTGTTGGCCGGACTTTGCGTCCTTCTGGTTCTGTTGCGAGTTCTGTGGCGCCGGGAAATGCGCGGCCGATGGAGGGGCATCCTGGAATTGGTGGGGATTGCCTTGCTGGCCGCGGGTGCGCAGTTGGCTCTAAATATTTATTTGTATGGGCAGCCATCGCTGAACGGCGACCGTCCGCCATTCTTGATGGCCCGGCTGATTGCCGACGGACCGGGACGGTGGTATCTCGAGCAGCACTGCCCGCAGACAAATCTAGTAATCTGCGATTTTGTGGATGATCTTCCCGATGATTCAGACGCATTCATATGGGCAGAGGATGGAATCTGGCAAAACGTAGACGACGATGTAAGAAAGCGAATGCTGCATGAGGAATTGCCATTTGTGTTGGCCACTCTGCGCGCATACCCACGGGCCCAGTTGCTCATTTCAGCGCGCAATTCACGGGACCAGCTTAGAGCTATCGGTTTATATGACCTTGACGCCAGCGACTATGTATTGAGTGAGTTCGACAAGACTTTTCCTGGCGAAAGGCAGCGTTACCTGGATGGGCGGCAAGCAAAGAATTTGATGCCACTCGATTTCTTCTCTAGTCTTCAAAAATGGGCAGTCATCGCGTCATTGGGCGTGATCGCCGCCTTCACAGTGGTATTGTGGCGGCAAAGGCCATTTCGATTGCTCGGGCTCGGCGTGGTAATCGTATCCGTGGTTGCGGCCAACGCGTTCGTGACTGGCGCCCTGTCGACGGTGGAAGACAGGTACGAAAGCCGCGTGATTTGGTTATTGCCACTGTTGGCGGGACTAATGATGATGGAATGGCTGGACCATCGGGCGAAAGAAAGGCCGCACGGAAGCAAAACTTAATGGGAAGAGGCCTGACCCGGTCAATACTTGCTGTAAGGCTGGCCGCTGAATGGCGAAATGGCTTCGGAAGCAGAGTGCACGCCGGTGATCCCCGGAGTCGTCTCGTCCGGGTTGAGCAAAACCTGGTCAAATTCCGTCACCCAATCCTTGCGTCGCGTAATTGGGTCCACTGGGATTTCGCGGAGATATCTATTGTCGGGGCTGACCAAATCATCCAGAGATTGCGGTCCGGCATTTTTGTCGGCAGTATAGGCCTCGATGGCGTCACGCATTATGGTTAGGTCCTGCTTGAGGACAGCTTCGCTAGCTTGCTGAATGGAGCGCTCATAGCGCCCCGCAGCCATGCCTAGAAGGATCATGATGATGGCCATGACCACCATCAGCTCCAGCAGAGTGAATCCGAAGCCTGAACTTTGATGAGACCGTAGTTGCCAGTTGCGAATAGAATAATTTCCGATTTTTCTACCAGTCAGCATATTTTGTTCCGTTAAGCGCGGTTCCTTGTGATTTGGAATGAACATCAAAAACATTTTTGCCTCCCCAGGAGGTCGAACTAGGGTCATCCGACACGGATTGTAGATTCCATTCCGCGGTACCCGTAAAAGGGTCCACGGGAATTTTTCTTAAAAAACGGACGTGCATTGTGACCGAGCTCCCGGAACCGACTCCCGCTGGATTGTTGCCGAAAGCCGATGAAGAACCCCCGATGGATGACGGTGGTGTTCCGAACGTAGGTGCGCCGGCAGTGCCATTGGGCGCACCAAGTCCGCCGGCAGCGTTGGAGGTCATGTCCACCCCGTTAACCAGAGTATCGAGATCGGGCGGATAAAATTCGGACCCTTGCTCTGTCCGAAATTTGCCCGCCTCGGCGGCATCTCTGTAGCGATCAATCGCGTCGCGCATTTCGCGGAGGGCGTGGTGCAATTCGGCCTCACGCTGCCGCTTAATGGTGATCCGCAAGAGGGGCGTGGCAGCCGACGCAAGGATCAACAGGATGCCCGTCGCGATCATGAGTTCGAGCAGAGTCATCCCGGCGATGGATGACCAGAACTTGCTTGGGCGGCGGAGCATGATTTGCCTCCGTGTTTACTGCTGCACGTGAACCGTGCCTTCCGTGGTGATAAGCGGGATGGGCTGTTGAGCCGAATTCTTTGCGTTCACCTGCACGATGGAAAGCTTCGAGTCACCCGGAGCCAATGCTTTGATCACCACTCCAACCACTGTACCCGTCCCGTTCACTCCCGGAGCGTTTGTGGGGCGCATGGCGGAGATCACCGCTTGGCCGCGAGACTTGTCAATCTGGCGCACGATGGTTTCCTGTGAATCGCCCGAAAGGAAGCCGCCATGGCGAACTTCTTCAACCGAGATGACCGCGGGATTGTATTGCAGCAAGAACGGCAATGCCGAAAGGTCCGTGACGTTTTCCACCACGATGCCAATGGTTGACGTCTCACCCGGTTTGAGGGTGAGATTGTCAGGCTGGATGCGCAGCGTCGGAGCTGCGCCTGGGGTCGTTGGAGTTACGGGTGGAGGATTTGTAACTGTCGGCCCGTTGGCGATTACTGCAACCCCCGGCATGATTTGGCTGGTTGCCTGCGCGGGCGGTTGTTGTTGTGACTGGTCAGACGGCGCCGGCGGGACTTCTTCAACCAGACGGACCTGCGGGTTCAAGTCTGTGCCCGAAGCGATGCTGCGCAAATTCTCGGCGGTAATTTCCGGCATACGGACAACGTGCGGGGTCAGGATGATGAACACTTCATCATTCTTAGTTTCGATCGACTCCCCGCCAAACAGATACTTTAAAATAGGGATTTTGGCCAGCCCCGGATAGCCATTAATGGAATTCGTGTCTGTGCGTTCGATGATTCCACCCAGAATATTTGCTTCGCCGTCCTTCAAACGTACGCCCGGATCGTCCAAGACCCGCTGGCTGATGATAGGTTGAGTGATTCCGCCGATGCTGACGTTGCCAGTTACAGAAGAGACTTCCACTTTTAATTGCAAGAATACGTCGCGGTTGGGAAGTATCCGGGGAGTAATGTCCACGTTGACGCCGACATCTTGATATTGAAATTGAGTGTTGACCAGAGGACTCAGGACCGAGCTTGCGCCTACGCCTGTCCCTCCGGCGCCAAATCCAGTGCCAAAGCTCCCTGTGGCGATCGGCACGCGGTCTCCGATGCGCAGTTGAGCCTTGGTCCCATCCACCGCGCGGAGTTCAGGATTCTGAATAATCTTTGTTGCGCTGTCCGTCATCATGGCTTCAGCCGTGACGTTGGGAAGCGTTGCACTGTAGAAGCCGGTATTAAAATGCTTAAACTGATTCAGAGGAAGCCCCGACGAGGTTGGAGTAGTTGAAGAGCTACTGGAGGAAGAGGAAGAGGAGGTCGTCGTTGGCGGTGAAAATGTGAGTGATCCGATTCCGCCGGTTCCGGAGAACGAAGGTTGCAGGCCCAGATCCCGCAGACGGTCCTTGCTCACCTCGATGATGGAAACCTGAACAACGACTTCCGGCTTGGCTTTGTCAAGCGCGTCTATCATTCTGCCGACCAGCATCACCTTGTCAGGAGTGTCGCGGATCACAATCGCGTTTTGGGATGCAATGGGATTGATACGGGCCAGCGCTGGAGTGAAAAGGTTGCGGACGGCGGTAACAATGTCAGTCAAATCCTTGTCCGTAGTGACGTTTGAAAGGTAGAAGACGCGCACGATTTCTTCTTCAAACGCTTTCCGCTTGTTGGGATCTTCTGAGGCCACGATGATGATGTTGCTGGTGACCGGCTTCCAAAAAGCCTTTGACTGCAGCGCGGCAATGTCCAGAGCTTGTGTGTAGGTGACGTTCGGCAAATCAACCGTAATCGTCCGCGTCTGTTGTTGAAGGAAGTCAGGATCGAAAATAACTGTTAGCCCGGCCAGCTTCCCGATGGTCTCGAAAATGGTCTTGGCCTGATTGGTCATTTTCAGGCTTATGGGTGCGTGGGATAGTGGTATCAGTTTCGGCGGGCCGTCCATCAATTTGGGCTGGCTCGCTGAAGGGGGCGGCGCGGGCGATTCGGCCTGGCTTCGCGCGGCAATCATTTCCATCGTTCGCTGCGCTTCCTGCGCGGCTATTGCGTTGGATGGATCAATCGCGGCTGCCTTTTGAAATTCGACCAGCGCCTGGTCCAGATTGCCCTTATCGCGGAGTTTCTGACCTTGATTCACGTGAAAATTGGCGGCCTCGAACCGCAGGCGTTCGGCCTTCAGCTTGTACTCCGAATTCGTGGGGTCCGCGCGGAGAGCGCGTTCGTAATGAACCAAGGCGGTGTCGTAATCCTGCAGGGCTTCGGCCTGGCGGCCAGCCTTTAGCTCGTCGTTGCCTTTGGGGCACCCGGAAAGCAATATGGCGGCACAACCTAGAATCAATAGGGGCAGCTTACAATTGCGCATAGTGTATAGACGCCGTGCTGGAGTCAGGAGTTTACCATCCATGATGAATGGCGACAACTAGTTGGGACGCGGAAGTAGTAATGGTGCTTGAGGAAAGGGAAGGCAGGAGACTGGCGTTGGCGCTGGCGGCTTGCATACCGTTAGCGTGGACAGCTATGATGGGACGGCGTGCCGCAAAAACCACAAAAAAAGCAGGGAAAAGAGCGAAACGGGGAGCAGGTAGTGGCTCAAAACCGCTCCGCGAACTTTCACTATTCGATCTTGGAGCGGTTTGAGGCCGGGATGGTGCTTCGCGGAACGGAAGTGAAGGCCCTGAGAGAAGGAAAAGCGAATATTCGGGAGGCCTACGCGCACGTGCAGGGGGGCGAATTGTGGCTCGAAAACGCGCACATCTCGGAATATAACGCCGGAGGGCCCTGGAACCACTCGCCGCTCGGAACGCGCAAGCTCCTAATGCATCGGGAAGAGATTCGAAAGGTTTCCAGCAAGACTCAGGTGAAAGGATTGACGCTGATCCCTTTGCGGATTTACTTTCGAAACGGCATTGCCAAGGTGGAATTGGGGTTGGCCAAGGGCAAGAAGGACTGGGACCGGCGCGCGGATGAGCGGAAGAAGGAAGCGGATCGAGAAGTGAAGGATGCGATGTACCAATCGCGGAGGCGATAAAGGAGACCATGAAAATATCCCTGGATAACCGGAAAGCAGGGGCAGTGGAGGCGCAGGCGCTGGTCAGCTACGTGTTTGAGGGTGACGACATTGTCAGCGGGAGGGTTGACGAGATAGACCAGGCGACAGGCGGCTTGCTGCGAAGGCTGGCGAAGAGCGGAGAAATGACCGGCAAGTCGTTGGAAATGACATTGGTTCACACGCCGGCCGGGATGGCCGCTGAACGGTTGCTGCTGGTAGGTGCGGGAAAGCGCGAGAAATTTGGCAGCGCTGAACTGAGGAAGATCGCGGGTGCAGCTCTGCGAACCCTGAAATCGAAGGGTGTGAAGCAAGTGGCGTTCCTAGTGCGTGAAAATGACGCGAGTATGGAGTCCGCCGAAGCGGTGGCGGAGGGTTTGCTTCTCGCGGATTTTGAAGGGGATAAGTACAAGACTGGCAAGAAAGATAAGGGGCCAGTGGAATGGGTCGCGCTCCTGGGATGGGATGCGAATGGCGGCGCGGAAAAGGCGATTGAGCGTGGACGGATTATTGCTGAATCGCAGAACTTTACGCGCGAGCTGGCGAACGAGCCTTCGAACACGATGACGCCGACAATTTTGGCGGATCGCGCGGCCGAGATGGCCCGCGAGGAAGGGTTAGCTTGCGAAATTCTGGATGAGAACCGGATCAAGGAATTAAGGATGGGGGCGCTGCTTTCGGTGGCGCAAGGAAGCGTGGAGCCGCCGCGAGTGATCGCGATTACCTACACTCCCGCGAACGCCGCGCCGGGCGGGCCGGTGCTGGGACTGGTAGGGAAGGCGGTTACGTTTGATACCGGCGGAATATCCATCAAACCTGCCGCGGACATGGACAAGATGAAGTTTGATATGTGCGGCGGCGCAGCGATGATTGGGGTGATGCGGGCGCTGGCTCGATTGAAGCCGGCGATAAAAGTGATTGCCGTGGTTCCTTCCACGGAAAATATGCCCGGTGGACGCGCGCAGAAGCCGGGTGATGTGCAGATTGCCATGTCGGGGAAGAGCATCGAAGTGCTGAACACGGACGCGGAAGGGCGGCTGATTCTGGCGGATGGGGTTACTTACGCGCGAAAGTTGGGATGCACGCATCTGGTGGATGCCGCCACTCTGACGGGCGCGATTGTCGTGGCGCTGGCGGGAGTGAACACAGGGGTGTTTGGGACCAACCAGGCGTTCACGGATAAGTTGCTGGCGAGCGCAAAAAATGCGGGCGAAAAAATGTGGCCCATGCCGATGGATGATGAATACCGCGAAATGGTGAAGGGAACGATTGCGGATATTCAGAACATCAGCAACAGCAAGGGCGGAGGCGCCATCACCGGCGCGATGTTTATCCGCGAGTTTGTGGATGAGGTGCCCTGGGTGCATATGGATATTGCCGGGACGGCGTGGTATGACGACGCCAAAGCGTGGATGCCGAAGGGGGCAACGGGCGTAGCGGTCAGAACTCTGATTGACCTGGCGATGAATTTCGGGACAGGAAACTAATGCTCGGGATTCGCAGATTTTGGTAACTGAGGAGAGGGAGCGTTTTTGAGATCCCTGGCAGCAAGTAGTGTATTGATGTGTATGCGCACGGTATCCTGCACATTCTTGGCGTAGCCTCCGGCCAGGGTGATGACCACCGGCACATTGATTCTGCGGGCGTGCTGAAAGACCAGCTTGTCGCGGCGGCGCAGTCCTTCCAAAGTTAGAGACAACCCACCGAGTTGGTCTTCGCGGTACGGGTCCGCGCCGGCCACATAGAAAACCATGTCGGGATGAAATTCCGAAAAAGCCTGCCACAGACCACGTTCGAGAATTGCCAGGTAATCATCGTCGCCGATTCGGTCGGGGAGATGCAGATCGATGTTCGAGGGTGGTTTGCGCGCGGGGTAATTGCGTTCCTGATGGATGGAAAGCGTGAAGACGGATTCGTCTTTGGCGAAGATGGCCGCGGTTCCATTGCCGTGGTGGACGTCGGTGTCCACGGTCATGGCGTTACGGATGACTTTATCGGCCTGCATGCGGCGGATAGCGATGGCCACGTCGTGAATCATGCAGAAACCTTCGCCATGTTCGGGAAAGGCGTGATGGAAGCCTCCGCCAAGGTTGGCCGCGAAGCCATCTCGTTGCGCGTGTTGCGCGGCGAGGATGGAACCCCCGGCGGAGAGCCAGAATGCGCGCACCGTTTCAGGGCCCGCGGGAATTTCCAGGAGCATTTGCTCGTAGGCAGTGAGAGTGCCGGTTTTTAATTTGTGGACGTATTCGGCGGTGTGGACGCGAAGAACGTCAGTGTCGTCCGCGAGATCGGGCTGGAGGAAGTCCTCCGGCGAGGCAATTCCCTCCGCAAGGACGGCATCATGCACCAGGCGATATTTCTGGGAAGGAAAAACGTGCGAGCCGAGGTGGAGATCGTAATCCTGGTGGTAGATGAGTTTGAAGGGGAGCATGGCGGGAAGAGGATATCAGCAGACGGAGGATTTACTGTCGAAAATTGTAGGCAGCTGGCTTAATGAGGCGATCCTTCAGGGGTTAATCTCAGATTTCCGATTTGAACTTTCCCTATGAACCTTCGGATGTTCGGCGGCGCTGCACTCAAAAACCTGGCGGGAGCATTGCCTACTGACGAGATTGGGTATACGTTATCGGCCGGCTGGGAAGTCAAAATGGAAATTCCGGTTAAATTAAGGCGAGAGAGGATTTAGTGCCGTCCCGTGCACTCTGGGTCATCAGTGCTTCGGCCGTTCTCTGGTGCATTGGTATTGCCGTTTCCGCTCAGGCACCTAGGGCAGCAGCGGTCCGGCAGGAGCCACTCTTCGTCGGAGCCAGGATCGAATCCACCGTTCGTTACAACGATATCCCGGGGGTTACGGTGCTTGGGGATACTTTCATGCCGGCCTGGGCGGATGACGGGAATCTCTATCTGACGTCCTGTGACACCAGTGGATGGGACGTAAAATCCTTGCTCCCCGGGCACAATTTCGAACTCGGAGTATTCAAGGGAGATCCGACCAACACCACCAGCGTTCACGTCCATGTGGTCAATCCGATGAAGGCCTTCGGCACTGCCATGCAGAGAGGTTCGGACGACCGGACTTGGAAAGCGGCGGGGTTGGCTTCCGTGGACGGGGTTCTCTATTTGACGATCAATCGGCACCGACGAGAGGGAGATCCGAGCCCCGGCTGGGCGGACAACGCAAGCATACTCAAGTCGTCCGATCACGGGCGGAACTGGACCAATCACCAGGGGCAGCACAATACTCCGCCCACCCTCGACGTCTCTGGGTCGATGTTTCCAGGGACAGCCTTTCCGTTTCTTGAGTTTGTTCTCTATGGTCAGGATGGAAGAGCGCCACTCGTAGATCGTGCACGGGAGTTCGTGTACGCCTACTCCACCGACAGCATTACCAACGTCGCCCGATTGCTGCGCGTGCGGCGGACCGACCTTCCGAGCCTCAGAGCGGATCAATGGCAATACTATAAAGGCGGAGACGGAAACGGTGACGCCAACTGGTCATCTTCCGCCGCCGATGCAGTACCGATTCTTGGGAAAGGTGCGGGCGTCTCCGGCGAGATTGTCTACGATGAGCCTCTCCAGCGCTACGTGATGACCCAATGGGGTCGCGGCCTTCGTCTATACGAGGGCCCTCATCCATGGGGAGATTGGACGTTGATCAAGAGCTGGCCCGAGATCGATGCCCGCTTTTCCTCGATTCCAAATAAGTTCATCAGCGCCGATGGGAAGACCCTGTGGCTGTTTTATTCGAGCGACTACCATAAGATGTATAAGTATACGTTGTGGATTGCCAAGATCACCCTCGAGGTGACAGGGGCCTCGCCTAAGAGTTCTGCGCGGTAGAACGCCATAAGACTTGGTTCCGGCCGATGAGATTCATGCGTGAGCTAAAGCTCTGATCCCCAGGAAACCGTTTAACAAATCTCCGACTCAGAACTTCAGGAATCGCGGGCGAGGATGAAATCGGGAACGGTTTGCAGTGCGCGGTTATATTCGCCGGAGCTGCTACCATTGAGTGAGGCCTTGGCGCGGTCGGCGAATTCACGAGCCAGCGAGCGAGCGCGGTCCAGCGCGCCGGTTTCGTGGACGAGCCTGGTGATTTGCTCCGGCTTCACCGAAATAAAATCTTTTTCCTCAAGAACCTTGGCCACCAGTTTTCGACCAGCCGTGCCATCGCTGGCCAGCGCGTAAATCAAAGGAAGGGTAACTTTGCCTTCCTTCAAGTCGCTCAAAACGGGCTTGCCGAGTTGGGAAGGGGAGGCAGTGAAATCGAGCAGATCGTCCACCAGCTGAAATGCCAGTCCGGCGTAGCGGCCGTACTCGGCGAGCGCGAACTCTGTGGCGTCGTCCTGCCGACCGAGTACGGCACCCAGGCGGGCGCAGCCGGAAAAGAGGCAGGCGGTCTTGCGGACGGAAAGCTCGATGGCTTCCTGCTCAGTCATATCGATGCGCCCAATGCTGGTGAGCTGGAGCAACTCGCCTTCCACCATGTTTTGAGTCAATTCGATGAGCAGGTCAAGCACGCGGAAATTGCGCTCGGCCAGAGCCATTTGGAAGGCCTGCATATAGAGCCAATCACCGGCCAGCACGCTCATGTGATTGCCCCATCGGGCGTTGGAGGATGGCCTGCCGCGGCGCATTTGCGCGCCGTCAATTATGTCGTCGTGAATCAGGGTGGCACTGTGGATCAGCTCGACGACCGCACCCAAACGAACCGCCGCCGTGCCCTGGTAATTCGAATAGCCCGCCGCAAGAAGCAACAACGCTGGTCGGAGGCGTTTGCCTCCGCCCCCCAGAAGGTAGCTACTGATTTCCGCGACCGGCTCGACCGCCGAAACGCTTTGAAGTGCAAGTTCCTGCTCGACCTTGGCCAGGTCGTCGCGGACCAGGTCGAACAGCTCATTGGCCATCAGCAGCGGGATGGACTGTCTCCCTTCAGGGCTCGGACATGCTCCAAGGCTCATAGTTTTATAGACCGAAAAATCGCCGAAAATTGGCGGCTGTGAAATCCGCCACGTCCCCAGGGGATGAGTTTCTCACATTCGCCAGCGTCTGCGCCACCTCGGCCACGAAAGCAGGCTCGTTGCGGCGGCCGCGGTGGGATTGAGGGGCCAGGTAAGGGGAGTCGGTCTCAATGAGAAGGGAATCAAGCGGAAGGTCGCGGGCCACGTCGCGCAGATTCTGGGACTTGGGGTAGGTCACGTTTCCGGCGAAGGAAACCAGGAACCCCATGTCCATTCCCTGGCGGGCCTCCTCGAGAGTTCCGGTGAAGCAGTGGAGGATGCCGCCAAGCGCGGAGCTTCGCCAGTCTTCGTGGAGGACGGCGAGGCAATCCGACCAAGCATCGCGGCAATGAACGACTATTGGGAGCTTGGCGGCGCGGGCTGAAGTCAGCTGGCGGCGGAAAACGTAGTTCTGGATATCCCGCGGGGAGAAATCGTAGTGGTAATCGAGGCCGATTTCGCCCCAGGCGATTACGCGCGGATGTTCAGCGAGTTTCTCAAGTTCGTGGATATGGGCGTCGGTTACCTTAGAGGCTTCGTGCGGGTGGATGCCTACAGTGGCCCAAATCCAATCATATTGCTCGGCGAAGGGGATGGCGGAGTCGAGTTTTTCGGGTCCGGGCCCGGTGCCAATCGCCAAGAGCGCGGAGACGCCAGCTTCGCGCGAGCGGGCCAGCATGGCAGCGCGGTCTTCGTCGAATTGGGGGAAGTCGATGTGAGCGTGGGAATCGATCAGGGGCATGGGCAGTTTGTTTCGGCCAGAAAATGTATTGTTGCCAGGAAAATTAATTTTGTCGGCAGCGAGAAGCCCCACGCCTTCAAGTCGGCGTGGGCTACAAAAGATTATTTCAGACGCGTGCCCACTGGGACGTCTTCGAGAAAGCCCGCCAAGATTGGGCGGTTTTCGGCTTCTATCGAAGCCGCCACGATCATCCCGTTGGATTCGACCCCGCGCAATTTGCGAGGGGCCAGATTCGCCACGACTATGACTTTGCGGCCGACCAATTTCTCCGGCTCGTAAACCGTGGCGATGCCCGCAACAATCTGGCGGACTTCGGTGCCGATGTCGACCGTAAGCTTGAGAAGCTTGTCGGCGCCCGCGACACGCTCGGCGGTTTGGATTTGGCCCACGCGGAGTTCGACCTTCATGAAATCGTCGATGCCGATTTTAACCGGGCCTGCGGCCGGAGCAGCGGCAGCGGCTGTTCCCGTGGCGGCCGGTGAACCGGCGGCAGCGGCGGAGGCCGCGGTGGTTTGAGTTGTTGGCCCGGGTGCGGCGGGTTTATTGGCTTCTTGTTCCATGGCTTCCATCCTTTCGATTGCATCAGTTTTTTCGATGCGTGGGAAAACCGGCTCGGGCTTGGCGATACGTGTGCCGGATTTGAGCTGGCCCCATTTTAGCGCGTCAATCGTTTGTTCGCGCAACGGACCGGTCTGGCCGAGCTGCTTCCATATTTTTTCGGTGGAGGCAGGGATCACCGGATACGCAAGGATTGTGGCAATGCGCAGAGCCTCGGCCGCCGAATAAAGGACCGAATTTAATTGGGATTGCAATTTTTGTTCGGCCAGTGTCCACGGTTTCTGCAAAGTGATCAGTTCATCCACGCGTGTGATCAAGTTCCAGATGGCTTCGAGAGCCGGCGAAAAGTTGTATTGTGTGTAATTTGTGTTCGCGGCGGAAATTGCGTTTTCGGCGTTAGCGCGAAGCGCGGCTTCCACCTCGCTATCGGCATGCTGGGGAATCTGGCCGCCGCAATATTTCTCGATCATGGTCAAGGTGCGGCTGGCGAGATTGCCGAGGCCGTTGGCGAGATCGGCGTTGAAACGCGTTACCAGAGCGTCGTAGCTGAAATTTCCGTCCTGGCCGAAGACAGTTTCACGGAGCAGGTAGTAGCGCAGCGCATCCATGCCCATCACATTCACGATGGGGCGCGGGCGGACCACGTTGCCTTTCGATTTACTCATCTTGGCGCTATCCATCAGCAGCCAGCCATGGGCCCAAATTTGTTTGGGCACGGGCAGGTTGGCGGCCATCAGGAATGCGGGCCAGTAAACAGCGTGAAAGCGAATGATTTCCTTGCCGACCAGATGTAAATTGGCGGGCCAGTAGCCGCGGCGATCGAAATCCGGGCCGCCAACGGCACTTAAGTAAGCTGTGAGCGCGTCGAACCAGACATAAAACACGTGAGGAGATTCGTCTGGGACGGGAATACCCCAGCGGATTGAGGTGCGCGTGATGCTGAGATCGCGAAGACCGCCCTGCACGAAGCTCAGGACTTCATTACGGCGCGCTTCGGGCTGGATGAATTCCGGATGCTGGTCGTAATATTTGAGCAAGCGATCCTGAAAGCTCGAAAGTTTGAAGAAATAGTTTTCTTCGGTGATGCTTTCGGTGGGCCTGCCGCAATCGGGACAGGGGTCGCCCGGCTTGGCATCATTCACGAAGGCGTTGTCGAAGACACAGTATTGGCCGGTGTAGTGGCCCTTGTAAACGTATCCGTTTTCGCGGCACTTTTTGAAAAGCCATTGAACGGTCCGGGCGTGTTGAGGCTCGGTGGTGCGAATGAACTCGTCGCCCTGGATGCCGAAATCGTCCCAGATCTTGCGCCACTCCGAGGCCATACGGTTCACGTAATCGGCTTCAGGAACTCCGGCGGCGCGCGCCGAACGTTCCACGTTGACGCCGTGCTCGTCGGTGCCGGTGGTCATCACCACATCGAACCCGCACATGCGCTTGTAGCGGCGG
>Ga0209415_10013325_pt1 | contig 13572 bp, 14 predicted proteins | sample PeaSoiSIISIP2007_FD_187696 | JGI IMG/M metagenome (GOLD analysis project Ga0209415, IMG submission 187696) | Peat soil microbial communities from Weissenstadt, Germany - SII-SIP-2007 (SPAdes) (version 2) | ecosystem: Environmental > Terrestrial > Soil > Wetlands > Peat | place: Germany... | reverse complement strand
GTAGCCGCTGGCGCCCGCGGCGATTGTCAAGCTATTTCTGTGACATTACACTAGAGGTGCGGCCCGGTGAGCAGGAGCTTCAGCCTGTTGAGCTGGTTCACTTCGCTGGCGCCCGGGTCATAGTCTATGGGGGCGATGGTCACCTCCGGGTGACGCCTGCGGAGCTCGCGGATCATGCCCTTGCCGGTCACGTGGTTGGGCAGGCACGCGAAGGGCTGGATGCACGCAATCGCATTCACGCCGCTTCCGATGAGCTCCACCATTTCAGCGGTGAGGAACCATCCCTCGCCCGTCATGTTCCCCAGCTGGACGATCCCGTCCACTCCCTCAGCGAGCCGGCGGAAGCCCTGAGGAGGATCGAACCTCTTTGACGCCGCAAGCCCGCGCTTCATGCGCACACGGAACAGCTCGATCAGGGCGATCGCGAGCCTGGCCAGCAGCGCGCCGCGGAGGCTGCCGGCCAGCTTCCTGCGGCGGAACAGGTTCCCCGAGGAGGAGTACAGAAGGAAGTCCACCAGGTCAGGGACGACGGCTTCCGCCCCTTCTGATTCGATCACCCGAACTATCTCATTATTGGCCGTGGGGTGGAACTTGACCAGGATCTCCCCGACAACTCCGACCCTGAGCTTGCTCTCGTTTCTGACAGGCAGCTCATCGAAGGCCTTGACCATGAGCGATAGGTGCGGTGGAAGGTCCGCAGGCGCGGACGAGCGAGCGCCTGCGAGCAGGTCTCGCTCCAGAGCGCGCAGAGGCGGTCAGCCGCTCCCGGTTCGACCTCGTACGGACGCACCCGGTAGAGCATCTTCATGAGAAGGTCGCCGTACACGAGCGCCATCACCGCCCGGGCCAGAAAGGGCAAGGTCAGGCGGAAACCGGGATTCTTCTCCAGGCCAAGCGCGTTGACGGATATGACCGGCACGTGGCCCATCCCGGCGTCCGCCAGCGCCTTGCGAATGAAGGCGATGTAGTTGGTGGCACTATCAATGTGACAGCGTCAAGGCGGCCGGCGCTCACGCGCGCTGTCGTTGACAACAAAAGCGCCTTCTTCCATTGTAAGCATAGGGTGCCGATGCTGAAGGTGCCCTCCATAAACGCTGGCGAGGAGCCTTTTCGATGTGCGATCACTGCATGAAACACGGAGCCGGGGGCAAGTGGTATCTCAACGCGAAAAGCTACTCGGAAGAGGTCGCGAGCAAGCACAATCTCCGCGAGTTCCTGCTGGAGCAGTACAAGAACTTCGAGCAGATCTCCGTGCGCAAGGTAGCCGGCTTCAGCCCGGTGGGCAACGACCATCTTTTCAAAATGCCCATTATCGGAAGGATCGTGCGACGGACCAAGGGCTCCTGCACAGCACCCGGCCGTCCAGGAACCCCTTTCGCCCGGAAGGGCACATCGGCCAGGTGGTCCCCGTGGAGGATGCGGTGGCCATTCTGGAAACCTGCGCAGCGGAGCCCATCATCGAGAAGAACTGCATGTGCCGCTACATGACGCGCGGTGAGAAGGAGGCCTGCTGCATCAACTTCGGCGTCATGTCGGAGATCATCGACAAGCTGCCCCGGTTCATCCCGGAGAAAGAGAAGTACCACCTGAGCCGGGAAGAGGCCGTTCGCAGGTTCACGGAGCACAACCAGAAGGGCTACATCGGGACCATCTGGTACGGCCCGTACCCGTACATCAATAACCTGTGCTCCTGCAAGAGCCCCGAATGTGCGGGCATCCGGCCGCGCATGGACTTCGGCATCATGTCCATCCACAAGGCGGAATACGTTGCCGATATCCATGACACCCTTTGCCGTGGATGTCTCCAGTGCGTGCAGCGCTGCCCGTTCAAGGCAATCGATGGAGACAGGAAGACCGGCAGGCCCCGCGTCAACCAGGAGAAGTGCTTCGGCTGCGGAGTTTGCCGCCACGCCTGCGACACGCGTGCCCTGTTCCTTGTCCCGCGCGCCAGCCGCGCGGCGGTTGCCGGCAGGTACTGACCGCATGCTCCGAAGGACACGAATCAGCATCGACTATTCCCTGTGCGGGGACGGCCGGGGCGTGGACCCGCGGGTCTGCTGCCTCTGCCTGCGCGCCTGCGAACCCGCCGTTTTCCTGCTCCATCAAACCATCGGAGCCCTCCAGCCTGATCCGCTGGACCCACAGACTTGGCGCGTCACCCCGCTGTGGCAGTCCCTGTGCACCGGCTGCATGAAGTGCGTGCTATCCTGTCCCCCGGGTGCCATCAGGGTGAGACATTCCGCATGAGCGACCGCGCGGCATCGCCGCAAAAATACCTGGTCATGGGCGGCGCGGGAATGCTCGGGTACGAGATCGTGCGCCAGCTCCTGGATCGCGGCAAAGACGTTCGCGTGCTGGACCTCCAGCCGCTTGCTGACAGTCGACCCGAGTCAATAGTCGGCGACATCCGTGATCCTCGGGCCGTCGAGCGGGCCTGTGAAGGCATGGACGTGGTGATCCAGACCGCGGCCTCTGTCTGGAACGTGCGCACCCCGCGAAGCCTCTACGACCAGGTGAACGTTGGCGGGAACCGGCTCGTCATCGACTCCTGCCTGCGCCTGGGCGTGCCGCGTCTTGTCTACACCAGCTCCATGGACGTCGTCGTTGACGGGAGAAAGCCGATCAGGGATGGCGATGAATCCCTTCCCTATCCGGCACGGATGCCGAAGGACGCGTACAGCAGGTCAAAGATCGTGGCCGAGCAAATGGTGCTGGCGGCCAATGGCCGGCAGCTTTGCACGTGCGTGCTTCGGCCGGTGGGGATGTACGGGCCGCGGGACAAGTACCACCTGGGCAACATCATCGCCATGGCGCGCAAGGGTGTGTCTCTCCGTCTGGGCAACGGGTCAGCCCGGTTCAGTCATGCCTATTCGGAGAATGTGGCGCACGCCCACCTCCTTGCCGCAGAGCGCCTGCAGCCGGGCGGACCCGTGTGCGGGCAGTGCTATTTCATCTGCGATCACTACCCGGCGGAGAACCTCTTCGATTTCATGGAGCCGTTTCTGCGGGCGCTGGATCTGCCCGTTCCGCGCCGTTCCATCCCCTATCGGCTGGCCTACGCGCTTGCCGCGCTTGCCGAGGTGGTTGCCCCGCATTCGAACTTCAACCGCTTCGCGGTCATTCAGACCTGCGTGGATCATACCTTCGTGGACACAAAGGCGGCCCATGAGCTGGGTTACCGTCCCATCGTGTCCCGCGAAGAGGCGTTTCGAAGGTCTGTGAGGTGGCTGCGGGACCCCGGCGCGGCCCCGGCTCCTATTCCAGGTTCGCGTGACGCTCGAACATCTTCTGCTCGCTGATGCCTGTTTCTTCCATCAGGAGCAGGACGCAGGAATCCAGCAGAATCCCGAGAGCCTGCTCGAACAGCGTCGCCATGGGCTGAGCAGAGTGAGAGCCGCTGCCCGCGGCAGCTTTCGGAGAAGGGGCAGGTATTCGCACCACGGTGTCGGCTATTTTCCCGAGAGGGGACCCTGGGTCAATGGTCAAAAGGGCAACCGCGCCGCCGCGCTTTCTGGCCTGCTCCGCAACGGCAACCAGGCTGGACGTGCTCCCTGAGCCCGAGCCCACCACCAGGATTTCTCCCGGCGTCAGCGCCGGCGTGGTGGCATCTCCGACAACGTATGCCGGGATTCGCATGTGCATGAGGCGCATAGCAAAACCGCGCATGGCAAGGCCGGACCTTCCAGCGCCGGCAACAAACACCCCGCTTGCCGCTCGAATGGCCTTGGCGAGACGGCCCACTTCCGCCGCGTCGACCTGGGAGATGACGGAACGGATTTCCTCAACCGCGGTGAACCGGATCTGCTCGTAGCTCATGTTTCCTCACACGATAGGTGACCCCCACGCGCGGCATCACGCAGCGCACGGGTCCGCCCAGGCGGGCAATCTTTTCCGCCGCCGTCTGCGGGTCGATTGTGTTGAAGTCGAAGAGACCCCAATGATGGCAGAACAGAAGGCCTATGCCGGCACTGCGGCAAAGCTGGATGGCCTCCTCCAGGTGGAAGTTCCCGAGCACTCCCCGTGATGCCAGGTATTCGCTCCTGCCGTTGACCGGCAAGAGCGCCACGTCGATTGCGCTGGCGCGCAGCGCTTCTTCCAGTCCTTCGTAAGGGACGCAGTCACCCGAATGATAGATACGGACGCCGCCAAGGGTCACGATGTACCCGAGGTGCAGGAGCTCCCCGCGCTCGTTGCGCGCAAGCTGCTCGTGAGCGGCCGCGACTGCATCCACCTGCACACCATCTTCGGGCTCCAGGGTTTCTCCGGCATCCATGGCGAGAAGCCGCGGCTCAGGGATGCCGAGAGAGACGGCACGCGCGGTCTCCGCTCGCGGAACGATGAACGCGCACGAGGGATTGGCTCGTGCGATGGCGGGAAGCGTCCCCGGGTCCATGTGATCGGAGTGGCGATGCGTGCACAACACCAGGTCGATTCCGCGCGCCGCCGTCGGCTCCAGGGGGGACGGCATCATGCGGGTGTGGGGGAGCTCCTTGCCCCGGTACTTTTCAGCAAGGGAGTCCGAAAGGTATGGATCGATGAGGAGGAGATGACCGCCCCCGCGCAGGGCAAAACCGGCCTGGCCGAGCCAGTTCAGGCAGACCCCCGAGGGCGCGCGCTGCAGGGTCAGCTCCTGGGCCAGGGTTGACGCGAAGGGATGCTCTTCCATACGGACCATGAGACAAAGTATACCTTTAAACACCATGAAGCTGCAGCTTGCCCTGGACATGGATTCCCTTGCGGTGGCGCGCGCCCTGCTGGAGAAGACCGCGGACCTCGTCGACATCGCGGAAGTGGGAACCCCGCTGGTGCTGCGGGAGGGGGCCGCGGCCATCCGAGCGCTGAAGAAAGAGTACCCGCACCTCCTGGTCCTCGCGGACTTCAAGATCATGGATGCCGGCGCGGAGGAGGCGGCAATCGCCTTCGACGCCGGGGCAGACATTGTCACGGTGCTCGCTGCTGCGGAGACTGTCACGATCCAGCGGGCCTGCGATATCGCCGCCGACGCCGGCCGCGAAGTCATGGCGGACCTCATTGCCGTCGCGCACCCCGCGCGGCGCGCCGTGGAGATAGCATCCGCGGGGGTGACCTACCTGTGCTGTCACACGGCTTTCGACATGCAGCTCTCGGGGGCAGACCCCGCGCGTGAGCTCTCCGAGGTGCGCGCCGCGCTCCCCGGCGCGCGGATCGCCGCGGCAGGGGGCATCACGCCGCAGAGAATCGGCCTCCTGAAGCCGTCCGGGCCGGAAATCATCATTGTGGGCGGCTACGTCACGCGAGCAACCGACCCGCGCGCCGCGATCCAGGAGGTCAGCGCCGCAATGAGCTGATGCGGCCGGCCCTTTTGTCCATTTCTGGCGCGCTTTCGCGGTGGTATGATTGGCCACCGAGGTGTGGACATGGCAAGAGAAACGTTGACCTCCCGTGAGCGGGTTCTGAGAGCCCTCGACCACACGACGCCGGATCGCGTGCCCATAGATCTGGGCGGTTTCCAGACCGGCATCCACAGGAAAGCCTACGAGGCGCTGCTGCGGCACCTCGGCATCACGGAAGAGATCACCATCCTGGATCCGGTGCAGCAGCTTGCCCGGCCGTCAGAGCAGGTCCTGCAGCGCTTCCACGTGGACACGCGCTACCTCGGCGCCCATGGTCCGGACAGCTTTGCCGGCGGGATCAGGAAAAACACGCGAGGGGGGAAACAGTGGCAAGACCTTCGCGACGAGTTTGGCGTGGTCTGGTCCATGCCGGAGGACCAGATGCTGTTCATGGACATTTCGCATCATCCCCTGGCGGAAGCGACCGTCCAGGACATCTCCCGGTATCCTTTTCCCACGGGCAACGATCCCACCCGGTTCACGGGTGTCCGCGAGCAGGCCCTCACCTTGCGGGGCTCCTCGGATGCGGCAATCTGCACGGCAATCGGCGGCGTGGTTTATGAAACCTGCTGGTACATGAGGGGCCTGGAGCGCTGGTTCATGGACATGCTGGAGAACCCGGGCTTCTGCGAGGCCCTCCTTGACCGGGTCCTCGAGTACTGGCTGGGCTTCTACGACGGCTTCCTGGGAGAGGTCGGTGACCTGGTTGATGTCGTGATGATCGGGGATGATCTTGCCGGGCAGAACGGGCCCCTTTTCTCCCCCGCTTTCTACCGGAGGATCGTAAAGCCGCGGCAGAAAGCGCTCGTCCAGCACATCAAGACGCTGACACGGGCCCGGATCTGGTACCACACCTGCGGCTCGTGCGTCGAATATATCCCGGACCTGATCGACAACGGCGCTGACATCCTGAACCCCGTCCAGATCAGCGCAAAAGACATGGACCCCCGGAGCCTGAAGCAGAGGTTCGGGGCGCGCATCACGTTCTGGGGCGGCGGTATCGACGCGCAGCGCATCCTGCCCTTTGGCTCTCCGCGGGACGTGAGAGACGAGGTTCATCACAACCTGGACATCTTCAAGACCGGCGGGGGCTACGTCTTCAACAACGTCCATAACATCCAGCACGGGGTCCCCGTGGAGAACATCGTGGCGCTTTTCGACGCGGCCTACGAGTTCGGCTTCTCCTCTTAATCCATGTGGAAGACTTCCGCGAGCTGGACCTGGACGGGTGAATTGTCCGGGTTGGTCTCCATGATGTCCGCCATGTATTTCCACCACTTCTTCACGATCGGGGTTTCGGGCAGGAGAGCCGACGTGTTGTGGTCCTTGAGCTTCTGGAATGCAAAGAGCGTGAGGGTGGACGCGTCGAGGTAGATGGAGTAGTCGGACACGCCAGCCGCCTCCAGCTCCGTGAGAAGCTCGGGCCAGATCTCGTCATGGCGGCGCCGGTACTCGGCTTCGAATCCCTTCTTGAGCTTCATTGTGAATGCGGCACGTGTCATGGGCACTCCTGTTGCAGATCCTTCTACTGGTGGACGAAGGCGCTCCACCGCGACGGGGCTATGCCTGTCTTCTTGCGGAACAACCGGGAAAAATAGTACTGGTCATCGAATCCGAGGCGAAAGGCCACTTCCTTGATCGGCAGCGAGCCGGCCTCCAGGAGCTCCTTCGCCTTCCTGATCTTGATGCTGATGAAATACTGGTAGGGGGTCATGGCGGTGTAGGACTTGAACACCGCGTTGAGGTGGGACGTGCTCACCCCAAGGGTTCCCCCAATGCCGACCAGGTTCACTTCGCGGTCGATGTTTTCTTCCATCAGGAACTTTGCCTTCTCAACGAGCCCCTCGGAGCTGGAATGCTGCACTGTTTTCCGCTCGTGGGCAAGGACCTCCGCAATGAGGGTGAGCACGAGCGAGCTTGCCCTGATCTGGTACAAGGGCTGCTGGTTTCTCACGAGCTCGAAGATCCGTCCATAGATGTCGAGAAGGCTGTTCTGAAGTCCCACTTCGTAGGTGGGCTTCCGGGGGGAGAGGAAACCCTGTTCCCGCAGCGTGTCCGCGTGGGGGCCCTTGAATCCGACCCAGTACTCGGTCCACCCGACGTCGAAGTCCGGCTTGTAATGATGACGGATTCCCGGGAAGATCATCATGACCGTTCCCGGGACGACCACGTGCGTCTTCTGGCTCGTTTCGAACACGCCGCGGCCCTTCGTGATGTAGACGATCTGGTATTCGGCGAGCGTCCGCCCGACGGCCACCGACTTGAACGCCTGCGGGTGGCCTTCCTTGTTGGGCGGGTACCGCGTATGGGGAGGCACCTCGCTGTACCCGGCGTCGGTGCACACCAGCTGCCATTTCTCGTCTTCCTCACTGCAGGTGAGGTAGCGAAAGAAGGCGTTTCGGCCGTTCGGCTCGATCTGGCCCATCAAGCTCCTTATACCTCTTTTTCCTTTCCCGGACAAGTTTTGTCCATCCGCGGATTTTTGTTCCATCCCGTGGACTGAATAGTCCATTCCGAGCGGCGGAGTCCCCGTTGGATACTGGAGCCAGATGCACGAGCGCGGGGCACGAGGCAGGATCGGGCTTTTTGGCATTGGCCTGGACACGTACTGGCCGCAGTTCAAAGGGCTGAAGGAACGCCTGCAGGGATACCAGGAGTACATCGCGGGACGCATCTCATCGCTTCACGTCGAGGTGGTTGACGCCGGGCTGGTCGACTCACCGGACAAGGCCCGGGCCGCGGCGCGGCTTTTCACCGAGCGCAACGTGGAGGCGATCTTCCTCTACATCTCGACATACGCCCTCTCGCACACCGTGCTTCCCGTGGCGCAGCAGACCGGCGTCCCCATCATCGTCTTGAACCTCCAGCCGGTGCCCGCCATCGACTACGAGAAGTTCAACTCCCTCGGTGACCGCGGCGTCATGACAGGAGAGTGGCTCGCTCACTGCCAGGCCTGCTGCGCTCCTGAAATCGCCAACGTGTTCAACACCTGCGGGATCGACTACAACCTCGTGACCGGGTGGCTGAAAGAGGAGTCCGCGTGGGAGCAGATCACCTCCTGGGTGGACGCCATCGCGGTCCGCGCGGAGATCCGCGACGCGCGGGTGGGCATCCTGGGGCATTACTACGAAGGGATGCTGGACGTCTATACCGATGTGACGCGTCTTGCCTCGGTATTCGGCACCCACTTCGAGCTCATCGAAATGGACACGCTCAAGAGTCATCGCGACCGCGTGGGACCAGTGGCAATCCGTGACAAGCTCACCCAGTTCCAGAAGGAGTTCCGCGTGTCACCGGAATGCGAGACCTCCGAGCTTGAACGCGCCGCCAGGACCTCCTGCGCGCTGGACTCCCTGGTTGCAGACTCCCGCCTGGGCGCAATGGCATATTATTATGAGGGAGTCGGGGGAAACGATCATGAGGACATCGTGACGTCCGTCATCGCGGGCAACACGCTGCTCACGTCCCACAACGTCCCGATCGCGGGCGAATGCGAGGTCAAGAATGTCATGGCGATGAAGATCATGGATTGCTTTGGAGCCGGGGGTTCCTTCTCCGAGCTCTACGCCATAGACTTCAACGACGACGTGGTGCTCTGGTGCCATGACGGGCCCGCTCATTCGGCAATCGCAGAGGGGCCCGTGGGCCTTGTGCCGCTGCCGGTGTACCATGGGAAGCCGGGCAAGGGTCTGTCCATCCAGATGAGCGTGCGTCACGGGCCGGTGACTCTCCTTTCGGTGGTGCAGGGAAGGGGCGGTACGACATTCCTTCTCACGGCGGAAGGAGAGGCGGTTCCCGGTCCGACCCTGCAGATCGGGAATACCAACAGCAGGTACAGGTTCCCGCTGTCGGCCCGCGCGTTCACGGACCGCTGGTCGAGGGCGGGGCCGGCGCACCACTGCGCCATCGGCGTCGGGCACCTCGCCGACAGGGTTGACAAGCTCGCGCATCTCCTCAAAATCGAGTGTCTGAAGGTCTGTTGACAGGAGTCCATCAAAGTGGCTGACCGCATCCTTGAGCTTGCGCACATCACAAAGACCTTTCCGGGAGTGAAAGCCCTGGACGACGTGCATTTCGATCTGCTGCGCGGGGAGATCCATGCGCTCATCGGGGAGAACGGGGCCGGCAAGTCCACCCTCATCAAGGTGATCACCGGCGTCTACCAGCCGGACTCCGGCCAGATACTCCTGGACGGGGCACCGGTGGAGATCCACAGCACCGCTGATTCGCAGAAGCTCGGGATCGCCGCTATTTATCAGCACGTCACCTGCTACCCGGACCTGTCCGTCACGGAGAACATCTTCATCGGCCATGAGAAAATCCAGCCCCTGACCCGAAAGATCGACTGGAAGGACCTTCACCAGAGGGCGGGAGAGCTGCTCGCGCAACTGGATGCGGATTTCGATCCCCGCGCGCCCATGGGGAACCTTTCCGTGGCGCAGCAGCAGATCGTTGAGATCGCCAAAGCGCTTTCAACGAACGCGCGCATCATCATCATGGACGAACCGACTGCGCCTCTGACTGCCCGCGAGAGCGAGGACCTTTACCGGACCACGGAAGGGCTGCGCGACAAGGGAGTCTCCATCATCTTCATCTCCCACCGCATGGAGGACATGTACCGCCTTGCCAGCCGGGTGACCGTGTTCCGGGATGCCCGCTACGTGGGCACGTGGAACCTGAACGAGGTGAAGCGGGAAGAGCTCATCATGGCCATGGTGGGCCGCGAGATCACGCAGTTCTTCCCGAAACGCAAGGTCGCCATCGGAGAGGAGATCTTCCGCGTGGAAGGACTCTCCCGCACCGGGTACTTCAAGCACGTGTCGTTTTCCGTTCGCAAGGGGGAAATCCTCGCCATGACGGGCCTGATCGGGGCTGGCCGCACCGAGGTGTGTGAATCCATCTACGGTGTCACGCACCCCGACAAGGGACGCATCATCCTGAACGGCAGGGAGCTGCACATCGCCAATCCCGCCCAGGCAATCGAGCTGGGCATCGGCTACCTTCCGGAGGACCGTCTGCGCCAGGGCCTCGTGCTGGAGTGGGCGCTTTCCAAGAACGTGACGCTTCCGACCCTGAAACAGTTCGCCACGCTGGGCTGGCTCCATCCGAAGAAGGAAAACGAGGTCACCAAGGAGCTCGCGGAAAAGCTGGAGGTGCGCGCGGGCAGCGTCTTCGACCTGGCCGCCACGCTGTCTGGCGGGAACCAGCAGAAGATCATTGTCGCCAAGCTTCTTGCCGGCACCATGAAGGTCATCATCCTTGATGAGCCGACCAAGGGCGTGGACGTGGGAGCCAAGACCGCCATCTTCAACATCATGAACGATCTTGCAGAGATGGGGTATGGAATCATCATGGTCTCCTCGGAGATGGCGGAGGTGCTGGGCATGAGCGACAGGATTGTCGTCATGCGGGACGGGCGGGTCGCCGCCACCATGGACACGGCCGGCAGCACCCAGGAGCAGATCCTCCGCGCCGCCATGCCGGAGACGGTGCACGCATGAGGCGGGCCGCTTCGTTCACGGAGAGCTTCCGAGAGCTGGGTCTCCTGGTCTTCATCGTCGTGATCTGCGCGATTTTTCAGGTCCGCAACCGCAACTTCCTCACCCTTGAGAACATCCAGGACCTCCTGACGAACACGGCCATCCTGAGCATCATGTCCGTCGGCATGATGATGGTCATCCTGACTCGAGGAATCGATCTCTCCGTCGGGGCCGTCGTCGCCGTGGCGGGCATGGTCAGCGCGCTCACGGTGCAGTACTTCCGGGGCATCTCCCCGGTCGTCTCGATCCTGGAGGCGGTTGCCGTGGGGACGGCGGCGGGCGTGCTCAACGGGCTCCTCGTGGCCCGCTTCAACGTCTTGCCCATCATTGCGACCCTCGGCACAATGAACATCATCCGCGGCTTCACCTACGTGATCAGCGGGGGCGCCTGGGTGAGCTCGTACCAGATGTCACGGGGATTCAAGGAGATCGCCACGGGAGAGGTGCTGGGGGTGAGCAACCCCATCATCGTTGCCGTGGTCATCAACGTGCTGTTCTTCTATTTCATCAACCACATGCGCACCGGGCGCCAGATCTATGCTGTGGGCTCGAACCCCGAGGCGGCGGACATTTCGGGCATTCCGCGCCGGCGGATCGTCTGGCTGGTGTACACCCTCATGGGCGCCTTGTCGGGGCTCGGTGGCGTGATCTGGGTGGCCAAGTTCGCCTCCGCGCAAAGCGACACGGCAACGGGGTTCGAGCTCTCCGTCATCGCCGCCACGGTGCTGGGCGGCGTGAGCATAGCGGGAGGAAGCGGGAAGGTGTCGGGGCTGATCCTGGGGACAATTCTCCTGGGCATCCTGAACAACGCGCTGCCCCTCATCAACGTTTCCCCGTTCTGGCAGCAGGCCATCCAGGGAATCGTGATCCTGGCGGCCGTGCTCACGAACGTGCTGGTCAAGAGGAACAGCCAGAGATTTGCGCTGCGAAGGCGCGCCATTTAGGGAGTTGCAGGTGGAGAGGTCCATTCGGGTCGAGAGACTGTGGAGCTGGCGCACGTTCTTCCTGCAGTGGGAATGGCTCCTGGTGCTGATCTTCATCGCCGTCAACGTCATCAACAGCACCCTCTCACCGTACTACTTCACGGCTGACACGTTCCTCCAGACCCCCATGACGTTCCTGGACATGGCCTTCCTCGTGCTCCCCATGACCATGGTCATCATCCTCGGGAACATCGATATCTCCGTCGGCTCCACCGTCGCGCTTTCCGCGGTGGTCATGGCCGTGGCCTACAACGCGGGCCTGCCCATGGTGCCGGCCGTGCTCCTGTGCCTCCTGGTGGCCAGCGCGTGCGGCTTCATCAACGGCCTCCTCATGACGAGGTTCAAGGAGCTGTCCTCCGTCATCGTGACCCTGGCCACCATGATCATCTACCGCGGCATAGCCTACGTGATCCTGCAGGACCAGGCGGCAGGGAAGTTCCCGAAATGGTACTCCTCACTCGGCTGGGGGTCGGTGGGCAAGGTGCCCATCATCCTCATCGTGTTCGCCATCTGCGCGGTGATTTTCGGGCTGCTCCTGCACAAGACGAGCTTCGGGCGAAAGATCTACGGCATGGGCAGCAACCTGACCGCCTCCCGCTACTCGGGGGTCAAGACCGACTCCATCATCATGATCGTGAGCGTGCTGACCGGTCTCATGGCCGGGTTCACGGCTCTCTTCCTCACCTCGCGCATGGGGAGCACCCGGCCGAACGTTGCCCAGGGCTACGAGCTTTCCGTGATCGCAATGGTGGTCCTGGGCGGCGTGAGCACCTCCGGGGGCAAGGGGAGGATCGCGGGGCCGCTTCTTGCAATTTTCATCATCGGCTTCCTGAACTACGGGCTCGGGTTGGTGAACGTCCAGGCGCAAGTGCTCTTGATAATCGTGGGGTTCCTTCTGATTCTTTCGGTTCTCGTTCTCAACGTCAGGTTTCGTGGACGGTACCAGCGTTCGGTGCCCTCGGCGTCGAAAAAGGTCGCCGCTCAGGAGCATCCGAACGACAACACTCCATAAGGAGGAGGACGCTATGCGGAAGTTTCTTATCAAGGCTGCCGTGATCACAGCGATCATGGCAATTGCACTTCCCGTCGCGCTTTTCGCGGGCGGCAGCGGGGAGAAGCAGGGCGGCACCATGTCGGCCGGGGGAGCAGCGAAGTACGCCATCGTGTTCAAGAACACGGGGAACCCCTACGGCGACAGGCAGATGGGCGGATTCAAGGCAGGCATCGAGGAGCAGGGATTCCAGGCAATCCTGCGCGCTCCCGATCAGCCAACGGCCGAGGCGCAGATCCAGATCCTGGAGCAGCTCATTTCCCAGAAGGTGGCGGCAATCTGCATCGTCGGCAACGACAAGGATGCCCTGCAGCCGGTCCTCCAGAAGGCCATGAGCCAGGGCATCAAGGTGTTCTCCCTGGACTCCGGGGTCAACCCGCAGAGCCGGCTGGTCCATGTGAACCAGGCGGACTCTGAAAAGATCGGGACGACGCTCATCGAAGCCGCCTTTGACATGTCCGGCGGAAGCGGCGATATCGCCATCCTTTCGGCGACCAGCCAGGCGACAAACCAGAACCTCTGGATCGACTTCATGAAGAAGACGCTCGCGCTGCCGAAGTACGCGAACCTTCACCTGGTGAAGATCGCTTACGGTGACGACATCCGCGACAAGTCGGTGTCCGAGG
>Ga0209415_10013323_pt1 | contig 13573 bp, 9 predicted proteins | sample PeaSoiSIISIP2007_FD_187696 | JGI IMG/M metagenome (GOLD analysis project Ga0209415, IMG submission 187696) | Peat soil microbial communities from Weissenstadt, Germany - SII-SIP-2007 (SPAdes) (version 2) | ecosystem: Environmental > Terrestrial > Soil > Wetlands > Peat | place: Germany... | reverse complement strand
CCCTAGCCTGCCGCCGGTGCGCACGGTCCCGGCAAGCGTTGCCGACGACGGCAAGGTCCGGCTCGGCATGGCGAGCCCGATGATCTGACAGCTTTCCGTTTCCAGGTTTGGCCAGGGGAGGGATACCCTTCCCTGGCCGCCCGGGAATTTTGCCGCGGTTGAATGGTTGAAGGAACGAATGCAGGACGTCACAGGCATTGAGGGGGGCATCGAGCCGGCGTTCGAGGACGATGCGCCGCTCGTCAAGTTCTTCCGGTTCGTACCGCAGTGTAGAATGCCGCAGCGCGCGGACGCTTCGGCGGCGGGCACGATGCCGACGCGTGCATATCGCTATTGCGAATCGATGAGGTCGGCGTCGGCGTTCGGCTGGTACATTTTTCCACCGATTGGCTTCAGTTTGATTTGGGATGGCGGAACCGATGTGATCTGGACATTTCGAGGGGCCGATGGGTGGTATCCGCTCAAGGCTGCGCAATTTCCCGGTTTTGCCGACCATTTCGATTCGCTTGCGCCTGACGAGTTGAGGGGCTTTTCCCCGCCGTTTCTGGCGGCCGCGAAGGAGCCGGGGCTCGTGCAGATATGGAGTGGTCTCTTTGCCCGTACTGCACCGGATTGGAGCCTCTTGATCCGGCCACCCGCCAACTTGGCCCGGAATCTGGGGTGCGAGCACTATGAGGGCATTATCGAGACGGACCGCTGGTTCGGGCCCCTGCTAACGAACATCAGGCTGACCCGCACCAACGTGCCGGTCGACTTCGACCCCGACTTCCCTTTTCTTCAGGTGCAACCTGTTCACCGCAGCGTCTACGGCGCAATGCTCGATGATTTCGAGATTGCGCCCGAGCTTGAGAATCTCGGACCGGAGGAATGGGAGGCATTTCGCGCGACGGTCGTCGCCCCGAACGTCGACGCCAATCGGCGGCTTGGCAAATATGCCGCGACCACCCGGCGGCGCCGCAAGCGCAAGAATCCAGTGGACTGAATTTCCTGCGCCAATCGTCTCGCTGCGAGGGATGGCTGTTGCGGTTGGCTAAGGAATTGATTACAAGTATTGATTGTTCAATGAAGGCCTGGACATTGACGTACCAGCGGCTTCCGGAGCGTCCCCCCGGGTTCACGCGGTCGGCGCTTGATGGGCCCTCGCCCCATCCAGCCCGCCCGGGAGACCCCACCGCGCCGGCGAACGTCTGGCATCGCCTCGGCTGGGTCGCCCTCTGGATGACCGGCACTCTGCTGTCCTTTTCGGTGGCGGCGTTGTCGGTCCGCGCCCTGTCGAAGGTGTTGACGGTCTTCGAGATCATGTCGATCCGCAGCGGCGGCGGGTTGATCATCCTTATCGGGCTCATCGTCGTCCGGCCGCGGCTGTTGCACACCCTGGTGCTGCGCCAGATGGGTCTGCACGCGTTTCGCAACAGCGTGCAGTTCTTCGGACAGATCGCCTGGATGAAGGCGGTCACCATGATCCCGCTGGCGACGGTGTTCGCGCTCGAATTCACGATGCCGGCCTGGGTCGCCGTTCTGGCCGTGCTGTTTCTCGGCGAGAGGATGACCGCGAGCCGAGCGGGGAGCGTAGTCCTGTGCTTCCTGGGGGTGCTGGTCATTGTGCATCCCGGCTTCGGCGGCTTCCAGCCGGTCGCGCTGCTCGCGCTCGGAGCTGCGCTGAGCTTCGCCATCACACTGGTCATCACCAAGCGGCTGGTCGCGACCGTCAGCACGTTCGCGATCCTGTTCTGGCTCAATGCGATGCAATTCCCGGTCAATCTGCTGCTGAGCAGCCCGGCGTTCGTCTTGAAGCTCGATGCCGCGACGATCCTGCCCATCCTGGCCATCGCGGTGAGCGGCCTGTCTGCGCACTATTGCTTCGCCAATGCGTTCCGCTACGGCGACGCCACGATCGTCGTTCCGCTCGATTTTCTCCGTGTCCCGCTGATCGCCTTCGTCGGCGCATCTTTCTATGGCGAGCCGTTCAGCGCCGTGGTGCTCGCGGGCGCAGGGCTCATCGGCGTGGGGGTGACCTGGAACCTGCAAGCCGAGTCACGACGCCGGAAAGATGCGATCGCCGGCGCAACTCCGCGGGCCATGGGCTCGCCGAAGAGACCATGCGCCGCTCACGTGTTTCTAGGGAGCGGTCTCCACGGTCTTGTCGGCCGGCGTCTTCGCGATGGCGGCCCGACGCGGCAGCAGCTCGCCGAATCTTCCCGCCCCGAGGCTGCGCCAGTACGCGAAGTCGTTGAGACGCGAACCTTCGAGCAGGGCGATCGCCACCGCAGACAGGAAGGGCAGGCTCTGTAGCATCAGCACGCCGGCAAAGATGTAGATCTCGCGGATCCGCTGATAGTTTGTGGCGAGCAGGAGCACGGCGCCGGTCACCAGCAGGCCGCCGATGATCGCTTCCCAGAAGGCCGGGAATTCCTGCCCCCGACGCACCCCGCCGCCACCCTTGGCGGTCCGCACGAACGGCAGTCCGTCCTTGATGACGCCGTCGCCGACTGCTCTGGCCACGGTCCACTGCACCGACATCGCGGCGAACATCGCGGCGAGCATCTGTCCGACCGGGATCGCGACCCGCATCCGGTAGACCATCACGAAATGCAGCACCGACACTACGAACGCCGCTATGATCGGCAAGGTCAGGATCTTGTCCGGGATCGCGATGCCGACGAAGACGATGACCGGCACCCACAGCAGGTTCAGGATCGCGACCAGCACGCCGACGCTTTCGGCGCCGAGCCAGTTGATCCAGCCGATCACGAAATCTCGCCTCTGCTCGGCGGTGAGACGGCTCGCTCCGGGCAGGAAGCGACGCCAGTGCTTCCTGAGGATCTGTGTACCGCCCGAGGCCCAGCGGTAGCGCTGTTTCTTGAACGCCTCGTAGGTGTCCGGCAGCAGCCCCCAGCCGTATCGCCGGTTGGTGTACTGGATGCCCCAGCCATGCTCCAGGATGGTCAGCCCGAGATCGGTGTCCTCGCAGATGGTGTCGCTGGACCAGCCGCCGACCGCCTCGAGCGCGGTGCGCCGGATGAGGCACATCGTGCCGTGGACGATGATGGCGTTGTTCTCGTTGCGCTGGACCATCCCGGTGTCGAAGAACCCGGCATATTCGCCGTTCATGGCGAGGTGCATCACGCTGTGATCGCCGTCGCGATGATCCTGAGGCGCCTGGATCAGGCCCAAGGTCGGATCGGCGAAAGCCGGAACCAGATCCCGCAACCAGTCCGGATGGACCGTGTAGTCGGCGTCGATCAGGCCGATGATCTCGGCATCCGCCGCCGTATGGACGATCGCCAGCCGGAGCGCGCCCGCCTTGAAGCCCTTGAGATTGTCGGCGTTGACGAACTTGAAGCGCTCGCCGAGCGCGGCGCAATGCTCCTGGACCGGGAGCCACATCGCCGGGTCGGGCGTGTTGTTGATGACGATGACGCACTCGAAGTTCGGATAGTCCAGGCGGGCGATAGCGTCGAGCGTCTGCTTGAGCATCTCGACGGGCTCCCGGCAGGCCGGAATATGGATCGATACCTTGGGGGCATAGCCGGTGGACGGCGAAGCCCGGCCGAGCAGGCGGCGCGGCTTTTGCCCGAATGTGATCGCGGCGATCTCCTCGATCCGGGCGATGCCGATGACGATGAGGACGGCGAGCAGCGTCAGGCCGAGTGCGAACGCGAACGCCGCTCCGGGCACGAAGTAGTGGCCATTCCAATAGGCGAAGACCGTCGCGCACCAAGCGCCGATCACGTGCACCGCCACCGCCAGCAGCGCCGCCTGCCCGAGCGTGGCGCCTGCGAGCCCGAGGATCGGAAGCGACAGCAGGAAGCCGATCAGCACCGCCACCGCGGCAATCCGCCAGTGGTCGCCATCCGTGATCGGTCCGGACAGGGCGAATTTCGCATGTCCGGCCGCGTCGAAGATCCCCCAATAGGGGCCGACGCTGCCTTCATTGGTCTTCCACGGCTGGTCGATCGCCTCGATGATGTTGTAGTCGATGCCGAGCGCCTCGGCGTGGGAAATGAAGTCGCGCAGGACGGTTGCCTGCTCGACGCGCCCCGGATTGGCATCGAGCCTGTTGTAGCCGGCGCTCGGCCAGCCGAACTCGGCGATCATGATGCGCTTGCCCGGAAAGGCCTGACGCAACTTGAAATACCCGTTGATCGCCTGGTCGACCGCGGCCTTGTCGGAAACCCCGTTCCAGTAGGGAAGGATGTGGGCGGCGACGAAATCGACCACCGAGGCGAGCTCCGGCCGGCCCTCCTTCATGGCGGCCGCGTGGTCGTCCATCCAGGCGCTGTAGATTTCGCCGGTGGTGACCGGCACCTGCACGTCGCGCTTGACCCGCTGGATCAGCTTGATGATCTCGGCGGCGCTCTTGTCGCCGCGGTAGATGGTCTCGTTGCCGATTACCAAGGCGTTGACGTTACGGTGTTTTTTGGCGAGCTCGATGGCCGCTTTGATCTCCCGCTCATTGCGCTTCTCGTCCTTGTCGATCCACGCACCGACCGTGACCTTGAGGCCGAATTCCTCGGCGATGGCCGGAACGAGCTCGACGCCGCCGGTCGACGAATAGGTCCGGATCGCCGCCGTGTACGGTGCGATGACCTTGAGGTCGGCGCGGATCCGGTCAGCGGTCGCCTGGACGCTGTCGGGATGCGAGGAATCCGAGAAGGGGGTGTAGGAGACGCTGGCGATCGGGCCGGCGACGTCGGGCGCGGCCGACCGTTCGCCACTCAGGGCCCAAAAACCGGCGTGCACGCACGCGACGAGCGCGACGACAGCAGCGGCGAGGCGCATGGACGCAACCAAATGGGGCAGGGAGGCTAGACCCGAACCCGTCCCCTGGGTTCGACTGGGCTATGGTGCAGAGCAGCATACCTCAGGATCGGTCTCATTCCAACTAGATTCGGGTGGTGACGTTTTCAAGGCGCAACCCGTCGCCACCAGCAAATAAATAACGCGGCTATTGATTAGAAGTTCCCGCCGGCGGCGCGGCTCCGGCGGTGCCGGTGGGAGCCGGAGCGGCCGCGGTGGCCGGCGGCAGGCTGGGATTGACCCAGCAGGCATGCACGCGGGCGTTCAGGCTCTCGGGCGACTTGGGATCGATGTTGCCCTGCCGAACGACGCACCGGAAGCTCGCCTGGATGTGGGCGCCCGGGCAGCCGAACCGGTCGTACAGATCGAGGTGGCGGAACGCCGTGTCGAGGTCGTCGCGCCACAGCAGGTTCACGACCCGCTGCCCGAGCCAGACGCACTCCGGATTGCCCGCCGGGCCGTTGATGGCCGCCGCCGCCTCGGCGAACTCGTCGATCTTCTTCTTGTCATCCTTGCCGGCGTCTGCCGGTTGGGCCGACGGCTTCTTTTCCTGATCCGCCGGCTTCTGGTCCTGGGCCGCCGCCCATGGGGTGGCACAGGCAGCGAGCGCGATGCCGATGACAGCTGCCAGGAGACGCGAACGGGATGCGGGCATGGATCAGCCGGGTCGGGGGAAAGTGCGATGGAACTGTCGTATTTTCAAGGACTTGTACACTAGATTGGGTCTTATTTGCGGCTTCCGGAGCAGCTCCCGCTGATGTCGAGCGGGGCGCGCAAGCCGGTGCCGTGCATCACTTCGATGGCGCAAGTTTCAGTCTTTGTCCAGCGATGTTCGCACACATGGTTTTCGCGCCGGCACCTTGGCAGGGCGGACCGGGCGGGCTAAGCCGGCGGCTCGTCCAGGGAACGCCGCGTCTCGATGCGTTTTGCCTCCGCCCTCTTCCTCATCGTCGCGGCTGCGGTCATCGCCACCTGGTGGTGGGTCGGCGCGGCGGTCGACATGCCGCCGTCCCCGCTCGGCCCCGGCGAGAAGCTCTACTGCGTCTCCTACGCGCCGTTTCGCGGGTTGCAGAGCCCGCTCGATCCGACGACCCACATCGGTCCGGCCCAGATCGACGAGGATTTCGCCCGCCTGTCGCGGCTCACCGATTGCGTGCGCACCTACTCGACCGACCTCGGCATCGACCAGGTGCCGGAGATCGCCAGCCGCCACGGCCTCAAGGTGATGCTGGGACTTTGGGTCCATCGGGACGCCGCGAAGACCGAGCGCGAGATCGACACCGTGGTGGCGCTCGCCAAGCGCTACCCCGGCGTGATCCGCTCGATCGTGGTCGGCAACGAGTCGCTGCTGCGCGGGGAGATCGCGCCCGACGCGCTTGCCAACGTGATCCGCGGCGTCAAGGCCCGGGTGGCGGTTCCCGTGACCTACGCGGACGTATGGGAGTTCTGGCTGCGCGCCCGCGAGGTGTCCGACGCGGTCGACTTCATCACCATCCACGTGCTTCCCTATTGGGAGGATTTTCCGCTTCCGGCGGACGCCGCCGCCGCCCATCTCGCGGCCATTCATCGCAAGGTCGCCGAGGCGTTCGCCGGCAAGGAGATCCTGATCGGCGAGGTCGGCTGGCCGAGCGCCGGGCGCATGCGCGAGGGCGCGCTGCCGTCGCCTTCCAACCAGGCGCGCGTGATCCACGATATCCTGGGCGTTGCCAAGCGGGAGGCATTCCAGGTCAACGTCATCGAGGCGTTCGATCAGCCATGGAAGGAGAACCAGGAGGGGACGGTCGGCGGTCACTGGGGGTTTCTCGACGGAGAGACCCGGGAGTTCAAGTTCCATTGGGGTGAGGCAGTCTCCGACCATCCGCTGTGGCGGCTGCGCGCCGGCCAGGGCGTCGCGCTGGCGGCGCTGATCTTCGCGGCGGCCCTGGCGATGCGAAGACGCGATCCGAAGCCCGAAGGGCCGGAGCAAGGGTCCTGGCTTGCCGTGGCGGCGATCGCGCTCGCGTCGGGGACGTCGATCGGCTGGGCGATCGAGAACGTGCCGATCGAAAGCCTCGGCCTCGGCGGGTGGCTGCGCTCGCTCGCCATGACGGGGCTGGCCATTGCGGCGCCCATCGTGTGCGCGGCCGGTGTGATGCGCCAGGCGTCGATTCCGGGGTTCTGGCGGGTGGTTGGCGGACGCGACGACCGACCATCCGACCCGCTGGTGTTCGGTTTGGGCGCGCTCTTCCTGGCCCTGACGGTGATCGCGGTCCAGGTTGCGACCGGACTTGTCTTCGATCCGCGCTACCGCGATTTTCCGTTCGCGCCGCTCACCGCGGCGGCCGTCCCGTTCCTCGTCGTCGCATGGACCGGACGGCGGGCGGGCGGACGGCGCGGGACCGCCGAGACCGTTGCGGGCGCGGTGCTCGCCGCCAGCGCGGCCTATGTGGCGTTGAACGAAGGCCTCGAAAACTGGCAGGCGCTGTGGCTCTGCGCCGCCTGCGCGACGATCGCCGTCACGCTGTTCCGGTCGCGGGACGCGCGAAGCTGAGGATCAGCAGCGCGGCCGCCAGCCCCGCGAGTCCCACATTATAGAGCACGATGCCGAGGGCGGCCGCCACCATCGCGATCGCGAACAGCAGCAGCGACGGCCGTAGGACATTGAGCGCCGCCGCGCCGAGGGCGAGCCAGCCGAACACCGAGTGCTGATGGAGCCCGATCACCAGCCGGCGGGTGGCGCACAGCCAGGTGGCGAGCCCGGCATCGCACGCCAGCCCGACATTGGTCTGCTGGATCACCAGATAGCGCATGTAGAGCGCATAGCCGAGCGCCGCCATCCCGATCGGGATGAGCACGTTCAACTGCCGGGCGGACGGGAGAAACAGGGGTCGCATCGCCGGCCTTCATAGCAGCGGCTCGATGCTTTGTCAGCCGCCGGGCGCGGGCCGGGCGAATGCGCCCGTCAGGCGGGCCAGCAGGGCGCGAACGCCCTTCTGCGACATGTCGCCGGTCACTTCAGCGCCAGACGTTGACCGTCGAAAACGGCGGGCTGGCAGGACAGCGCGGCCGCCGCCAGCGTGGCGCACAGGCGCGCGGCAGCGCTCGCATTGGTCAGCGGGCCCGCCACCAGCCTCAGCTCGAAGGTCCCGGGCTTGTTGCCCTCGCGAATGCTCACCACCGGATGCAGTCCGTCGAGCAGCGCTTCGTTGCCGGCCCGCACCGATTGCCACAAGGCCCGCAGCCCGTCGACATTCGCAGCGCCGCCGAGATCGATGCCGAAATCGGTCTTGGTGGCAACCGATCCGCCCGGTCCGGAATCGACGATCGCCGGAATGCTCGCGAACCGCTCGCCGGCCGCCGATTGGGCGGTCTGGCTCGCGTTCGCCGCGTTGGCCGCGCCTTGCGGCTGTGCCGATCGCGGCGCCGGCGCGGCAGCCGGCGGGCCGTCGGCCGGGGTGACGACCTGGGCGCCGCCGGCCGGCGCGACGACTTGGCTCGGCGCCGGCGGGTTCGGCGCCGGCGGTGCCGCCGGGGCAGGGGCGAGCATCGGCGGAACGTTGGCCGCCGTCGGGTTGCGCTCCGCCGGACGCTGCGCAGACTGACCGGCGGAAATCGATCCGGTCACATCACCGAGGTTGCGCTCGAGGGTGGCGATCCGCGCCATCAGCCGATCGCGGTCGGCAGAGAGCTGGCGCACGGCGTCGGCGAGCTTCCGCGCCTCCATTTCGGCATCGAAGCCGGGCGATCCCGGCGCCGCGGCATGGCGTGCGGGTTCTTCCGTCCGCGCGTGCCGCGCCCCGCTGTCGAAGAAGCCCGCCACCACGGCGATCGTAAAGGTGGCCACCGCAACGGCCGCCCAGAGCCCCAGCCGCCTCGCCTTGCGCGGACCGAACTCCTCGTCGTACCCGATCGGGTTGCCCGGTGATTGTGCCATCGTGATTGTCCGGCGAATCAGAACGCTGAAAACGGTAGCAGAATCCGTCGCTCGTCGCCCTCGGCGACCGGCCCTGCGACGGCGCAAGACGAGGCCGACCTACAGACACACGGATGCAGCACGTCCGGCGCCGAGCCCATCAGGAACCGGCCAAGCGGGCACCACTACAAGCTCTGGTCCTTCGGGCAGGTCCCTGAACCATTTCGTCCTGCCGGACCCCGGATCGAACGAACGGACCTGATTGTTCGGGCCGCACTCTATATACTCAATACTCACGGGAGCGGGGTGCGCTCCGCCGCGCACCGTCCGTGCTGGAGATCGAGCGTGGGCGACCGGCCGATGTGCTGCTCCAAGGCGTCGATCACCGGGTCGAGCGCGTGGCTGAGCGAACCAGTCACCCCGCCGGCCCCTGCGCCGCGAGCGTTGCGTGCTGACGGGACAAGGCCGCCGTGATAGACGCGGGCGTCGACGGGATCGCCCAAGCGCCCGGGAGAGACAGCTTGCTCAACAGGTCGCCCATGCCGACGCATAGGACCAGCCTCGCCATCGTGCTCGCCGCCGGCGAGGGCACCCGCATGCGGTCGCGCCGGCCGAAGGTGCTGCACGCGCTGGCGGGCCGGTCACTGCTCGGGCACGTCATCGCGGCGATCCGGCAAGCGGGAGGCGGCGCCGTCGCGGTGGTGGTCGGGCCCGACCACGCCGACGTCGTCGCCGAGGCGAGGACCCACGCCCCGGATGCCGAGGCGTTCGTGCAGGACGAGCGGCGCGGCACCGCGCACGCGGTCCTTGCCGCCCGCACGGCGATCGCCTGCGGCGCCGACGATGTCGTGATCGTCTTCGGCGATACGCCGTTGATCCGGCCGCAGACGCTGCAGCGCCTCAAGGGGGCACTCGCGGCAGGCGCGGCCGTCGCGGTGCTCGGCTTCCGCCCGCGCGATCCGACCGGCTACGGCCGGCTGCTGATGGATGGCGGCAGCCTCACCGCGATCCGCGAGGACCGCGATGCCAGCGCCCAGGAGCGCACGATCGGGCTGTGCAATGGCGGCCTGATGGCACTGGATGGCCGCCAGGCTCTGGCGATCCTCGAGCGGATCGACGACCGCAATGCCAAGAACGAATTCTATCTGACCGATGCGGTCGCGATCGCGCGGGCGATGGGGCTCACCGCGGTGGCGATCGACGTGGAGGAGGACGAGGTGCGCGGCATCAATACCAGGGCCCAGCTCGCCGAGGCCGAGGCCGTGCTGCAGCGCCGGCTGCGCGCCGCAGCCCTCGAGGCGGGAGCGACGCTGGTCGCTCCGGAGACGGTGTTTCTCGCCGCCGACACGGTGATCGGCCGCGACGTCGTCATCGAACCCAATGTGGTGTTCGGCCCGGGCTGCGTGGTCGAGGACGAAGCCGTGATCCTCGCCTTCTCGCATCTCCAGGGCGCCCACGTGGGCAAGGGCGCGTCGGTCGGGCCGTTCGCCCGGCTGCGTCCGGGGGCACGGATCGGCGCCAGGGCGAAAGTGGGAAATTTCGTCGAGGTGAAGGCCGCCGCGATCGAGGCCGGCGCCAAGGTCAACCATCTCTCGTATATCGGCAACGCCACGGTCGGCGAGGGGGCGAACGTCGGTGCCGGCACCATCACCTGCAACTATGACGGCTCCGCCAAGCATCACACCGAGATCGGCAAGGGCGCGTTCATCGGATCGAACTCCTCGCTGGTCGCACCCGTTACGGTCGGCGACGGCGCCTATGTGGGGTCGGGCTCGGTGATCACCCGGGACGTGCCGGCGGACGCGCTCGCACTCGGGCGGGCCCAGCAGGTCGTCAGGGAGGGGTGGGCCGCGCGCTGGCGCCGGATACGGCTTGGCGGCAAGTCCAAGCACGAGGCCTCCGGCGGAGCGTGAAGATGCGCCGGCGACCCAACGGCAGCATTAACGCCACGGGCAACAAACCGCGCGCCGGCCTTTGCGCGCCATGCCGCCCCTGTTACATGCAGACAAGCTTTGTGATTTCCACCGCCACGCCCGCCCCGCCTAAACACGGGAGGGCGGCGGGCCTGGACGCAGTGGGAGACAGCCAAGCGCATGTGCGGCATCGTTGGGATTTTGGGGCGCGAGCCGGTCGCCGGCCAGCTGGTCGAGGCGCTCAAGCGACTTGAATATCGCGGCTACGACTCCACGGGCGTGGCGACGCTCGAAGGCGGCCACCTGTCCCGGCGCCGCGCCGAAGGCAAGCTCAGGAATCTCGAAAACCGGCTGAGGAGCGAGCCGCTGACGGGTACCATCGGCATCGGTCACACGCGCTGGGCGACCCATGGCCGGCCGAACGAGACCAACGCCCACCCGCATGCGACCGACGTCGTCGCTGTCGTGCACAACGGAATCATCGAGAATTTCCGTGAGCTGCGCGACGAGCTCGAGGCGAAAGGCGCGGCGTTCAAGACCGAGACCGATACCGAGGTGGTGGCGCATCTCGTCAGCGCCGAGATGAAGGGCGGCCGCTCGCCGATCGAGGCGGTGGCGGCGGCGCTGCCGCGGCTGCGCGGCGCGTTCGCGCTCGCCTTCCTGTTCGACGGCGAGGACGACCTCATGATCGGCGCCCGCCGGGGCCCGCCGCTGGCGGTCGGGTACGGCGATGGCGAGATGTATCTCGGCTCGGACGCCATCGCGCTGGCGCCGCTGACCGACACGATCAGCTATCTGGAGGACGGCGACTGGGCGATCCTGCGGCGCGGCGGCGTCGAGTTCCACGACACCGCCGGCCGCGTGGTGAAGCGGCCGATCATCAAGTCGCTGGCGTCGGCCTTGCTGGTCGACAAGGGCAACTATCGCCACTTCATGGCGAAGGAGATCCACGAGCAGCCCGAAGTGGTCGGGCACACGCTGGCGCACTATCTCGACATGACGACCGGGCGGGTGGCGCTGCCGCTCGAGCTGCCGTTCGACTTTCGCAAGATCGAGCGCGTGGCGATCGCCGCCTGCGGCACCGCCTATTATGCCGGCCTGGTCGCCAAATACTGGTTCGAGCACTACGCGCGCCTGCCGGTCGACATCGATGTCGCGTCCGAGTTCCGCTACCGCGAGGCGCCGATGCGCGATGGCGACCTCTCGGTGTTCGTGTCGCAGTCCGGCGAGACCGCCGACACGCTGGCGTCGCTGCGCTACGCCAAGGCGCACGGACAGCACATCGTGTCGGTCCTCAACGTGCCGACCTCGACCATCGGCCGCGAGAGCGACGTCGTCATGGCGACGCTCGCCGGCCCGGAGATCGGCGTCGCCTCGACCAAGGCGTTCACCTGCCAGCTCGCCGCGCTCGCCTGCCTGGCGCTCGCCGCCGGACGGGCGCGCGGCGTGCTGTCGGAGGCGGACGAGCGGCGGCTGGTCCGTGGCCTCATCGAGGTGCCCCGGCTGATGATCGAGGCGCTGGCCCTCGAGCCGGAGATCGAACGCCTCGCCCGCGATCTCGCGCGCAGCCGCAACGTGCTCTATCTCGGTCGCGGCACCAGCTTCCCGATCGCGCTCGAAGGCGCGCTCAAGCTCAAGGAGATTTCCTATATCCACGCCGAGGGATACGCGGCCGGCGAGCTGAAGCACGGGCCGATCGCGCTGATCGACGAGAGCATGCCGGTCGTCGTCATCGCGCCACACGACCACGTCTTCGAGAAGACCGTATCCAACATGCAGGAGGTCGCGGCGCGGGGCGGACGGATCATCCTGGTCACGGATCGCAAGGGCGCCGAGGCGGCGACGGTGAAATCGCTGGTCACATTGACGATGCCGGAAATGCCCGCGTGGGTGACGCCGCTCGTGTACGCCATCCCGGTGCAGTTGATCGCCTACCACACCGCGGTCGTCATGGGCACCGACGTGGATCAGCCGCGCAATCTCGCCAAGTCGGTGACCGTCGAGTAGGTGCGCTCTGTAGGGTGGGACTAAAGGGCGTTCACGCCCGTCTTCGCGGGCCATGGGGCGCCGTGCCCACCGGCGGCCGCTGAAGGTGGGCACGTCGCGACGAGCGCGTCTCTGCCAACTCTACGACCTGCGACGGTCGAGTAGCCGCGGCGGGATGCCGCACGAGCGGGATGGTGGTCGATCCACCCATTGCCCGGATGGCGGTCGACTCCGCTATACTGGTGGCGTCAACCACCGGGATTGCGTCATGTCGAAGCCCGAAACGTCAGACCCGATCGTCCCGGCCGGCACCGACGAACCGCAATCGCACCACAGCATCGGTGGCCGCATCCGAAACTATTTCCTGACCGGCCTGATCGTGGCCGGACCGGTGGCGATCACGGTCTGGCTCATCTGGTCGTTCGTGAACTGGGTCGACGACCTGGTCCGCCCGTTGTTTCCGGTGGCGTATCGACCGGAAACCTATTTGCCGGTGAAAATTCCCGGCTTCGGCCTGATCCTCGTGTTCGTCGGCCTGACCGCGCTCGGCTTCTTCGCCGCCAACCTGGTGGGCCGCACGCTGGTCGACTTCGGCGAGGACATCCTGGGGCGCATGCCGATCGTACGCCCGCTCTACAAGGGGCTGAAGCAGGTCTTCGAGACCCTGTTCTCCAAATCGGGCACCACGTTCCGCACGGTGGGACTGGTCGAGTTCCCGGCGCCCGGCATGTGGTCGCTGGTCTTCCTGTCGTCGGCGCCGGGCTCCGACATCACGGCACGGCTGCCCAGCCAGGAGGAGCACGTCTCGGTGTTCCTGCCGTGCACGCCCAACCCGACCACCGGGTTCTTCTTCTACGTCGCGCGGAGCGAGATCATCGAGCTCGACATGCCGGTCGAGGACGCCGCCAAGCTGATCATGAGCGCCGGCATGATCCAGCCGAGCGGCAATGGGCAGAAGCGGCTCGCGGCGCTGGCCGAGACG
>Ga0209415_10013322_pt1 | contig 13574 bp, 11 predicted proteins | sample PeaSoiSIISIP2007_FD_187696 | JGI IMG/M metagenome (GOLD analysis project Ga0209415, IMG submission 187696) | Peat soil microbial communities from Weissenstadt, Germany - SII-SIP-2007 (SPAdes) (version 2) | ecosystem: Environmental > Terrestrial > Soil > Wetlands > Peat | place: Germany... | reverse complement strand
GACGTCACGCTGTCGGGCGGCGTCGACACGGCCAGTGCCGGCGCCGAGGCGGCCGCCTCCTCCGCTGAACGCTTCGTCCGTCGCAGGATCTTGCGTCCCAACCAGGCCACAGGATCGTAGGAAGCGTCGACCACGCGCTCTTTCAAGGGGATGATGGCGTTGTCGGTGATCTTGATGTGTTCGGGACACACCTCGGTGCAGCACTTGGTGATGTTGCACAGACCCAACCCCATCCGCTTCCGCAACAGCTCGCGCCGGTCGTTGATGTCGAGCGGATGTGACTCCAGCTCCATGTAGCGGATGAACAGACGGGGCCCGGCGTAGCGCGCCTTGTTGTCCTCGTGGTCCCGGATGACGTGGCAGACGTCCTGACACATGAAGCACTCGATGCACTTGCGGAATTCCTGGCCCCTCTCCACGTCGACCTGCATCATCCGGTACGTGCCGTCAGAGGCGTCGGGGGCCCGGGGCATGAGCGGTGGGACCTGCTCGGCCATGGCGTAGTTGAACGACACGTCGGTCACCAGATCACGGATGATGGGGAACGTGCGCATGGGCGCCACCACGACGGGCTCGCCCTCCGGCAACGCGTCCATGCGTGTCATACACATCAGGTGCGGCAGGCCGTTGATCTCGGCCGAACACGACCCGCATTTACCCGCCTTGCAATTCCACCGGCAGGCCAGATCGGGAGCCGGTCCCGCCTGGATCCGGTGGATGACGTCGAGGACGACCTCCCCCTCGACCGACGGCATCACGTAGTCGGTGTACGCACCCCCGTTCGGATCGCCCCGCCAGATCGTCAAGGTCACGTCGGCCATCAGTGGGGCTCCTCCTCGAACAGGGCCAGAAGCTCGGCCGGCATCTGGGGCAGGGGCTCGGGGTCGAGCGTGTAGCGACCGTCGGGGGTGACCCGCTGCACGAGATTTACCGTCCCGAGCTCGGCGTCAGGCTTGGGGTAGTCGTCACGGGTATGGCCCCCGCGGCTCTCGCGACGGGCGATGGCCCCCATCGTCGTCAGCCGGGAGACGGTCAACATGGCGGGGAGGTCGGTCGCCAGGTTCCAGCCCGGGTTGTAGGTCCGGGGCCCGGACACAGCCATCGCCGCGCACCGTTCATCGAGTTTGTCGAGCTCGGCCACGGCGGCGGTCAGCTCGGACTCGGTCCGGATGATCCCCACCAGCTGCTGCATCGTCTCCTGGAGGTCGTGCTGGATGTCGTAGGGACTCTCGCCCTCGGTGCGCTCGAGTGGTGCCGTCGCGTCCGCCACCACGGCCGAGACCTCGGTGTCGCCCACGACGGGCGTCCCCGTCCTGCCCTCGGCGAAGTCCGACGCCGCCACCCCGGCTCGACGACCGAAGACGAGAAGGTCTGACAACGAGTTCCCGCCCAGCCGGTTGGCTCCGTGCATCCCACCCGAGCACTCACCGACGGCGAAGAGCCCGGGCACGGTGGTCGCCTCCGTGTCGGCGTCCACGCGGATCCCTCCCATGGCGTAGTGGCAGGTCGGTCCGACCTCCATGGGCACGGCCGTGATGTCGACGCCGGCCAGCTCCTTGAACTGGTGGTACATCGACGGCAGACGGCGGCGGATGTACTCGGCACTGCGGCGCGAGGCGATATCGAGGAAGACGCCGCCGTGGGGGCTGCCCCGGCCCCCCTTCACCTCCGAGTTGATGGACCGGGCCACCTCGTCGCGGGGCAACAGCTCCGGCGGACGCCGGTTGTTGGTGTGATCGTCGTACCAGCGGTCGCCTTCGGCCTCGGTGTCCGCCGTCTCCGCCGCGAACATGGGCGGGATGTAGTCGAACATGAACCGCTTTCCCTCGGAATTGCGCAGCACGCCGCCGTCACCGCGTACCCCTTCGGTGACGAGGATGCCACGCACCGACAAGGGCCATACCATGCCGGTCGGGTGGAATTGCACGAACTCCATGTCGATCATGTCGGCCCCGGCCCACGCCGCCATGGCGTGCCCGTCGCCGGTCGACTCCCACGAATTGGACGTGTACTGCCAGGACTTGCCGATGCTGCCCGTGGCGAGGATGAAGGCCTTGGCCGTGAAGATCACGAATTCCCCGCTGGGGCGCCGGTAGCCGACCGCCGCACTCACCCGGCCCTCGGAGTCCTTCAGCAGCCGGAGCACCTTGACCTCCATGAAGACCTCGATGCCGAGAGCGACGGCCCGCTGCTGCAGCGTCCGGATCAGCTCGAGCCCGGTTCGGTCACCCACGTGCGCCAGCCGGGCGTACCGGTGGCCCCCGAAGTCGCGCTGCAGGATCCGTCCGTCGGCCGTGCGGTCGAACAGGGCCCCCCACCGCTCCAGCTCGTAGATCCGGTCGGGCGCCTCCTGGGCGTGGAGCTGGGCCATCCGCCAGTTGTTGAGCATCTTGCCGCCACGCATGGTGTCGCGGAAGTGCACCTTCCAATTGTCCTCGGGCCAGACGTTGCCCATGGCGGCCGCCGCGCCCCCCTCGGCCATCACGGTGTGGGCTTTGCCGAGAAGGGACTTACACACGAGGGCCGTCCGCATCCCCCGCTCCTGAGCCTCGATGGCGGCGCGCAGACCGGCACCGCCGGCTCCGATGACGATGACGTCGAAATCGTGTGACTCGTAGTCGGGCATCGTCGGCCTCAGAAGATCTTCGGGTCGTGGAAGGCGCCGCTCGACACCAATCGGATGTACAGGTCGGCCAGGGCCACGAAGGTGAGGCTGGCCCAGGCGAACTGCATGTGCCGGGCATTCAGGGGAGTCAGGAACTTCCAGACCCGGTGTCGCAGAGGGTGCCGGGAGAACTGATCGACGTTTCCACCACACATATGCCTGCAGGCGTGGCACGAGGCCGAATACAGCCACAACAGGGTGGCGTTGATGACCAGGATCACCGTGCCCAGGCTCACACCGATGCCGCCGTCACCGGGCAGCCGGAAGGCGACGACGGCGTCGATGGTGAGGATGACATTGAAGATCAGGGCGATGAAGAAGAAGTAGCGGTGGATGTTCTGCAGGATCAGCGGGAACCGGGTCTCACCGCTGTAGCTGCCGTGCCCGTCGGCCACACCACAGGCGGGGGGTGATTGCCAGTAACTCCGGTAATACGCCTTGCGGTAGTAGTAACAGGTGAGGCGGAACCCGAGCGGCCCGCCGAGTACCAAGATGCCCGGGGAGATCGTCCACCACGCCAGGAAGAGCCAGCCCCGTCCGGGGCCGCCGGCCAGTCCGCAGCTGTAGGTGATACACGGCGAGTAGAAGGGCGAGATGAGGTCACGATGAGCGGAGGCGCCCACGTAGTAGTGGGCATTCTGGAACACGGCCCACGTCGAATAGACGACGAAGGCGGTGAGGAAGGTCGCGGTCAGCGCCGGGGTCAGCCACCAGCGGTCCGGGCGCTGGGTCCGGGCGTCGGGGCCACCCCGCACCCCGCCCAGCATCACCGGTACCGGCCTCACGTCCTCGACGGTGCTCACGCCTCGCTCGTCCCCTTCTCTCCGACCATCCCGGCGCGACGTGGCCACCACCACGGTGCGCTAGCCCCACTGGTGCGGCCGGCACGTCGTGCCGATCGGCGCCGACGCGGGGCGCCGACGGTTCGTCATCTTTCCACCTGGGGCCGAACAGGGCGAAACACCGCCGAGGGGACCGCCCCGGGTCGACCCGCGGCGGAGCGCCGCCCCCCCGCCGCCTAGGCTCGGCCCCATGAGTGCGTCCTTTCCCCCCACCCCGCCCTCCGACCTGCCGGCCACGCTCGGCGAACTCCGAGCATCAGGGTGGGAGTCCCTCCCCATCCACGAGGAGCTCAGGCGCAACACCGCGGCCCGGATCGCCTCGGGCCAACCCCTGGTCGAGCGGGTCCTCGGCTTCGAGGACACCGTCCTGCCCCAGATCGAGAACGCTCTGCTCGCCGGCCACGACATCATCCTCCTGGGCGAGCGGGGCCAGGCGAAGACCCGGATCGTCCGTTCCCTCACCACACTCCTCGACGAATGGCTGCCCGAGATCGCCGGTTCGGAGATCAGGGACGATCCCTACAACCCGGTATCACGCCCGGCCCGGGACTTGGTCGCCCGCGAGGGCGACGCCACCCCCATCCACTGGGTGCACCGGGACACCCGTTTCTCGGAGAAACTGGCCACCCCGGACACCTCCATCGCCGACCTCATCGGCGAGGTCGATCCCATCAGGGTGGCCGAAGGCCGGTACCTGTCCGACGAGCTGACCTTGCACTACGGGCTCGTCCCCCGCTCCAACCGGGGCATCTTCGCCGTCAACGAGCTTCCCGACCTGGCCGAGCGCATACAGGTCGGACTGCTGAACGTGCTCGAGGAACGAGACGTCCAGATCCGGGGATTCACGGTCCGCCTGCCGCTCGACATCGTCCTGGTGGCCACGGCCAATCCCGAGGACTACACGAACCGAGGACGGATCATCACCCCCCTGAAGGACCGCTTCGGTGCCCAGATCCGGACCCACTACCCCCCGGACACGGCCACGGAGCTGGAGATCATCCACCAGGAGGCACGTCCGCCCGTCGACGCCCCGGGAAGCCCCACCGTCGAGGTCCCCCCCTTCATGGCCGAGGTGGTGGCCGAGCTGTCGCAACTGGCCCGTCAGAGCCCCCACGTGAATCAGCGCTCGGGCGTCTCGGTTCGGCTCAGCATCTCCAACTTCGAGACTCTGGCGGCCAACGCCGTGCGCCGGTCGCTCCGGCTGGGCGAGTCCCAGGCCGTGCCCCGGGTGAGCGATCTGGGTGCACTCATCACATCGACCCAGGGCAAGATCGAGATCGAATCCCTCGAGGAGGGACGCGAGGACCGGATCCTGAACGGACTGGTATCGGCCGCCGTCCTCACCGTCTTCCGTCGGCGCTGTCCCACCGAGGAGCTCGGCCCCATCGTCGCCGCCTTCGACGACGCCCGGGTGATCCACGCCGGCGACGACCTCCCCGCCTCTACCTACAGCGAGGTCCTCGCCCAGATCCCGGCCCTCGGGCCACCGGTCCTGGCCCTGGCCGGCAGCGAGACCCCGGCGGCGGTGGCCAGCGCCGTCGAATTCATCCTGGAGGGTCTCCACCTCACCAAGCGGCTCAACAAGGAGGCGGCGGGGGCCAAGGCCACCTACCGGGGACGCGGATGAGGGCACGGGAGCCGTCGTCATGACCAGCCGCTGGTCGTACCGGCGATGGGACGGGACCCAGCGCGGCTTCGAAGACGAGATCGACGCCCTCTTCTCCGAGCTGTCCGACGATCTCCTCTACCACGGGGACCCCGACGCGGCGCTGCGGCGGCTGCTCAATTCGGGTTTCCAGCGTCCGGACGGCGAACGCGTCCAGGGTCTGCGGGAAATGATGGAACGGCTCCGCCAGCAACGACAGCAGGAGCTCGATCGCGGTGACCTCGGTGGCGCCTTCGACGAGATCGCCCGCGAACTCGAACAGGTCATCGACGAGGAACGCACGGGACTCGAGGCGTTGGCCGAGGACGCCCGCAACTCGGGCGACGAACGCCGCCAGGAGGTGACCGACGAGGTGGTGGCCGAGCGCGGCCTGGAGCTCGAGCTCCTGCCGCCCGACCTGGCCGGTCGGGTGCGGGGCCTCCAGCAATACGATTTCACCTCCTCTGAGGCGCGCGAACACTTCGAGCAGCTCATGGAGCGCCTACGCGAGGAGGTGGCGAAGAGCTGGTTCGACCAGATGGCCGAAGCGATGACGAGCCCCGATCCCGAACAGCTCGAGCGCGTCCGGCAGATGCTCGATGCGCTCAATCGCATGATCGAGCAACGCGAAGCAGGAGATCCCATCGATCCCTCCTTCGAGGACTTCATGGCCGAATTCGGGGATTTCTTCCCGGCCAACCCCCAGTCCCTCGACGAGTTGTTGGAGCAATTCGCCGCCCAGATGGCCGCCGTCCAGGCCGCGCTCGACTCTCTCTCCCCCGAGCAGCGCGCCCAGTTGCAGGCCCTGGCCGATTCGTTGTTCGAGGACATGGACCTCAGGTGGCAGGTGGACCGGCTGGCCCAGAATCTGCAGCAGGCCGTCCCCGGGGCCGGGTGGGGACGGCGCTATCGCTTCAGTGGGTCCGATCCCATGGGCCTGGCCGATGCCGCCGCCGCGGCGCGGCGTCTCGGGGAGATGGACCAGCTCGAGCAGTTCCTCCGCTCGGCCTCCTCGCCGGGAGCGCTGGCCGAGGTCGACCTCGACCAGGTGGCCAAGCACCTGGGAGATGACGCCGCCCGCTCGCTCGACAGCCTCGCCCGTCTGGCCAAGCAACTCGAGGAGGCGGGTCTGATCGAGCAAAAGGAAGGCCGCTACGAGCTCACCGCCCTCGGCATCCGCAAGATCGGCCAGCGAGCCCTGTCCGATCTCTTCTCCAAGCTGGCCAAGGACAGACTGGGCGGCCACCCCCAGACCTTCGTGGGCACCGGGCACGAGCCAGAGGGCCAGACGAAGCCGTACGAATTCGGTGATCCCTTCAACATCGACATCCAGAGAACCGTCCACAACGCCGTCCGCCGCGGCGGCACGGGCACCCCGGTACGCCTGGCGCCCGAAGACTTCGAGATCTCGCGCACCGAGCACCTCACCCGCACCTCGACGGTCCTCATGGTCGACCTGTCCCTGTCGATGCCGATGCGCGACAACTTCCTGGCGGCCAAGAAAGTGGCCATCGCCCTCCACACACTCATCTCGACCCGCTTCCCCCGCGACTTCCTCGGCCTCGTCGGCTTCTCCGAGGTGGCCCGCGAGATCAAGGCCGAGGAGCTGCCCGAGGTGTCGTGGGACTTCGTCTACGGCACCAACATGCAGCACGGCCTCCTGCTCAGTCGCCGCATGCTGGCCCACCGGCCCGGCACCAAGCAGATCATCATGATCACCGACGGCGAGCCGACAGCCCACCTCGTTCCGCAAGCCGGAGGTGACGGCTACGACGTCTTCTTCAACTACCCACCGGTCCCCGAGACGGTTCGCGCCACCTTGTCCGAGGTCGTCCGCTGCACAAAGGCCGGGATCATGATCAACACGTTCATGATCGACGCCAACCGCTCCCTGCAAGGTTTCGTCGAACAGATGACCAAGCTCAACCGGGGCCGGGCGTTCTTCACCACCCCCGAGACGCTCGGCGATTACGTCCTCGTCGACTTCCTCGAGAACCGGCGCTCGTCGCGCCACGCCACCCGACGCGGCGCCTGACCACTTGCCCGGTGGGGGCCGTCGCAACCCGGCGCGCCGTGCCGCCCCGTCGGTTCGCCCCACTGAAACGTCCTTGTCACGCAAAGTGGTAATTCCGCGGGGGTGGAGGAGATCCCTCTTGCACGCGCCACGACGATGGTGGATGATGACATCGTTGTAATTACACCTATGCCACTATGTGGCGAGGGGAGGCGTACCGGTGGACATCGTTTCACTGCTGTACGGCCGCCAGGAGCGCGACTGGCAGACCAGAGCGAACTGCATGGGGGTCGATCCCGACCTCTTCTTCCCTGAGCGTGGTGCATCCACCCGGGAAGCCAAGGAAGTCTGCCGGGGATGTGTGGTGCGCGAGGACTGTCTCGAGTATGCGCTGGCCAACGGTGAGAAGTTCGGGATCTGGGGCGGCCTGTCAGAGCGCGAACGTCGCCGCCTGCGCCGGGCCCGGGCCATGAGCCGCCGCGTCTCGGAGACGGCGTCCGCATCCTGATCTGGTCGCCGCCGGCCATCACGGGCGAGGGCGCGCGACAACCCTTTGCTCTGCCCGGGTGTTCAGTGGGCGCGTGATCTCTCCAGGCGGGCCTCGAGAGTGCGTCCGGGATCGAGATCGAGTTGTCGCCACCGGGCCCGCGGCGCGGCGTCGACCACGGCCGCCGGTACCAATCCGACCAGCTCGGCCCGGTTGACGCTGACCCCGACCTCCCGGCCGAGGCCGTCCACGGCGTCGTAGACCTGGGCCGGACCGACCGCCCACGGATCGATCAGGTTGCACGTCACCTGGGTCGCCCCCGCGGTCGGCACGCCGAGGGTTCGAACGGCGGGACCGCGCACGGCAGCGGCGATGGACCGGGCGACGGCCACATCGCCCGTCGACAACCACAGGTTGTAGGCGACCAGGGCGAACCGCGCCCCCACGGCGCAGGCCCCGGCCGAGGGGTGGGCCGTCGCCGGACCGGCATCGGGCTCGAGTCCCGAAAAGGCGTTGCGGCGTACGTCGGGTAGCCGGCGTTCGGGACCGTAGAAGAAGCACGGCAGCGCCAGCGTCCGGCCCGCCCAGGCGGCGAACCGTTGCCGGGCGCCGAGAGCTCCGGCGAGGTCACCGGCAGCGACCGGATGTCCCTCGGGGTCGAGCGGCGTGAACGGAACGACATCGAGGGCCCCGAGGCGCGGATGGACGCCCTGGTGACGCCGGAGGTCGATGAGCTCCACGGTCCGTCGGGCCACGTCGCGGACGCCCTCCTCCACGTCCTCGCCCGCCATGGTGAGCACGGTCCGGTTGTGGTCCGGATCGCGGTGGACGTCGAGGACGCAACCACCGCCGGCGGCGGCAATCGCCCCGATCACGTGCTCGTCTCGCCCTTCGCTGACATTGACGACGCAGGAGAGCACGGCGTCCTTCCGGTGGCACCGCCAACAGGTGCCAGATGGATCAGTTGTGGCCGGACGCCAGGCGTGAGAGGCGGTGGGCCCGCAGGATGCGCCGCCGCTCTCGCTCCGAGGTGCCACCCCAGACGCCGTGGTCCACCCGGTTGGCCAGGGCGTACTCGAGACACGGGGCTTTCATCGGGCACTCGGCACACACGCGCCGGGCGATCTGGACACCGATACCGTCGCTCGGGAAGAAGACCGTGGGGTCCATGTCCCGGCATTTGCCTCGAGCCATCCAGTCGGTGTCCATTACACCTCCGATACGTCGGCCACGCTACCAGTGCCCCGTTGTGGCCCTGTGCCTACCGACTACGGCGCGCCGGGCACGATGCGTCATCGCGGGACCGGCATCACCCATCGGAGCCACGACCCACCGTTGGTAGTCTGTGGCTCCGTCCCGCCCTGCCGGCCCATCGGCCGCGGGTCGAGGGACCACAAGGAGGCGAAGCACCGTGCCCGACGAACTCGAGGAGGTCGAGGAGGAACCCCAGCCGCCCCAGGGCCATATTCGCGTGGTCTACCTGGGGCCGGTCGCCCCTCATTGGGAGGTCCAGTCGAATTACGGCGATCCGGCCGTCATCGACCCCTTCCGTGATCGGACCATCGCCCGGCTCACGCTCCTGCCTCCGCATGACCCTCAGTTCCGGCGCAACCGTGAGCGCGTCGTCCGTGACGCCGAGCGCGAGCATCTCGAGCTCGAGTGGGACCTCGGTATTCCCGAGGAGGAGGACGCTCCCGTCCCCTGAAGTCGACGTCAGCCCAAGCTGATGCGTTCGAGCCACAGCCCCGGAGCGTCGACCTCCGCCGGGGTGGGCAGGGTGTGAGGCTCGGACCACAGCCGGGCCAGTCCTTCCTCGCCGGCTCGTTCGAGCACGCCGGCCACGAACTCGTTGCCCCGGTCGACCTGGGTGGGACCGAGATCGAGCCCGAGGAGCAGCTCGGCGGTGCGGTCGGCCTTCTCCCGATCCACCTGCCGGCGCCGCCAGGCCTCGGCCAGCGCCGTCCGCCCCCCGAGAAGCCGGGTCCCGGCCCTGTCGAGAACGTGCTCGACATAGCCGAGTAACGCCGTCGTCACGGCCGTCAATTCGGCGGACACACGTTGCCGTTGGGGGTCGAGCTCGGCGCCCAAGAAGGACTCGGGGTCACCGAAGAGCCTCTGCAGCGAGTCGGGATCCGCGGGATCGAGACCCTGGAGCCGGTCCGCCAGACCCTCGGTGTCGCCCGCCATGCCGCGTACGACCTCGGTCAGCAGTGCCCTGATCCGGTCGCCCACGTGGGGCCGGCCGAGCACGGCGTTGATCGTCATGTCGCGCAGGCACACCCACAGCCGGACTTCGTCGGCCGGCAGGCTCCAGTCCCGGGCAAAGGCGTCGACGTTGCCCGGAACCACGAGGAGACTGGTCGAGGAGGGCCGGGGGATGGGCAGTTCGTAGGGCCCGAAGGTGGCCCGCGCCAGATGGCCGATGGCCGATCCGAGTTGCAGGCCCGTCAGGATGGGGCCCATCGTCGCCATCCAGCGCGACACGAGGTCCATGGGGCCGGCCGCCGTGCCCGCCGCATCGAGGCCGAGATCCTCGTCACCGAGATCCATCAGTCCGAGACCGGTCGCCTCCGGTTTCTCGTCGGACCGCCCGGCGGACGGACCGGCGCCGGACCCGTCGTCGGGCGGTGGTGTGGCGGCGCCGGCCGGGGGACCGCCTTCGGCCTCGAAGAGGAAGCGCCAGTCGTCCACGGTCCTCCAGGCCCACGCTCCGGGACCGACGGCCACGATCTCCACCGGCGACCCCGTCGGGGTCACCGACAGACCGGTGAGCTCGGTCACGTGCAGTTCGGCGATCCTGGCCATCTCCTCGAACAGGATCCGCTGACCGGGATCGACATTGCCTTCGACCTCACCGTTCGTGGCTGCGCCCTGGGCCAACGTGCGGGCGAGCTCGATCCGTCCGCCTCCGGGCGTGGCGCCGCCCATGAGCTGGAGAAGGTCGCCCAGGAGTTGTTCGAGCGAGTTGCCGCCCCCACCGGGGCCGGGACTATCCACCTCTGGCATCGTATGCGGCGCCGGGGCCCGTTCCGGCCCGCTCCCGGTGGGCAGTCGGCGTCATCGCGGGGTTCAGCCGGTCGGGCTGCCGGCCAGGGTCATCGTCCTCGTCATGTCCTGGCCGGACCGCACGAGCGTGACGGCGACCGCCGTCCCCGGCGGGCTCGTGTACAGGCTGGCCTGGAGATCGGCCATGGAATCGATGGGCTCCGAGTCGACCTCCTCGACCACGTCACCGGGGTCGAGGCCGGCGGTGGCCGCCGGGCTCCCGGCCATGACAGAGGTGATCCGGGCACCACCACCGCCGGCCACGTCGGCGCACGCGATCCCCAGCCACCCATGCGTGACCGTGTGTGTGGTGGCCAACTCGTCGGCCACCGCCACCGCCAGTCCCGCCGGGACGAAGACCCCCGTTCCCCCTTGTGCGGCGGTCTGCTGGCCGTCCAGGATGCCCACGACCTCGCCCTGGCCGTTCATGAGCACGCCACCCCAGGGTGCCGGTCCGAGCGGCATGTCGGCCTCGATGGTGTCGATGAGGTCAGTCCCTCCGTTCCCCTCGGCTGAGGTGTCGACCTTGCGGACCTCGGCCACCGCCGCGATGGCGCCGTTGGCCGCCTTCGCCCGGGCGGCCAGGCACAGGCAGGCGGTGATGGCCAGCTCTCCGGGTTCGACCACGTTGGCGGCGAAGGACGCCGGCGTGAGGCCGCCGCCGGTGCCGATGACGGCGATCCCGGAATGGGGATCCGCCCCGAGGACCTTGACGAGCCGGCGTTGCCCCGACGAGGTCACGATCTTCACCTTCGACGCCCGTCCCACCGCCGCCGCCGCCGTCACGGCCAGGTTGCCACCGGGCAGGACGACACCCGTCATCCGGGTCACGCCGCCGGAGCGGACCGGCCCGATGGCCACGAGCGACGGCCGCAATTGGGCCACCATCTCCGTCACGTGGGGGGCGGCCACGCTGAGGACCTCGCTCGAGGAGGTCGAGGTGACCAGGCTGGTCTCGACCGAGGCCAGGATGTGACTGGTCGGCGCCGCACCCTGGGGGTCGGTGAAGGAGAAGGCGACCACGACGACGGTGGCCACGGCGGCCACGCCGACGACGCCCGCGGTGATGGCCATTCGCCGTTCCCGGCCCGAGGTCCGCAGCCGCAGAGAGGGGCCCGAGGACCCGCCCTGAGGCCGTCCGTGCTGGGCGACCTCCGACGGGTGGCGCCAGAGTCGGTCCTCAGGTGGCGGCAACCAGGCAGACGGCGCCGTCTCTTCGTCCGTGGCGGACTCGTCGGGGTCATCCTGAAAATCCCCGAAATTGAACGGTCCGTCGCCTTCCATCCCACGAGATTACCGGCGCCCCCTCTCCGAAGGAGGTCGCGCACAGTGGCGCGTGGCGTCCACCAGCCACGGCCCGTGTGACCACGCCATACGATGACGGGGTGACGGTGAGGCGCAGTGGCTAGGGATCTCGCCATCGACCTGGGCACTGCGAACACACTGGTCTACGCGCGGGGCAAGGGCATCGTGCTGAATGAACCCACGGTGATCGCCCTCAACACGCGCACCCAGGAGGTGCTCGCCGTCGGCCAGGACGCCTGGCAGATGATAGGCCGGACGCCCGGATACATCGTGGCCGTGCGACCGTTGCGCCAAGGCGCCATCACCGATTTCGACATCACCGAACGCATGATCCGCCTTCTGCTCCACCGCTGTGGCGTCTCGCGGCTGAATCGGCCCCGGGTCCTCATCTGTGTTCCGTCGGCCATCACGTCGGTGGAGAGACGAGCGGTGAAGGAAGCAGCACATCGCGCCGGCGCCTCGGCCGCGTACCTCATCGAGCAACCCATGGCCGCCGCCATCGGTGCCGGGCTCCTCATCCACGAACCGATCGGCAACATGGTGGTCGACGTCGGTGGCGGAACGTCGGAGACCGCCGTGATCTCACTGGGCGGGCTGGTGGCGTCGCAGGCGATCCGGTGCGGCGGCTTCGACATCGACAACGCCATCCAGTTGTTCGTTCGCCGCGAACACGGTGTCGCCATCGGCGAGCGCACGGCCGAAGAGATCAAGTTGGCCATCGGCTCCGCCGCCCCCTACAGCGACGAGGTGAAGGCCGAGGTCCGCGGACGCGAGCTCATGACCGGTATGCCCAAGACCGTTGTCCTCTCGCCCGCCGAACTGCGCGACGCGGTGGAGGATCAGGTTCGTCAAATCATCACCGCCGCGGTCCGATGTCTGGGCGAGGCGCCACCCGAGTTGGCCCAGGACATCATCGCCCAGGGCATCCATCTGGTGGGAGGTGGCGCGCTGCTGCGCGGACTGGCCCGACGGCTGGCCGACGAAACGGAAGTCCCCGTCCATCTCGTCGCCACGCCCCTCGAGTGCGTGGCCCTCGGCGCCGGACGTTGCCTGGACTCCTTCGACACCCTGCGCGACCTCTTCGTCGCCGCCGAGGCGTAACCGCGCCGCACTCTCCGCGTTCGCCGGCGGTGGCGCCCGTCAGCCGTCGTCGAGCAGCTCTTCCGCCGCCTGCCGGACGTGCCAGTCCCGGTCGCCCAGGCACCGCCGCAGACCCTCCTCGGCGGAGGGGTCGTCGAAGGCGGCCAGCGCGATGGCGGCCCGGCGCCGGATGTTCACGGTGTCCTCGAGGGCAGCGAGCACGACGGCGAGCGTGTCCGGCGCGCCGATGGCGCCGAGGGCGGCCACCGCCGCTTCGCGACATAGCGGTGACTCGTGCTCCGACGCCATCCGGCCCAGCGCGGCGACCGCCACCCCGGGGCACCGTGGGCCGTACTCCCCGAGAGCCCAGCCCACGGTCTCGGCCACCGACGGGTCGGGGTCCTCCAACAACATCACCAGCCCGTTCATCAGATCAGCGCCGGCGCCGTCCATGTCGACCGATCCGCCCGCCAGTGCGCCGGCCCGCCGGC
>Ga0209415_10013321_pt1 | contig 13575 bp, 14 predicted proteins | sample PeaSoiSIISIP2007_FD_187696 | JGI IMG/M metagenome (GOLD analysis project Ga0209415, IMG submission 187696) | Peat soil microbial communities from Weissenstadt, Germany - SII-SIP-2007 (SPAdes) (version 2) | ecosystem: Environmental > Terrestrial > Soil > Wetlands > Peat | place: Germany... | reverse complement strand
CTGCCGCCTAGTCGGCTATCAACGGAAGCAACGTCCCCGTTACCTGCGCTGTTACGTAGGCTTTGGCCCGTTGCATGCGTTGAGCCAGCCATCGCGAACCGGGCGAACCGGGCCGACCTTCTGCCCGATCGCTGGTGCAGCCAAGCTGCACCTGGCTCGCGGGAGGTCAGCGGCAGCCGCAGCCCGCCAGCGCAGTCGCCAGCGCGGTCAGCGCCCCGCCGGCGTTCGCCAGCGCGGATGCCTTCTTGGAGAGCTGGTCGCCCATGAAGGCGAAGGCGAGCAGCTGCCCGTTCCGCGCGTAGGCGATTCCGGCCAGCGCGGCAACGGTGGACAGGTTGCCGGTCTTGGCACGCACCGTGCCGAGCGCGGCCGGGCCGAAGCCGCCGAAATACGCACCGGGGAAGGGCGTCAGGGTGCCGGAGAATCCGGCCACCGGCAGGCCGGTGATCACCGGCCGGAGTCCTGGCTGCCCGGTCCTGGCGGCCAGGCCGATCAGCGCGACCAGCGCGCGCGGCGAGATCAGGTCGGCGGGCGACAGGCCGCTGCCGTCGTGGATATGAATGCCGGTCACGCCGAGCTTGCGGTCGACCGACATGACCGCGGCGGCCGCGCCGCTGAACGTGGCCGGCCTGCCGGTGGTCAGCGCCACCTGCCTGGCCAGAGTCTCCGCGATCACGTTGTTGCTCTCCATCAGCATCCACTGCACGATCTGCGCCAGCGACGGCGAGGACACGGCGGCGATCACCGCGGCGGCGGACGCGGCGGCGGCCGGCGCCGGAGTGCCAGTCACCGTGATCTTGTCCCGGCGCAGGAACCGGGCGAACTCCCGCGCCGCGTCCAGGGCGGGCGTCAGCGAGCGGAGCGATGTTCCCGAGATGTCGGCGTCCTGCGGGACGCCTGGCTTGGCCAGCCTGCCCTGGTCAACTTCCAGCCCGGTGATCGGAGCGACGTTGCCGCTCGAGATGTAGTTGTTGCTCGCGCCGATCGGCGGCCAGTCGAGCGCCTGCTCAGGACCGCTGAAGAGGGCGCCGTCGTAGCCGAGCCGCACCGCTGTCACCCCCTTGGTGCGCAGCGAGCGCGCCGTGGCGGCGGCCAGCGATCTCAGCGTCGCGGGCTGCGGGTAGTCAGCGACCGGATACCGCCCGGCTGCCAGCGTCGGATCGCCGCCGCCGACCAGGACGATCCGCGATGCGCTGCCGCCGACCCGCACCGACGTGGTGAACCTGGCGTCCGGGCCGAGCACGTGCAGCGCGGCGACCGCGGTCGCCAGCTTGGTGGTTGACGCCGGAGTGAAGCCGGTGGCCGCGTTGGACGCGTAGAGCACCCGCCCGGTCGCCAGGTTGGTCACCAGCGCGCCGACGTGCGGACCGAGATCGCCCGAGGCAATGATCCCGGAGATCCTGGCCGCGATCCCTGACGCGGTCGCGGGCCCGCCGGCCGACCGGCTGGTCAGCGGCGATCCGCTGGCCGCGGGCAAGGTCGCGCCCGGCGCCGCCAGGCCGGCACCGGAGACCTCCGGCATCTGGAACAGGGCAAGGCGAGGGGGCAACAGGCGTGCCACGGCGGCCCCGGCCCCGATCGTGAACGCGCACAGCAGCGCCAGCGTGAGCACCACCATCCGCGCCAGCCGGTTCACCCGCACGCTCTCCTTTGCCGCGCCAGCCCCTCGACAGACGCCAGACACCGAGGGTATACACCACAGCGGGGGTACACACCAAGACAGCGGACTCAGTCGTCTAACTTCCAGGGAGGCCGTCTCGTGGAATTCGATGTCGTCATCGAGATCCCGAAGGGCCAGCGCAACAAGTACGAGATGGACCACGAGAGCGGGCGGATCCGGCTGGACCGGATGCTCTTCACGTCCACCAGGTACCCGGCCGATTACGGGTTCATCGAGCACACCCTGGCCGACGACGGCGACCCGCTTGACGCGCTGGTCCTCCTGGACGAGCCAACCTTCCCTGGCTGCCTGATCCGCTGCCGCGCGATCGGGATGTTCCGGATGCGGGACGAGAAGGGCGGCGACGACAAGGTGCTCTGCGTCGCGGCCACCGACCCGCGGATGGCCCATCTGCGTGACATCGACGACGTCTCCGAGTTCGACCGGCTCGAGATCCAGCACTTCTTCGAGGTCTACAAGGCGCTGGAGCCAGGCAAGGAGGTTGAGGCGGCCAGATGGGTGGACCGGCTGACGGCTGACAACGAGATCGCCGCCTGCCGGCAGCGGCTCGCCGGGGCCGGCGACCATCCGGGAGACTCTCATGGCTAGCGGCGCGCGGGGATCACCCGGCGGCGACCCCGGAGGAGGCACGCGTGGCTGACACCGACGGCACAGGCGGCCAGTCCGAGCAGCCGCCTCTCAGCGACGACGACGCCAGGATCCTGGGCCAGAGCCCGCTGCTAGCCGATCTCAGCGAGTCCGACGCCGATGTGCTGCGCCCGCACGTGCGGACCCTCACCCTGCATCGTGGCGACCGGCTGTTCGCCGAGGGCGATATCGGGGATCAGGTGTACTTCGTGATCGAGGGAAAGGTCAAGCTCACCAGGGCCGCGCCGGATGGCAGGGAGAACCTGATCAGCGTGCACGGACCAGGGGACATGTTCGGTGAGCTGGCCATGTTCGACCCGGCCTACCGCACAGCGAGCGCCACCGCGGTGACCGACGCGCGGCTGGGCATGCTCGCGCACGACGATCTGCGCCAGAGCCTGGAGACCAGGCCGGCCGTGGCGATGCACCTGCTGAAGGCCCTCGCCCAGCGGCTGCGCCGGATCACCGAGATCAACGCGAACCTGGTCTTCACCGATGTGCCTGGCCGGGTTGCCAAGGCCCTGCTCGAGCTGGCGGGCAAGTTCGGCGTGCAGACCGAGGAGGGCCTCCAGGTCAATCACGACCTGACGCAGGAGGAGCTTGCGCAGCTAGTCGGCGCGTCACGGGAGACGGTCAACAAGGCCCTCGCCGACTTCGCCACGCGAGGCTGGATCCAGCTGTCGGCCAAGTCGGTGCTGCTGCTCGATCCCGACCGGCTGAGCCGCCGGGCCAGGTAACTCCGTCCGGCACGAACCGGCGCCCGGCCCCGCCGACCCAGGAGCGGTGGCGGAGAATCGCGGGGAGTTGAACGCGAAATAGGCGGCAGACTACCGAAATAGGCGGCAGACTCTCCGTGATCATGGAAGGCGCGGCGACCTGGGCCTAGCCGGTCTGCGTCCCGGGCGGGAGCTCGCCGCGTTCGGCCAGGTAGGCGAGCTGGGCCTGAACCGAGATCTCGGCGTATGGCCACAGCGCCCGGTCCACGTCGGCGTAGACCCTGGCCACGATGACGGACCTGGCGCGATCGCCCGCGGCCAGAGCTGCCCTGATCTCGGCGAGTCGCTCGGCGCGGTGCGTTATATAAAAGTCAAGAGCCGCTGCCGGGTCGCCGAGCAGCGGACCGTGACCTGGCAGCAGCGTACGCAGCGGGGTGCTGTCAGCCAGCGCGCGCAGGCGGTCGAGCGAGCCCAGATAGTCCGCGAGGCTGCCGTCGTGCGCGATCACGCTGGTGCCTCGGCCGAGCACGGTGTCTCCGGTCAGCACGGCGGCGTCGGCGCGCAGGTAGAGGCAGACCGAGTCGTAGGTGTGCCCCGGGGTGGCGATCACCTCGATCTCGCAGCCGCCGTCGTCGATCACCGCGCCAGGCGGCAGCCCGCCGGCACCCAGCCGGTGCGCCGGGTCGACCGCGCGGACCGGTGCCCCGGTGAGACCGGCCAGCGTGCGCGCGCCGCCGGAATGATCCGGATGCCCGTGCGTCAGGACGATCGCGGCTATCCGCCGACCCGCCTGCTCGGCCAGCGAGCGGACCCGGCGCAGATGGGCCTCGTCGTCCGGGCCGGGATCGACGACCACGACGGCCGGCCAGCCCGGCTCGGCGACCAGCCAGGTATTGGTGCCGTCAAGCGTCATCAGCGAGGGGTTCGGCGCCAGGACGCAGCGCGCCCGGCCGGTGCCCGAACCGTCGATCGGCTGACCGGGACCGGGACCACGCCCGGCCTGGGATTCCGCTGTCACAGCGGGTACTTCCGCTCGCCGGGTACCGAGAGGAACATCGCGCCGTCCTTGGCGTATACCTCGGGCACCAGCGCCGTCACCTCCCGGTGCGCGGCCAGGACGGCGCCGATATCGCGGTGCTCGGCAAGCTCGGCGAGGGTGATCGCGGTGGGCAGCCAGAGGTCGATCTGCCTGGCCCGGCCGGCCTCAAGCGCGGCGGCCGGCGTGATCCACTGCACCGCCGACGCCTCGCCGCCCACATCCCTGGTCCGCTGGCCGGGCGGCAGCGCGGCGGCGAAGAACCTGGCGTCGAACCGTCGCGGCTCGGCCGCCGGGGTGATCCACCTGGCCCATGGCCGCAGCAGGTCAGAGCGCAGGATCAGGCTTCGCCTGGCCAGCATCTCGGCGAGCGACAGCGACCGGTCGAGCAGCGCGCGCCGGTCAGCCTCCCAGTCGGCAGCCGTGGTGTCCGCGACGACGGTGCCGGCCGACTCGCCGGCCAGCAGCACCCCTGACTCCTCGAACGTCTCCCTGACCGCGGCGCAGACAAGTGCCCTGGCAAGCTGCGGCGGCGCGTCGAACACCTGGCCCCAGTGATCCACGCCGGGACCGGCCCAGGCCACTTCCTCGTCGGCGTCCCGCTGGTCGACCGAGCCGCCAGGGAAGACGTAAGCGCCTGGGGCGAAGGCCATCGACGGCTTGCGCCGCAGCATGTAGACCTCGAAGCCGCCGCTGGCGCCCGCGATCGGGCGGAGCAGCATGACGGTGGCGGCATCGCGCGGGGTGACCGGCGCCGCCCGGCCCTCGACAACGGCGCGCGCGGCCTCGGCAAGGTGCTCAGGAATCCTGACCCGGTCCACAGCGCGCCCGATCAGTCGCCGACTTCGGCGATCAGCTCGATTTCGACCGGGGCGTCGAGCGGCAGCACGGCCATGCCGACGGCGCTGCGGGCGTGCCGGCCCGATTCACCGAAGACCTCGAGCAGCAGCTCGCTGGCGCCATTGACCACCTGCGCCTGCCCGGTGAAGTCGGGCGCGCTGGCCACGAAGCCGGTCACCTTCACGATCCGCCGGATGCTTGACAGGCTGCCGGATACCGAGACGGCGGCGGCCAGGGCGTTCAGCGCGCAGGTCCGGGCCAGCGCGGCTGCCTCGGCGACCCCGACATCCGCTCCGACCTTGCCGGTCGCGAGCAGCTGGCCGTCGACCACGGGCAGCTGTCCAGCGGTGTAGACGAAGCTGCCGCTCCTGACCGCCGGGACGTAGGCGGCCAGCGGCGGGGTCACCGCCGGCAGCGTGAGGCCGAGCGCGGCCAGCCGGTGCTCAGGCGAGTGATCCTCGCCGATCATGACCTGGCCCGTTTCAGGTACGCGACCAGCTGCTCCGAGCTCGGTCCCGGCACGACGGCGACCAGTTCCCAGCCGTCGTCCCCCCAGGTGTCCAGAATCTGCTTGGTCGCGTGAACGAGCAACGGCACCGTCGCGTACTCCCACTTCTGCATGGGCGCTACCTTAGCCGCCCGCGGCCGGCGCATCCTTAGCCGCCCACGGCCGGGCCAGCCTGCCCGGACGTGGCCTGGCCGGTCATCGTAGCGCCGCGGGCTGCTCGCGGACTCCCTCCCATGAGCACGCGACTTTCCCGGTCGAGAGGACCGGGCTGGGAAAGTCGCGTGATCACACTGGCCGGGCGGCAGGCAGCCGCGGCCGACGTCAGCGGGCGGCCGGCGGGACCGGCGGGATGGCAACTTCCTCCTCGATCGCCGGCTCGGGAATCGCGGCGACCGGCGGGATGGCGAGGGTCTCGTCGGACTCGATCGCTTCTGGCGCAGCCGGAGCACGGTGCTCGATCGCCGCTTCGGCAGCGGCCACCTCGGCCTCTCCGGTGTCCACCGGCAGGTCGCCGGCGAACGACGAGCTCTGGCCCGATCCCCGGTCGAAGAAGCGCAGCAGCTCGACCGGGATCGGCATCACCAGCGTGCTGTTCTTCTCCGCGGCCACCTCGACGACCGTCTGCAGCAGCCTGAGCTGAAGGGCGGCCGGGTCGCGCGCCATCACGTTCGCCGCGGCCGCGAGGCGCTTGGACGCCTGGTACTCGCCGTCGGCGACGATGATCCTGGCGCGGCGCTCACGTTCGGCCTCGGCCTGCCGTGACATCGACCGCTTCATGCCCTCGGGCAGCGACACGTCCTTGATCTCGACGCTCCCGACCTTGACCCCCCACGGGTCCTCGGTCCCCTCGTCGATGATCCGGCACAGCTCCCGGTTGACGGTGACCCGGTCGTCGAGCAGCTGCTGCATCTCGGACTGGCCGATGATCGACCGCAGTGAGGTCTGCGCGCGCTGCGAGACCGCGAACATGTAGTTCTGCACGTTGATGGTCGCCTTGATCGGGTCGACCACCTTGAAGTAGACCACCGCGTCCACCCGGACGCTGACGTTGTCCCTGGTGATGCCCTCCTGAGCGGGGACCGCCATCGCGACGATCTGCTTGTTGACCTTCTGCAGCCGGTCGCCGATCGGCCGGATGAACGTCAGCCCCGGCTTGCGCGTCTGCGGCAGGATCCGGCCGAACCGGAAGACGATGCCGTCCTCGAACTGCTGCACCTGCCTCACTGACCGGCTGACCGTGATGAGACCGCCAAGCACGAGAACCGCCAGGATCACCAGCAGAGCCGTCATCGCCGACACCTTCTTATTCGGTTCGTTCTCCGGTTCAAGGATCTGACCGCAGTATCCGGTATTCAGCCTAACGACTTCCGGCGTCTGCTCGCTAACGGCGGGGTGACAGGCCGGCCACGGCGGACTCAGGGCTATGACGCCGATAGCCTCGTGCTCGTGAGCGTGCGGGATACCGACTGGGATGGCGTGCGGCTGCATGTGGTCACCGGCAAGGGCGGGACCGGCAAGACCACCGTGGCCGGCGCGCTGGCGCTCGCGCTTGCCTCGCGCGGCAAGCGGGTGCTGCTGATCGAGGTGGAGGGCCGTCAGGGCATCGCGCAGCTCTTCGACGTGCCCCCGCTCCCTTATGAGGAGCGGCGGGTCGCCGTGGCCCCGGCCGACGACGACCGGCCGGGCGGAGATGTCTTCGCGCTGCCGGTTGACCCGCAGTCGGCGATGATCGATTACCTGGCGATGTTCTATAACATGCGCCAGGCGGGCAAGGCGCTGACCAGGCTGGGCGTGCTCGACTTCGCCACGACGATCGCGCCTGGCCTGGGCGACGTGCTGGTTACCGGCAAGGCCGCCGAGGCGGTCCGGCGCAAGGAGGCGGGCCGCCCGGTCTACGGCGCGGTGGTCATGGACGCCCCGCCGACCGGACGGATCGGCCGCTTCCTCAACGTGGCGTCCGAGATCTCCGGGCTCGCCAAGGTCGGCCCGATCCGCGGTCACGCCGATACCGTGCAGAGCGTGATCCGGTCGCCGCAGACGGCCGTGCATTTCGTCACGCTGCTCGAGGAGATGCCGGTCCAGGAGACCCTCGATGGGATCGCTGAGCTGCGTGAGGTCGGCGACGGCGGGATTCAGCCCGGCGGCATCATGGTCAACATGATGCGCCCGTTCGGGCTGTCCGACGTTGAGCAAAGCGGATCGGCCACGGGGAAGATGACGGACGACAAGGCCGGCGCCGCGCAAGCGCGGGATGCCGATGCGCTGGCGATCGCGCTGAAAGCGGCCGGCCTCGATGACCAAGGGCTCGCCGCCGACCTCGCCGCCGAGCTGGCCGATGAGGCGAGAACCGCCCGCGCCCAGCGGGAGCAGCGGGAGCAACTCGACGCGGCCGGTCAGCCGTGTTACGAGCTGCCGCTGATCCCCGACGGGATCGACCTGGCCGGGCTGTACCGGCTGGCCGCCGCCCTCCGCGAGCAAGGTGCCGCATGACTGCGAAATCGCCGCCGCCGCTCGCGGTAGATCAGCTGATCGACGATCGCCGGACCAGGATCATCGTCTGCTGCGGATCGGGCGGCGTCGGCAAGACCACGATCGCCGCCGCCGTAGGACTGCGGGCCGCCGAGCGCGGGCGGCACGTGGTGGTGCTGACAGTCGACCCAGCCAGGCGGCTCGCCCAGTCGATGGGACTGTCGTCGCTCGACAACACGCCGCGGCTGGTTCCTGGCGTCCAGGCCGACGGCCCGGGCGGCAGCCTGCACGCCATGATGCTTGACATGAAGCGGACCTTCGACGAGATCGTCGAGGCCCATGCCGACCCGGACCGCGCGGCCCAGATCCTGGCCAACCCCTTCTACCAGTCGCTGTCGTCCAGCTTCGCCGGCACCCAGGAGTACATGGCGATGGAGAAGCTCGGCCAGCTGCGCCGCGCCGACGAATGGGACCTGATCGTCGTCGATACTCCGCCGAGCCGGTCCGCGCTCGACTTCCTCGACGCTCCGCAGCGGCTCGGCAGGTTCCTCGACGGACGGCTGCTGCGGCTGCTGGTCGCGCCGGCCAGACTCGGCGGGCGGACCGGCCTGAAGGTGCTGAATGTCGGCTTCGGCATGGTTACCGGGGTGGTCACCAAGATCATCGGCAGTCAGCTGCTGCGTGACGTGCAGACCTTTGTCTCCGCCATGGACACCATGTTCGGCGGGTTCAGGGAGCGGGCTGAGTACACCTACCGGCTGCTCCGGGCGCCTGGGACCGCGTTCCTGGTGATCGCGGCGCCGGAGCAGGACGCGCTCCGCGAGGCCTCGTACTTCGTGGAGCGGCTGGAACGCGATGGCATGCCGCTGGCTGGCCTGATCGTGAACCGGGTGCATCGCTCGCCGGCCGCCAGGCTTTCTGTGGCTCGCAGCCTCGCCGCGGCCGAGGCGCTTCAGGGCCTTCCCGAGAGCGACTCGTCGAGGCTGGCGATCACGGCGCTGCGGCTGCATGCAGAGCGGATGCGCCAGGCCGCATCGGAACGACGGCTAGCCGAGGGGTTCACCGCGGCGCATCCGTTCGTTCCTGTCGCGCAGATCCCGGCTCAGCCAGATGACGTTCACGACCTGGACGGGCTCCGCACGATCGGCGTCGCCTTCGACCCGGAATTACAGCGCCGGCCTGACACCTGCGGGCCCAGCCCCGCGATGGCGTAATGGCCGATCAGGGATTGGCCTGCGGTCAGCTCGCCACTAGCTCGTTGCTGACCTGCTCGTACTTGTCGCGTGCGCTCTCCAGCAGCTCGCGCCAGGAGGTGACGTCGGGCCGACGGCGCAGCAGCGCACGCCGCTCGCGCTCGGTCATGCCACCCCAGACTCCGAACTCGATCCGGTTGTCGAGCGCGTCGGCGAGGCACTCGGTACGGACAGGGCAGCCGCGGCAGATCAGCTTGGCCCGGTTCTGCGCCGCGCCCTGAACGAAGAGCTCGTCAGGGTCCGTCCCCTTGCACGCGGCGCGTACGGTCCAATCCGTGATCCACATGTGGCCCAACTCCTCCTGATCGTCACGCCCGCGAATGGGTCGTCACGCCGGGTGGCGCTTCGCTGCGGTCCTCTGGGGCTAGGCGGCAGGCCGCCGTCCCGTTCGTGATGGTCGCGAAAGAGTAACTTACGGGTGTCGGGCTCATTGCGCTAGACCCCGGCAGGCCCATTTCGCGTATAGCCCTGATGGACTATATGCGATGCGTTAAGTAGTCACTCAGCAACCGACGGCTACCTCCCCCTGCGCGGTCCCCTTCGGGACGCCGATACCCGCTGTTCCGATGTCCTCCCATGACTAGTCTGGCCGGCAGCGTAACCTGTTCCCGTGCCCAGAACAGTTCGCCACGCCGGAGTCAAGACCGTAGGCCTGCTCGCTGTCATCTCGGTGGGGACCGGCCTGCTCACCGCGGCCGCCGTGCTGCCGGTGGTGGGAATCGGCGGGGCCGCCGCCGGCGACGCGGCCAAGACCTTCAACACCCTGCCCGTGGCCGGGCTCGGGGTGGTGCCCTCGAGGTCGGAGCTGTTCGACGCCTCCGGGCACCTGCTCGCCTATTACTACCCCGGCTACCCGCACCCGATCTACCGCGTTCCCGTGAACTACAACCAGATCGCCCCGGTGATGCGAAACGCGATCATCGCGCAGGAGGACGCACGGTTCTACCAGCACGGCGCGCTTGACATCCGCGGCACGCTGCGGGCGCTGGTCACGACCGCGTCAGGCGGCGGAACCCAGGGCGGATCCGATCTAGCCCAGCAGTACGTCAAGAACGCCTGCATCCTGACGGCCAGCACCCGGCAGCAGGCTGCGGACTGCGCCGCCGAGACCGTCGCCCGCAAGCTGCGCGAGCTGCGGATCGCCGCCAACGTCGAGCACGAGATGACCAAGTCGCAGGTTCTCACCGCCTACCTGAACGCGGCTTACTTTGAGAACCAGGCCTACGGCATCGAGGTCGCGTCCCAGTTCTACTTCTCGGAGAAGGCCAGCCAGCTCACCTTGACCCAGGCGGCCATGCTGGCGGGCATGGTGGAGGACCCCGCCGCCTACGACCCCCTGACCAGCCCGCATGCCGCGCTTGCACAACGCGACAACGTCCTGCAGACAATGGCGCAGCACGGGTACATCACCCAGGCAGCCGCGGCGCGGGCGAGCCAGCAGCCGCTCGGCCTGCATGTGTCATCCGTCCCGCTGCAGACCGGCTGCACCAGCCCGGGCGTCAGGAAGGCCGCGTTCTTCTGCGACTACGTGCTCTCCGTCATGCAGCACGACCCGGCCTACGCCAAGGCGTACAACGAGCTGACCCACCAGGGCGGCCTGAACATCTACACGACCCTGAGCCCTCGGGACCAGCGGGCGGCGGACAACGCCGTGAACTACGTCCTGCCGGCCAACAACTCCTACTACAACCCGAACCGTGACGTAGACACCGAGGTCATCGTCCAGCCGGGAACTGGTCTGATCCGCGCCATCGCGGTCAACCGGCCCTATGGCTTCGGCGCCGGCCAGGACAGCATCGACTACGCGGTGAACTCCACGTACGACGGCGGGGCTGGCGTGCAGACCGGATCGTCGTCGAAGCTGTTCACGCTCGTGACTGCGCTGAAGCAGGGCACCCCGTTCGGCGCGTTCCTGAAGGTCACCTCCCCGACGACCGTCGGCCCTTACTTCAACTGCCATGGCCAGTACGTCCCGCCGTTCAACGTCATCAACGCCGAGGGCAGGCAAGGCGCGCGTACCTACACCCTGTACAACGGCACCACGGCCTCGATCAACGCGTACTACGCGACGCTGGAGAAGCAGGTCGGCCTCTGCAATGTCGTCAAGACGGCGGCCAGCCTCGGGATGACCAGGGCGGACGGCAGCTCGCTGCTGCGCCGCGACCCGCACCTGCCGGCCAGCGACAACCTGTCGGCCGACAACTACCCGTCGTTCACCCTCGGGTCGATCTACGTGTCGCCGCTGAACATGGCCGGCGCCTACGCGACTGTGGCCGCGCGCGGGATCTACTGCAAGCCGATCGCGATTACCGCCATCACCGACAGCGCCGGCCACCAGCTCCCGGTCGAGTCGGCCGGGTGCCATCGGGTGCTGTCGGCCGGAGTCGCGGACGCCGCCAACTTCGTCCTTCAGGGTGTGCTCGGCGGTGGCGGCACGGCCGGCAACCGCGGTATCGGAATCCCGGCCGCGGCCAAGACCGGCACGGCGAACGGCGGCTACTACGCGGCGTTCGCCGGCTATACCCCGCGGCTGGCCGCCTATGTGTCGGTCTTCAACCCGTACTACCCGACGACCAGCGGCGCGATGGTCGGCTGTCCCAACTCTGACTACCGGGAGCTGGGCAGCTCGTACCCGAGCTGTCCGCTCCAGATGTTCGGTGACAACGCACCGGGTGCGACCTGGCAGATGACGTTCCTGAGCCTGCACCTCCCCGCCGTGCCGTTTGTCTACCCGCCGTTCAACCCCTTCTTCAACCTGGGCAATGGCTTCAGCTCCCCGGGACCTCCCCCCAAGCACAAGCCGGGCAACGGCGGCGGTAACGGAGGAGGCGGAGGCGGAGGCGGCGGCGGCGGAGGAGGCGGAGGAGGCGGAGGCGGCGGCCACTGACTTCGGCCGGCGCTCAGCTCACGGCTAGCTGGCGGCGGACCTCTGCGGCGATCCGGGCGCCATCGGCCCGGCCTGCGACCATTGGCGTCACGGCCTTCATTGCCTGACCCATCGCGCCCTGGCCCGCGGCGCCCGCCTGCTCGATCGCCCGGGCAACGAGGGCCACGAGCTCGTCGTCCCCCAGCTGGGCTGGCAGGTAGCCGGCCAGTATCTCGCCTTCGGCCAGCTCGGCCGCGGCCTGATCGGCCCGTCCCGCCTCGCCGAACGCATCGGCGGCCTCACGCCGCCGCTTGGCCTCGCGGACAAGCACCCGCTGGACCTCGCCGTCGTCGAGCTCCCTGGCCGCCCGGCCAGCGACCTCCTCCTTGGAGATCTCGGTCAGCACCATCCGCAGGGTTCTGGTCCTGACCTCATCGCGGCCCTTCATCGAGGCGGTCAGGTCGGCACGGAGTCGTTCCTTCAGCTCAGACATGAGTCCATCCTGCCCGGACGGACGCGGCGTTGTCCTGGCCGGGCCGGTCACCGCCGCGGGCATGGCACCATATGGAGATGCGTCCACAAGCCCTGATCGGGACCGCGGCCATCGCGGGCACCGCCGTCCTCGGCTACGCGGCCGTGGTCGAGCGCAACTGGTTCGCGCTTCGCCGCTACGAGGTCCCGGTCCTCCCCGCGGGCTCCAGGCCGCTGCGGGTGCTGCACATTTCCGACACGCATCTCACCCCCGGGCGGCACCGGCTGCTGTCGTTCCTGCGCACGCTCGACGCTCTTGAGCCGGACCTGGTCGTCAACACGGGTGACTCGATCGCCCACGAGCGAGCCGTTACGCCGCTTCTTGACGCTCTGGGGCCGCTCCTTGACCGGCCTGGCGTGTTCGTCTACGGCTCGAACGACCTGTACTCGCCGACGCCGAAGAACCCGGCTCGCTACATCTGGCGCACGAGCGCCGACGAGCACAAGCGGAACGTGCCCGATTTGCCGTGGGCCGAGCTCGGCGCCAGCCTGGAAGCGGCGGGCTGGATGAACGCGAGCAACAAGCGCGGCCGGATCAAGGTCGGCGACTTCGACGTCGAGGTGGCGGGCGTGCATGACTCGCACATCAACAGGGACCGGTACGAGCAGATCGCTGGTCCGGCCGACCCCGCGGCCGACCTGCGGCTTGGCGTGATGCACTCACCCGAGCCAGCGGTCATGGACAAGTTCGTCGCCGACGGCTTCGACCTGCTGCTGGCCGGGCACACGCACGGCGGCCAGCTGTGCCTGCCTGGTTACGGGACCCTGGTGACCAACTGCGGCCTGGATACCCGCCGGGCACGCGGCCTGAGCCAGCATCCGGCCGGCGTCGGCCCGGGGCGGCGAGCGTTCCTGCACGTCTCGGCTGGCCTTGGCACATCACCCTACGCCCCGTTCCGGTTCAGCTGCCGCCCGGAAGCGACCCTGCTCACGCTGGTGCCGCAAATCGGCTAGACTCCTGACGCGGTCGCCGGGGTGTAGCGCAGCTTGGCAGCGCGCTTCGTTCGGGACGAAGAGGCCGCCGGTTCAAATCCGGCCACCCCGACCA
>Ga0209415_10013320_pt1 | contig 13575 bp, 15 predicted proteins | sample PeaSoiSIISIP2007_FD_187696 | JGI IMG/M metagenome (GOLD analysis project Ga0209415, IMG submission 187696) | Peat soil microbial communities from Weissenstadt, Germany - SII-SIP-2007 (SPAdes) (version 2) | ecosystem: Environmental > Terrestrial > Soil > Wetlands > Peat | place: Germany... | reverse complement strand
TCGCCCGCGCGGACACGACGGCGATTTTTCAATTTGAGTCGCACGGCATGCGAGACATCCTGCGGCGCTACCAGCCGACGCGCATGGAGGATTTGACGGCGCTGAACGCGCTGTACCGGCCGGGGCCGATCCAGGGCGGAATGATCGACGAGTTCATCGCCCGCAAACTCGGCAAGAAAAAAGTCACTTACGATTTGCCGGAGCTAAAGGAGATTCTTGAAGACACCTGGGGTGTGATGGTGTACCAGGAGCAGGTGATGCGCATCGCCAGCCGCCTAGCGGGATTCTCGATGGGCGAAGCAGATATTCTGCGCCGGGCGATGGGAAAGAAGAAGAAAGAAGAGATGGCGGCGCAGCGGGAGAAATTCCTGACGGGTTGCGCGGCGAATAAAATTCCGGCGAAGAAGGCGGAGCGGATTTTCGATCTGATGGCGGAATTTGCGGCGTACGGTTTTCCGAAGGCGCACGCATGTGCGTACGCGCTGCTGGCGTACCAAACGGCGTATCTCAAGACGCATTATCCCGTGGAATTTATGGCCGCGCTGCTGACTTCGGAAACGGGCAACACGGAAAAAGCGGTGAAGTACATTCACGAGGCGCGCGGAATGGGAATTACGGTGCTGCCGCCGGACGTGAATTCGAGCGACGTGGATTTTACGCCCGTGGGCGACGCAATTCGATTCGGTCTGCGCGCGATCAAGAACGTGGGCGAATCGGCGGTGAAGAGCATCTTGCAGGCGCGCGAGGAGCTGGGACGGTTCCGGTCGCTCTATCAATTCTGCGATTCGGTGGACATGCGCTTGCTGAACCGGCGCGTGCTGGAGAGTTTGATCAAAGCGGGAGCGCTAGATTCACTTGGAGCGGCGCGCGCGCAAATGCTGGCCGCGATTGACCACGCGATCGATCGCGCGCAGCGCCGTCAGCGGGAGAAGACCAGCGGACAGAACGCGCTATTCGGCGGCGGCGCGGCGGCGGCCACGGCTCCGGCGGAAGAGCCGTTGCCGGAGATGGACGAATGGCCGGAACACCAACGACTGGCGGCGGAGTACGCGACGCTGGGGTTCTACATTTCGGGGCACCCGCTGGCCAAGCACGCGGCGCGGCTCAAGGAAATTGGCGCGATCGATTTGGCGACGCTCGAAGGGCGGCAAGACGGGGAAGAAGTGACGGTGGCGGGAATCATGATTGCCGTGCGGCCGATGCGATCGAAGAAGGGCGACCGGTGGGGAATCGTCAGCCTTCAAGACATGACCGGGGGCGCGGAAGTGCTGATGTTCCCGGAGGCGTTTGGGCGGCTCGAAGGCGTATTGAAAAGCTCGGAGGCGCTGCTGGTGAAGGCGCGCGTGAAGGTGGAAGACGCCGGCACGCGGTTGATCGGCATGGAAGCGCGTTCGATCGAAAACGGCGCGGCCAAGAAGCTGCTGCTGCGCGTGCGCGTGGATTTGAACGTGATGGATGAATTCACGCTCGACCGTTTGCGCGAACTTTTTGTGAGCAAGCCGGGGACGTGCCCCGTGGCGTTCGACCTGTTATCGCCGGACGGATCGGTGGCCACGCTGCGCGCCGAACAGAAGGTGAAGCCGGACGAGGCGCTTTTGCAGGCGGTGCGCCAATTGTGCGAGGCGGAGGCCGTGAGCCTGGAAGGCGGCGCGTGATGGACTTACGGGACCGCAAGCGGGAGATCGAAGCGCTCGAGCGGCAGGTGAAAGCCTTGCGGGAATTGGCGGCGGCGGCTTTGCCTGCCGACGAAGACGGCCTCGCGCGGTTGCGCGATGAAGTGCGAGGACTCCAGCGCGATTTCTACGAGAACATGGGGGCGTGGCAACGCGTGCAACTCGCGCGGCACGCCCAGCGCCCGTACCCGCTCGATTTCATCCGCCTGCTTTGCGAGGATTTCCACGAGCTGCATGGCGACCGCGCTTACGGCGACGATCCGGCGCTGGTGGCGGGCTGGGCGAAGTTTCGCGGCCGATCGGTGATGGTAATGGGGCAGCAGAAAGGCCGCGACACGAAACAGCGCGTGGCGCGAAATTTCGGCCAGGCCAAGCCGGAAGGGTACCGGAAGGCGTTGCGCCTGATGCGGCTCGCGGCGAAATTCGAAAAGCCGGTGCTCACCTTCATCGATACTCCGGGCGCATACCCCGGGATCGACGCGGAAGAGCGCGGCCAGGCGGAGGCCATCGCGCATAACCTTCGCGAGATGTCGCGGTTGCCGGTGCCGATCGTGGTGACCATCACCGGCGAAGGAGGCTCCGGCGGCGCGCTGGCGATTGCCGTCGGAGACCGGGTGCTGATGCTCGAGAATTCGGTTTACTCGGTGATCTCGCCGGAAGGATGCGCGTCCATACTTTGGCGCGACGCGGCGAAGGCGGAAGTGGCTTCGGTGGCCTTGAAAATCACCGCGAGGGAACTCCTGGAGTTGGGAATCGTGGACCGCATCGTTCCCGAGCCGGACGGCGGGGCGCATCTGGACCATGAGACTACGGCGTCCCTTTTGCAGCCCGTACTGGAAGGCGCGCTCGCGGAGCTTTCGTCCTTGCCAGTGGCCGAATTGCTTGCGCGACGCTACGAGAAATTTCGCCGCATGGGACAATTTTTCACGGGGCCAGGCGAGTAACCCAGGGCAGGGGATGGAACTGAATCAGGGCTCCGTTTGAAACTGAGAGAGAGCGGCACACCGGAGGCGTGATGTACTGCAACCAATGTGGAAGGGCGGTCCAACCAGGCCAACCGTTCTGCGCGGCGTGTGGAAGACCCGTAGCGGCCGCCATGTATGCGGCGCCCGGCGCCGGCGTTCGACCCAAGGGACGCGTCGAGCAGCACATCGGGGTAGTGGCCGCGCTGTGGGTAGTGGTGGGGGCGCTGACTCTTTTCGCGGGGTTTTTCATGATGGCGATGAGCAACCTGCCGATTACGCGCTTCTTCACGCCAGACCAGCAACAAACGATTCCCTTTGAGCAGGCGCGGAATCTCACGAACCTGATACAGGGATTATTACTTGGCTTCGCCATATTTTTTGTCGCGCATGCGACGGCGAGCTTTCTGGCGGCCTATGGACTGATCCATCGGCAGCCGTGGGCACGCACCCTGACGCTGATCCTCGCCTTCCTGGGGTTGTTGTCCTTTCCATTCGGGACAGCGCTGGGCATTTACACGATCTGGGTGCTACTGGCGGGAAATGCCGAGCATGAGTACCAGCGGCTGGTGGCTCGCGGCGCACATTAGCGATACCTCTTCTCTGAATGCACTTTCCCGGCATTGGTTGATTCGCAGCATCTCCACGCGTAGTTGTTGTCCCTCCGGCTTGGCCGCCGTAGCCTACAAGAACCTGCAAAGGAATGCAGTCGGAGGCCGGGGACGCCAATGGATGACCTGTTCCGTCCGTACGAGCGGCTGGTGGAGATCAAGATTCTGGGACAGACGTTCCAGGTGCCCGAAAAGAATACTGTCCTGCGCTGCTTTCAGTATCTAAGCCCCGAAACCATCCCTTACGGACGCTTCTGCTGGAATCAAGAGTGCCAGTACTGCCGCATTCTTTGCAAACTGCCGGACGACGATCAAGCGCGCGAGATGTTGAGCTGCAAATTCCTGACCATGGCGGGGATGGAGATTGTGGATATGAGTCCGGAACTCAAGGTCTGCCTCCGTTCCAAGCTGGAACAGAAGTTGATGGTTACGAAGAGGTAGCAGTCGGGGTCTGAAATTATTGAAACTAGATTGCGCTTGCTTTGCGTGGTAGTATGGTCAGCAGGTGGAGAAGTAGATCAAGCCCGCTGAGAGTGGCGCAACATATTTTTTGCGCGCGGCTTGAGTTGTACGAGGGGAGAGTTTCGAAGCAGGACAAGCTTGCCGGTGTCCGGGCGCACCCTACCACCCCGGAGCCTCCTTACGCTCGATACCGGCAACCTGGGGCGCCAGGGCCCATGGCCTTGGCGCCCCTTCCTTTGCCAGCCAATTTGATAGACTCGAACGCATGCGCATTCAGCCGCTGAACCTTGAAACTGTTTGCGATGGCTGCGGTCGCGCCGCGACACCAGAGCACATCCGCGAAAGACTGGCACGGCTGGAGTGGTGCACACGCTTCCGGCCAATTCACATTCAACTTCTCTTGCTGATTTCTGCACCGCACATCGGAGCGGACTTCTACGACGCGGCCGCGGAATCGGGGGCGGAGCCGTCGTTGGACTCGCTTTTCGGCACGCTTGGGATTGCCGCCACAACAGCAAAGACTGCCGGTTCGTCCGGCCGTGAAACGCTGCTAGGGGAATTTCAGCGGCGCGGCATCTTCCTCGCGCCGGTGTGCGAGTGCCCGCTGGGCGTGGCGGAAATTGCCGGCGCGGTCGAGCGATTGGGACCGGTAATCGCGAAGCGAGTTCGATTTTCTTACAAGCCTAAGGCGATTGTCCTTTTGTCTCCCGAACTGGCGGTCCTAAAGGGACAGATCGAGGCGGCGGTGCAGGGGATTCGAGTCACCGACGCGAGCCATGCCTTTGCGTGGGCCTCCGGCGGCGATGCGAGCGCGAAAGCCGAGTTGTCGGAGGCCCTCACCGGGGCGCTGCAGACCTGAACTTCGCATGCCGCTGTGTTAGAATCGGCACCGGACCGAACAGGTTGGGGGACGTGTGAAGCCGAAAATGAAGTTTGGAATTGGAGTGGCCATCATCCTGGGCGCGATTTCGGCGTTGGGATGGGTCACGGCGCGGGAAAACGAAACCTACTACCACACGATTTCCGAGCTCTCGACTTTAAAGGGCGCGGACCTGCACCGGCGCATGCGCATCGGGGGCGACGTAAAAACCGGTTCCATTCAACATCTTAGCGGCGAGACGGATTTTGTGCTGCAAGAGGAAGATAAGACGCTGGTGGTCCGGTACGTCGGCTCCGATCCTCTACCGGACACATTCAAGGACGGCGTGCAGTGCCTGGTGGAAGGCCACGCCGCGCCAGACGGGCATTTCGTCGCGGAAAACGTGCAAGCGAAATGCGCGTCAAAATATGAGACGGCGCCGGGTGGCGCTCCGTCGGGCAATCCAGCCGGGAGCGGTGGCACCCCGGGTGGACAGAACAGCAAGAGCTGAGTCTGTGGCTTAATGCCGGGAAGTAGCGATTCCTAGTTTTGTTGGGGGACTGTTTGGACCTGTTCGGTTCTTTCGCGCTCCTGCTGGCGTTTCTCTGCGCGATTTACGCGATCGTCGCAGGAATCCTGGCCATCCGCACCCGGAAGCCGCTGCTCATGAAGAGCGCGCGGCAAGCCGGGATGGCGGTATGCGTCCTCGTTTGGATTGGGTTCGCATCGCTCATCTACCTCTTTTTCACCGACAGCTACTGGATGGCGTACGTCGTCGAGCACAGCAACCGCGCTCTGCCGACGTTCTTCAAAGTTGCCGCGGTGTGGTCCGGGCAGCAGGGATCGCTGCTGTTCTGGAGTTTCATTCTCTCGATTTACGTTTTTTCGGTGCTCTTTGTCTACCGCGGGAAACATCCGGAGCTGATGCCGTACGTCGGCGTGGTGCTCGCGAGCATTCAGCTTTTCTTTTTGACCCTGAATAATTTCATCGTCAGCCCGTTTCAAGTGCTGGCATCGCCGGGCGCAAACGGCGCGCCGCAAATGGCCGTGATGCCGGACGGCAACGGATTGAACCCGCTCCTGCAGTACAAGGAAATGGTCGCTCATCCGCCGATGCTGTACTCGGGATATACGGGTTTTGCGATTCCGTTTGCCTTCGCGCTAGCCGCGCTGCTGGGCCGCTACCCCGGCGAGAAATGGATCCACCTCACGCGCCGCTGGACGATGATTGCGTGGGGATTTCAGAGTATCGGCGTGCTCATGGGAGCGCACTGGGCCTACGCGGTGCTGGGATGGGGCGGCTACTGGGGCTGGGATCCGGTGGAAAACGCTTCCCTGATGCCCTGGCTCACCGGCACAGCGTTTCTGCACTCCGTGATGATGCAGGAAAAGCGCGGAATGATGAAGGTGTGGAACGTGTGGCTGGTGTTTCTCACGTTCTGGCTGACGATTTTCGGGACGACGATAACGCGAACGGGACTGGTGAGCTCGGTGCACGCGTTCGCGCAATCCAATATCGGGCCATGGTTCTTTGGATTCTTGGGCGTGATTTTTGTGGTTTGCCTGGTGGCGTACCTCAAGAATCGCGATTACTTGCACAGCGAGAATCAGCTGGACTCGATGATTTCGCGGGAATCGAGCTTTCTCTTCAACAATTTGATTTTGCTGGTCGCCTGCGTGGCCGTGCTTTCCGGAACGATGTTCCCGGTGCTTTCGGAGTGGGTGCGCGGGACGAAGATCAGCGTCGGGCCGCCGTTTTTCAATGCCGTGAACATCCCCATTGCGTTGCTTCTTTTGTTCCTGACGGGCGTTGGCCCGCTGCTGGCTTGGCGCAAGACCTCGACGGAAAGTTTGAAGCGCAATTTTGGCTGGCCGCTGTTGGGCGGCGTGGTGGTGACGATTGTGGCGATCGCGCTGGGACTGCGCGAGTTCTACGTTTCGGTCTGCCTGCTGCTTTCGGTGTTCGTGGTGCTGACGATCGGCTCCGAGTTTTATCGCGGGGCGCGCGTGATTGCCGCCCGCACCGGCGCGAATCTCTTGAGCGCGGCGGGGCAGCTCACGATGCGCAACACTAGACGATACGGCGGATACGTGGTGCATTTCGGGATTGTTCTCGTGTTTATCGGCATCTGCGGGCAGGCGTTCAATCGCGATAAGCAGATGGACATGGCGCCGGGCGCGTCCATGCAACTGGGTCCCTACACGCTGGTGTGCCAGACATTCGATTCGACTCCTTATCCCAATGCGGACGCGCCGAATTACACCGCCGAGCGGGCCACCATCGAAGTGGACCGCGACGGCAAGCAGGAAATGATGCTGTATCCCGAGCGACGGCTGTACGCGAGCAACCAGGAATCGGGCACGATGGTGGCGATCTATTCGACCCTCAAGGAAGACGTGTACGTCGTGTACGCAGGACGCAGCCCGGACTCCGGCCAGCCCGTCATCCACGCGTATCTGAACCCATTGGTGAAGTGGATTTGGCTGGGCGGAGTTTTCGTGATTTTGGGGACGGTGCTCGCGCTTCTGCCGAACAGCCAGCCGGTGCTGGTGATGCGCGGCGCGACGCAACCCGCGACCACCGGCGCACAGCCGGCCGTAGCTTCCACGAAGGGTTATGATCGCCGAGAATAAAATGAACAAGACGACGCCTCGCCGCGCCTATCTCGCCGCTCTAATCGGCATCGCCCTGCTGGCCGCGGCGATTCCGTTGGTGGTGCGCGCGCAGCAAACGGATCGCGCCAAGCGGCTCGGCGGGAAGTTGATGTGCATGTGCGGCTGCGGGCAGGTCTTGACGCAGTGCAATCACATCAATTGCCCGATGAGCGGACCGGAGATGAAGGAGCTCGATGCGCGAATCGGCAGCGGCGATTCGGATGATTTGATCATGCAGGCGTTCGTGCAAGAGTATGGCGAGGCCGTGCTGGCTTCGCCGCCCGCGAAGGGATTTAATGCGCTGGCGTGGTATTTGCCGGGCATCGCATTCGCGATTGGTTTGGGAATTGTGACGCTCGCGATTCGGCAATGGCGCAGCCGCCAAGTGCTGCGCGCCGCCACGCCGCCCGCGCCGATTTCGGATGAAATGCTGGAGCGTGCGCGCCGCCTGGCCGACCGGGAGACGGATGACTTATGATGGCCGGGATTGCACTGGCGCATGCGTGGGCCATCGCTTCGGCCATTGAGACGGATTCGGATACGGTGATGCTGCTCGCGTGCGCGGGCCTCGCCGCGGCAACGCTAGGATTCATATTCTGGATTGAACCGGACCCGGCCGATTCCGCACCGCACCGCTCGCACCTGGACGAATTGATCGACCGCCGCGACGCGATTTACGACAATTTGCGCGATTTGAAATTCGAGCATCGCGCCGGGAAGTTCGCCGACGCGGACTACGAACAGATGCGAGACGCTCTCGAACACGAAGCCGCCCGCGTTCTGGCGGAAATGGAGACGGTCACGGGCGGGCCAACGCGGACTCCGCGCCGGGAAGCGGCGAAATCACAGACATGATGAAAAAGAGACGATTCGGATTTTTGACCGCAGCCTCGCTCGCACTGGCGGCGATTTTGACTTTTGCCGGAAGCGCGTGGGCCGGCACCGTCACCGGGACCGTGAAGAACGGGACGACGGGAAAGCTCGCCGCGGGCGTGGACGTGTTTCTGATTCAGTTGCAGGGCGGGATGCAAGTGGTGGCGAATACGAAGACCGATTCGCAAGGCCACTACAGCTTCAATTATCCCGCGATCGGGCAGGGGCCGATGCTGCTGCGCGCGGTCTACCAGGGCGTGAACTTTCACCAGCCGCTCACGCCGGGGCTGAGTTCGGTGGACCTCACCGTTTACGACAAGACGAAAAATCCGGCGGCGCGACAGATTACTTCGCGGCTGATCGTTCTTCAGCCGAACGGGAGTTCGCTGCTGGTGGGCGAGGAATACACGATCGAGAACAATTCGCAGCCGCCGGCAGCGTTCTACGACGAACAGGGCGATTTTGATTTTCAAGTGCCGGACGGCGTGGACATGGATCAGGGGCAGGTTTCGGCGTGGGGGCCTTCGGGTATGCCGGTGGTGCAGGGCCCAATCAACAAGGGCAAGAATCACTACGCGGTCGCCTGGGCGTTCCAGCCGGGACAGAACGGCGTGCGCATTTCGTATCAAATTCCTTACGGCTCGAATAGCGCGAACCTGATGCTGCCATCTTTCTACGCAGCGCAACGCATGCTGATCGCCGCGCCGCCTTCCGTGCAAATCTCGAGTGATGGATTCCAACCCTCCGGCACGGAGCAAGGCTACAGCGTGTACGCGCGCGATTCTGTGTCGGCGAATTCGCCGGTGATTATCGCGGTCTCCGGCACGGCACCGCCTCCGAGCGACGATTCCAATGCCGGAAACGGTGGCGCAGGAGGTGGCGGAGCCGAAGCCGGCGGGGGCGCGGACCAATTGAATGGGCGCGATTCCGGTCCTTCAGTGCAGGTGATGCCGACGCGGCTCGATTCGCTGCGTTGGGTGCTCATCGCAGGATTTGCGGCGATCTTCGCTTTGGGACTCGTGTACTTGTGGCGGCGACCGGTGCAGGCGGCAGCGCCGGCACTTGCCGGCGGCGCGGGAATGGCGATAAAGGTGCCTCGTGCGCCGGCGCAGACGAGCCGCGCGAGCGTGGTTCACGAGACAGAGATTGAAGAGCGGCCTGTTGCGGCGGCTGTGGCGACGAGCGCGCCCCCTGCTGCTTCAACGGAGCAAGTGAATCGCGAAGTCGGGCAAAGCCTCGACGCGCTGAAAGATAATTTGTTCAAGCTGGAGTTGCGCCGCCAGGCCGGCACGATTTCGGAGGAAGACTACGCTCGCGAACGCGCTCGAGCGGAGAAGGTCCTGCGCGATCTTTTGCGTGGCTGAGATTTCCCACACCGTGACGCCCGTCCATCCGCAACCGTCCGCGGGCTTCAGCGTTCAATTCGAGAAGATCGAGAAACGGTTCGGAATGCGCCTGGCGTTGCGTGGCGTCACGCTCGAAATTGGGCCAGGGGAGTTTGTGGCTCTGGTGGGCGCGAACGGTTCCGGAAAGACGACGCTGCTGCGCATTGCGGCCCTGCTCATGCGGCCGAGCGGCGGGAAAATCAAGATCAGCGGTGAAGGCGCGGACATATTGCCGGCCATTCGCGCGCGGTGCGGAATGGTTTCCCACGCGACGTTGCTTTACGACGAACTCACCGCACAGGAGAATTTGCGATTCTTCGCGCGGCTCTACGACCTGAAGCAAGTGGAAGAAGTCTGCGCGGCTGCGCTGGAGCGTGCCGGCCTCGCCAACCGGGCGCGCGATCTGGTGCGTACGTTTTCACGCGGAATGCGCCAGCGACTATCGCTCGCGCGCGCGATGATGACCGAGCCGCGGCTTTTGCTGCTCGACGAGCCGGCCACGGGCCTGGATCCCGAAGGGCAAGCGTGGCTGGGAAGGGAAGCGGCGCGTTTGCACAAGGAGGGCTGTACCATATTGATGAGCACGCACGGGCGCAACGAAGTGCAGTCGGCGGTGACGCGGGCCGTTCGGTTGGAGGCGGGGCTCGTAGCCGCGGATTCGCGCGACGGCACCGAGATGCGCGAGATCCTGGCGCGCAGCGGTCCGGAGGCATAGCGGAGAGATGAGCCTCGCGCGCGCTACCGGACTGATCCTCGCGAAGGAGTTGCGCATCGAGCTACGTTCGCGCGCGCTTCTTTCGACGACGTTTGTCTTCGTGTTGCTGGTGCTGGTTCTTTTCAGCTTTACGTTCGATCCGACGGCAACGGAAGCGCGCCGTTTCGGTCCCGGGCTGCTGTGGCTTGCATTGCTTTTTGCGGGATCGCTGATGCTGCAGCCCACATTCGTGCGCGAGCAGGCGAACGACACGCTATCGGCGCTGCGCATGGCGCCCATCGAGCCGTTCGCGGTGCTGCTCGGAAAACTGGCGGCGAACGCCGTCTATCTTTTCTTGGTGGAATTGATCCTACTGCCGATTTTTGCGGGCCTTTACAATCTATCGATTCTGCCAGTGCTGGGCCGTTTGCTTCTGGTGATGTTCCTCGGGACGGTGGGACTCGCCACCACCGGGACAGTCTTTTCCGCGGTGACGGCGCAAGCGCGGTTGCGCGAGTTGCTGCTTCCGGTGCTGCTGCTCCCGATTCTTGCGCCGGTGCTTATCGGCAGCTCGGAAGCGACGGTGGGTCTATTTTCGGATCAGCCGTATTTGGATACCACCTGGGTGGTTTTTCTGACCGCGTTCGACGTCGTTTTTTTGACTGCGGCTTGGCTTTTCGGCGAATATCTCTTCGAGGAGTAAAGGCTCGCGTGGCTGCGAAATCCAAATCGAATCTCGCGTCTTCGGTCTTCTGGTCGCTGTTAACCTTCGCGTGCCTGGCGTTGGCTTGCTACGCCGCGCTATTCGTGGCGCCCGAGGAAAAGACGATGGGCGTGATCCAGCGGATTTTTTATTTTCACGTGCCTAGTTTCTGGACGGCGTTCCTGGCCATTTTCACAACGACCTACGGCAGCGTGGCCTATATTGCGACAAAAAAAATGAAGTGGGATTGGATCGCCGTGTCAGCGGCAGAGCTGGCGGCGGCGTTTCTCACCATCGGATTGGTGACCGGGCCGATCTGGGCGAAACCAGTGTGGGGAGTGTGGTGGGCGTGGGATGCGCGCACGACCTCGACGTTTGTGTTGTGGGCGATGTACGTGAGCTATTTGCTCCTGCGGACTTTGGTGGACGAACCGGAACGCCGCGCGTTGCTCTCCGCCGTGGTGGCGATTTTTTCGTGCATCGATGTGCCGCTGGTCTATTTTTCGATTTGGATGTACCGCACGCAACACCCGCAACCGGTGATCGGCGACGGCGGTTATCTCGACCCGCGGATGGGGAAGGTTTTGCTGGAGTGCTGGGGCGCGCTGGTGGCGCTGTTCCTGTTGCTGCTGCGCGAGCGCTACCGGTTGGAGAAGATGCGTTCGGAAGTGGACGGCTTGCGAATGGAAGTGGAGCGGCGCGGGCTGTAGGAGCGACAGTTCTAAGGAGCAGGGATGAAGAATCTGCATAGCGTGTTCGCGGCATTCATGGCAGTGTGGGCCGTCTTTTTTTTGTATCAAGTGACGGTTGGGTGGCGCGTCGCGCGCCTGCAAGATGAGATCGCCCGCTTGAAGGATCGGTTGCGATAGGCGGAGACGCTTCCGAAGAATGAGTGAGCGGAGACGCATTGGAGTGGTGCTGTTCCAATTGGGCGGTCCGGATACGCCCGAAGCCATCGAACCGTTTCTCTATAATTTGTTTTGTGATCCGGACATCATCAATTTCCCCGGGGCCTGGCTGGCGCGCAAGCCGCTGGCGTGGTGGATCGCGCGTCGCAGATCGCGCGTGGTGGGGGAGCACTACGCCGCCATCGGCGGACAATCGCCGATCCGGTTGCTGACCGAACGCCAGGCGCGGGCTCTTGAAAGCGCGCTCGCGCCGCATTGTGACGCGCAGTGCTTTGTGGCGATGCGCTATTGGAAGCCCTTCACGGCGGACGCAGTGGCGGCGGTACGCGCCGCGCACGTGGATGAATTGGTGCTGCTGCCGCTCTATCCGCAATACTCCTTTGCCACGACGACGAGCAGCTTGAAAGAGTGGAATCGGCTGTATCGTCCAGCAGAAGCCGCTCCGCGCCTACACCAAATCAACGATTTCTATGCGCACCCGCTGTACATCGAGGCGCTCGCCGCGCGGATCAATACCGCGCTGCGCCATTTTGCGGATCCGGACCGGCCGCATTTCGTCTTCAGCGCGCACGGTTTGCCGCTGGCACTCGTCGAACGAGGCGATCCCTATCCGCAGCAAGTGGCGAAAACCGTGAAACTGGTGATGCAGCGCGGCGGATGGGACAACGAGTTCACGCTGTGCTATCAGAGCAAAGTGGGTCGGCAACACTGGCTCGCGCCCTCACTCACAGCCACCATCGAGCGGCTTGCGGAGGAAGGGCAGAAGGAATTGCTCGTCATTCCCATCGCCTTTGTGACCGAGCACATCGAGACACTGCACGAAATCAATATCGAGGCGCGCGAAGAGGCCAAGAATCTGGGCATCGAGAAATTCGACATGATGCCGGCTCTGGGCGATTCGCCGATCTTCATCTCGGCCTTGAGGGACTTGGTGCTTCAGGTGGCGGGAATCGTGGCGAATTAGCGAGCTACAGCGACTCGCAAGATTGCTGGGCAGCGGCTCAGATTCCGGTTATCCGTTCCGTGGCCGAGTGCATCTTCAGTTGGTGCTTGGTACCGTCGTCTTGGCTTGACCGTCGACTGCCGAAGGGGTCCACCAGAGGATGGCAACGCAGGTGACCCAGAGCGTCAAGCCAACAGCCGCGAACCCGGCGACAGTCCGAATGTGGCCGCGGTGTACCAGGAGCGAAGCGAGGGCGGCGACAACCATGATGCCGCCCGTCCAGTAGAATTGCCGCATGCGGAAGATTTTGCCCAGCGCTAGATAGTGCAAGCCGATGATCACACCGAGGGTCTCCGGCACCAAGTCAAAACGGCCGTGTACTGTGAGAACGAGCGCCGCGACGCCACACAGTCCCCATTCCAATACGACGTCGAGCCAGTAATATTTACGGACGGCCCTCCAATGGTCCAAGTCGGCGGCGGAGGTGGGGAGCTTGCGCGTCGCTCGAACACGAAGGATCGCCCAAGCAATCAATCCGACGGACGACACGGTGAGGAGCGAGAACCACAACGGCGTCGTGTGGCCGGAGAACACTACCGCCGAGTACAGGCAACCGGACCCAAAAAAGGAGCGGATCAACGAGCTGCGGGCGCTGACCTTCAACTCTAATGCGCTGATATTGCGGACGCTAGAAATGGTGCCGGTTGTTTGGCTCATGTGTTTGTCCGGATTTTAACTCATATCGCCAGCGGTCACACCATCCAGAATCGGCTTGAGCATTCGCCGGGGCGAGCAGGCTGGATCTCTCATTAATTGATAAAGTCTGTCTGCACGAGGTGGCGAGCCT
>Ga0209415_10013318_pt1 | contig 13576 bp, 12 predicted proteins | sample PeaSoiSIISIP2007_FD_187696 | JGI IMG/M metagenome (GOLD analysis project Ga0209415, IMG submission 187696) | Peat soil microbial communities from Weissenstadt, Germany - SII-SIP-2007 (SPAdes) (version 2) | ecosystem: Environmental > Terrestrial > Soil > Wetlands > Peat | place: Germany... | reverse complement strand
GCGACACGGCCCCGCCGCCATCGAGGCGATCCTCCGCTTCGGCGACCGGATTCGCCCGTTGCTGTACATCGCGGAGATCCGCACGATCGCCGCGGACGACCTGTGGTTGAGCCCGCAGCACGGCCGTGACACGGTCGGCATCCACTTCACGTGGAAGCGCGAGCAAGAGCCCGTCGAGCGCGCACTCGCAGAGGTCGAGCGGGCGCTCGAGCCGTTCGCCCCGCGGCCGCACTGGGGCAAGCTCTTCCTCGCCGACGCCGCGAAGATCGCACCGCTCTACGAACGGCTACCGGACTTCGTCGCGCTGCTCGGCCGCCTCGACCCGCGCGGCGCGTTCCGGAACGCCTGGCTCGAGCGGCATCTCCTAGGTTGAGCGGGCGATGATCCGGTCGAGCAGGGCGTCGCGCTCCGCGTCGACCGTCTTCCGTGCTGAGTCTGCGTCGAACCAGGCCAGCGACCGCTCGATCCCGTCAGCGAACGACAAAGTCGCCTCGAAGCCCGGCACGAAGCGCTTCAGCTTGGCGTTGTCGAACACGAGCGAGTGGCGCTTGTCGCAGAGGAGCTCCTTGCCGAGGCCCGGGTCAACGGCGGCGATTGTCTCGGACGGAATGTGCACGATGTCCGGCTCGAGGCCCGCGGCCGCGGCGATCATCTCCGTGACCTGATCCCACGTCAGCGCGAAGTCCGACGTGAGGTGGAAGCTCTCGCCGACGGCCGCCGCGTTCCCGAGCAGCCCGGCGAGCGCGCGCGCGAAGTCGGTGCTGTGTGTCAACGTCCAGAGCGAGGTGCCGTCGTCGTGCACGATCACCTGCTTCCCGCGCCGCATCCGGTCGACGATCGTGTAGCCCTCGCCGTCGACGGCCGTGGGAATGCGCGTCTCGCCGTAGGTGTGTGCCGGTCGCACGATCGTCGACGGGAAACCCGTTTCGCGGCGGAGGAGGTCCTCGCAGGCGATCTTGTCGGTCGCGTACTGCCAGCCTGGGTTCCCGAGCGGCGCATCTTCGACCAGCGGGTAAAACGGCGACGGCTGTTGGTAGACGGTCGCCGAGCTGATGAACACGTACTGGGAGACGATTCCCGCGAAAAGCTCGATGTCCGTCGCGACATGCTCGGGCGTGAACGCGATCCAGTCGATGATGACGTCGAAGCGCTCATTGCGCAGCGCAGCCGCAACGGCCGGCCCGTCGCGAATGTCGGCATGGATCGAACGCACGTCACCAGGGGTGTCACTCTGTCCGCGGTTGAGCAGCGTGAGGTCGACGCCGCGTTGGGTGAGCAGCTGCGTCACCGCGCGCGAGATGTTGCCGGTGCCGCCGATCGAGAGAACGCGCACGTCCATGACGTTACCGGCGTCGGGTAAACCACTAAGGTCCAGGGCATGAGCTCAGTTCCGGAGATCGACCTCAACGACGGCCACTCGATTCCCCAGCTCGGCTTCGGCGTATTCCAGGTGCCCCCGCCCGATACCGAAGCGGCGACTACAACCGCGCTCGGCGCCGGCTACCGCCACATCGATACCGCCGAGATGTACGGCAACGAAGGCGGAGTCGGGGACGCGGTGCGCGCGGCCGGCCTCCATCGGTCGGAGGTCTACGTCACGAGCAAGCTGAACAATGGCTTCCACGAGCCCGACGCTGCGCGGCGCGCGTTCGACGAGACGCTCGCGACGCTCGGCTTCGACTACGTCGACCTGTTCCTCATCCACTGGCCCCTGCCGACGCTCTACGACGGCGACTTCGTGTCGACGTGGAAGACGCTCGAGGAGTTCAAGCAGGACGGCCGGGCGCGGTCGATCGGCGTCTCGAACTTCCAGGTTCCGCATCTCGAGCGCCTCGCCGCGGAAGGGGACGTTGTGCCGGCCGTGAACCAGGTCGAGCTCCACCCGTACTTCCAGAACCGGGAGGTCGACGAGTACGGCAAGGCGCACGGGATCGTGACCGAAGCCTGGGCGCCGATCGCGCAGGGCAAAGTGCTCGGTGACCCAACGCTGAACGAGATCGCCGGCCGCATCGGCAAATCGGTAGCGCAAGTCGTCCTCCGCTGGCACATCCAGCACGGGAACGTCGTCTTCCCGAAGTCGGTGACGCCCGAGCGGATCCGCGAGAACATCCAGATCTTCGACTTCGAGCTCGAGCCCGCCGACGTCGCGACGATCGACGGGCTCGACCGCGGCGAGGCCGGCCGCGACGGCCCCAACCCTGACGCGTTCGCTTACGTCCCAGGTTGACACTCCGGGCGGCCTGGCTCGGGTCCACCTGCATCCCGCCAAGCCTGCGCGCTTGGCGCTCGTGCTCGGCCACGGTGCGGGCGGCGGCGTCGCGGCGCCTGATCTCGTAGTCGCAACCGAAACCGCTCTCGCAGCCAGCGTGACGGTCGCGCTGGTCGAGCAGCCCTACCGCATCGCCAGGCGCCGCTCTCCGCCGCCGGCGCCTCGGCTCGACGAGGCGTGGATCGCCGTCGTGGAGCAACTAGCGGCCGGCCCGCTCGCCGGGCTGCCACTCCTCGTCGGCGGCCGCTCCTCGGGGGCGCGCGTCGCGTGCCGCACCGCCGAAGCGACAGGCGCGCGCGGCGTGCTGTGCCTTGCGTTTCCGCTGATCGCGCCGAGCGGAGCAAGCCGGCTCGCCGAGCTCGACGCGGTTCGTGTTCCGACACTCGTCGTCCAGGGAACGCGCGACCGGTTTGGGATGCCGCCCTCAGGGCCGCAGCGCGTCGTCGTGGAAGTCTCGGCCGACCACGCGCTCAAGTCCGGCCGTGCGGCAATCGCGGCGGCAATCGCGGGTTGGTTCGCCGCGCGGTAGCTGCCCTCGGGACGCAATTTCGCCCTGCAGGCTCGATACAGTCGGCGCATAGACGGGACCCTTCTCCCGCGTGGAGCTCGTAAATAGAGGTGGTAGCCCACGCCTGAACGCGAAAAATGCGGTCGACGCCAAGCGGGTGAGATGCGACCTTCTTTCTACGGAGAAGGGCTCAACGCTCGACGCGCAGATGACTGGACGCCCGAAGCCCTTTGGCATCAGCGATTCCCAGCCGAATGGATGGAGCATTTATGGAGCCCAGCGGGCGCAACCGGTGGCAACCGGTGGCAAATGGGACGCGCTCGAAAACCGCTCAAACAAGCCAATCCGCAACCGCTGGCAGCCCACGGCAACCGTTTCGGAGCGCATGGTAAGGAGGGGGTCGACGGTTCGAGTCCGTCAGAGGGCTCTGCAGAAACGCCGCACGTCGGCGTATCGTCACAGGACGATGTCGGACTGGAATCAGCAGATCATCGATGAGTTCCGCGCCAACGACGGGCGTGTCGGCGGCCCGTTCGAAGGCCGGACGCTTCTGCTCCTGCATCATCGTGGCGCCAAGACCGGCACCGAACGGATTAACCCGCTTGCCTACCAGCGCTTGTCCGACGACTCCGTCGCCGTGTTCGCGTCAAAGGGCGGAGCGCCGACGAACCCAGACTGGTACCACAACCTCCTCGCGAACCCGGACGTGACCGTGGAGATCGGCACGGAAACCGTTCCCACGCGGGCACGTGTTGCCGACCGCGAAGAGCGAGAACTGATCTTCGAGCGGCAGAAGCGCGACTGGCCGGGGTTTGCCGAGTACGAGGAGAAGACCAAAGGGATCCGAGACATCCCCGTTGTCGTGCTCGAGAAGACCTAACCGAACCGAAGCACCGTCTCACACCCGGCCGGGCCAGCGTTCAGGGACGTGAACATCGCCCTCGACGACCTTGTCCGGCTCGCCGGCTCGCCGGCGGAGCGTACGGTCGCGGCTGAGGTGTCGGGCTAGAGTCGAGGCGTGCCTTCGCTGCTCGTCAACGGCATCGCACCGGCCGGCGCGGGCGAAACACCGATCGTGTGCGTCGCCCCGGCGATCGCCAACGCCGCGTTCGCCACCGGCGGCGTCCGCCGCCGCGCACTCCCCCTCATGCGATGAGCGCACCCACGCGCGAACTGCCAGGCGGAGTGGAGATGCCGATGCTCGGCTTGGGCGTCTGGCAGATGGCGGCGGGTACGGAAACCGAGCAGGCCGTCGAGTGGGCCCTGGAGGCTGGCTACCGGCACGTCGACACTGCGACGATGTACCGCAATGAGCGGAGCGTCGGCGCGGCGCTGCGGCGCAGTGGACTGCCACGCGAGGAGCTGTTCGTGACGACGAAGCTCCTGCCCGGTCGCGCGAGCGCCGAGCGGGAGCTCGGGAAGAGTCTGCAGCGGCTCGGCTTCGACTACGTCGACCTGTACCTCATCCACTGGCCGGTCCCACTCGTCAGCGGCCGCCTGTGGCGCCAGCTCGAGTCGCTGCAGGAGCGTGGCCTCGCGCGCGCGATCGGCGTCAGCAACTTCGGCCGCGACCGGCTGGCGCGGCTCGTCGCGGCGTCGGCGCGCGTCCCGGCGGTGAACCAGGTGCAGTTCAGCCCGTTCCAGTACCGGCGCAGGCTGCTCGATCACTGCCTGGAGCAAGGCATCACGTTCGAGGCCTACAGCCCTCTCGCGCGCGGACGAGGTCTCGACGATCCGACGATCGTTGCTGTGGCCGGGCGCACCGGCCGCACGCCGGCGCAGGTGATGCTCCGCTGGGCAATCCAGCATCAGGTGGCGGTGATCCCCAAGTCGAGCCGCAGGGAGCACATCCGCTCCAACGCGCAGCTTTTCGACTTCGAGCTCTCCGGCGCCGACATGCAGGCGCTCGACGCGCTCGACCGCACAGGCGGCAGCGCGCTGGCCCGCCGCTGATGGCGGCCGGCAACCTGCTGCTGCTCCTCGTCGGCGACGTCTCGCCGGCGCAGCTGCGCGACGCGCTCGCAGCCCGAGCGCACCCTCCCGCGCGCGTGCACGTCGTCGCACCGATGGTCGTCACTCCGCTCGACTGGCTGGCGACCGCCGAGGACGACGCGCACCGCCAGGCGGAGATGCGCGCACTCGATGCGGAGTGGACGCTCGCCGACCAGGCCGAGACCGGCGGCGAGGCCGGCATCGCGGATCCCGTCCAAGCGGTAGAGGACGCGCTGCGCTCGTTCCCGGCCGACGAGATCCTGATAGCGGGCGAGCAGGCCGACCCGGACCTGGAGCAGGCGCTCGCGCCGTTCGGGCTCCCGGTCGCGCGACTCGCAGACGCCCGCTATCCGGCGCGACGGTCGCGGGCGTTCCGCGCGCTACGGGCGCTCGCGGCCGGGCACGGGAACGAGACACCGTTCATCCTGTTCCTCGGCGTCAACAGCGCGCTCGCCCTCCTCGCGCTGGTCATCTCCCTGCTCGTCGTGCTCATCCTCTGGCTCGCCGGTGCGCTCTAGCGGCCAACCGCGCGAGCGTCGGCTGCGCCAGCGTCCTCCCGCTCGACGCCGCACTCCGCGACAGAGAGCGTCGTCGCGCGGGCGACAGGGTGACGGCGACCTCAAGGAGGTGAGACGATCGCGCTCCCAAACTGGGTCGTCTGATCGAAAGGAACGAGATGCTGCTTGCCACGTTCACCTTCGGAGACGCGCTGCTCTCGATCCTGGAGCTCGCGTTCCTGTTTCTCTGGATCTGGATCGCGGTCGGTGTCGTGTTCGACATCTTCCGCAGCCACGACCTGTCCAACTGGGCAAAGGCGCTGTGGATGCTCTTCATCGTTGTGCTGCCCCTCGTCGGCGTGCTCGGCTACCTGATCGCGCGCGGCCACACGATGCACGAGCACGAGCTGCAGGATCACGCACGCTACGCCGCGTTCCGCCGATTCGAAGGGAGCGCCGCCGCGAGCGGGCCTGCGGACGACATCGGCAAGCTCGCCGATCTGCGAGACCGCGGCATCCTCAGCGGCGACGAGTTCGAGCGCGCGAAGGCCAAGGTTCTCGCCTCATAAGACCGCCGCGTGGCGGTGGCAGCGCGGCGGCGGGCTCGACTGCGGCGACGCGGACACGGCACCCGCCGACACGATCGCAGCCAGCGAGACGAGGAGCAGGCTGACGGTCAACTGTCTGCTCACGGCGCCAACCGCTCCAGCGTTGCGATCAGCCGGGCCCCGCCCGGGGTGATTGCGGTACGCACCGGCGGAGATGCGCCCGTGACCGTCAGACACCCGCTGAGCCCGATGCGGACGACCCTCTCGTCGCCGCGCGGGTAGGAGAACGTGGCGATGATGGCGCTGCCGTCATCCATCGGGCAGTGGATGCCTGTCCGCTCTCGCGGGAGCGCGTTCAGCATCGACGCGATCGAGGCGATCACCGGCCGGTCGGTCAGCAGGCGAGAAGAGCGCAGCCGAAGAGCGGTCGATCCCGGGTTCAGGCCGCGATACCGGCACAGCAGCAGCCGAGTCGCAGCCGGCCGGACGAGCGCATGCTGCGCACCGGCCGGGACCACCGAGCGTGGCTCGTGCAGCGCGCAGCGCGGAGGAACAGCCGCACCGGCGTGCCACGCCGCCGCCAGCAGGGCCGACCCAGCCAGCGCCGCGGCGAGAAGTAGACGGCCGCTCATCCCGGATGGGTGTACGACACCGCGCGAACGATCGTCACACACCCGACCGCCACCGTCCCGCCGCTCATCGTTCGGTGAGCGGGGCTCCCATCGTCGCAGCATCTCCTCACCCCAGGATGACACCTGGTTCGGGAGCCTCCAAAAAACTCAGGGTGCTTCACCTGGTGGATGCACGCGCCTGCGCTGACGGGAATCAAGACCACAATGTCTGGACCAATGGAAGGAGCATCATGAGTAATGGCGCAGAAGTCGCGGTAACGTCCGGAGAGATCCTCAGGCAGCAGGTGGGTGGTTGGTTGCCGAGCGACCAACGCGCGCTCGACGCGTGGGTCGCGACCCTGACCAGGAAGGTCGAGCTCGCTGAGCCGGCTGAGCTCCATCCCGTCATCCTCGAGTTCCAGGAGCTGATCGCGACCGACCCGATCGTGCGCATGTACATGGAACAGATGCTCACCCAGGTGCCGAAGAGCGGGCAGTACCGGCAGCATCACCTGACGAGCATCGACCAGATGCTCACCCTGATCAACTGGGTGCTGACCGAGGGCCCGGCGTACGACGACACGATCATGGTTGCGTGTCCCCTGGCCTCGATTCTGGACTGGGCGGTATGCACACCAGCCGGGTTCGCCGCGTTTCGCATGGATTCGGTCAACGCGATGTTCAAGAAGATCCTCGACGTCTGGTGCGAGTTCCTGAGCGGGCCCGATTCGCTCTACGTGTTCAACGACGGCCCGAGCGGCTGGAAGAGCCCCGCCGCCGCCAAGGCGATCGGGATCGAGCAGTACCAATACGACCCGCAGGACGAGCACTGGGGCTTCAAGTCATGGAACGACTTCTTCACCAGACGCTTCAAGGAGGGCCAGCGTCCCGTCGCCGGTCCTGACGACAACAAGGTGATCGTGAGCGCGTGCGAGTCCACGCCGTACCGGATCGGACTCAACGCCAAAAAGCACGAGAAGTTCTGGCTGAAGGGGCAGCCGTACTCGCTTCAGGACATGCTCGCGAACGACGAGACGGTAGACGAGTTCGTCGGCGGAACGATCTACCAGGCATTCCTCAGCGCCCTCAACTACCACCGCTGGCACAGCCCCGTATCCGGCACGATCAAGAAGGCCTTCGTGAAGGGCGGCACCTACTTCTCCGGAGCCGATGTCGAGGGTGAGGATCCAGCCATGCCCACTGACTCGCAGGGCTACATCACACATGTCGCAACACGGGCGCTCTTCTTCATCGAGGCCGACGACCCCGGAATCGGGTTGATGTGCTTCAGCGCAATCGGAATGGATGAGGTCTCCTCATGCATCATCGGCCCGGACATCACACCCGGCACCCACGTACAAAAGGGACAGGACATCGGCCACTTCCAGTTCGGCGGCTCCACCCACTGCCTGATATTCCGGCCGGGAGTAATCAGGGACTTCGCGATCGGTGCGATCCTCCAGCCCACCAGCCCGAACCCACCGCTCGTGCAGGTCAACACGAAGATCGCGACTGCCAACTAGTCAAGTCAAGAGACGCTGGCCTGTCCCGCTGCTGAGCGCGCCTCTTTGGCGCCAGCTCGAGTCGTTGCAGGAGCGTAGGTCGGCGCGCGAGCTCGGAGTCAGCAACTTCGGCCGTGACCGGCTGGCGAGGCTTGTCCGGGGTGCGTCGCGCGTGCCTGCCGTCGACGAGGTGCAGTTCAGCCCGTTCCACTACCGGCGCCGGTTGCTCGACTACTGCCTGGAGCACGGGATCGTGTTCGAGGCCTACGGCCCACTCGCGCGCGGCCGCGGCGTCCAGCACCCGACCATCACCGCCCTCGCCGAACGCCTCGACCGCACACCTGCCCAGGTCATGCTCCGCTGGGCAATCCAACACCAGGCCGTCGTCATCCCCAAGTCCAGCCGCAAAGACCGCATCAGCTCCAACGCCCGATTGTTCGACTTCGAGCTCGCGGACCCCGGGGGCCGGCTCTTGGTTCAGCGTGGCGCGTGCCCAGTGATGGGTACATGCACAAGCCGTGGCTCTCCGGCCGCGAGCGCCTCCTCGACCGCGTCGGCCAACTCGTCCACGCGCCCGACGCTCCTGGCTGAGACTCCGAACGAGCCGGCGAGCGCGACGAAGTCGACGCGGGGCTGATCGATGTCCATGCCGACGTAGCGGCCCGTTTTCGCCGACACCCCGTCTATCCGGTCGAGAGCGTGCTTGAGGATGCGGTACTCGTGGTTGTCGAGCACGACTGCGACCACCGGGACGTGGTAGCGCGCCGCCGACCACAACGCCTGCGGTGCATACAGCGTCGAGCCGTCGCCGCAGAGCGCCACCACCGCGCGGTCAGGCCGGGCGAGCTTGACGCCGACCGCTGCTGGAAGACCCCAACCGAGCGCCCCTGCGCCGCTCCAGAGGAACGAGAGCGGATCGCTGCCGCGGTTGAGCGCACGCGTGAACGGGCTCGCGGTCACCGACTCGTCCACGACCACGGCGTCTGCAGGCAGACGCGAGTACACCGCCGCGACGGCCGCCGCCGGGGAAAGCGGCACGCTGCCTCGTCCCTGCTCGATCTGCTCCTCGAGCCGCGCCGCTGCTGCCTCGTGCGCCGCACGTCCGGCCTCGAGCGCCCGAGCGCGACGCCCCTCCGCCACACGACCGCGCAGCAGCTCCGCCAGTTCGCGGGCGGCGGCAGCGGGGTCACCGACCACTCCCAGCGCCACCGGATGCGTGCGACCCACCTGTGCCGCATCGGGGTGGATCTGCAGCAGCTCGACGCCGACGGGAACCGCCTCCGCAGCCGTATACGGGTAGACAAGAAAAGCGGGTGCGCCGAGTAGGAGCACGCGATCGAACGCAGCGAGTGTCTCGGCGATCCCCGCCGCCGAGTTCGCAAGCGGGCCGTGCCAGAGCGGGTGCGCGGTCGGGAACACGGTGCGGCCGTACAGCGGTGCGCCGAACACCGGCGCGCCGAGCACCTCGGCCAGCGCGACGGCGTCCTCGAGGCCGTTCGCACGCGCGAGCTCGTCCCCGACCACTACCGCCGGTCGTTCCGCTGCGGCGAACATGTCCGCAAGCTCGCCGAGGGAACCGGCACGCGGCGCGTCGCCAACACGCGACCGGGCCGGTAACGACGCGCTCCCGACCTCGGCGAGGACATCCATCGGCAGACCGAGAAACACCGGGCCGGACGGTTGCGCGGCAGCAAGACGAAACGCGCGCCGCACCGCGATGCCAAGCTCGCCAAGGGTTCTGACCTCGTGTGCCCACTTCAGCAGCGGTCGCGCGAGGCCGACGAGATCACCCGACAGCAACGGTTCCGCGATCAGATGACGGCGGTCCTGCTGACCCGCCGTGACCACCATGGGCGTCCGGGCCGCGGCCGCGTTCGCCAGGTTTCCGAGCCCGTTCGCGAGCCCCGCCACCGTGTGCAGGTTGACGAAGCTCGGCCGACCCGTGGCACGCGCGTAACCGTCCGCCATCCCCACGGCGGATGCCTCCTGAAGCGCGAGCACATACGCAGGCTCGCCGTCCTCGACCAGGACATCGACGAGCGGCAGCTCCGTCGTACCGGGATTGCCGAACACGTGCCGGACGCCCTCGTCCATGAGCGCGTCGACGAGAAGCTCGGCGCCTGAACGCTGCGGCCTTCCAGGCGGCGTCGACATCGACGCAACCCTACTCGCCGAGAACGGCGGGCTCGCCCGTCTCTGCAGTCTCGAGGTTTCTCCGCAGCTGGTGTGGGGAGTCGGCCCGATGGACAGCGCGGACCGACGGACGATGCTGGCGGGAGGCGCCCGGGTTTTCCGCACATGGTGCTCGGATCCTTCGCGGATTCGCTTGCTTGCGATTGCGGTGAGACTCAGGTTCTAGAGCGCCGGCCGGCAGCGGGCAGCGCGGCGCTGCACACCGACGTCGAGGAATAGAGTCGAAATGTGGCTTCGCTGCTGGTGAATGGAACGACGCGGGAGCTTGCGTCGCCTGCCGGACGCCCGCTTTTGGCCGTTCTTCGCGAGGAGCTAGGGCTTCTGGCGGCGAAGCCCGGGTGCGGAGAGGGGGCCTGCGGCGCCTGCACGGTTCTGGTCGGCGGCGAGGCGACGCGTTCGTGCGTTCTGCCGGTCGGAGAAGTCGGAGACCGTCCGGTGACGACGCTCGAGGGACTGACCGGGGTCGGCCGCCTGCACGCGGTGCAGCAGGCCTTTGTGGAGGTTGGGGCGTTGCAGTGCGGCTATTGCACCGCCGGGATGATCATGTCGGCAGCTGCGCTGTTGGCGGCGATCCCTGACCCAGATGAGAGTCAGATCGTGGCCGCGATGGACGGGAACGTCTGCCGGTGTTGCACGTATCCACGCATCGTCCGCGCCATACGACGAGCAGTCGAGCTCCTCGACAAGCCGGCGTCTCCCGCGCCCGAGCTCCCACCGGGCATGGAGCTCGCGAGGCCGGCGCGACCATGGGATCTCGTCGCCGCGGCCGACCGCGACTGGTTCGCGGCTCTGCCGCACGGACTCGTCGTCGCGGTCGAGTCGGATCGAGCGGCGGGCGTCTGGACGACGAGCGCCGGCGCCTGGCTGCACGTCTCGCCCGATGGCGCTGTAACGGCGTTCACCGGCAAGGTCGACGTCGGTCAGGACAACACCACCGCGCTGTCGCTGCTCGTCGCAGCCGAGCTCGACGTACCCGTCGCATCGGTGCGGCTGGTGATGGGCGACACCGACGTATGCCCGTACGACGAGGGCACGTTCGGAAGCCGCTCCATGGCCGATGCCGGCCCGCTCCTGCAGACGGCGGCAGCGGCGGCGCACCGCTCCCTCACCCGCCGCCCACTCGAGCCGGACGAGCAACGAATCGAGGTCGTGTCCGGCGGCCCCGCCGTCGGCGGCCGGCGCCGACGACCGGTGAACGGAGAGACGATCGTGCGGCCGCGCTCGCTCGCTGCCGCCACCGGCGCACTCCGGTACCCGAGCGATCTCAGCCGGCCGGGGATGCTCCGCGGCACTGTGCTGCATCCGCCGACGCCGGGGTCGCGGCTACGCAAGCTCAACGCCGAAGCTGCGCGCGCAATTGCCGATGTGACCGTTGTTCACGAAGGCGACTTCGTCGGCGTCACCGCCACCACCGAAGAGGACGCGGCACGTGCACTCGACGCTGTCGATGCGGCATGGGACACTCCGGCCGGGCCTGACGACGGGCAACTGGCGGAATACCTCCGCTCGCACCCGGTTGAGCTCGAGGGCTGGGCAGGCGCTTACCATCACGTGAGCGGCGACGTCGACACTGCGCTCGCTACAGCAGACGTTCGACTCGAGGCCACCTACACGACCGGGTACGTCGCCCACGTGCCGCTCGAAACGCGCGCCGCGGTGGCTGAGTGGACCGACGGGAGACTCACCGTCTGGACGGGGACGCAGCGCCCCTTCGGCGTTCGCGCGGAACTCGCCGCACACTTCGGGCTGGCGGAAGAGCACGTGCGCGTAGTCGCGCCCACCGCCGGCGCCGGCTTCGGCGGCAAGCACAGCGCGGATGTGGCAATCGAGGCCGCTCGGCTCGCGCGCGCCTGCGGGCACCCGGTGAAGGTGCGCTGGACCCGGGAACAGGAATTCGCCGCCGCCTACCTGCGGCCGGCGGCGGTTATCGACGTCCGAAGCGGCGCCCGCACAGATGGAACGATCGTCGCCTGGGATTTCCTCAACATCAACTCCGGCGCCGCAGGCATCGCCTGCCCGTACGCGATCCCCGACCAGCGCCTCGCGTTCCAGCCGGCCGACTCGCCGCTTCGGCAAGGCTCCTACCGCGCACTCGCCGCGACCGCGAACCATTTCGCCCGCGAGTCGCACATCGACGAGCTCGCCCACCGTCTCGGGGTCGATCCGGTCGACCTTCGGCTGCGTCACCTCGACGACGCCCGACTCGCCGATGTCCTCCGCTCGGCCGCCGAGCGAGCGGGATGGGGCGCGCGGGGGCACCAAGACCGTGTCGGACTGGGCATCGCCTGCGGCATCGAGAAGGACGCCCGAGTCGCAACCTGCGCCGAAGTCACGATAGACGAAGCCGAACGAACCCGAGTCACGCGCATCATCACCGCCTTCGACTGCGGCTTGATCGTCGATCGCGACAACCTCATGAACCAGATCGAGGGCGCAACCGTCATGGGGCTCGGAGGCGCGCTCCACGAACAGATTCACCTCCGAGACGGAAGCGTCGCCAACAGCTCTCTCTCCCACTACGGCGTCCCTCGATTCCGCGACGTGCCCCGGATCGAGATCGTGCTCCTCGACCGCCCCGACATCCCGTCGGCCGGAGCGGGCGAAACACCGATCGTGTGCGTCGCACCTGCGATCGCCAACGCGATCTACGCCGCGACCGGCACACGCCGTCGCGCACTTCCGCTCGATCCCGACTGAACAGCGTGTCGGGGCAGGAACGCTCCTGATCACTCCGGCTTAGCTTCCGGCTCGACGAACTGCGTGGTGTAGAGGTCGTGGTAGAGGCCGTGCTGGGCGAGGAGATCGGCATGGTTGCCCTGTTCGACGATGCGCCCGCCGTCCATGACGACGATCGTGTCTGCGTTGCGGATGGTGGACAGCCGGTGGGCGATGACGAAGCTTGTGCGACCCTCACGCAGCCGGGCCATAGCCTGTTGAACGTAAAGCTCGGTGCGGGTATCGACGTTGCTGGTTGCTTCGTCGAGGATGAGGATGCTCGGGTCGGCGAGGAAGGCGCGCGCAATCGTCAGTAGCTGCTTCTGCCCGGAGGAGATGTTGGAAGCGTCCTCGTCGAGCACGGTGTCGTATCCATCGGGAAGGGTCCGGACGAAGTGGTCGGCATAGGCGGCCTTGGCGGCATCGACGACCGCCGCGTCGGTGGCGTCGCCTCTGCCGTAGGCGATGTTGTCGCGGACGCTGCCGGCGAACAGCCAGGTGTCCTGGAGCACCATTCCGTAGGTGCGGCGAACCTGGTCGCGGGTGAGGCTTCGGTAGTCGACGCCGTCGAGGAGTATGTGCCCGCCGTCGATCTCGTAGAAGCGGACGAGCAGGTTGACCAGCGTTGTCTTGCCGGCGCCGGTGGGGCCGACGATCGCGACCGTGCTGCCGGGTGCGACGTCAAGGGTGAAGTCTTCGATCAGCGGCTTGTCCGGCTCATACCGGAAGCTGACGTGGTCG
>Ga0209415_10013317_pt1 | contig 13576 bp, 13 predicted proteins | sample PeaSoiSIISIP2007_FD_187696 | JGI IMG/M metagenome (GOLD analysis project Ga0209415, IMG submission 187696) | Peat soil microbial communities from Weissenstadt, Germany - SII-SIP-2007 (SPAdes) (version 2) | ecosystem: Environmental > Terrestrial > Soil > Wetlands > Peat | place: Germany... | reverse complement strand
CCGGACACCCCGCGGGGTCCGGTTGACCGAGGGAATGGGCTTCGGACTTCGCGGTGGGCTTCCTCGCACTCGACATTGCTATACACACCTATCCAATGGAAAGCAATAAGGATTCGCTTTCGGTTCGCAGAGATTATTGACGGGGAATGCACGTTTCCATAGTCGGCCCACGTACCAACACTTCACATGTGAAATCATAAATACTATTGAATGTATAGTTGTTACGATGTCCGAAGCCGAGTCCTCCATAACCCCGAGTCACGCGATCGCCGCAGACCAAGCCCACGACCGTTCGATTTCCGAGAAGTACGGCCGGCTCCCCGACGCCTCGCGGGTCGCCACCACTGTGCGAAACCTGGAGGCGAACGGTTTCCACACGATCGTGGTATCCTCCCGGGAAGAGGCACGAAAGGCGGTGGAGAGCATTCTTCCGGAGGGTGCTGAGGTCTTCGATTCCACTTCCGTCACTCTCGAGGAGACCGGAATCGCCCGAATGATCCTGGAATCGGGCCGCTACCATCCCGTGCGCCCTGCTCTCCTCAAGGCCTACGGGGAGGGAAAGAAGGCCGACCAGCGACGAATCGCATCCTCTCCAGATTACATCGTAGGCAGCGCCCACGCCGTCACCGAAAAGGGTCAGGTCGTGGTCGCGTCGGCTACCGGTAGCCAACTGGGCCCCTTTTCGTACGGTGCGGGGCATGTGATTTGGGTAATGGGTACCCAAAAGATCGTGAAGGATCTGGACGAGGCCACCGATCGCATCATGACGTACGCTCTGCCGAAAGAAAGCGAGCGCGCGCGGAAGGCGTACGGCGTGCCGGGCAGCGTTGTCGCCAAGATGCTGATCGTAAACCGTGAAGTGCAACCCGACCGTATCACAATCGTCTTCGTGAACGAGCCGCTTGGGTTCTGAGCCGAATGGCTCACCCCATCTTCGCGGGAGGCGGCCGCTCGGTACCCGCGACCTAGGAACTACCCACCGACGCGCTCCCACTGGGGACGCCGACCGTCCCACAGCCTCCTTCGGGGGGCCCCGCCGGGACCGTAGCAAGACCTCTGGGAGCGCTTAACTTGAGGCGGGGGATTTCACGGGACGTGGCAACTTCCCAACGTCGGCTCGCCGCCATCATGTTCACGGACATGGTGGGGTACTCCGCCCTGGCCCAATCGGACGAAGCCAAGGCCCTCGGGGCGCTGGACCGACACAACCAGCTCCTTCGCCCTATCTTCTCCTCGTTCCGGGGCCGCGAAATCAAGACGGTAGGGGACGCGTTCCTGGTGGAGTTCGAGAGTGCGCTGGACGCGGTTCGATGCGCCGTCGAGCTCCAGCGTACCCTCCACTACGATCGATCCCCGGAACGGGACGAGTGGAAGTTGCGCATTCGAGTGGGGGTCCATGTAGGGGACGTAGAGCACACGGACGGCGACGTGCTCGGGGACGCGGTGAACATTGCCTCGCGCATCGTCTCGTTGGCAGAGCCGGGAGGGGTCTGCCTCACCCAGCAGGTGTACGATCAGGTTCAGAACAAGGTCTCAACCCCGTTCGTGAGGCTGCCACCGGTAGCGCTCAAGAACATCCGAATTCCCATGAACCTCTACCGAATCGTCCAGCCCTGGGAGGAGCGCCCGGCCGGTGAACGCGTATCGTGGTCGAAGGATGGTCGCCGCATCGCGGTACTGCCGCTCGCCAACATAAGTCCGGATCCCACGGACGAATACTTCGCGGACGGCCTCACCGAGGAGCTGATCTCGGGCCTCTCCCAAATCCACGACCTCACCGTGATCGCCCGGACCTCCGTTCTACCGTACAAGGCCGCGCCCAAGTCGGTCGCCCAAATCGGGGCGGAACTGGGGGTCGATGCGGTGCTTGAGGGAAGCGTGCGGAAAGCGGGCAAACGCATCCGGATCTCGCTCCAACTGATCGATGTCGGAACCCAGGGGCACATCTGGGCCAGTAGCTACGATCGAGAGGTCGACGACGTGTTCGCGGTCCAGTCCGATATCGCGGACCGGACGGCGAAGGCGCTCCAGCTCGAACTCACGGGAGGCGGGCGCTCTGGAGCCAAGCGAAGGCCCACCACGAACTCGGAGGCCTACGACCGGTATCTCCGGGGCCTCGTCGCCGGGAGTCGCCCCCACGGAGCAGGGTTCGACGAGGCAATCCGGTGGTTCGACGAGGCCACGAAGTTGGACCCCACCTTTGCGGAGGCGTTCGCCGCCTGGGCGAACCTCTACGTCGTCGCCGCCGGGGACCGCATGGCCATGAAGGACGTCATGCCCCGTGCAAGGGAGCTCGCCGGACGAGCGCTGGACCTGGACCCCGAGTCGTCCGAGGCCCACTCCTCCCTCGGGAACATCGCTCTTCAGTTCGATCACGATTGGCTGCGTGCGGAGACCGAGTTCCGAAAGGCCATCTCCCTCAACCCGAGCAACGTCACGGCCACCCAGTTCCTCGGACTCCTCTTCATGGCGGTCGAACGGTACGATGAAGCCAAGGAGGTGTTCCGACGAGCGATCCAGCTCGACCCGGGCGGGGGCTTTCAGCGATTGCTGGCCTGGGCCGAACTGAACTCGGGCAATTTCGACGCGGCGATCGATTACATGCAAGGGGAGCTCGACCGGACCCCGACTTCTCAGAACGCTCACATCTATCTCGGCCTCTTCAACGCCTACGCCGGCCGACCCGCTGACGCACTTCGCGAGGCGGATTGGCCTCTGACCGACCCCGACGGGGATGAGCAGTTCGACCATGCCCTATTGGCCGCATTGGTCGGCCGTCCGGACGAAGCTCGGATGGTCGCGGCGGAGGCGGAGCGAGGAGATTCCAAGTCGTACACTTCGGCCGCGCATCTTGCGATGTTGTACGCGGTCCTTGGGGAGACGGACAAGGCTCTCGCCCTCGTCGAAAAGGATACGCGAGAGGGCGACCAGATCCTCTGGTTGTTCCAACGAGGTCCCTATTTCGACTCGATCCGAAATGACCCGAGGTTCGTCGCCTGTTTGCGCACGCTCGGACTACCGACGGGCAGCGAGCGGCCATCGACCCCGGCCCCGGGCCAGCATCCCCCAGCGCGGTTCCACGATTAGGACTCGCGAATGGGTGCAACAACCGTTTCAACCACTTGTTCTAAATGAACTCAAGACGGGAACCGGCAGCCGGGTGAGTTCATCGGTTGCTCGACTTGGAGACCGTCCGGAGCAAGGGAGCGATGAACGAGGCGAGCCGATCGAGGCCGGCTCGCATCTCATCTTCGTCCAGACCGATGTAGTGGACAGTTTGATCCAGAGAGGTGTGACCATAGAGGTTCTTCAGTTGGATAAGGTCCATCCCGGCTTTGTGAGCGAGGCGACCGAAAGTCCGGCGCAGATCGTGATGCGAGACCCGCAACCCCAGACTCGGAAAGCCGGCCCGATCGGATACTCGACGCAAGAGAACGTCCGCGCCGGACTGAGAGAGCGGAATTACCATCGAATTCTGGTCCGCGTCCCGAGGCAGGGATCGCAACACATTCGCGGTTTCGGAGAACATCGGGAGCATCCGCCACTTGCCGCCGCTCCGACCCTTCCCGAGCACGTGAAGCCGCTGCCGGCCAAAGTCGATGTCCTTCGTTCGCAACCGCAGTACTTCGACTCGGCGTAGACCGTTGAACCCTTCCAGGGCGACTAGAATCCGTTCCCGGCCCTGCGCGGCCCGATAGAGACGGGCCAGTTGTTCTGGTGCGAGCCATCTTCGTCGCCCGGCGGTTTCTCCGGGTACTGCCCAGATCCCACGTTTCGCCGCGAGGGGGTTTCCGGCCCACCGGAGGAATCGGCGTAGTGCATTGAAATGAAGGGCAAAGGTCGCAGGACTCCAGGGTAAGTTTCGCTTGAGGAGCTCTAAATGGGCGATCCTGAATTGGGAGGGTTTCGAGGGGGGTGAATCTACTCCGACCCTGCGGAGGAGTGAAGGCGTGCGATGGACCTCGTAGAGGATCCTGCGTCTCCAGAGTTCTCCGATACCGGATTCGGCCAGTTCCTCCTTGGCAAACTTGCAAACCGCCTTCGACCACCCTGCTCTCGAAACTGGACCACGTTCTCGGCGGCCTCCAGGGGCTTGGCTGCGAAGCTTCACGCCGGGGTTAGAGCCTGAACCCTTACCCGCCTAACGAACCCAGTGAACTGTGGGAAGTGTCCGACCTGGTACACCCCGCTCGACGCGGATCCGGCATGGAGAAACGGTTGTGCCTCTCCACCTGGCGAAAGCATGGGTATATTCGCGGAGTTTAGAGGACCAGATCTAGGAGATCCTGACCCCCATCTCATCGGATAACTTGCCGCTGCAATTGGAGGGATATTTCACAAAGTTCGCCAATTGTAGAGGCAAACTCTCCATCCGACCCCGGCGTCGGTCTCGGATGATTTCCATACGGAAGGCGAGTATCCATTAGTGATTCTCACAATCCTTAAGTGTTGTCAATCTCATCTAGGGGCCATGACGCTTAGCGAATCACGCGTCTCGAAGGGTTACCTTACTGTTGTTCCCAAGGGCATTCGGCGAGCTGCGTCGATTGGAGAAGGCGACGTGCTGGAGTGGGAGGTTGATGACGATCGAGTCGTTGTCCGAAAGCGCAAGAGACGTACGATCTCAGACATCACCGGAATGATCTCCCACGGAGGCGACGCCGTCCAGAGCAAGCGCGAAGTTCAAGGAATCAAGTCCCGTGTTCATTGACACCTCCTACATTGTGGGTCTGACGGATCGGAAGGATCAATGGCACGACGCCGCACGTCAGATCTCTAGGCGGGTGCCCAAGCACCCTAAGCTAATCGATTTGGTGATTGCCGAGGCCGTGACCATCATTGGAAGCCGATCGGGCGGAAAGCCAGCTCGAACCCTATACGATTACTTCGCGGATGAGTGTGAGGTAATCTTCGTCGATCAGACTCTCCTGAACTCGGCCATAGTCCAACACACTCGATTCGATGGGGCGCTGTCGCTCGCGGATTGCGCTACCGTCGCCGCCATGACCATGGAATCCGAGTCGGAGATCGTATCCTTCGACTCCGATTTCGACAAGGTAGCCGGCCTGAGACGGTTGCATTAGCAATTGCCGAACGAGCTCGGCGCCCTGATCACACCCCTGGATCGTGAAATGGCTATTGCACATCGCCGCAAGCTTCGGTCGCCGAAGCGTCCAATAGACGGGCCACTTGGAACCTCCGATCCCGTCAGCCGGTTTCTACTTCACCTTCTCGAAGTCGATTAGAATCGTGAAGACGAGTGGATAGACCGGGTCGATGCTCGCCATCATGTCAACGTTGTAGGTATCCCGGACCGCCACCCAGGCCTCGTGCACCTTGGCAAGTTCCTTTCCCGCGGGGTCCTTGATCAGGAAGTTGTGGCGAATGAGATTCCCGCTCGTCTGAAGCATGGGCGTACCGTCGGGGCCAACAGCGGTGGCCGTGATCCCGCCCATCACCCCGCGCTGGAGCGTGATCACGAACAACCGCTGCCCGGCCGAGTCGACGAGCGTGAAGGTGGATTGGTTCGCACCTCCTTCTTTCAGGATACTGCCGACCCCCGTGCCGTTCGCATCGACGAGGGTATAGGTCATGTTGGTGCTTCGAGCGGCCAACCGCCCGAGATAGGAATCGGACCCGCCCACCATCCGGCCGAGGGCATTCCCCGATAGATTCTGCCCTGCGTTTCCCTGGACCGTAAACAGATGTCGCTTCTCGGGGTCCATAACCCGATAGCTGTGTCCCATCGATAGTACCTGGTGCTGAACCAGGAAGTTCTTCCGCCCTTGCAGTCCCAGAGCGGTGACCAGTCCGACGGTGGTCGGGGCACCGGCGGCCCGCACCGGCGGGATCGCGGGGGCTGACGGGAGAGGTGCTGAGCCGGCCGGGGTCGGGGTGCCGCAACTGGAACAGAAAGCGGCGTCAGGGGGGAGGGCTGTGCCGCACTTTCTACAGAACTGACCGGACATGCCGGTGACTGCGACTCCGTTGGCTAAATCCATTGCCCTTGCCTAGAACGAGCCCGTCCGAGGGCGCATTGGGTCAGCGGGTCCAGTCCGCCGCCCACCCACCTCCGGGCGGAATGAGGAGTGATAAGGAAGCCGACTTTCCGATAGACATGGTTCGACTAGAACCGATGAGCCCCGGCGAATTCCAGGACTTTCTGCAACGGGCCATCGCACGGCATGCCGCCGACAACGTTCGTCGTGGGGTTTGGGAAGAGAGTGCAGCTCTGGAAGCCAGCCGCGGGGAACTCACTCAATACCTACCTCAGGGCCGTGAGACACCGGGCCACCATTTTGCAAAGGTGGTCGACGAAAGCAACGGCCAGCGGGTGGGTGAAACCTTCTACTCGGTTCGGGAGCAGGGCGGCAAGATCCAGTTCCTCATCGACTGGATTTGGACTGAGCCGGAATTTCGAGGACGAGGATTCGCAACGGCGGTCATCCAACACCTTTCCCAGGAGGCCGCCCAACGCGGAGCGGATCGGGTTGACCTATGGGTCTTCTCGGACAACCCCGGCGCCCTCTCGGTCTACTCCAAGACAGGGTTCGTGACCACGACCATGCGCATGACGCGACCATTGAGCCGCGGGGCGAGAGAATAGGGCGACTCCACTCCCAGGGTCCTGCCCCGGTAGGCGCGTTCAGTCGTACACCCACTCACCGCGGAGAAACTCTGATTGGCCCCGCGGCTCCACTCGACTACGTTGGCCGGAGCAGCTTTTCGGCCTGAACCAGAACCGACCACTTCTGGAACCCAAGTTTCTCGTTAATCGCCCAGATCCTCGGGTTGAGCGAATCGTTTCCCGTCACCAAGTACCGGTAACCGTGGTCTCGGGCATACACGACGGCTCGGCGTTTGAGTTCGGACGCGATTCCTCGACCCCGAAACTCGGGGAGGGTTCCGGTGAACCCGATATCGAGGGTGTCCGGGAGGCCGCGCATTCGTTGCAGCGAACTCCATGCCACGTATTTCTCGCCGGAACAGGCGAGGAAGATGGCATCCGCGATCACATTCGAACCGTCGATGTCAATTGCGACGAATTCCTCAAAGCTCACCGGTGAATAATCCCCTAGTCGGGGCACGTCCTCCGAAGTAATCCGGGCCAGCTCGTAGAGTCGTTGCCGAACCTCGAGACGCTTGGCGCCCTCAGCGGCAAAGTCGGTGATCCGAATCCCTGAGTCGGTCAATGTATTGGACCGGTCGGGGAACTTCGAGAGGTCCAAGTCGGTGAGGCTCAAGCGGGATTCCCATGTCTTCCGAGTGGGCACGAAACCGTGGTGTTCCAGGAATCGAAGGCTCGACTGATCATCCTCTCGAGCGTTGCTCCAGAGGCAGGTCGCGTTCCGCTCCGCAGCTTCCTCCTCGAGTCTGCGATAGAGTTCCTGGCCGACGCCTCTATGGCGATGTGTCGGGTCAACGACCACCCGAACGTAGTACTTGTTGGGGTCGAAATTGAAGAGGGTGTGCGTGAATCCTCCCCACGCCACCATCGACCCGGACCCAGCCTCCTCGACGACGAGCTTCCGCATCACCCGGCTGGGGTCTTTGGTGATGATTTCGTGCCAGCGTCGGGCGTCCTCGGCTGTCTCCGGGAACTCCGGTAGGACGAGCAAGCTGATCCGGGCAACCTCGTCATAGTCGGTCTCGGCGAATGGTCGAATCGAGTACCGTTCGCGGTCCATGGCTCAGGTGTTGAGACCTACGGCAGGCCACCTCATAGCCCCCGTCCTAGCGCGAGGGTAAACAGCCTTGCATCTACGACCCTCCGGTTCGCTCGTAGAGGTGAATGCGATCTCCCCAGAGGGCATGGGGGCCCAATCCCAGACCCGTATACTCCCTCCTCAGAGGGTCGGTGGACGGCAGATACGCCTGCCATTCCTCCTGTCCGAGGTTCTTCGCAAGCAACGCGATTGCGGGAAGGAGGTTCCCCGGCTCCCCCTGGAGGGGATTGACCCACATGGTCCGAGGCTCCTGCAGCCAGTCCACTTGAACCGCCGCGGCCAAGCCGGGACCCACATACAGCTTGCCTTCAGAAATCCAACGGTCAGCGATGTGAGGGTGCCAACGACCGAATCGCCCGCCCTCTCCCCCAGGAAGAAGATCGACCCGTCCGGTCAAGGAGGGAATCCATCCGACCGGACCGTCGATCCGATCTCCGACCCTCGCCCGGCGGAGAGGTTCTCGCACGTCGGTTGCTGCCTTCCCACAGCGCAATGTCATTTCGACAATCGGCAGAAAACCGTGCCGGCTGAACAGTCGTCGTGATGCCAGATTTTCCGCCTCGATCACCGCCCGAAGCTCGGTCAATCGAACGGACCGGGCGTCGGACAACATGCCGCTCAGGAGTTGGCTTCCCAGGCCCTGGCCTCTTCGGGAGATTCCGACACGGAGACCGCTCACCCAACCTTCCCCGTGGCCCAGATCGTGAATTCGGCCAAAGGCGACCCATCTCCCGCCTTCCACCCCCACCCAGAGCCGGCCGTCCCGTGCCCATTCGTCGAGGTCCGGTAGGAGATAGTCGTGGGGATCAGATTCCGAGAGGAACTCGCGGAGTCGTTCGAGTTCGAGTTCCGGATCTATTCGGTGCAACTCCACGTTCGCCCACCCCGCAACCAGACCTCCCCTCGGCTCACTTGCCGGTCATTTTGATCTTCCGCGCCCGGGACTTCCTCTCCGACTCGAGGACCTCCTTCAACCCTTTGACGTTCTCTCGAAGGTACACGAGATCGGAGTGAAACAACCTCACTCCCTTCGTTAATCGAGAGGATCCCTGTGACTTCAGTCGCTGTTCCAACTCCTTCACATGCAGCAGAAGCGGGTCGATTCTGAGCCTTGTCCAATTGGTTCTGGAGTTGAGATCGGAGAACTCCGTCTTCAGCTTCTCAAGCGCCTTTCTTAGTGCGGGAATGTCCGCCTGATAGACTCGATCCACCAACTTTCTCGCCCCAGCCCCAAAGAGATGCGCTTGAATTCACTTATCTCGGCCCAAGCGAAGGTGTCAATAGTGAGAATCCAGGCGATCGGACTCCGTGAATCGTGGGAGCTTCCCTTTGCCGCTTCCATTCATTCTGTCGAGGGCTCGGGACCGCCGCTCGCGAATGAGTTTTCGGATTGCCTCGTCCGCAGTGCGAACATTGAACGCCTGTCGAATTTGTTCGAGGTCGCGAAGGGTCTCTCGCGAGACTCTCACGGACGTTTCCTCGCCCGCCATTTGGAGATTGCATGCGCGCTTGCGAGATAGAGATTTGGACGCTCGCGGAACCTGAGCGATGGGTGTTACGGCTGTTGCACCTCAGCTTGACGGGCGACCATCGTGAGGCCGTTTCACCACCTCTCCGAGAGTCTTTCAGGCCCATCGTTCATGAAGTAGTCGTCAGGTAACAGGCGTGTCCCTCACTTCGAGACCACTCTCCGTGGACACATGGCCCGCTTTTGCTCGGCTCGTGGAAAAGCACAACGGGATCTTCGGTGGGTGCTGGTGCATTTCGTTTCATCTCGAGCCGGGCGAGAATAAGCGCGGGGCGGCGGCGTACCGCGCGATGAAGGAGGCACGGGTGCGAGGTGGGCGGGCGCACGCTGCGCTCGTCTTCGACGGCCCGAACGCGGTGGGTTGGTGCCAATTCGGCTCCACCGCAGAACTCCCCAATATCAGGAGCAAGAAGACCTACGAGGAGGGACTGCGCAAACTTCCCGACTGGAGAATCACCTGCTTCTTCATCGATCGGGAACGCCGCGGGGAGGGCATTGCCACGCTCGCACTCCAAGAAGCGCTTGGATACATCGCTCGACTCGGCGGTGGTACAGTCGAGGCCTACCCCGAGGACTACACGGACGAGAAGACCTCCAGCTCCTTCCTCTGCAGCGGTACCTTGGGCATGTTTGAGAAGTCGGGGTTCCGGAAGACGCGCAAGATTGCGATGCGACGGTGGGTGGTGGCTCGAAGAATTCAACCACGTCGGGCGATGCGCCCTGGGAAACGGGTGTAGCAACTCGTGCAGCGCGGGATTCTCTCTCTACCCCCGTAGATCTCTGTGGCACCTCTTTTAGGTGCGGGACCCTCCGCGTCTCCGCAGAACCGACAGGTTCTCGATGAACCAGCCCCCAAGAGCCTGGCCAAAGAAGTAGGAGGGTAACCCGCCTGCGTCGGGAGAACTCTCCCGACGGCAACCGGCCGGCCTAACCACCGGTTCGGTAGGTAGTCCGATACTAACAACTGGGTGCAATGGCTCTTACACCCAGCCTTTCAGCAAGGGCCTGTTGCAAGCACACATCTCCTCTTTTCCGGACTCCCTTCTCCCGGTTTGCGGTCACCGATATCAGTAAGTACCAATGCGCACCGACCTTTGGCCCCTCCCGGGGCCTTCAACATGGACCTGTCGAGCTTCTACCTCGCCGTTGTGGCCCTGGGGGCGTCGATTATCAACGGGGGAATCGGCTACGGATTTTCCTCCATCGTCACGCCGATTGCGCTTCTGTGGTACTCAAACAAGATCCTGAACCCCGCAGTGGTCAGTGTCGAAGTCTTGGTGAATATCGCCCTCCTGATCCGGGAACGCGCCTACATCCCCGCCACAAGAGGCCGGGCGATGCCCGTCGTGCTCACCCTGCTGCCTGGAGTTCTGCTCGGTACGCTCGGACTCAGTTACCTCGCCGTCAACGATGTCAAGGTCGTGGTCTACGTCGTGCTCCTACCGATGGTTGTTGTCCAACTTCTAGGACTCCGACGGCCATTCAGCAATGAGAGTCGCAGCGGATCGATCCTCGGACCGGGAATCGGGTTCCTATACGCTCTCACGACGATATCGGGCCCTGTGTTGGCCGTTTTCTTCCGGAACCAAGGGCTGTCGAAGAACGAGTTTCGCTGCACCCTCGCCCAAGTGCGGGTCGCTGAGTCGTGCATGACTCTGACCACCTACTTCCTGTTCACGGAGTTCCTCGGGGCCAACCTGATCTCGGCTCCCTCGCTCGGGCTCGTCCCGTACCTGCTCATCCCCGTCCTGATCGGCGTACCGCTTGGAGGCTGGGTGCTTCACCGAGTTTCGAGGGATGTGTTCACGCGATTCGTTATGGCGATGGACGGGCTCGTGGTGTCGTTTGGTCTCTCGCAAGTGATCGTGAAGTTGAATTGGGTAGGATCTACCGCCAGTGACCTGGTGTTCGGCGCGCTCGGGGCGATGATCGTCGCCTTGGCCTCGTACTCTCTTTACAAGCTGCCGGGCGCGCAGAAACTGGTGGATTCTCAACACCCAGCCCCTCGGGGGCCCTTGGATTTCCGACTCCCCGCCCCTACTCGCACTGCCCACCCCCGAATTGAAAGCGACCCGAACGACTCTTCCATTGAGCCATCCCCCGATGGCGGGCCTCCCTCGTAGTTGAGGACCAACGACACTCGCGCGAGCGCTGCCTTCCACTCGGCTCCGCAACGTGGCATATAGAACGAGAATTCTCCCGGCGGCAACGTGCGGTCTAAATATCTGGCAGACGTCAGCCCGTCATGCCTAGTTTCGGACACCCAGGTTCTCTCGAAACGGGATTTCGAAAGGTAAACTTCGCAGATGCGGCGGTCCGATTTGGCCGGCACAAGGGTTGCTTGATTTCGCTCCGAGCCCCGTGGCTGGTCGTGGTCGTTACCCTCCTCATGGGAGGGCTTCCCGTGGTGGGAACGGGAATCGGAGCAGGTCACATCGGCCCGCTGGGACCTTCCTCCCGGGCGCTCACCCCGAGCCCGGGCAATGCCAACCTTGCGATCTCGGGAGCCAGTCTCCCCGTCGCTCCCTCTGGCGCCACCTCCCCATTGATCTCGGGATCTTCGACACCCCCGTATGCTCGGGCAATGGCGAGCGCCCCAGCGGTCGGCGTGAACCCCAATCAGGCCCCGAATCAAGTCGACCTGGGGCTCACTGTGGTTAATTTGACCATTGTCGACATCAACATGACGGCCAAGGGCGACCTGGCGGGCCCGTACTACGCTCTCGACGTGAACTTCGGCACCGTCGACCCGGCCTCGGGAAAGTCCGTCTGGTCCAATTCGACAGTCGGCGAGAACCAGGGCTGCCAAGGACTCTGGAGCTGTGGGGTATTCCCCTTCGCATTCTCGTCGAGCGAGACCGGTACGATCTCGATCACCTTGCACGACAATCAGCAAGGGTACGGAGGCTGTTACTGCTACGTCAACATCAACGCGAATTCGGCGACCTGGAGCCTCAACGGGTTCGGCGGGGCCCAGTCTCCCTCGTTCTCCTTTAACAGCCATTCTTGCACTGCCCCGACCGGCTGCTACATCAGCATCGCGGGGAACAGTGGAAGTCGCCAGGCGTCGGTCGTATTCGCCCTGACCGTTGAAACGGCGCTCCTTTCCGAAGTGGCCGGCCGCCTTTCCACTTACGGGGCGTTCAACACGTTCTTAGGAGCATTGAACACGGGAACGACCTCAATCCTCTGTCCCAGTGTGAGCTCCCTCCTGCAGCCAGATACGAAGGCGATGCTGCTCGCCGCGATATTGGGAGCCTTCGCGATCATGACTCTGGGCGTATCGACCGCTGCCGAACTTGCCGTGGGGGGCGTGATGGAGTTCGTGGCCAAGATTTGGGATGTCGCAACCGACATCACCCTCGATCAGTTGCTTCACTATTGGGGGAACGACACCGCGTCCTACTACCCCGCTGCTGTCAGCAACATTGCTGGCTTGCAGAATGCTCAGTACACGGGAGCGGTGGCCTGCGGCAACCTCATCAATTTCTGGGGAAATCCCCCAACCTCCGGCTTCTTCGGCTCTTACTACACGCCGAATCTCATCTACACCATCGAATCCGACATGTCGAGCCTAATGTCCGATTCTCAAACAACCCAGACGAAGCTCATGTCCGGAAACCTCACCACCTCTGTCGCGGCCCTCCAGTCGGAACAGAAGGCGAATCTGCAGCTCCAAAACGATTCGAACACCATGTATTCGGACCTCCCGGCGTTTTGGGGTTCGGGAGTCTACTCCAGCAGCTGTCAGGAGTATCAAGCATCTTGCGGACCGTCCGCGGAGTTCCTCTATTACAATGTCATCGGCCCGCTGATCTCCGTCCTTTCTCAAGATTACAACCTGCTGGGCGAAGATATCCAAGCGCTTCAGACGATGAAATCGAGCCTCGGGATCAACGGGTGCGGCCTGCCGTCCTACATGGAGGAGGGCTCGACGTACACCAACAATGGACTCACCCCCCAGGGGGGTATCGGACCGTACGGGGTCTCCGTCTCGGGCGCGTCGTGGCTCAGCACGAATCAAGTCAGCTATGACAACTTCGGGATCTCTGGGACCGCGCCATCGAGCTATGGAACATATCAAGTCTCGCTCGTGGCGGTAGACAACGTCGGAGACCGGGTAGCCGTCTGCCCTCACACCATCACGGTCGGTTTCAAACCCACTGTCACAGCCTCACCCAACCCCGTGTTTACGACTAAGTCCCTCACTCTCACCGCCTCAATCGCAGGCGGCCCCGGTGGAACGTACTCGTACGCCTGGTACAACCTCCCCCCCGGTTGCTCGTACCCCGTCACGTGGCAGCTCACGCAGTCGAGGTTG
>Ga0209415_10013316_pt1 | contig 13577 bp, 6 predicted proteins | sample PeaSoiSIISIP2007_FD_187696 | JGI IMG/M metagenome (GOLD analysis project Ga0209415, IMG submission 187696) | Peat soil microbial communities from Weissenstadt, Germany - SII-SIP-2007 (SPAdes) (version 2) | ecosystem: Environmental > Terrestrial > Soil > Wetlands > Peat | place: Germany... | reverse complement strand
GAGCATATCCCCGATCTGTGACGAGCGAGCAACGCCGCCAGCCGCCAAAAGAACCAGTCAAGTTGTAAAGGTTATTTCTTGACGGCGACTTAGTGGACCAGCGCGGAGTGAAGTAGCTGGCGGTGGTACGAAGGCATGAAATCCAGGCGGTGTGCGTTCAAACACACACTGTTCAAGGCACGCCGGCCGCAGTATAAACACTAATGACCACGGAATCTCCAAACCAGGGCTCCCAAGGTCGACAGCGGTGAAACTCTGACCTTGACTATGAAGACCAAGATCCTCCTCAGGCGCGCCCTTTTCGCGCCCGGCATCGCGGCGTCACTGGCCGCGTGGCTCCCAACGATGGCGGCTACCTTTACCAACGACACCCACATCGGCCTCCACGACACGAACTTTGACGGCCAGGACATCGTTGTCGGCCCATGTACGCTCACCGTCGACGGCAGCCACGCCTTCGCCAGCCTTCAGGTGCTGGCTGGCGGCGCCTTGACCCATACTTTCTCGACGAATGGCCTGCTGAACGACCTGTTGGCCGTGACCGGCGAGCAGCACGCCCTGAGCGGAACCAACCCGGTCCTTCTGGCCCGGGCAATGGTAATCGCTGACACGATAGTGGTCACCGACCTCTCCGGCAGCACAAACTACCACCTGGGGACAGATTACCTGGCTCAAACCAACCAGCTTGGGAACGCGACGCTCGCCCGGGTCGCCGGGTCAACTATCCCGGACGGCGCCACGGTCGCGGTCAGCTATGAAGCCCTGGTCCCGTTGGTGCCAACCGGTTTGAACCTCGTCGTCACGAATGGCGTCGAGGTCGAGGCCGGCGGCGCCATCAACGCCGACGGCCGGGGTTACGGCGGCGGCTACGGGACCGGCGCCGGGGCCACGCGGACCGTCGCTTCACCATACGCTTTTACGTCTGGCGGGGGCGGCGGCTATGGCGGGTCGGGGGGATCAAGTTCCGGTTTGGCCGGCGGCGGCATCGGTTACGGGTCGATCACCACGCCCACCAATACCGGCAGTGGCGGCGGCTTGGGCTCGGGGCCCGGCGGCCCCGGCGGCGGCGCCATCCACCTGAGCATCGGCGGCCAACTGCGCGTCGATGGAAAAATCACGGCCAACGGGGCCGATGGCGTTAGTCCTCACTCTGGCGGCGGCTCCGGCGGGAGCCTCTGGCTCAGCGCCGCCGCTTGCTCCGGCGCGGGGTCCATCTCCGCAAATGGCGGCGCCGGCGACCCGCCAGACGGTGGCGGCGGAGGTGGCGGCCGCATAGCGGTTATCACGGGCGCCGGGCAGGCGGCAGTCAGCCCATTCGCCGGCAGCACCTCGGCACGGGGCGGCGCCGGCGCAACCTACGGCGGCGCCGGAACTATTCACGCCCAGGGGACGGCCCACCCGGAGGGGTCGGTGCAGATCGACAATAGCGGCAAGCCAGGGACGACCACCCTCGCCTCCGGCTCCGGGGTCTTTGACCTGACCACCGGCGGCGGCGCGGTTGTCTGGCTGAGTCTTGCAGGCGGTGCGCCCCTGGAATTGAACAATGTCGTTATTGGCAGCAACAGTTGGCTCTCAGCGTCGCCCGCCGCGGGTTCGACTCCCGGTCTCGTCCAGATGAGCATCCTGAGCAACCTGACCATTGAGGTTGGCGGGGGCATCCTTACGGATGGCCAAGGCTATGCGGGTGGGGCGGGTCCCGGGGCCGGTGGCCGGTATTCATCGAGCGCCAATAACGTCGGCGGTGGCGGCGGGCACGGCGGCCTTGGCGGGAGCGGCTTCGGCGGCGGCGCCGGCGGTGGCGCTTATGGGTCCGTTGGCAACCCTCGCGAGGCGGGCAGTGGCGGAGGCCTGGGACGCCTGGGGACGCTCGGCGGCGCGGGCGGCGGAGTGGTCGAGATGACAGTGAACGGGTTGCTGGTGGTAAACGGGACGGTGAGCGCCAACGGTAGTGCCGGAACCAACCCGGGCGATGGAGGCGGCGCCGGCGGCAGCGTATCGCTCACGGTCGGCTCGCTCTCGGGCACGGGCGTGATTGCCGCCAACGGCGGTCCGGGGCAACTGCCGTTCGGCGGCGGCGGTGGCGGCGGTCGAATCGCGATCTTCGCCGGAACCAATTCCTTTGCCGGCAACCTCGGGGCGCACGGCAGCCCGGGAGCGGCCAACGGCGGGGCGGGAACGATTTACACTGCGGGCCAGGCCGGATCGGCGGCCCAGATTCTGGTGGATAACGGCGGCTTGCCGGCCCCGACCAACACGCCCGTGCAATCAGTGTCAGGCACGGTTGACTTGGCGATCATGAAGGGCGCCAGGGCCAATCCATTCGGGAACGGCGTGTCCGCGAGCTTCCGCAGCCTCGAGCTCGGTTCCAATAGCTGGCTCAGCTACTCTCTACCTTCCCCTTTCGGGGGCCAGACGCTGACCCTGACCGTGTCCAGCAACGCGACCATCGCGGCCGGCGGCGGCATCCTTCTGGACGGCCTGGGCTATGTCGGTGGCCAAGGACCCGGGGCCGGCCAGACGTCGCTTAGCCCCACCTCCTCAATTCGGGCGGGAACGGGTGGCGGCAATGGGGGGCTTGGCGGCGCAAGTGCGTTTAGTGCGGCCGGGGGCAATTCCTACGGCACTTTCTCCTCTTTGGCGCAACCTGGCAGTGGCGGCGGGAACAGTCTTGGGGGCCTCGGGAACGGCCCCGGCGGCGCCGGCGGCGGCGCCTTGCTTTTGAGCGTGGGCGGGCGCCTCGTCTTGAACGGCCTCATCTCGGCCGATGGCATTTCGGGCGTCAGCCAAGGCGCCGGGGGTGGCTCAGGCGGCACCATCAGCCTGAAAGTAGGGAGTCTGTCCGGAGGCGGTCTGATCTCGGCCAATGGCGGGAGTGGCGACCTGCCGTATGGGGGCGGCGGAGGCGGTGGGCGAATAGCGTTGCTATCAAGCACAGGAAAGGCTGCATTCCAGGCCTTTAAGGGCACCCTGCGCGCTTTCGGCGGCGCGGGCGCAACCTACGGGGGCGCGGGGACTATCTTCCTCCAACCAGGCAATCTCTCACCTGGGCAACTGATCCTGGACAACGGTGGCGCGCAAGGTGGCAGCACGTTCTTGGCCCCGAATTCGCTGCTTTCGCTCGGCTCTCCCCCTCTCAATCTGACCGTGGAGGGCGGCGCCGTGGGGGTGGCCTCCGCCATAGCCACTCCACCAACCATTATCGGCAACCTCGAGGTCGGCTCCAATAGCTGGCTCATCTGCTCCAATTCAACGCAACGCTTTAGCCTGACGGTGGCCAGCAATGCCACCATCCAAGCAGGCGGGGGCATCTCTTTGGACGGCCAAGGCAGCCGGGCTGGACAAGGCGCCGGGGCCGGCGGTTATTCCTTCGAAATCGCCGCCGGCGCCAGCGGCGGGGGTTATGGGGGCGCCGGGGGCGGTGGATTATACGGGGTGGCAGGCGGCAAGGCCTACGGCTCGACGGTGGCCCCGGTTGATCTCGGCAGCGGCGGCGGCCCGAACACTGAAGGGCTTTCCCAGTCCGGCTCCGGCGCCGGGGGCGGAGCGCTCCAGATGACGGTCGAGGGGACGCTCGCGCTGGACGGGAGGCTCAGCGCCGATGGAAAACCGGGTCTTGCTGGCGGCGGCGGCTCCGGGGGCAGCCTTTGGCTGGCGGCCCACGCCTTGACGGGTGCGGGTCTGATCTCCGCCAATGGCGGCGCGGGCGATGGCTCGAGTGGCGGCGGCGGCGGCGGCCGGATCGCTCTTTACTTCGCGACCAACCAGTTCAAGGGCGTGCTCTCTGCCCGCGGCGGGGCGGGTTACAATTACGGGGGCGCCGGGACGATTTACCTCCTGGCCTCGAACGGCCCTGCGGCTCAGGTCATCGTGGACAATGGCGGCGTGCGCGGAACCGGCAGCCTGCTGTCCCTCGGCGGCGGTTCTCCGGTCAACCTGACGGTGAGCGGCGGCGCGCAGGCCAACCTCGCTGGTTCGAGTACTTCGAGTACCATTAGCAACCTGTTAATCGGGCCCTTGAGTTCGCTAAGTTATTCCAACCCGATTTCGTCTAGACCAATGACCGTCTTGGGCAACGCGACCATCCAGGCGGGAGGCGCGCTCTCAGTCGATGGCCTGGGCTCTCCGGCTGGCCAAGGCCCGGGAGCGGGCCGAAACCTCCCCGACGGTGACCTCACTACCGGTGGCGGCGGTGGCTACGGCGGGTCCGGTGGTACCAGCGCGTCTGGAGCGGCGGGCGGACCGGCTTACGGCTCGGTCTTTTCCCCATCCGCGATTGGCAGCGGCGGCGCGCCTGGGTCCGGCCAGGGGACCGGTAACGGCGGCGCCGGAGGAGGGGCCCTCCACTTGGTCGTAACCCGCGCGCTCGCTCTCGGCGGCACGCTCAGCGCCAACGGCGCCGACGCCCTCGGACAAGGCGGCGGCGGCGGTTCCGGCGGCAGCCTCTGGTTGACCGTGGGAACACTCTCGGGCGCCGGTGTCATTTCGGCCAATGGCGGCGCCGGCGATTTGCCCAACGGCGGGGCGGGTGGCGGCGGGCGTATCGCGCTTTATTGCCAGACCAACTTGTTCAAAGGCACGATCTCCGCTCATGGAGGTCCAGGCGCGACTTATGGCGGCGCAGGAACACTGTATCTCAGTACCCAGGCCCCGGGCCGGACGGCCACGGTGCCTCTGGTGCTGGTCGAGAACGGCGGCTGGGCCGGAGCCACCACGCCGCTGAGCGGCCTGCAGAATGTTGACTTGACCGTTGGCGGCGCGGCGTTCGTCACGGCGTCCAGCAGCACGATTCACAACCTCGTCATCTATTCCAATTCCTGGCTGAGCCAGGCGCCGGTCACGCAGCCGGGCCAGGATTACGCCGCGGCGCTCGAGTTCACCGTCACGGCGGATGCGACAATTCAGGCCGGGGGAGGCATCACCTTGGACGGCACAGGCGACCCGTACGGCCTGGGACCGGGGGCTGGTCACGCCCTGCAAGTTGGTGTGACCGGCAGTGGCGGAGGCTATGGCGGGCTCGGCGGCGCGGGCGTGAACAATGCGCCGGCTGGCGCTGCTTACGGCTCGCTCTTGCAGCCGGTTGACCCCGGCAGCGGCGGCGGCGGCTATCCCCTGGGAATTATTGCCGCCGGCAGCGCCGGCGGCGGCGCTCTCCAGCTCAGCGTGGCCGGCAGCCTGATATTGGACGGGCGGATCTCGGCCGACGGCGGCGGCGCTCTCTACGAAGGCTTCGGCGGGGGCTCCGGCGGCGGCTTGTGGCTCTCCGCCGGCAACCTCTCCGGCAACGGGGTGATCTCCGCTGACGGCGGCCCCGGCGATCTCCTCGAGGCCGGCGGCGGGGGTGGAGGACGCATTGCCGTGTACTTCGGCACGAACACCTTCACCGGCAGCCTCTCGGCCCACGGCGGCGCAGGCGCCAACGCCGGCGGCGCAGGGACGATCTACTCCCGGGCCTTCGCCGCACCCTTAGGTGACCTGGTAATCGACAATGGCGGCTTGAGGGGAACCAACACGCCGCTTTCCACCCCTGAGGCCTTCCACCTGACTGTCTCTGGCGACGCCGTGGCCTACCCGTTGCCATCGGCCCCCGCGCTGCTCGTGTCGAGCTTGCGGGTGGATTCCGGGGGAGGGCTAACTTGTCTGACCGGGCAATCGAACCTGGACTTGATGGTCCTGGGCGAGGCCACCGTCAGTTCCAACGGATGGATCTCGGCAGACGCCAGCGGCTACCGCGGCACCAACGGCGGTCCTGGCGCCGGCTCGATGACCGACGGCTACAGCGGCAGTGGCGCGGGTTACGGCGGCGCGGGCGGCGCCAGCCTGGGAGGCACGCCCGGGGGCGCCACTTATGGCTCGGCCGAGCAACCCGTGGATTGGGGCAGCCGCGGAGGATTGAGCCCCGCCTACGCGAATTTCTGTCAGGGCGGGGGCGCGATTCGTTTGCGAGTGGGCGGCCCTTTCATCCTCAATGGCAAGCTGAGCGCCAGCGGCAACGCGGCACTGTTCGAGGGAGCCGGCGGAGGCGCCGGCGGCAGTGTATGGGTCACCACCGGCGAGCTCCAAGGCTCCGGGCTCATGGCCGCCGGCGGCGGCGCGGGCGGCCCGCGCGAAGGCGGCGGGGGCGGGGGCGGACGGATTGCGCTCTATTGCCCCAGCAACAATTTCACCGGGTCCATCGCCGCTCCCGGCGGGCCGGGGGCGTTTCCGGGCGCGAATGGCACGGTGTTCCTGAGCGCCGTCCTCCCGGCACCGGTAGTCCTCTCACAATCGCCTACGGGCGTCGTCTCCTTCGCCATCAGCAACGTGGTGCTCACCTTCAACTCGCCTCTCGAGCTTGCCTCGCTCTCCGGCGCCAACTTCCGCATCATCGCTCCCAGCGGAGTGCTGCCCCAGGCCCTGGTGAGGCTGTCAACGCCGGACCCCTACACGCTCCAGGCCGCCTTCCCGCCTCAAACAGAGGCGGGGTACTACGAGATCTACCTCGGCCCGCAGGTCCGGGACATCTACGGCGTACCGATCGGGGCGCCCTACGCCGGCAGCTTCGTGGTCTTGCCCCCGAGCCTCTCCGGCCGAGTCACCGACACGAACGGCCTGCCGGTGCCTTTTGTTACTCTGGGTGCGAGCGCCACGCTGCCCCGGGGGATTACCGACTCGAATGGTCTCTATTCTCTCGAGGTGCCGCCGAGCTGGTCGGGCACGGTTACTCCGGCCAAAGCCCAAGCCGTCTTTCTCCCGGCCTCGCGCAGCTACACCAACGTCACTGCCAGCCTGGCCAATCAGGACTTCCGGATGGTGACCCCCCCGGCCCCGGCGCTCGCCGTCAAAGACCGCGGCTCCAACCTCGAACTCGCCTGGCAAGGCATGACTGGCGCGAGCCACCAACTGCTCTGGTCCACCAACCTGGTGGATTGGTTGCCCTGCGGCCCGGCCCTCCCCGGCGCCAACGGCCCCATGCGCGTCGCCGTCCCCCTCGGCCCCGAGCCCGAAAAGTTCTTCCGCATCAGCACCCGCCCGTCCTCGAGGTGAGGGAGCCCGGGCGCAGGAGCGATTTCCTCGAACGCCCACGCTGCCGCCTGAAGGCGGCGTTCCGGCTGGCTTCGGAACGCCGAATTCATGCGGCAGCGGCACGGGAATTGTCAGAATCTGTCGGCTGAAGCCGGCGCCCCGAGCAGAGGTCAGTTAGTGAGATTCTCGTATGAACGCTTTGACTACAATAGTACATTCTCATTAACGGACCCTTTTCGGTCCCCATCAACTCCAGGGCAACGCAGTCGGCGGCGAGCCAGCCAGGGCTGACCACACAGACGCGCGAGTAGACCGGCGTGCCAGCGGCCGGGCCTTCGCCTTCCATTCCCTCGTAACAGTCAATCACTGCCAGGTGCGGATGCAGCCGCGAGGCTAGGGTGAAGAGGTTATAGTTGATGCCACGGTGACCGCTGCCATGAATGACCGGCTTGTCGCTGTTTCCCCAGCGCCCGCCCTCGGGCCGCTCGCCGCCGCCACGCTTGAGAGCCGCTACGACCACGATGTTCTTCAGCGAGAAAAGTGATAGGAATTTGGTTTTTTGCCGCGCCGCCGGTTTTGACGCTGCGCGGGTGACCAAGGCCCTGGCGATGGGAAAAATATTTTCTTTCTTCAGTTGACATGCATAGCACTCCAAGGTATATAGAGCCAACGAACAGTTATGTTGTCGAAAGAACTCGTGGCCGCGTCCGCCGAACCGCTAATTCTGAGCCTGCTCTCAGGTGGCGAGAGTTACGGCTACGCGATTATTCAGGAGATTAAGGCCCGGTCCAAGGCTCGCATCCGGTGGACGGACGGGATGCTTTACCCGGTGTTGCATCGGATGGAAAGCGAGGGCTGGATTGCCTCCCGGTGGGTGGAGGCTGAGAACGGGCGCAAGCGCAAATACTACTCCATCAAGAAGAACGGCAAGCAGGCGCTGGAGCAGCAGCGTGAGCAGTGGTTGACGGTTCATTCGGTCTTATCAGGTTTGTGGAAGGAGAAATATGTTTAACGTTGACGAGGCAATTACCGCGTGGCGGCACCAAATGGCTGCCGGGGGCATCAAAGCACCCGAGGTCTTGGACGAGTTGGAAAGTCATCTGCGCGATGACGTTGAAGAGCAGGTGTGGTCGGGAGCGAGCCAGGAATCGGCTTTCGAGGCCGCCGCGCGGCGAATTGGGAAGAGCAAAGCCTTGAAGAACGAGTTCGGCAAGGTGAACCGCCATGGTGCTTGGGGTCTCCGAGCCAATCCAGCGGCCCTCAGTATTCTGGCCGCCTGGTTGATTCTGATGGGACTGGGAAACATGAACTTGTCTCTGCTGTTGTTCAACGGCTTTAGGCTTCCCCATTACTCTGCTGGCCAGCTTTTATGGGCCAGTCTGTCGGTAATTCTTGGAGCAGCTCTTTTTTGCCGCCGCTGGCGCGTCTTGGCCACGGCTTGGTTCGCGCTGAACATTGCGGCAATTGTGTGGCCCATCGCAGCACACGGGTTATCTGCGTCACTTTACGCGTATGCGCCCCACCTTGGGGCTCCCGGCGAAACCGTTCGATACCTCGTGCTCAGCTTGCTGCCCGTGCCTTATCCGGTTTTTTATGCCTTTGAGCTTCTCAAGGCGTCGATGTGGCTGTTCGGCGTCCTCCTCCTCGCGGGCCCGTCAATCGGAAATCTCTTTCGGAGGGCTTCGGCCTAAGTTGGCCCCGCCTGGGACAAAGGTGTGTTCAACCTCGCCCAAGCAATATCGGAGTGGCCGCAGGCGTCAAAGCGCCGGAGGTCCGGGCAGGGCGGGCAATTTTCGTTTAGTTTATGTTGCGAAGATCCATTTCAGGTCGACTTCGTGCCGGAGCTTTCACCTTGGTTGAACTCCTGGTGACGATTGCCATTATCGGGATTCTGGCAGCCCTGTTGATGCCAACGCTTGCCCAGGGCAAGCGACGGGCCCAGCAGATACAATGCGCTGGCAACATGCACCAACTAGGTCTCGCCTTGCTTGGATACGTCGGGGACAATCACTGTTATCCCCCCGTCCCAGGTTGGGTTAGGGCATTGGAGCGTGAGGGTTTGGGGATTTCCAAACCAGGGACCAACTTCCTGGAAGAAGGCGTGTGGCACTGTCCATCAGCTCGGGTGTTGGCCCGCAACGCCAGACGGGATAGGCGTCAGTATTCCTACGGCTACAACAACTGGGGCGTCCAGGACGGGAGCACGCTTCGCGTGGTCGATATTGCGAACAAGCTTGGGCTGCGGTATGACACCAATGGCCTCCCCCTCCCTGAATCGGAGGTAGTTGTGCCCAGTGCCATGATGGCGGTCGGCGATAGCCTTGGCACCGGCAGTGTGTTCCTGCGAGTTCCCTTGAGCGATATGAGGAGCTGGGGCAACCCCTCCTGGAGCGATATGAGGAACCCGGGGAACCCTTTTGAGCGACATCAAGGCAAGGTCAACGTGCTGTTCTGCGATGGTCACGTCGAAAGCCCAACGCTGGGGTTCCTTTTTGTTGACACGAGCGACAATGCTTTGGTCCGATGGAACCGGGACCACCTTCCACACCGAGACCTGCTTCAACCGTAAACGATTGGCCTCCCAGTCGTTTAGACCTCCCTCGTCGTTTGACTGGTGTGCTCAATCCGGTTGCAGTTTCCGTTGCTCTCAAAACGGGGTCAGTAGCACAGATTTCCATGTTTTTGCTTCCGCCAGCCGTCTGCGAAGCGGCGTCACGAAAGGGAAGACCATAACCTGGTTCCTTCCGGGGCGGGCCCCAAGGGGTCTTCCAGCGGGCCAGCGAGGTCGCTCAGCAACCCTTCGGAATTTGATCGGGAACGCCGTCTCCCTCCGCAGGCGCGTCGCCGTGCCCCTCGGCCCCGAGCCCGGAAAGTTCTTCCGCATCAGCACCAACCCGCATTAGACTCGGCGCCATAAAAACCGCCGAACTCAAGAGGACCTCCATGACGTAAAAACGAAGAGTTTTGTCCTGCGCCCTTCCCTACCGTAGTCCCGCAATTGCCCTTTCCCCTCGGCGGCAGTACATTGCGCCCATGGTAACCGAAGACCGAGTCATTAACCTGGAAGCCACTTTGGCCAGGTTCATTGAACATACCGACCTGATGATCGCGGCCATCCACGAAGACGTCGCCGAAATCCGCGCCGGCCACGCCCGCACCGACCGGCAGTTATTGGAAATTCAGCAGCAGGCCGAAAAGGATCGGCAGGCGGCCGAAAAGGACCGCAAGGATTTCAACAAACGCCTGGCCGAGGTTTCCGACAGTATGGGAACGCTCATCGAGGACATGGTCGCGCCCTGCGGGTTCCAATTGGCCCGGACGGTCTTCGGTTCCGAGGAGGCGCAGGCCTGTGCCATCCGCGTCAAACGCAGACACCCCGCGCGGCGTGGCGAGGTCATGGAACTGGACCTCCTGGCCATCGGTCCTGCCAAGCTCCTGGTCGTCGAGGTCAAGCGGCGCATCGACGCGGCCAAAGTCGCCGAATACCGCGACAAGCTCGAACGGTTCCCCGAGTTTTTTCCCGAGCTGGCGGACAAAACGCTCTGTGCCGCCGTCGCCAGCGTTTACCTCGAACCCTCGGTCGTGGCCTTCCTCAACCGCGAAAAGGTCTATGGCATCGCCATGGGCGATGAAGTGATGGAAGTCATCAACCTCGGCCAGTTCTGACTAGAGGTGCAGTCCCGTGGTCCCGTAGTCCCGCCTTGGCGGCGCATCACCGGGGCGTTTTGCAGCACTCTCCCGTAAGATGCACACCAGGGAAACGAAGAAAACGAAGAATTTTGTCCCGCACCCAGGGAGCCCAAACCGTGACGTTCTGACTTGATGTTCCGGGCCCGACCTGCCAGTCTTCAGGCGTATGTGCTACGTGAGGTCCTTCCTGTTCGCTCTGTTACTCGCCCTGACCGCGATCCACACTCTCCATGCCGCGCTCCCGCCAGGTTGGGGCGACGCGGACATCAGCTCCCCCGGCGTGCCCGGGTCGGCCTCCTTCACCAACGGCCTCTGGACGGTCTCGGGCAGTGGGACCGACATCTGCAGTTTCGACCAGTTGCATTTCGCTTTCAGACCCGTGACGCGGGACGGCCCGCTCGTGGCCCAGGTTGCGAGTATCCAGAATGTTCCCGGTGCCCAGGCGGGGATCATGTGGCGCAACGACACCAATTCGGAAGGTCTGGAAGCGGCGGTGCTCGTGTCGGCCGGGACTGGCATCACCTTTCAGTGGCGCGCCACGCCCGCCTCCCCCTGCTCCTATCAGGCGGCCTTGGGTGCGACCAACCTGACCGGGCCGCTCTGGCTCAGCCTGGTCCGTTCCGGGAACAGCTTCAGCGCGTCCTGGAGCCTCGACAACACCAATTGGCTCCAAATCGGCGGAATGCAGACCGTCTCCCTGAACCCGAACGCGGTGGCGGGCCTGGCCGTGAGCGCCAACAATAACGCCGCCCTGGCCACGGCCACGTTCAGCACGGTGAGCCTGCCTGCCCCGATTTTTGGAGTTTATCGCGAGCTTTGGACCAACCTGACCTCGAGCCTCGGCAACAACCTGGCCGCCCTGACCAACACCGCCTACAATCCGTCTTGGCCCAACAATCCCGACCCGGATTTCACCGGCATTTACGCCAATTTCGAGACGGAAAGCGGCACTGGGATGAGTTGGTATGGCCAGCGGCTCCGCGCGTTTGCCGTGCCGCCCTTGACGGGGGATTACACCTTCTGGATTGCCAGCGGGGGCGCATCCCAGTTGCTGCTCAGCCCGGATGAGACGCCAGCCCTGGCTGCGCCCGTTGCCTGGGTCAATGGTTCGACCAACCCTCGGCAGTGGACGCTCGAGCCCAACCAGCAATCGGCCCCGATACTCCTGCAGGCCGGCCGGCGTTACTACCTCGAGGCGGTGGCGCTCGAAGACACCGCCTCCGACAACCTCGCCGTGCGCTGGCTCCTGCCCGATGGGACCTTCGATGAGCCCCTGGCGGGCTGGACCGCGGACGGGACCCGCCTGGTCCCCTGTTCCGGCATCCAAACCCCGCCGGGCATTTTCGAGCAACCCGCCAATATCACGGTTTCCGACAGCTACGACGCCCTGTTCACCCTGCTGGTCACCAACCAGTCGCCAATGGCCTACCAATGGGAGGTCAACGGGACTAACGTGAGCGGGCCCGGCGCGCAGACCTCCGCGTATCTGCTCACCAATGCCAATGCCCTGTTAGACACCAACCAGTTTTACAGTTGCGTGCTTTCAAACGCCGCGGGAACCCTCACGAGTGCCCTGGCAGCATTGACCGTGGTGGCCGTTACCAATCCGCCAACGGTGCTGCAGGCGGCCTATCTGAATGCGACCAACATCCAGATCGTGTTTTCCGAGGCGCTCGCGACGGCCAGCGCGACCAACCAGGCCAACTATGTCTTCACCAACGGCCTGCCCGTCAGCAGCGTCCTGTTGAGCACCGACCAGGTCACCGTCACCCTCATCACGGCCCCGCTCGTGCTGGCCAGCAACTATGTCATCGTCCTCAATGGCGTCTTTGAACGCTCCAACGAGCATCTCGAACTCGCAACCAATACCACCCTGATTGTCGTAGCCTCCCCCTACACCATTCAGGGCGTGGGCAACCCCTCCCCTCCCGCAACGCTCTTCGGCGACGCCGGAGGATATGACCTGGGAGGCGGGGGCAATGCCATCGGCGGCACCACCGACCAATTCCAGTTTGCTTATCAAGTCCAGATCGGGGACTTCGACGTCCAGGTGCGCCTGGCCGGGATGGCGCCCTCCGATGTCTGGGCCAGGGCGGGCCTGATGGCGCGCGAGGCCCTCGTGCCCTCGGGCCGGTTTGCCGCGGCCCTGGCCTCTCCGGCCATGGTCGGCTCCTGCTTTGAATGGCGCAACCCGGCCGGCAGCCAGGCCAATGTCGCGGGCAGTTTCCCCGTTAACTATCCCGATAACTGGCTGCGGCTCAAAAGGGCGGGCGCGACCTTTACGGGCTTTGCCAGTTACGACGGCCAGAACTGGACGCAACTGGGCAGCGCCGTCATTGCCATGCCCAGCCAGATTTACCTCGGACTGGCCGTGAGCAGCTATAGCGCCACCCAGGCGACCGTGGTCCAGTTCCGCGACCTGGCTACGCCCACCGCGGCCGTGGTGGCGGCTTCCCCGCCCAACCCCCACGAACCAATCGGGCCATGCAGCCGAAGAACGCCCCTGGTCATCTCGGAGATCATGTACCACCCGGCACCGCGCGCCGATTTGAACAACCTCGAGTTCCTCGAGATTTACAATACGAATCCCTGGTTTCAGGACCTTAGCGGCTACCAGGTGGTCGGCGATAACATGGCTTACACCTTCCCGGCGGGGACGGCGCTCGAAGGCGGGGCCTTTCTGGTCGTCGCCGCTTCGCCGCCGAGCATTCAAAGTGTGTATGGCATCACCAACGTGGCCGGCCCTTACCTCGGGAGTCTCATGTTACCAGCGACAGGCAAGGGCACGATCCAGTTGTTGGACAACCTGGGAGCGGTCTTGCTGAGCATCCCCTACTCCAATCTGCATCCGTGGCCGGTGGCGGCCGATGGCACCGGCCATTCGA
>Ga0209415_10013315_pt1 | contig 13577 bp, 11 predicted proteins | sample PeaSoiSIISIP2007_FD_187696 | JGI IMG/M metagenome (GOLD analysis project Ga0209415, IMG submission 187696) | Peat soil microbial communities from Weissenstadt, Germany - SII-SIP-2007 (SPAdes) (version 2) | ecosystem: Environmental > Terrestrial > Soil > Wetlands > Peat | place: Germany... | reverse complement strand
GGTGAGCGCGGTAGGAATCGAACCTACAACCTACTGATTAAGAGTCAGTTGCTCTGCCAGTTGAGCTACGCGCCCTCGGGTGTTGCACTGCGCACAATGTCTGCGCCTTTGGAACTGGCTGGTGGGGGAGAACTGCTGCCAGCGTTTCTCATTGTATCGTCACTGCCGCCGTCACACAACTGCTTTCTGCCCGGATGCCCTTCGACCCGCAAATCAACCCGGGAATCAAACCCAGAAATCACACCCGCGTGCGGATCGCACCGGGCTTGCACCAACGCCGGATCAAACCGGTTTACACCAACATGGTCGCGACCTCCACGGCCGACCGGTGTCCTTCCACCACCACGATGCCGCTGTCGGTCACGTGATACAGCAGCCGGTCGCGCTCGAGATCGTAACCGATGGAGGCATCCTCGGGCAATTGGACATTCTTATCCAGGATCGCCCGCCGCACGCGCGCCCGCCGCCCGATATTGCAATTGTCGAAGAGAATCGAATCCTCCACCACCGAACCCGAGTGCAGCCGGACACCGCGGCCGAGCACCGAATCCCGAGCCATCCCACCCGAAAGAATGGTTCCGCCCGACACCACCGAGTTGATGGCCTGGCCTCGCCGGCCCTGTTCGTCGAAAATGAATTTCGCCGGTGCGTCGGAGTAACCGGCCGTGCGCAGAGGCCATTGGCGGTTGTATAGATTCAAGGCCGGTGTGACGGCGCGCAGGTCCATGTTGGCGTCGTAATAGGTATCGATGGTGCCGACGTCGCGCCAATACGGAAGTTGCGCCGGCGGATCGCCCGGAATGCGGTTGGTCTGAAAATCGTAGGCGAACATTTCAGCCCGTCCGATGAGCGACGGCAGAATATCGCGCCCGAAATCATGGGAACTGGAGGCGTTCTGAGCGTCGGCGTACAACTCGCGCAGCAGCAGGTTGGTGGAGAAAATGTAGTTACCCATGGACGCGTAGACCCGGTCCGGATCCTCCGGGATGGCGGGAGCGTCGGCGCGCTTCTCATGAAACCCGATGATTCTCGCCTCGGGCGAGGTCTCGATCACGCCGAACTCGCTTGCGTACTCCTTGGCCACCGGGATCGACGCGATGGTCACCTGCGCGCGCTTGTGCATGTGGTATTCGAGCATCTCGCGGATGTTCATGCGGTAGATGTGGTCGGCGCCGAAGATCACGACGAAGTGTGGGTCGGCCTGCTCGATCAGGTTGATGTTCTGGTAAATGGCGTCGGCCGTGCCGCGATACCAGTCGTCGCCGGGAGAGCGCATCTGCGCCGGCACTGGAATGATGAAATGCTGTTTCAACAGGCCGCTCGCTTCCCATCCGTCGCGAAGATGCTGAAGCAGCGACTGGCTCTTGAACTGGATCAGCACATAGATCGAATAGATCCCCGAATTGACCAGGTTGCTGAGCACGAAATCGACAATGCGATAGCGGCCGCCGAAAGGCACCGCGGGCTTGGCGCGTTCCTTGGTGAGGGGATACAGGCGGGTACCCTTTCCGCCGGCCAGAACGAACGCGAGTAAGCGGACTTGCATGCGCACCTATTGTGGCAGGAGGCCCATGCGTCTGGCAAACGACTTACGGATCGCGCGGGGCCCGGGCGCGTGCCGGTAAGATTGCGGCGATCGCGGATAATAAAGGCGGATCTCTCAGAAACGCAAAGGGTGCGGCGCGCACCGCCAAGAAGATCCAGAACTGTTTCGCGCCGCACTCCGTTTTGCGCGAGTTCCTTAATAGAATGGATCGCGCCGAAAGTGGATCATCGTGAACCGGAACGAGATACTGGAGCGGCTGCGCGAAAGGATTTTCCGGTTCGCGGCATCTAGAGTATCGAGAGACCTGGCCGAGGACCTGGCCCAGGAGGTTCTCCTCGTGCTGCACGAAAAATATCCGGAAGTGGATCACCTTGAAGAATTGCTGCCCCTTTCCCTGGAGGTCGCCCGGTTCAAGATCTGGGGAGCGCGGCGCAAGATTACGCGCCGGGGCGAGCATACCCAAGTCTCGGTGGACGATCTGCCGCTCGCCGATCGTGGCGCCGATCCTTTCGAACAGGCTGCGCGGCGCGAAAGTCTCGATCGTTTGGAAGGCGCTCTCAAGAAAATGGCCGAACGTTGCCGCGAGTTGTTCCGGCTGAAACTGGAAGGCCATACGTTCCCGGAGATTCAGAAAAAGCTAGGAGTGGGGGCGCTGAATACGCTGTACACTTGGGATTTTCGATGCCGCAAACAGTTGCTCGAGCGCCTAGGCGGTGAGTGGAACCCCGGGGGGTGAAGGAAGACCCGGGGAGTAAGGCAAGAAGCGACGGGTGAGTGGAGAACACTCGTGGTTGAAATAGAGTAATGACGCCTGATGAAATCCGGAGACTAGTCAGCGGCTACGCTACCGGCACGCTCACCGGGGCCGAACAAGGCTTGTTGTTCGAGGCCGCGCTCGAGGATCAGGATTTGTTCGATGAACTGGCTCGCGAGCAGGCGTTGAAGGAGTTGCTCGACGAGCCCGGTGCGAAACAGCGTTTGATCGCCGCGCTCGAAGAGCCGAAACGGATCGCGTGGTGGGCGCGTCCGTGGCCATGGGCGGCCGCGGCGACGGCGCTTACCGCCGTGGTGCTCGGAGTGTTCCTCACCAGGCCTCCTGCGCCCCGGCCGGGAGCGCCGCAGGAGGTAGCCGCAGTCATTACGCCCGCGCCTCCCGTGGCGCAGACGTCTCCTCCACCTGTGGCACAAGAGTCCCCAGCGCCAGTTCCAAGAGAAGCCGCAAGAGAACAGGCCGCGCCGGTGTCCGCAAAACAGAAGGCTTCGCCGGAGGCTGCTCCCCGGTCCGCACCGAAGATCCCGCCCGAGCCGAAGGTGCGCAATGCATCGGCGAGCGAGCCGGCTCGATCGGACGCGTCAGCGCCGGCGCCTGCACCATCGCCGGCGGCATCCGCGGCTCAGCCCGCACAGCAATCCACCGTGGTACCGTCAGGCGCGGCGGATGCATCGGGGGCCGGTGGGATGGTACAAAACGCATTCGGACCAGGGTCGACCAACGCGCCACGTCCCCCGGTCCCGCCCCCGGCTGCCGGACGTGCGATGAGGGCCATGGCGCCCGCGGCGGTTCGCGCACCGGGCAGCGCCGAAGCGTTACGAGCGGTGGGACGCTTTGCGTTCGACTACGCGGTGCGGGCGGACGGGCATCTGGAGATTAGGCCGGTCGCGAACGGCTATTTGCGGGTGACGGCCGCCTCGTCCGGTGGGGACGATGTGATTTTCCCGGCCAATGGAAACGGGCTGGTACGCGGCGGTTCGATCACCAGTGTCGCGACGCCTGACGGAACTACGGAACTCGATATTCTCTTCACGGCGCGTCCCTCGGAACAGGCTGTTGCGGCCCCCGCGGCGAAATCGGCTCCCGCGCCGCAGGCCCCTGGGCCCTCTACGACGGCCGAACCCGCCGCGGTTTCGGGGGGAGCCGCGGAAACGCTCAGCGTCGCGCCCGGCGTTGCGATCAACAGAGCGCCCGCCGCTGTCGATGCGCAGTCGGGGACCGCGGAAGATCCGAGCCCTTCGGCAAATTCCAGGGTTCAGATTCGGGTCCGCGTGAAGCCGCGCGAGTAGAATACTCACCTCGACTGCGTCACCGATTCTTGACTCACGCGCGGCTATTGGACCTGTCCGGACGCCATCGCCTGGACGAAGCTGCGGTCAATCGGCCAGATTCCGGTCACGAGCGTGTCCTGTTGCGTGAAGGTTCCACTGACCAGCACGCCGCTCAGGTCGCTGGGGTTGGGGGTCATGTGCTGAAGGACGATCATTTTCTTCAAAAGGTCCGTAGCCGAAGTCAACTGTTTGACCAGTTCTCCGGCGGCGGCGGCGGACGGACTGGTGATCTCCAAACGGATACGAAAACGATCGTCTTGCGGCCCGAGAGCAAAGGCGATTTTTTGCGCCTGGGCGAGTGGTGCCAGAAACGAATGGCTGCCCGCCGGAAACGTCCCGGGATCGGAAAATACAAAGGGCGGGACGGAAAGCCACACCGGCTCAGCCGGTAAAGCCTGAGACTTCCCGGGGTCGCCTGGACCGATCATTTCCACGCCCAGCTCGCCGCCGCCCGTAACGGCGATTGCCAGGACGTCGGACTTCAGCGGATAGAACGAAATTTTGCGGTCGACGCCGCTGCCGGGCATGCTGCAAATGGTGTGCCGGCAGGTCCCCCCTTGAGATCGCGCATAGTCGGAGAGCCGCCTCCATTCAAAATGACCGCGCACGATCGAGTAGACGCTGCCCCGCATGAAAGAGACGGCCATGGCATCGAGGTCGGTGCGGTAATCGAATCCGGTCTGGTCGACGAAGCGACGGTAATCCGGCTCTTCCGCGGCTTTAGATCCCGCCAGGAGCTCGAGAAGGCCGCTTTCCCTAAGAAGCCCAACATCCATGTAGAAAAGCGTGGCCTGATCGGCCGGCAGGGCGGAAACCATTCGAGCGGCGCTGTACGGGATCGAGGAACGGCGCCACTGGAGAAAGGCCAGGGAGGCAACGCACAACAGCACAACCAAAACGGCCAGTTGCCAGGGTTGAAAACGAAAGCGCACCTTAAAGGAAGGTTACACCGCGCCGACGGTCTCTGTCACGCGGTCGCGCTTCCACAGCGCGATGTAGGGTTCCAGATCCTTCATCATCCGGCGGAATTGCCCGGGATCGAGAGACTGGGCGCCATCGCTCACCGCCTTCTCCGGATGCGGATGCATTTCGACCAGCAGGCCGTCCGCGCCGATCGCCACCGCCGCGCGCGCGAGCGGCGGCACCAGGCTGCGTTTGCCCGTGGCGTGGCTGGGATCGAGAATCACCGGGAGATGGGTCAGTTCGTTCAGAACGGGGACGGCGGTAATGTCACAGGTATTGCGCGTCGCGGTCTCAAACGTCCGGATGCCCCGCTCGCACAGGATGACTTGCGGATTACCGTGCGCCACCACGTATTCGGCCGACATCAGCAGTTCCTTGATGGTCGAGCTCAGGCCGCGCTTGAGCAGGACCGGGCGGCCGCATTTCCCGAGCGTCTTGAGCAGCGCGAAATTCTGCATGTTGCGGGCGCCGATCTGCAGAATATCGGCGTACTCGGCGACCATGCCGACATCGCGATCGCTCATCACTTCCGTAATGATCCCGAGGCCGGTCGCGCGCCGCGCTTTGTCGAGCAGCTTCAGGCCCTCGAGTTCGAGGCCCTGGAAGTCGTAGGGCGACGTGCGCGGTTTGAACGCTCCGCCTCGCAGGAGCTTCCCTCCGGCGCGCGCGACGATTTCGGCCGATTCCAGAATCTGCTGTTCGCTTTCGACCGAGCAGGGCCCGGCCATGACGATGAATTCGCCGCCCCCAATCGCGACACCGCGCACGGTAATCTCGGTCTTCGTGGGCTGAAACTCGCGGCTCACGAACTTGTAGGGCGCTGAGATGCGCATGGCCTTTTCCACCCCCGGCATCGCTTCAAGCGATTCAAGGCACGACGTCACGTCGCCGACGCCGACCACGCCAATCACGACGCGTTCCTCGCCGACGATGGAATGAACCTTATAGCTAAATTCCTCAATGCGGGCGCAGACCGCGGCGATCTCATCCTTGGTAGCGTGCATTCTCATCGAGATAATCATTGGCTTCGTCTCCCAGCAGATACGGTGCGTGGCGCCGGCGTCGTCTCAAACTCACCTGGTGCGTCCCGCACTCTCCTCAGTAAACATCGCGCACAACGCAGCGGGCCGCGATGATTTTCACTCACCAGCGAGCGCGTCCCGCCCTGTGCGCTCCTAAAAGCAAAAAACCCACTCTTTCGAGTGGGTCGGTCACATTCTCTTACGTTTAGGCCAACACCACCCGTCGCGATTCAGACGCTAAAATAGCGGTACCAAAATCGGAACGAGCTGGTGTAAACCATGTGCATATGAATTTGTAGTCTAGCACAAAGAGCGGGACGGTCGCACAGCAGAAGAGGAATGCCTGGAAAGCTACTTCTCAGCCATTAGCTGCAGAAGCGTCCGCCAGGGGACAGCCTGCTCTGTCCGCTCGGCCAGGGACGAATGTTGCGCCAGCGGAGCTGCGGTTGGCCTGGGGACAGAGTAGGCTGCCCCTCGCGCGCCCAAGCGCGGGCGGCCGCGTGTCAACTGCCGCGCAAGAGCCGCATCGCATCGGCGACGGCCGCGGCCTCTTTCTTCTCTCCGCCTGAACCGTCGTCCTCGACGCGATCCCCCTCGCCCGGAGCAAGAAACAGGTTGGTTTCGACCCCGTGCTGGCGCGTATACAGGTCCCAATACCGGCCCCCGAGCGCGTACAAAGACTCGTGCGTGCCACGCTCGACGATCTTGCCGTCTTCGACGACCAGAATCTGATCGGCGCGGCGAATGGTAGAAAGGCGGTGCGCGATCACAAACGTCGTCCGCCCCTTCATCAGGTATTTCAATCCCTCCTGGATCAGCGCCTCGGATTCGGAATCGAGACTGGAGGTCGCTTCGTCCAGGATCAGGATGCGCGGATTGGCTAGAATCGCGCGCGCGATCGAGACGCGTTGGCGCTGGCCCCCGGACAACTTTACTCCGCGCTCGCCCACGATGGTGTCGTACTTCTTCTCGAAGCCCTCCGCGAACTCATCCACGCGCGCGATGCGGCACGCTTCCAGAATCTGCGCCTTGGTCGCGGCCGGACGGGCAAACGAGATATTCTCCTCAATCGTGCCGTCGAACAGGAATGTGTCTTGCAGAACCACGCCCAATTGCGTGCGGAAGCTGTCCAGACGCACGGTGGAGAGATCCAGGCCGTCCACCCGAATCGTCCCCGCGCTTGGGCCGTGAAACGCCGAGATGAGACTGATGATGGTGGATTTGCCGGAGCCCGATGGCCCAACGAGCGCCGTGACCGTTCCCGGTTCCGAGCGGAAGCTCACCTCATGCAGAACTTCCTTGCCGGCATCGTAGGAGAAGCTGACGCGATCGAAGATCACCTCGCCGCGGATCGGCCCAATCGCGACCGTCCGGTTCGGATCGCCGTCCTCCCGCCGTTCTTTGAGGACTTCGTGGGTGCGGTCGAGACCGGCGAATGCCTCCGTGAGTTGCGTCCCAATATTGACCACCTGCATCACGGGCGCAATCAGGAAGGCAAGGAACACGATGAACGTCATCAACTGGCCAAGGGTCAGCGTCCCGGCAAAGATCTGGCGCGCGCCGACGTACCAGACGAGCGCGCCCACAATTCCCATCAATACGGTCGCGGAGAGGCTCATCAAGGATGTCGCGGTGAGGGATCGAGTTACGTTGTCGAGCAGCCGCTGCGCGCCGGCGGCGAACACCTCCGCCTCGCGAGCCTCCGCATGATAGCCTTTCACCACGCGGACGCCGCCCAGCGACTCGGTCAGCCGTCCGGTGACCTCCGCGGTGATCTTCCCGCGCTCGCGGAAGATGGGACGAATCTTGGTGAAGGCCTGCTTCATCACAAATGAAAACGAGACGACGAAGATCGCGCTCAGCGCGGTCATGAGCGAGCTGATCCGCAAGAGCACGAACAAGGCAATGAACGCCGTCAGGATGCCTCCGACGAAATCCAGCAGTCCCGTGCCGATCAAGTTGCGGATGCCCTCGACATCGGTCATGATGCGCGAGACCAGTACGCCGCTCTTGTTGGCGTCGTAATAGCCGACGGGCAGCAAACCCACGTGCCGCTGGACTTTCTGACGCAGCTCCGAGATGAGTCTCTGCCCGGTCTTCGACAGCAGTTGCGTCAGAGAAAAGGACGTAATTCCTTGCAACATGGTGGCGCCGACGATCCCCAGCACCAGGGGCGTGAGCAACTGCATGTGACGCTTGCCGATCACGTCGTCGATCAGGAACCGGGTGGAGTAGGGCAGCACCAGGCCGCTGAACCGGTTGATGATCATCAGGGCGAAACTGAACGCCAGCAGGCCGCGGCGCGGCTTGATCATCTCGCGAAGGTCGGGCCACACATCGCGAATGCGTTCGGACTGCGTCTTCTTGGGGGCGTCCCCGGATTTCTCGGGTGTGGACACAACTCTCCTTCCGCCGCGGGAACCTTCTCCTCCGTTCAACGTGCGATACAGTGACGGCATGGCTTATCTCTATGCTGGCACGTCCGGGTTCGCCTATGCGAGCTGGAAGCCGGACTTCTATCCCGCCAAGCTTTCCGCCAAGAGCTTCCTGCAGCACTATGCGACGCGGCTGAATGCGGTGGAGATCAACTACACGTTCCGCCAGCTTCCCTCGGCATCGACTCTCGAAAATTGGGTGAAAGCGGTGCCCGAGAGCTTTGTATTCGTCTGCAAAGCGAACCAGCGGATCACGCACATCGCCCGGTTGAAGGAAACCGATTTCACCGAGATATTCTTCCGTGCAATCGATCCGCTGCGGGCTGCGCGCCGATTGGGACCGGTCCTGTTCCAGTTGCCGCCAAACTTCAAGGCCGACCTGCCGTTGCTCGCGGCGTTTCTGGAGAAGCTTTCGAAGGATCTTCGATATGCGTTTGAGTTCCGCAACCAGAGTTGGCTAACGGACGAAGCATACGCGCTTCTGGAGAAGCATTCGGTGGCGCTATGCCTGGCCGAGTCGGATAAATTCGAGGTGCCGAAAGTGGTCACCGCGCCGTTTGTCTACGTTCGTCTGCGCAAGGAAGATTATTCAGCCGAGGAGCGCCGGGAGATCGCCGAGCGGACGTCGAAGCTGCTGGCCGAGGGTCGCGACGTGTATGTGTTCTTCAAGCACGAAGATACGCCAGCGGGGGCGATTTATGCGGAGGCGTTGTTGAAGTCGGCGCGGTAGGATTTCCCTTTCAGGCGCAGGAAGGGGTGAATTTTGAGATACGTCCTCGGCGCGGTTGAGAAAAATGAAGATTGACAAGAACCTCATACTTTCCTATCCGTTTACCATCCGTCCCCTCTCCGAAGCGGATGGTGGTGGGTTCGCCATTGAGTATCCGGATTTGCCGGGATGCATTTCCGACGGGGACACGCCCGAGCAGGCGTTACACAACGGGAGCGACGCCGTTAGAGCTTACCTCTTGAATTGCGCCAAGCACGGGGATCCATTTCCCAAGCCAAGCGCCGCCAGCGGACAATGGCGGCAGCGTGTGCCCCGGAGTCTGCATGCACGTCTTGCCGCCAAGGCTCGGCTGGAAGGTGTGAGTTTGAACACGCTGGTGACTTCGATGATCGCGGAAGGGCTGGGGAAGCGGCGGGCTTCGTAGGGCCCCGAGACGAAGGAAGCTAATCCTCAGCCGGTAGGGCAAGCAGTCCGAGGCCAACAGCCTGCCCGCAATCGGGTCTGTCCGGTCTGTCCCCTTTTTCGCCGGCGCCTGGCCCCTGGAGTTATCCCCTGGCTCGCCGGCGGGCCGGCTTCTCCTCCGCCGCTGGTTGCGATTCCTGGGCCGACGCGGCGGGCTTCTTGGCCATCGCCAGACTCGCCTTCAGGGCTTCCAGAATGTCCACGACCTTGGCCTGCTGAGGCTCCGGCGTCGCCACGATCTCCTGACCGGCCTTCTTCGCCTCGATCATCTGCAACAGGTTCTCGCGGTAGTTATCTTTATACTTCTCCGGTTCGAACTCGCCGGCCAGAGCCTCGATCAGATTCGTCGCGAGCGCCAGTTCCTTGTCCTTTACAAGGGAGAGATCGGTATGGAACTCGTCCACTTTGCGAACCTCGTGAGAGTAATACATGGTGTGCATCAGCACGCCGTTCTTTCCGGTGCGAAGAATCACGATGTGCTCGCGGTTGTGCATGGCGATCTTGGCGACGCCCGCGTAGCCCGTCTTTCTCAATGCGTCGAACAGCAGGGCGTACGGCTTCTCGCCCGCGTCGTCGGGAGCCATGTAATAGGAGGTCTCAAAGTAGATCGGGTCCACCTGATCGACCTTGACGAACTCCAGGATCTCCATCACCTTGGCCGTCGCCGGCGCAACCTTCTTGACCTCTTCGTCCTCGATGACCACGTAGCGATCCTTCTCATACTCGAAGCCTTTGACAATTTCGCTGCGCGGGATCGGTTTGTCCTCGGCCGCGCAATACAGGACCTGCTTGACCCGTGAGCCGTCGGCCTTATGGAGCTGATTGAAACTGATGCTCTCGCTTCGGGCGGCGCTGTACAATCTGATTGGGAATGAGACGAGCCCAAAGGTGAGATGACCTTTCCAAACTGTGGATGCCATGGCGTTCCCTCAGCTATTTACTATAACCCAAACATTCCATAATGGTTTTGTTGCCGCGAATCCCGACGGAATCACCGTAGAAATACGAAGTGGCTCATGGAGGTTTCAATGAAGCGCATTGTATATCTGATAGTGGTAGCGATCGCCTTCCTCCTGGGGGCATTGCATTCGACACTTACGTTTGTCCTTCAAAAATGGCCGAGCGTGGACGCCCTGTGGTTTTTTGGTACCGGGCTTGCTCAGCTGTTCTACAGCGCGCTCAACCTGATACTCGCCCGGCAGCGGGCGGAAACCGATGTCCGCGTGATCGTGCGTGTCGCGAACGTACTGATGCTCGTGTTCATTGGATTCTCGGCCCAGATTCTCGGGCTGAAGGGGAATCCTCAGGTGATGGTTCTAGGAGCCACTGGTATTCTCATGCTCGGACTATCGTTCGCAAGTTGATTCGATGCTCCAACCGAATGGATTAGATAAACGTGTCGCTAGCAAGATACAAAGAGAAGCGCAAGTTCAGTGAGACGCCAGAGCCAGCACCCAAGGCGGAGCACGTGTCTAAGAAGGGCGCTCTGCAGTACTGCGTTCAGCGGCATCACGCGTCGCATCTTCACTATGATTTGCGCCTTGAGGTGGACGGAGCGCTGAAGTCCTGGGCGGTTCCCAAGGGTCCGACGCTCGATCCGAACGAAAAGCGCCTCGCCATGATGGTGGAGGATCATCCGCTTGAATACGGCGGTTTCGAGGGCGTCATTCCCAAAGGCAACTACGGCGCGGGGAGCGTCATGCTTTGGGATCGCGGGACCTATGAGCTGCTGGGCGACGCAACCGCGGAGGAGCAACTGGCTCGCGGCGACTTCAAATTTCGGGTGGACGGCGAGAAGATCAAAGGCGACTTTGCGATTGTCCACATAAAGCGCGGCAAGGGTAACGAGTGGTTGCTCATCAAGAAGAAGGACGCCGCCGCGCAGCCAGGCTGGGACCCCGAGGATCATGCGCGCAGCGCGCTGACGGGCCGGACGCAAGAAGAGATCGCGCGCGGGTTGGAGGCGTCGTTTATAAAACCCAAATCATCGGGAACGGGCGGGGGAGTGGCAGGCCAGGGATCAAAGCACTCGAAGGGTGCGTCGGCGAAACCCAACCGGCATTTGGATAAAGTTCCTGGGGCCGTCGCCGGGCCCATGCCGCGCGACGTGGCGCCTATGCTGGCCGAGATCGGGAAGGGAACTCCGCCGTCCGGTGACGACTGGATCTACGAAGTGAAATGGGACGGCGTCCGGGCCATGTGCTACGTCGACGGAGGAGAGCTGCGGCTGATCTCGCGGCGTGCGAACGCGATGGAACGGCAGTACCCCGAGCTATCGATCCTGCCGCATCATGTCCTGGCGCACCAAGCCGTGATCGACGGCGAGATCGCCGCGCTCGATGAACGGGGCCTGCCCAGTTTCGGGCTGCTGCAGCATCGAATCACCGTGGGCGACGCGGCCACCATCGCGCGCCTGGCCCGCAGCAAGCCGGTCGTCTTCTTCGCATTCGATCTGCTGTACCTGGATGGCTACGACCTCCGCGGAGCGCCGCTCGTCGAACGCAAGCGGCTGCTCAAGGAAGTGCTGAAGCTGGGCGACCTGGTCCGCTATTCGGAACATTTCGTTGGCAACGGCGTCGAACTGCTGGACGTGGTCAAGCAGCAGGGTCTCGAAGGGATCGTCGGGAAGAGGGCGAAGAGTCTCTACTCCTCGCGGCGCAGCGGCGAATGGGTCAAATGGAAGATTCTGACCTCGGCCGAATTCGTCATCTGCGGCTTCACGGAGGGCGAGCGGGATAAATTCGGCGCCCTCGTCCTCGGAATCTACGATCGGGGCAAGCTGGTGTGGGCCGGGAACGTTGGTACGGGTTTCGACCGCAAGATGATCGAGGCGATTCATGCGAAGCTCGTGCCGCTAGAAGCCGAGCAGAGCCCGTTCGGATCCGACGCCGGGTTTCCACCGGCCGGGGACGGGGCGCCGCAAAAGCTTCCCAGATCGTCGCCCTTCGCGCGAGGTCTGCCGAGGGAAGTCAACTGGGTCCGGCCGGAGCTGGTGTGCGAGGTTCGGTTCTCCAACTGGACCGCCGACCGAAAGCTTCGCGCGCCATCGTTCCTGGGCCTGCGCCCGGACATCGATCCGTCCGAGTGCCTTAGGGAGCCTGGCGATGCAGCGGCCCGCCCCGTTCTACTCGCCCCCGGCGCCAAGGAGGAGATGCTCTCGATCGATGGGCATCGTCTGAAGTTCACCAATCTCGACAAGGTCTACTATCCGCAGGAAGGATACAAGAAGCGCGACCCGCTCAATTACTATGACGCCGTCGCGCCGCTCATCTTGCCGCACCTCAAGGACCGCCCGCTGTCGCTCAAGCGCTATCCGAACGGGATCGCCGGAGAATATTTCTTTCAGAAAGAAATCCCGGAAAGCTTTCCAAAATGGCTGCGGACGGGCCTCGCCGACGGCAAGCGCCACGCCATCGGGGACAATCGCGCGACGCTCTTGTTTCTGGTGAACCTGGGGTGTATCGATCACAACCCCTGGATGAGCCGCATGGGCTCGCTGGAGCATCCGGATTACATGCTGATCGATCTCGATCCCCAGGAATGCAGCTACGAGAAAATCGTCGAAGCCGCGCTGCTGGTCCGAGGGCTGCTGGACCGGGCCGAGCTCGAAAGCTACCCGAAGACCACCGGCGGCGACGGCATGCACCTGTTTGTGCCGCTCGTTCCTCGCTATAGCTATGAGCAAGTTCGCTCGTTGGCCGAGGCGCTGGCGGCGATGGCGGCTGCCGCGCGTCCGGACCTGTTCACTACTCCGCGGGCCGTCGCCCGCCGGCAGAAGGGAAGGGTGTATTTCGATTGGGCCCAGATTGCCCAGGGCAAGACGATTTCCGCCCCCTATGTGCTGCGCGCCCACCCCGGCGCTCCGGTCGCGACGCCGCTTTCCTGGAATGAGGTTACGCCCCGCCTGCGGCCGGAGCAGTTCCACATCGGCAACGCGCTCGACCGGTTCGATCGCGTGGGGGATCTGTTTGAGGGGGTTCTCAAGCGGCCCCAGACTCTGGAATCGGCGATCGAGAAGTTGGCGGGCGGGAAGTAAGCTTGCCGGCTTGTAATGGCCGCACTCTTTGCCGGCTCGTAAGTAGATCGGGGAAAATGCCGGGAACTAGGAAGCTGGCCCGGCGATTTCGTAACTCTGGGAACCGCTTGCGCACGAGCGTATGGGAACCGCTCCCTCACGGTCGCGCCTGGATTGGTGGGCTGCCCTGAGCCGAAGGCGGACCGAAGTCGGCTGCTCCCTAACGGTCGCCGCTCCATTGAAGTTTCCGCTCCCTGACGGTCACGGCTCGGTAAAACAACTGCTGTCGCGCCGCGAATAG
>Ga0209415_10013314_pt1 | contig 13579 bp, 15 predicted proteins | sample PeaSoiSIISIP2007_FD_187696 | JGI IMG/M metagenome (GOLD analysis project Ga0209415, IMG submission 187696) | Peat soil microbial communities from Weissenstadt, Germany - SII-SIP-2007 (SPAdes) (version 2) | ecosystem: Environmental > Terrestrial > Soil > Wetlands > Peat | place: Germany... | reverse complement strand
CCAAGCTTGACCCAGTCCCGGATCGGCGCGTCCTTGACCTGGCACATCCGGAAGATGTCACCGGTCTCGACCGGCTGTGACAAGAGAACCGTGCCGTCATCGGTGACCACGCGCACGGTTCCGCCCGTGGCGACCTCAAACGTCTTGTCGTGCGAGCCATATTCCTCGGCTTGCTGCGCCATCAACCCGACGTTCGGCACGGAACCCATCGTCTTCGGGTCGAAGGCGCCATGTGCCTTGCAGTCCTCGATGACGGCCTCGAACAGCGGCCCGTAGCAACGATCGGGGATCGCGGCGATCACGTCGTGCAGCTTGCCGTCAGGGCCCCACGTGCGCCCCGATTCGCGGATCATTGCCGGCATCGACGCATCGATGATCACGTCGCTCGGCACGTGCAGACTGGTGATTCCCCGATCGGAATTGACCATCGCCAGGCCAGGCCGTTTCGCGTAGGTGGCCTGGATATCGGCCTTGATCGCCGCCTTTTCAGCTTCCGGCAATTTCTCGATTCGGGTCAGCATGTCGCCGACGCCGTTGTCGGGATCAACGCCGAGGCGCGTCAGTGTGGCGCCATGCTTCTCGAACACATCGGCGAAGAACACGGAAACGCAATGACCGAAGATGATGGGATCAGAGATCTTCATCATGGTTGTCTTGACTTGCAGCGAGAACAGGGTGCCGTCCTTCTTCGCGGCGTCGATCTGAGCGGCGAAGAACGCGCGCAACGCCTTACGGTTCATTACCGCCGCGTCGATGATCTCGCCGGTCTGAAGCGGCGTCTTCGCCTTCAGCACCGTGACCCTGCCATCGCTGCCGACCAGCTCGATGCGGGCATCGGTCGGCGCGGCAATGGTCGTCGCGACCTCCGAACCGTAGAAATCGCCGTCCGACATGTCAACTACGCGCGTTTTCGAGTCCTTGGTCCAGGCGCCCATCTTATGCGGATTGTTGCGCGCGTACTGTTTCACGGCGCCGGCGGCGCGGCGGTCGGAATTGCCCTCGCGCAGCACCGGATTGACGGCGCTGCCGAGCACCTTGCCGTAGCGGGCGCGGATTTCCTTATCCGCTGGCGTCGCGTCGCTGTCCGGATAGTCCGGCACGTCGTAACCCTTGCTCTGCAACTCCTTGATCGCAGCCTTCAGCTGCGGGATCGAGGCGGAGATGTTGGGCAGCTTGATGATGTTGGCCTCGGGGCGCATCGCAAGTTGGCCAAGTTCGGCGAGTTCGTCGTTAATCTTTTGCGCTGGCGTCAGTTTGTCGGGGAAGTTGGCGATGATGCGGCCAGTCAGCGAAATGTCTTTCAGCTTCATCTTCACGCCGGCCGCCCCGACGAAAGTTTCGACGATCGGCAGAAGGGAAAACGTGGCAAGTGCAGGCGCTTCATCAACCTTCGTCCAAACGATTTCGAGATCTGACATGCTTGCACCTCCGCGCGCCGCTTTCGTTTCGGCTGAGCTGATCTATTGATGATTATGGCCCGTCTTGTCGCACTGACGTGGGGGCGTCGCGGCCCTCCATATCGAGGTCGTAATATTTCAGGTCGACGCCGAGATACGGCAGGATCAGCATGTTCTTGATAAAGCTCCGGATGATCCGGTCATCTCGTCGCCGTCGAGCTCGACGGCCGGGTTCGCCACCTTGATCTTCGCCATTGCTGTCACCCTCGCTCCAACAGCCGGCTAGTTGAGGGGCGCGACCATAAAGGCCGCGGGTTCCCGAGGCAAGCCGACCGGGCAGGCCGACCGGGTCATTTCCCCAACCTGCCGCGACAGCAGGCTCGCCTGCGCCGCAAGCACGAGGACCGCCCGGTTATTAACAGCGCCGCCGAGGTGGATTGATGAGGCTCAGTTAGCCTAAAAAAGATAGTTTTATCACCAAGTGTTTACTTGCGGTTTAAAAACTGAATCGAACGGTTGACTAAAATTCAATGGATTTCAATAGCTTGGACCAGATGCCTATAAAATAGGCAAACCGTGGTTTGCCACCGAAAATGAGGCTCGGCACCGGTCGATACGGTGGCTTTTCCACCAACTTGTCCACCGCCACCGGGGATAGCAGCGATTGCATTGCCGAAGATCAAGACAGCTCAAGGTCTTGCATAGCGGGCCAGCGATTATAGCAACTCGGAACGGGGCGCCCCACCAGGTCGGGTATATACCAGCGTATTCATCAGCGTGGCGACGTCGGGCACGATCTCCAGTAATCTCGGCACGAGAGGCGCGGTAAAACCATGTGTCGCGAGATGGTCGAGCAAGTCGCGCAAGGGCTTCCAATAGCCCGCGACGTCGACCAGAAAGATCGGTTTGTCATGCAACCCAAGTTGGCGCCAGGTGAGGATTTCGAAGGTCTCGTCGAGCGTGCCGATGCCGCCCGGGAGGACTGCGAACGCATCCGAGCGCTCGGCCATCAGCCGCTTGCGCTCGTGCATGCTAGGGGCGACGACGAGTTCGCTGGCACCCGGATGCGCCAGTTCGGCGCTGCGCAGCCTATCCGGGATGATCCCGACGACCCGGCCGCCGGCCGCCAACACCGCATCGGCCAACATCCCCATCAACCCGATCCGGCCGCCGCCAAATATGAGCTCGACGCCGGCTTTCGCCAGGGCGTCGCCGAGCTCCCGCGCGGCCGCGCGGTAACGTCCGTCGTGCCCGGTGGCAGAGCCGCAATAAACGCATAGTCGGGTCACGCGCTGCATGGCCGGCTCTTCACGCTGGCGAAACCTCAAGCCTCTGACGCATAAAGTTCGCGTGGCAGCGTCGGGGCGGTGCGGCCGCGGGCATGCAGATAGGATTGCCAGAACAGGCACGCCGCCACCGAGCGCCAGGGCTGCCACCTGTCGCCGATCTCGCGCAGTTCAGGTTCGCTCGGGCGGTCGGCGAGCCCCAGGCATTCGGCGACCGCGAGCTGCAGCCCGAGATCACCGGCCGGCCAGACATCCGGCCGGCCGAGCGCGAAGATCAAGTAGATCTCAGCGCTCCACCGCCCGATGCCCTTGAGGTCGATCAGGGCCGCGCGGGCCGCCGCGTCTTCGGCCGCGGCAAGTCGGGCGAAATCGAACTCGCCCGTGACGACCGACCCGGCCAGGCGGCGAGCGTAATCCATCTTTTGCCGGCTGAAGCCGCAGCGGCGCAATGTCGCGTCGTCGAGCGCGAGAAACGGCGCCGGCGCCAGTGGCTCACACAGGCCCGCGAGCCGGCGGTGCATCGCCGCGGCAGCGTCGATCGAGACCTGCTGTTCGAGGATGATATGGAGGAGCGTCGCAAAGCCGTTGCGGCGGCGGCGAAAGCGCGGCGGGCCGGCGCGCTCCAGAATGGCGCGAAACACCGGCTCCTCGGCGAGGGTTTCGATCCCCTCGGCGAGCCCGTGCGGCGCGTAGATCAGCCCCATAGCGCCGGTTCGGGCGGGTAGAGCGTGCTCCCGTCGTAGCGCAGGCCCGGCACCCGGTCGGACGCGAGCAGCAAGGGCGCGTCGAGATCGACAAACTGCGCCCGCTGCGCGACCAGGATCGCCGGTGCGATCGCGAGCGAGGTGCCGATCATGCAGCCGACCATGATCTTGAAGCCGCGAGCCGCCGCCGCTTCCGCCAGAGCCAACGCCTCGGTCAGCCCGCCGGCCTTGTCGAGCTTGATGTTGACGGCGTCGTATTTGCCGAGGAGGCGGTCGAGATCGGCGCGGGTGTGACAGGATTCGTCGGCGCAGATCGGGATCGGGTGCGGCACCAGGGCGAGCGCGTCATCGGCATCGGCGGGGAGCGGCTGCTCGATCAATTCCACCCCGTAGGCCGCCAGTTCGGGCATCACCTCGCGCAAATGGCGCTGCTCCCAGCCTTCGTTGGCGTCGATGATGAGGCGCGCCGCGGGGGCGGCACGATGCACCGCACGCACCCGCTCGAGGTCGCCGTCGCCGGCCAGCTTCAGCTTCAACAGCGGCCGATGACGCTGTGCCGCCGCCGCCTCCGCCATCCGCTCGGGCGTGTCGAGGCTCAGCGTGTAGGCGGTGACCAGCGGTTTTAGCGGCCCCACTCCTGCCATATCGGCGACGCGGCGGTCGTCGCGCTGGGCGTCGAGATGCCAGAACGCGGCGTCGAGCGCGTTGCGCGCCGCGCCGGGCGGCATGGCCTCTTGCAGCTCCCTGCGGTCCAAGCCGGAAAACACCGCGCTCCGCATCGCTTCGAGCGCGCGCACGACACTGTCGACGCTCTCGCCATAGCGAGGGTACGGCACGCATTCGCCGCGCCCGCGGAATTCCCCGTCGAAGACCTCGGCGATAACCACGTCCGCGGTGGTCTTGCTGCCGCGCGAGATCGCGAACGAACCGGCCAACGGCCAGGTTCGACGGGTAACGCTGAGCCGCTGCGGGTGTGGCGCCATCAGCCCGACAGGCGATCGACGATCGCGCCGACGCCGGTGCGCACCGGGTCGATCGCGGGCAGGCCGATCATGTCCTCGGTCCGCCGCAGAGTGTCGCGGGCCGCCGCGCTATCCAGCGCCGCGGTGTTGATGCTGACCCCGACACACTTCGCCCCCGGATTGGTCAGGCGCGCCGCTTCGACGTTCGCGTCGATACAGCGCTTGAGGTCGGGCAGCTTGTAGTGCGGCAGCCCGCGCATATGGGGGCGGGTCGGCTCATGGCACATGACGAGCGCATCCGGCTGGGCGCCGTGAATGAGGCTGAGCGTGACGCCCGCGTAGGAGGCGTGAAACAACGAGCCCTGGCCTTCGATCAGGTCCCAATGATCGGGGTCGTTGGCCGGGGTCAGCCACTCGACCGCGCCCGACACGAAATCGGAAACCACCGCATCGATCGACACGCCGTCGCCGGCGATGAAGATCCCGGTCTGACCGGTGGCGCGGAACTCGGCGTTGATCCCGCGCGCGCGCATCTCCTTTTCGAGCGCGAGCGCGGTGAACATCTTGCCGATCGAGCAGTCCGTTCCAACCGTCAACAGCCGCTTCCCCGGGCGCTTTGCCCCATTTCCCACCGCGAATTCCTGGGTCGGGTGACGCACATCGGCGATCTGGCGGCCGAGCCGGAAGGCCGCCTCGCGCAGCGCCGGTATGTCGGTGAGGCGATGATGCAGCCCGCTGGCGAGATCCATGCCGACTTCGAGCGAGCGCATCAGGAGCCCCTCCCAGCCCTGGCCGAGGACACCGCCGCGATTGGTGGTGCCGACGATCACGGTCTTGACGCCGGCGGCGGCGGCCTCCTCGATTGTCATGTCGGGGAGGCCGAGATCGGCGTTGCAGCCCGGCAGGCGGAGCTGTCCGAGCGAGATTTCCGGTCGCCAGAACGCGATGCCCGCAGCCGTCTTGGCGGCGAGCTGGTCGACGGCGTCGCCGATGAACAGTAGATACGGAGTGCGCAGGCTCACCGCCCAACCCCTGTTGCGCGCCGACCCGCCGCTCCGCCATCGGAGGGGGCGAATGGGGCCGGCCAAGGTGCGCGATCTTAGGCAAGAGCGGCCGCGCGCGAAAGAGGCGCGAACGGTTGCTCCCGCGCCCGGCAATCGACAGACGCCGCGAAAATCGGCACAGTGCCGGCTCCCGCGAGATGACCGGGCACGAGATGACCGGGCCGATGAGCAGACCCTCCGCCGCCGTCGCATTGGCGCTCGCACTCGGCGCCGCCCTCACCGCCTGCATCGAGCCGCATCCCTTCATCATTGAGGGCGATGCAAAGTCGGTGTCGGTTACCTACACCGGCGACGTTGCGAACGCGTTGCCGCTGGCGCGCGAGCACTGCGCCCAGTTCGAGCGTGTCCCGCAGCTTGTCGATCCCGGCGTCGATACCGCAGAGTTCGACTGCGTCCACCGGTGAGCTTCAGAACTGCACGCGCTGGGTCAGCGCGCCGTCGATGATCAAATTGGTGCCGGTGATGAAGCTTGCCCGCGGGCTCGCGAGGAAGACAACGGCGTCGGCGACTTCCTCGGGCTTGCCCATGCGCCCCGTTGGGTTCTTCGCCAACATCGTGGCGAACATCTCCGGGTTGCGCTCCTCGACGATGTTCCACACCCCGCCCTTGAAATAGACGTTGCCGGGCGAGACCATGTTGGCTCTGACGTTCTTCGCCGCGAGATTGCGGGCGAGCCCTTTGACGTAAGGCACCAGCGTCGCCTTGACCGCGGCATAGGAGCGGGTCGGGCCGTAGACTTCGGCCATCGCGGTGCTGCCGACGACGACGATCGAACCAGCCTCTGAGCGCTCGAGGATCGGCAGCGCCGCCTCGATGCCGAAGACCGTGCCCATGACGTCGATCTCGAAACCCTTGCGCCACGATGATTCGTCCATGCCCTGGGCGAGCGCGCTGACATTAGCGACAAAGATGTCGAGACCGCCGAGCGTCTCCGCCGCCTCGTTGATCCAGCTGCGCAGCGCGGCGAGATCGGCGACATCGACGGCGCCGCCGGTCGCCTTGACGCCGGAGCGCGCGAGCGTCGCGACCACCTCGTCGACCGGCCCCCTATGGCGGGCGCAGATCGCGACGTCGCAGCCCTCCGCGGCGAGCAATGTCGCGACGGCATGGCCGATCCCACGGGTGCCGCCGGTAACGATCGCCTTCTTGCCCTTCAACCCGAGATCCATGGGCTCTGCCATCCTTTGCGTGCGGGAAACGCGCCGGCCTGCAAAAATTAAGGAGCCGCGACCCGCGAAAGGCCGACCCCGGCGGGTCCGCTGCCTGTAGATTACGCCGGCCCGCCTCGAACCGACAACACCCCACCGGCACCGCTGACACCGCTCTGAGACATGCGCCTCGATCGAATAGTGCCTGCCGCTCTCGGCATCGTGCGCGGGCGTGCCGCATCCCTCACGCACCGCGAGGCGCGGCGCCCTGGGGTGCTGGCGATCCCCGATTTTCGCCGGCTGTGGGCGGTTGGCCTGATCATCGGCGCGGTGCGCTGGTTGGAGATGCTGGTCGTCGGCGTCTTTGTCTATCAACACACCGGGTCGGCCTTCGCGGTGGCGCTGATGACGCTGTTGCGGACGCTGCCGATGGCGCTGTTCGGAGCCGTCATCGGCGCGCTCGCCGAACGGCTAGAGCGGCGCAGCGCACTGATCGGCGTCGTCATCTTGATGCTGACCACCTCGATCTGCGTTGCCGTGCTCGCCTATGCCGGGCGCCTTGCCGTCTGGCACCTGGCGGTCGCCAGCTTCTGCAACGGCATCGCCTGGGCGGCCGACAACCCGGTGCGGCGGGTGATGATCGGCGACGTTGTCGGGCATGAGCGGATGAGTGCGGCGATGTCGGTCGATATCGGCGCCAACAATGCCAGCCGCATGCTCGGCCCGACGGTGGGCGGGCTGCTGCTTGCCACGACCGGCATTTCCGGCGCTTTGACGGTCAGCGTCTGCTGCTATGCGATGGCGCTGGTGGCGGCGCTCCTCGTGCGGCATCGCGATGGCCCGGCCCCGGGGGCCACTGTCGGCACCGTAATCGCGCGGATTGTCGAGGGCCTCTTATTGGTGCGGCGCGACCGCAAGCTGATCGCCATCCTGTCGATCACGGTCATCTACAATGTGTTCGGCTGGCCGTTCACCGCGATGGTCCCGGTGATCGGGCAGGACAGCCTGCATCTCGGGGCAAAGGGCATCGGCGTCTTGGCGAGCATGGACGGCATCGGCGCGCTGTGCGGCTCGATTGCGATCGCCCTTTATGCCCGGCCACAGCATTACGCCGGGCTCTATATCGGTGGGGTCGTCAGCTATCTGGTGCTGCTGATCGTGTTCGCGCTGGTTCCGAGCGTGCCGCTCGCCGGGGCTGCGCTGATGCTGACCGGAGTGTCGAACGCCGCCTTCAGCGTGATGCAGGCGACGCTGATCTACCTGGCGGCGCCGGCCGAGATGCGCAGCCGGATGTACGGCGTCTTGTCGGTGTGCATCGGCGCCGGCCCGATCGGCTTTTTCTCGCTCGGCGTCGCGGCCGACACGATCGGCGCGCCATGGGCGACCGCGATCACCGGTACGCTCGGCCTCCTGGCGCTGGCCGCCACCTACCGCTGGTGGCGGCATCTCGGCGCCGCCTGATCGCAATGTCATCAGGAAGCGGCGCGGGCTCGGACAGGATATTGGGGTGGTGGAGCCGAGGGGGATCGAACCCCTGACCTTCGCATTGCGAACGCGACGCTCTCCCAGCTGAGCTACGGCCCCGTTTCTCTCCTGGCGTCGGCGACCATCTATGGGGATCGCTCTACCGGCTGTCAAGCGGCGGGCGGGGCGCCTATGGAGCGCCTAATCTCAATGGCGGCGCTCAATTCGCGGCCCGCCATTCGCCCCCGGCGCTTGCGGGTGTGACGGGGTCCGGCTAGGGTCGCGCGCACTCGACGAGGGCGCAAGGCATGTATGGCAATCCGTTTGTTTGGCTCATCGACACGCTGGTCACGATCTACATTTGGCTGTTGATCGCGCAGGCGGTTCTGAGCTGGCTGCTCGCCTTCGGCGTCGTCAACCGCTACAACCGCGCGGTCGCGGTGATCAGCGATTTTCTGTATCGGATAACCGAGCCGGCGTTGCGCCCGATCCGCGCCTTCCTGCCGAGTTTCGGCGGCATCGACGTCTCGCCGATCATCCTGATCCTGCTGCTGATGTTCCTTGAGCGCTTCATCCTCTACTACATCCTCTGACCGCGTTATCGCGGCGGCATCGGGCGGGGTGCGCATCGCGGTCCGGCTGACACCGCGCGCCCGGGCCGATCGCCTCGTCGGGGTCGCGCACCTCGGTGACGGCGGGACCGTCCTCAGGGTCTCGGTCACCGCGCCGCCCGCTGAGGGCCGCGCCAATCACGCATTGCTGCAGCTCCTGGCCAAGGAATGGGAGTTGCCGCGGCGCGATCTGGCGATCCTCGGCGGCCAAAAGAGCCGCAACAAACTCGTCCACATCGCCGGCGATCCCTCAGCTCTGCTGAAGCTACTCGGCGCCGCCCTCGCCACCCTGCCGCAATCGTGACGCACAGCGCGCGCCCTACCTTTCGTCGCGCCTCGCGGCGAGGCGCAGGCGCAGCGCCTGGAGGCGGATGAAGCCCTCGGCGTCGCGCTGGTCGTAGACCTGGTCGGCCTCGAAGGTGACATGCGCCTGGCTGTAGAGGCTCTGCGGCGATTGCCGCCCGACGACTCGCGCCAACCCTTTGTAGAGCTTCAAGCGGACCCGGCCCTCGACCTTTTCCTGGCTCTTGTCGATGAGGGCCTGCAGCATCCCGCGCTCGGGGGAGAACCAGAAGCCATTATAGATCAGTTCGGCATAGCGCGGCATCAATTCGTCCTTGAGATGCATCGCGCCGCGGTCGAGGCAGAGGCTCTCGATGCCGCGATGCGCCGCCTGGAGGATCGTGCCGCCCGGGGTTTCGTAAACGCCGCGCGACTTCATGCCGATAAAGCGGTTTTCGACGAGGTCGAGCCGGCCGATGCCGTGCTCGCCGCCCAATTGGTTGAGGCGCGTGAGGAGCGCGGCCGGGGACAGCGCCTCGCCGTCGATTGCAACCGGATCACCGCGCGCGAAATCAACTTCGACGTGGCGCGGCTGGTCGGGCGCCTGTTCCGGGGCGACGGTGCGGCTGTAGACGTATTCCTCGGGCTCGACCCAGGGGTCTTCCAAGACTTTGCCCTCGGCCGAGATGTGCAACAAATTGGCATCGACCGAGAATGGGGCCTCGCCGCGCTTGTCGCGGGCGATCGGGATCTGGTGCTGGTCGGCGTAATCGAGGAGGCGCGTGCGTGACGTCAGATCCCATTCCCGCCACGGCGCGATGACCCTGATCTCGGGCGCCAGCGCGTAATAGGAGAGCTCGAAGCGCACTTGGTCGTTGCCCTTGCCGGTGGCACCGTGGGCGACCGCATCGGCGCCGACCTGGCGCGCGATCTCGATCTGCCGCTTGGCGATGAGCGGCCGCGCGATCGAGGTGCCGAGCAGGTACGCACCCTCGTAGAGCGCGTTGGCGCGAAACATCGGGAAGACGAAGTCGCGGACGAACTCTTCGCGCAGATCCTCGATGAAGATCTCCCTGGCGCCCATCATCTCGGCCTTGGCGCGCGCCGGGCCCAGCTCCTCGCCCTGTCCCAGATCGGCGGTGAAGGTGACCACCTCGCAGCGATAGGTCTGCTGCAGCCAACGCAGGATGACCGAGGTGTCGAGCCCGCCCGAATAGGCGAGCACAATTTTTTTTACGTCGCCCGGTTTCACCGTGTCGGCCATGGGCAAACCCCGCTTACCAATCGCGTGGCGCTTGTTGTGTCATTGCGAGCGCGGCGACGCAATCTCATGCCGCTACCGGAAACGCGTAGGGCGGAAACGCGCAGCGCGGGAAGGTGGGCTCGCCCGAGTTCGCAGCCAGCTACGACGAGGCGGTCGCACCGCGGGTGGTTCCGCTTCAGGACGTACTGCTGAGCGTACTGCAACCCAGCGGCAGGGCGATTTGTTGCCGTTGCCCTGGTCCTGCTATGATGGCGCCCATATCCCGCTGCGCCAATCGAAGACCGGCGCCCGCGTCATGTTCTCCGCGGTACCGCCGTAACCCGGCTCGCGATGGCCGGCTGCACCGAAGCGGAGATCGCCGCGATCACCGGGAACTCGCTTCGCGATGTCGGCGCGATCCGCGACGCGCACTACCTGCACCGCGACCCGGCGCTCGCCGGAAACGCGATCCACAAGCTCGAAAAGGGAACGAATTCCCCAAAATGACTACCCAAATGGTCAGCGATGTTCTACCGCTGAAGTCAAATAACTCCATTGAATCAGCTGGCTGGGGGACTAGGATTCGAACCTAGACTGGCGGAGTCAGAGTCCGATAACCTACGCTGCCGAGAGCCGCCGCAAGCACTATGTCGGCACCAAAACCCGCAATTTTCCTTGCTTTTCTACCGACAGATTCCGACATTCACCGTCGCGGCTACGATCTTTGGTGCCGACATGGTGCCGACATGGCGGGATGGGGGATGCTCGATGCGGGCAAAGATCACCAAGCGGGTTGTCGATGGTGTTGAGCCGGGGGACGCCAACTACCTGCTCCGCGACAGAAGTGAAGGGCTTCGTGCTTGTCGTGACGCCAGCAGGCGCAAAGTCCTATGCGGTCGATTACCGGGCCGGTTCGGGTCGCGGCTCGCCGAAGCGGCGACTGACCATCGGCAAGCATGGGTCGCCTTGGACGCCGGAGACGGCGCGTACCGAAGCGAAGCGGCTTCTCGCCGAGGTCGCCGCCGGCCGCGATCCCGCGACGGCGCGCCAGGAGGACCGCAAGGCGCTGACCTTCGCCGACCTGATCGCTCTCTACTTGGCCGAGGGCGTCGGCCACAAGAAGGCCTCGACCCTCAAGGCCGATCGCGGTCGCATCGAGCACCATCTGCGGCCCCTGCTCGGCAAACTGCGAGCCGATCGTATTGTTCGCGCCGATGTTGAGCGGATGCGCAACGCCGTTGCGGCCGGCAAGACGGCCGAGAGGATCGAGAGCGGCGAGAAGCGGCGGTCTGGCAGCATGGCGACAGGCGGCAAGGGCGTCGCCGCGCAATGCGTGACGCTCGTTAGCGCGATCTTCGCATTCGCGATCGAGCGCGACCTGTGCGCCGACAACCCGGCGCGCGGCGTCAAGAAGGCGCCGGTGCGCAAGGTCGAGCGCTTCCTGTCCGAAGCGGAAATCGCCCAGCTGGCCGCGGCGCTCGACGCCGAAGCGCAACGGACGGGCAATCCCTACCCCTCGGCAGCGATCAAGCTGTTGCTGTTGACCGGGTGTCGGCGCGGCGAGATCGTCAATCTGCGCTGGGAGCACGTCGATTTCGAGCATGAATGCTTGCGGTTGCCCGACAGCAAAACCGGCGCCAAGATCGTCTATCTGAACGCGCCGGCCCGCGTCTTGGTTCAGGAACTCCCCCGCATGGCGGAAAACTCGCGGGTGATCCCCGGCATGCGGGCTGATAGCGCGAGCGCGGCCATTGAGAATGCTTGGGAGCGCGTGCGCGGAGCCGCCGATCTGAGCGGTGTCCGGCTGCACGACCTGCGGCACAGTTTCGCAAGCGTCGGCGCCGCCGGCGGGCTGAGCCTGCCGATCATCGGCGCCCTGCTCGGTCACAAGCACGCCACGACGACGGCGCGCTACGCGCACCTGTCGGCCGATCCGCTGCGCGCCGCCAACGACGCAGTGGGCGCAAGGATTGCCGCCGCGATGAGCCGGAAGTCCGATCCCGTTTCTGCCGCGGATGTGGTGGACCTGCCATCGCGACGGGGTGATGCGCGGCGCTGAGTCTTGCTTGCGCAGTACTGCCGCTGATACCATCTAAGCGACAACAGCGGACGGGGCATGCCGCGCGCCGACAAGACGCTCGACCGGATGCGGGCGAACCCGCGCGACTGGCGGATCGGAAGCCTGGAGGCGGTAGCCGCCGCCCATGGCATCAACATTCGCAAGCCGGGCGGTAGCCATGTGGTTTTCGAGCATCCCGGCGTCGCGGAGGCGGTATCGGTTCCGGCGCGTCGGCCGATCAAGCCGGTTTATGTCCGCCGCTTTGTTGCGTTGATCGAGGCGGTGCGAGCGAGCCATGAGTGACACCGAATATCGTTTCACAGTCCGGCCGCTGACCGACGAGGAAGGCGGCGGCTACCTGGTCGAGTTCCCCGATCTGCCCGGCTGCATGTCGGACGGCGAGACGGTCGAGGAAGCCATCGCCAACGGCGAGGACGCGAAACGCTGCTGGATCGCGGCCATGAAGGAGGCGGGCCGGCCGGTCCCGCCACCCTCGGCGGAGCCGCCCGAAGGCTACAGCGGCAAATGGCAGCTTCGCGCGCCGAAGTCGCTGCATCGCCGCCTCGCCGAGCGCGCAAAGCGCGAGGGCGTGAGCCTCAACACCCTTGCCGTCACGCTGCTGGCGGGAGGCCTCGGCGAGCGCTCGGCTCATGGCGACTGAGGCGGCTGGCGAGACGCAAAGCCCCTTCCCGTCACTCCGGCTACGCCTTGGACCCGGCGGCGCCCTTGTATGGGAAATTCCCGACGAAGAACCGGGAACCCTCGCCGAGATATTCGCAGCGGAGCTCCGGTCCGGGACTCTGGTTTACTACGCGCTCCGGGACACCAATGCGTTCCGGCGGTCTGCCGAGGCGGTCGGCGCCGCCGTCGATCCCCATGAACTCATCCTCGCGGTGGACACGTGCATAGGTTTGCATCTGAACCCTATCGGTCGCCTTGCCGATCAGCGCCGCCGGATGCGGCTGACGGCCGATCGCGCCCGCACGGCTACCGCGCCGCAAGAATTCCTCGCGTCACTGGACGAGATCGAGCGGCAGGCATGGCTATGGCGACTGACAGACCTTGGGCTCAGCTATCCCGACGATTTGCGCATCATGGCGGATCTCCGCAACATGGCGGCCGGGCTCGACGGTATGCTCGCGCGGGGGGCGCTCCTCGATGTGGGAGGCCGCTCGAAATACCTCGCGTTTGGCCGGCTGATTAGCGATCTCGCTCGCATTTTTGAAACTGCTACCAGGCGCCCGGCCGCGGTCACGCGGGACCATCATCGCCCTGGCGGTTACAGCGGGCGGTACTGGGATTTCGTCGAAATCATCCGGCCGGCTCCCGCCGGCCACCTTCCCCCGCGAGGGGGGGAAG
>Ga0209415_10013313_pt1 | contig 13579 bp, 17 predicted proteins | sample PeaSoiSIISIP2007_FD_187696 | JGI IMG/M metagenome (GOLD analysis project Ga0209415, IMG submission 187696) | Peat soil microbial communities from Weissenstadt, Germany - SII-SIP-2007 (SPAdes) (version 2) | ecosystem: Environmental > Terrestrial > Soil > Wetlands > Peat | place: Germany... | reverse complement strand
GGCCGTAAATTATCGTCCGATCAAAAAGATTCCAGTGGATAACTCGGGAATTGAAGAATAAAACCACGGGCTGCTAGTATCCCCATGCGGACGATGCGCATATACGCACTGCATCAGTACGCGTTCTTTGTTATGCTGCCGAGGCGAACTGGCGTTATGAATACCGCTCTCCATCGAATGTCGCCAACGTCATGGCCCGACCATAGGCGGATCGTGCTGCTCCGCACCATCGCCGGCATATTGGCAATCGGCGCGACGTTCTGGGCGATCTTCATCGGGTATCTTGTCATTTACGATTGGCCACACGCTCTTCTCTGGTTCGGACCGGGTTACGTCGTAACCGTGGCGTACTACTGGCGAGCATTGGGGCATCCCTCGCGTAACTGGTGCCGCGCCATTTGGGGCCTATCGTTGCTCGTTCAGGCGACGTGGCTTACGTATATCGTCGTCGGCGCCTTCCACGGGCGCGTCGACGACGAAGCGTTTACCCGGGTGATCGTCGCATGGTGGGCGGGTTCCGTGGTCCTCTCGTTCATTGGGCTTTTTCTGGACCCTGGCCGAGCTGCGGCAAAATAGAATAGAATTCCAAGGGTTCGCCAAGCCTCCCGCTTCGCGGTTCATCTTTTCGGTTCGCCACAACTTCGAGGTGCAACCAAACAACGAAGCCCGCCGGATCCCGGCCCCGCTGTACGCTGGCTCTTTGCCTTCGCCCAGCAATGTCCCTAGACCCCCGGTTATGGTATCTTGTTGGACTAATGCACGTCGGATCGGCAAGATAAAGGTGGGCGCGTGATGAGTTTGCAGACAACTATTATTGATCGGGTGCAGAGCATATTGCCCCTGGAGGTGGATTTGTCCGCGAAGGCGCCGTTGTCTTCCCAGCCGCGATCGGTTTTTCAGAGGCTCAAGTGCCTCATCATCGTCCCGGCGTTCAATGAAGCCCGGTCGGTTGCGAAGCTGGTGCATCGGCTGCACCGGGCGCTGCCCGACTGCCACGTCCTGGTCATCGACGACGGCTCGACGGACGACACCGCCCGGCAAATCCCTTCCAGCGCCACCGTGGTCTCCCTGCCCTTCAATCTGGGCATCGGCGGGGCCATGCAAACCGGCTATCGCTATGCGGCCTGTCACGGATACGACATCGCCATCCAGGTGGACGGCGATGGCCAGCACCGCCCCTGCGAGGTGGAAAAACTCGTCAACGCCCTGGTCGACGGCGGTGCGGACTTGGCGGTCGGTTCGCGATTCCTAGCCTCCACCGCGTTTGTCCCGTCGTTCACCAGAATGACCGGCATCAAGATCCTGAGCGGTTGGATTCGCATTCTCAGCGGCCTGAAGATCACTGACTGCACCAGCGGATTCCGCGCGGTGAACCGCAAAGTCATTCGCGCCTACGCCCACTGGTATCCGGAGGATTATCCCGAGCCGGAGGTTGTCCTCCTGCTCCATCGTTCCAAGTTCAAGGTCATCGAGATTCCCGTGCGCATGCGCCGCCGCATGTACGGCACCAGCAGCATCAGCCTGATCCGCGGATTGTATTACGTTCTGAAGGTAAGTGTCTGCCTGCTTCTCGACATGATTCGCCAGCCCTGGCCAAGCGGAAAAATCGGCTTGCCGTAAACGAGGTCGTTTTTATGATCGCCCGCATCATCCTCCTGGGTTTCGGAGCCACCGTCCTGATCGTCGCCATCCGACGGATGCGTGCTTATCGCCTCAAGGAACGGCACATGCTGATATTCCTTTTCACCGGGTTGCCGTTCTTGGCGTTGGCGATCTGGCCGACGGCCGTCGGGTGGGTCGCCCTTAAGCTGAACGTGCAATACCAGACGGTTGGGCTGCTGTGCGTCGCTGGGTTTTTCATCCTGGTCATTTTCGAGCTGCTCACCATCGTGAGCCTCCAGGACCGCAAAATCTCCGCGTTGGCGCAGATCGTCGGCATCCTCATGGAAAAGCAGGGCATAAGCGACCGCCTCGCTACCGAACCCAACCCGGCGCACCCCACCGGCCCCGTGCAACCCTGATATGACGCGGGTCGCGATTCTGATCGCCTGCTACAACGGCCGAGAATGTCTGGCTGACTGTCTGCGCTCCCTGCTCGATTCGCGCGACCCGGACATCGATGCCTCCATCATCCTCATCGACAACGCCAGCACCGACTCCAGCGCCGATTTCGTCGAGAGCCAATTCCCCCATATCGAGCTGCTCCGGCTGAAAGAAAACCGCGGCTTCGCCGGCGGGATCAATGCCGGCTGGGAATACGCCCGCCGCAAGTTTCCCGACCTGCAATACGTCGCCGCGATCAATCAGGACATCATCGCCCAAAGCGGCTGGCTGACGAGCCTGGCGCGGCACCTGCGCGATCACCCTTCCACCGCGGCGGTTCAGCCCAAGGTCCTGCTCTGGCCCCAAAAGGACCGCTTCAACACCGTCGGAAACCGCTCCCATTTCCTCGGCTTCGGCCTGGTCACCGCCTACGGCCAACTCGATGCCGGCTCATTCAACCAGGCCCGCGAGATTGATTTCCCTTCCGGCGCCGCGGTCCTGATCCGTGCCCACGCCCTCGGCGGACGCGAAATCTTCGACGACCTGTTTTTCCTCTATCTCGAGGATGCCGAACTAGGTTGGAAGCTGCGACAGTTGGGTCATCGCATCGACTACGTGCCCGAATCCGTCATCTGGCACCAATACGGCTTTCACCGCGATTACCGGTTTTATTTCTATCTCGAACGAAACCGCTGGTATCTGCTGGCGACGTATTACAAGACCCCCACGCTGCTGCTTCTGTCGCCGGCCATCCTGGCCATGGAATTGGGCCAACTCTATTTCGCCTGGCGGAACCGGGTTTTGGGACAAAAGTTGGCCGCGTGCGCCTTCTTCGCCTCGCCGCCAAACCTCTCCCGTCTCCTGCGCCGACGCCGCCAAACGCAGCGCCGCCGGCGCATCGGCGACCGCCAGTTCCTCCGCCCGTTCGTCGGCGAAATCGACCTGCCCGAGCTTCGCAGCCAAACCCTCCGCAGAATCGGCAATCCGATCCTCCGCACCTATTGGCGGCTGGTCCGCCCATTGATCTTCTGGTGATCCCTCGCGCTCATTTCGCGCCGGCGGCCCAGCGGTCCACGATGTCGCACAACAGATGCACGATTAGCACATGCATTTCCTGCACCAGCGAAGTGATGTTGCCGGGAACGATGATGGCGTGGTCGGCCAGTGCCGCGGCCTTGCCTCCGTCGCGGCCGAGGAGGGCGACGGTCACCGCGGCATTTTTCTTCCCCGCCTCCAGGCCGCGCAACACGTTGGGAGAATTTCCGGAGGTGCTGAATCCGAAAACCACGTCGCCCGGCCGCGCCAGCGCCAGCACCTGCCGGGCGAAAACCTCGGCGTATCCAAAATCGTTGGCGATGCAGCTCATCGCTGGGCCATCGGCGCACAGCGCCGTGGCCGCCAGCGGCCGCCGGGTGCGCAGGAATTTTCCGATCATCTCCTCCGCCAGGTGCATCGCATCCGCCGCGCTGCCCCCGTTGCCGAACGTCAGCAGCCTGCCCCCCCTGCCGAAAGATTCACAGAGCAGGTTCCCCACTTCAATTATTTTCGGCATCAGCTCGCCGGAAACGCGCTGCGCCAGGGCGACGTGCTCCTCGACGTAGGATTGATAAATTGGATTCATTCTCGAATTCTCGGGCGGCCCGGCCGCTTTTGCAAAGCCCGGCGTTTTCGCCGACGCCCCCCGGAGGTAATATCATCGCCTCATGATCTCCATCGTCATCCCGATCTTCAACGAGCAGGAAAATTTGCCCGAGCTTCGCCGGCGATTGACCCAGGCCATGGACGGCTCCGGGCAGGACTGGGAAGCGATCATGGTGGACGATGGCAGCCGCGACGATTCCCCGAGAATCCTGAGGGAAATTCACGACCAGGACGGGCGATTCAAGGTGGTGACGCTTTCGCGGAATTTCGGGCATCAGCCCGCCGTCTCCGCCGGGATTCATCATGCCCGCGGGGATTGCGTGGTGCTCATCGACGGCGATCTCCAGGACCCTCCGGAAGTCATTCCCGAAATGATCCGCAAGTGGAAGGAGGGATTTCAGGTGGTGCTCGGCGAACGCGCCAGCCGAGCCGACGGCGGCGTGCGCGGCATCGGGTTCCGGCTGTTCTATCCGATTCTAAAACGCATCACCGACCTTCCCATCGCTCGCAATGCGGGAATTTTCGGATTGATGGACCGGGCTGTCGTCGAACAATTCAACCGCCTGCCCGAACGAAACCGCTTCATTCCCGGCCTGCGAAGCTGGCTGGGATTCCGCCAATCCGCCGTGTCCTACGACCGCGCGGGCCGGGCCGCCGGCCAGCCCAAACAATCCCTCGGAAGGTTGATCCGCTACGCCGCCGACGCCATGCTCAGCTTCAGCAACAAGCCGCTTCGCGCTGCCACCTGGCTCGGATTCTTCGTCTCAATCGTCGCCTTCGCGCTGGCCATCTTTTACGTCGTCACCTTCTTCGCCTGGCACAAACAGATTTCCGGATTCACCACCGAGATCGTTTGCATCCTTTTCCTCGGCGGCGTGCAGCTCATCTCCGTGGGCATTCTGGGCGAATACATCGGACGGATTTATGAAGAGGTAAAACAGCGGCCGCTGTACATCGTCCGGGAGAAAATCGGGTTTGAGTCAGCGGAACCCGATGCGGGGAAAAAGTAGCCCCGGATGTACATCCGGGGCTTCGGTATCCAAATAAATCAGTGCCAACGATGGTACGGCCCGTAGTACCTCGGCCCCCAGCCATAGTGATAAACGTAGCGCGGGCCGGGATATGTATAGACATAACTGAACGTCGGCGCCGGTGCGTAAACGACGACTGACGGGGCGCAGTCAACCAGAGCCGGAGCCACGACCACAGGTGCCGCAGCCACAACCACTGGCGCGGGCGCCACCACCACCGGCGGGGCTACCACGACGGGCACTGGAAACGGCCACCCAAACCGGAAACCGAAAAAGAAATTCGGATGCGCCGATGCGACGGCCGGCAAACCCGAAATCAACCCCGAAGCAACAAGCAGTGCAACGCGTTTCATGGCAAGCTCCTTTCTTTTTTCAATGTCCTCAGATTAGAAACGCGTCGGGAAGCGGCGAAAGGCGCAACTTGTAACTATTGAAGCAACGGCCCGTTAGGATTATTCCGGCCATTCATCCGGCCAGGCCGATCAGAAACATCAGAATCAGGGCGTTGTTCAGCGCGTGGGCGGTCATGGACGCCACCAGGCTGCCGCGCCGGATTCGAATGAGCGCCAGAACCAGGCCGACCATCCCCAGCAGCGGAATGGCCGTCCAGCCCTGGGGATGGATCGCGGCGAAGATGAGGCTGACGACAACGGCGGACCACAACCGCGGCCAACGCAACGTCAGATGCCGCAGAAACATCCCGCGGAACATCAGTTCTTCCGTGACCGGGGCGAACAGGCAGACCAGAAAGATCAGCAGAACGCGCACCCAGCCGCCGCTGGTAATGTCAAATTCGATGGGATGAGACGCCCGGGTCGAGCTTAACCGGGCGAGCGCCAGCGCGATGGCCATGCCCACTGCCACAAGCGGGACTCCAGCGACGTACCCGACGATTCCGGCGAACATTTCGCGGGCCAAACCGCGCCCCGTATTCCAACCGACGGCATCGGCAAGCCGGCGGCCCCAAGCCCCTCGCGCCCGCACCCAAGCCAGCGCCGCCAAAACGGGAACCACTACAAGAAGTCCCATTTCCGGGTGGTGCGACGGCAGTAGCGATCCGATCGTCCCAATAGCCGCCATCAGGCACAGATAGACCGCGAACCCTTCGAGGAGCGCGTCGGCAACGCTCGGATCAGAAATCCCATATCGATCCGGCAACTCATTGTCCTTCCGCGGGAACACAAACAACGCGAGCAGCACAATTCCGAGAATGAGTAAAATCGCGATCAGAACCAACATCAAAATGCCGGTGACGACCGTTCGTTTTGCGGTGAATTCAGCGGCGGCCCGGGCGGTAACGTCCGCCGGATCGATTTGCGACACGGCCAGTTCTCCATACCAGCCGTACCGTTCTTCCAACCGATGCAGATCCTGCGCATCGGCCGCCGCCGCGCCGGGGGCGTAGCTTTCCTCCAGAACCTCGGCGTCGATGACCAGGTCCGGCGACGGGCGGCGTCGCACGAACTGTCGCGCCGCCTGCCACCCAACGTCGCGGCCCTCCAACTCGGCCATCACGGGAATGATGCACAACTGATCCAACGGCGTCACCGCGCTCTCCCGCACGCTTGCCGACATGCGGGCCACCGTCGCCTGCGACTGCGCCGACGTTCCCTCCAACAATAACTTGACCCCGACGGAATATCGGCTGATCACGATCATTTGTAGATTGGCCAATTGCGTCTGGGTCTTTGCCCGTTGCCGATACCCGGTGGATAGGATCATCAGCACGGACCCGGCGATCAAAATCAGCGCCCACGCCGTCCAAACCCGCCCCGTGATCCGCGGCCCAGAAGGCGGCACCAGCGGCGGAATTCCGGGTTGGGAATCGTTCACGAAATTCGTTCCAGAACCAGGTTGTCGCGGTGGATGGCCTCGTCATAAGCCGCATCGGCCAGCAATTCGCGGATTTGTTTGGTCTTCTTTCCCCGAATGATTTCCATCTGTGAAGCGGAATAGTTGCTCAGGCCGCGGGCGATGATGCTGCCGTCGGACGCGACGACCGCCACCACGTCCCCGCGGGCGAAATCGCCCTCCACTTTCACGATTCCCGCCGGCAGCAGACTCTTGTTGTGCTCGGCCAGCGCCCGCCGGGCGCCGTCGTCAACGAACACGGTGCCCGCCGGACGCACCGCGCCGATCCATCGGCTCCGCGACGATCGCTTCTTGCTCGCCTCGGGAACGAACAAGGTGCCCAACTCCTCCCCGGCCAGCAGACGGGGGAGAATTCGCTCCATCCGTCCATCCGCCACGATCGCCACCTCGCCCGCATCGTTGACCATTTGAGCGGCCTGGAGTTTGGAATCCATCCCGCCCTTGCCGAACGCGGACTTGTTCTCCCGCACCAGCCCGCGGCCCTCGTGGACGTGCTTGACCAGCCGCACCGGCTTGTCCGCCTCGTCCAGCAGGCCATCCACAACCGTCAGCAGCACCAGCAAATCCGCACGCAGCGCGTGCGCCAGCAGCGCCGCCAGAATGTCGTTGTCCCCGAAGCTGATCTTCACCAGTTCCGCCGTGCTTACCGAATCGTTCTCGTTGACGATCGGAACGGAATTCATTTCATGGACGGCCAGGATCGTGTTGCGGAGATTCAGGAAACGCGTGCGGTCGTCGATGTCCTGCCGTGTCACCAGCAATTGGGCAACCGGCAGATGATGTGGCTCAAAGGCGTCGGCCCACACGTCCATAAGCCGGCGCTGGCCGACTGCCGCGATAGCCTGGAGCTTGGCCAGATCGGTCGGCCGCTGCTGCAACCCCAGCACGCTCAATCCGCAGCCGATGGCGCCCGAACTGACGATCGTGACGCGAATGCCCCCATTCCGCAGTTCGGCGATCTGGCTGGCAACCGTGCCGACGAACGCCGCATCGAGCCGGCCGCTGTCATCGCTCAGCAACTGCGTCCCCAGTTTCGCCACCACGCTCCGGACCGATCCGAGATATTCGTTGCGGACACTCATGCTCACCCCCATCTTCTTTATAATGCCGCACGCTTTCAAATCTCCGGCCACGACAAAGCAAGCCGCGCGAGCTCATCAGTCATTTTCAGCACATAAACACATTGTTTATAACAAGATACATCAAAACACATAATTCTTGTGCCGCGCGAATGTTAATATAGTAAAGAAAAATAATGCTCAATACCGATACTCCCATTATCGCATATTATCCAAATTAACATGCGAGCAAGAAAATTAAGTTGGCGGCAAGGACGCTTCCATTACCCTTTTGGTGATTTCCCGGCGTCTGGGACGGCGGGAAATTTGCGAGGTCTTTGCCAATGAGCTTATCCACCCCCACCGTCACTCGAACCGAGCAATACGTCAAGCCTTTGCTTGAGGGCGACCGCACCCAATGCCGGCAGGTGATCGAACACGCTTTCTTCGAGGGCGCATCCGCATACGAATTGATCACCCAACTGCTCTGGCCGACGATGGAAATGCTCCAAGCGCATTACCGCGAAGACGCGATCACCCAAAGCACTCTGAATCTGGCCACGCGCCTGAATCGCAGCATCACGGACCAGGTTGCATCGCGCCTGGAGCGCAAGCCCTTCAATGGCCGAAAGGTCCTGATCTTTTGCGGAGCGGACGAGCCTGAGGAACTCGGCGGACAGATCGCCGCCGATCTTTTCGAGGCCGATGGCTGGATGACCCGGTTTGCCGGCGGCGGTGTGCCGGATGACGAGGTGTTGAAACTGATCGGTGAATATAGGCCCAATTTGCTGGTGATGTTCGGCACGTTGCCAAGCGGAGTGCCGGCGGTGCGGAGACTGATCGACTATCTTCGCGAGGTCAACAGTTGCCCGGACATGCAGGTGATGTGCTGCGGCGGGATTTACAAACGCGCCGAGGGTCTGGCCGAGGAAATCGGCGCCGACCTGTACGCCCCCGACGGCGCCCATGCCGTGCATACTGCCAACGCCAACCCCACCCGCAAGGCCACGGTGGAACAGCAGACCGTCGGCCGCACCCGCCGAATCCGCAAAGCCGCCGCCAGAAAAGCCGCCAGCGCCATGCGCCACCTGGCCAAATCAAATGGCGGTAATGATTGACCGCCTCGCAGTCTGAAAACAATTTGCGCCCGTCTAAGCCCCGGATGTACCTCCGGGGCTTCGCTTTGCGCCGGTCACTCCTTGATATCTTTCCAAAGTTTATCCTGCACCTGCTGGAACTGCGCGAAGCTGTCGTTCAGGTGAACCATCAGTCGCTTCACCTGTTCGGGATCGGCGTTGGGATCCTTCAAGGCATCTCTCAGCGCCGTCGCGGCGTCGTCGAGGCTGTTGGCCCCTTCGGCGAACTGACGCACCGAATCGTAAACATTCAGATTCGCCACCTCGTCGCTCTTGGGCTGATACAGCAATCGCCAGGGGCTGTGGCGAATCTCCAGGCTGGCGTCCTTGAGATTGTCGCTGGTGGCCTTCAAGGACGCGACGATGCCGTTCAGCCGGCTGCGATTATCCACCAGGATGGATTGCAGCGCGCCGGTCGCCGAATGAAGGCTGATCGCCGCCGCCCGAATGTCCTGTATGGCATTGGAGGCGCGATCGAGGGCGACGCCGGCCTTGTCCAGCGCCGACTGTAGCCGATCCATGACTTCCGGCAGACGTTCGCGCAGATCGCCGCTGACGTGATTCAAATTCGCCAGCGTCTGATGGAAATCACCGCTGGACGGGCCGACGAACTGGCGCACCTCGTCGAGCATGCGCTCGGCGGCGTCGGCGACGCTCTGGTAACGGTCGATGATTTCCGGCACGCGGACGCGCAGGCCCTGCACGGTCGAGCTCATCTCAAATCCCGTCGCGGTCAGCGAATCCGAAGTCGCCGCTAGCTTGTCGAGATCCACGTTCACCTTCCCGGACGCGATCTTCAAATTATCCAGGATTTGGCTGACGTCCGGCTTCATCCCGGCCAACTCGTGCACCAATCCCGCGAGCTGATCGGGCCGGCCCAGCAGATAATCGCCGTCCCCCAGCGGCGAACCGGTGCCGAAGCTGTCGATATTGATCGACGACGAACCGGTCAGCCCGTGCTGCACGCGAACCCCGGCATCCTTGGCCAGGACATATCTCGCTGGAACGTCGATCAGAACCACGACGGCGGAGCGAGCCCGGTCGATGCGGATGTCGCGGACGCTGCCGACCTTGACTCCGCCGATGCGAACGTCGTCTCCCGGCCGCAGCCCGCCCACGTCGTCCTGTAGCGAGAACGCCACCGGATACGTGGCGAACGCCTGGGTGAACCTGGCCGCGCCGTTGATCGCGATGACGACGAAAACGATCAGCCCCACGCTGACGATCATAAATATGCCCGCTCGAAGCGCGTTGCGTTGTTTGGCCATGGCTCAAATCCCTTCCAGGGGTCCCAGGAGATCCTCTTCGTAACCGCCCGCTCGCCGCCGGTCCGTCAGCGGGCCCTCGGCCAGTCCCAGCACGAATTGATGCACCAGCGGATCGGGATGACTCCGCATCCGCTCGGGCGTTCCCTCGGCGATGAATTTGCCCCGATCCAGCAGCACCATGCGGTCCGCGATCCGAAACGCCGAACCCATTTCATGCGTCACCACGACGCTGGTGACGCCCAGCTTTTTGTTCAGGTCCATGATGAGCTGATCGATCTCGGCGCTGGTGACCGGATCGAGTCCGGCGGAGGGCTCATCGTAAAACAACACCTTGGGATCCAGCGCGATGGCCCGCGCCAGCCCCGCTCGCTTTTTCATCCCGCCCGAAAGCATGGCGGGCATTTTGTCGGCGTGCTGACGCAGCCCCACCAGTTCCAGCTTGATCTTCACCATGATGTCGATCGTGTGCTCCGCCAGTCCCGTGTGTTCCCGCAGCGGCAGGGCGACGTTGTCGGCAACCGTCATCGAGTTGAACAACGCGCCGCTTTGGAACAACACCCCCACGGATTTGCGATACCCATCCAGTTCCGCCGGCGTCATGGTTCGCAGACTCTTTCCGAAGGCCAGGATGTCGCCGCCGTCGCATTGCACGTTGCCGATCATCAGCCGCAAAAGCGTGGATTTCCCCGAGCCCGAGCCCCCCAGGATCACCAGCGTTTCGCCGCGCATCACGTCCAGCCGAATGGCGTCCAGCACGCCCCGGCCGTCAAAGGTTTTGCTGGCGTCCATGACCTGGATGACCGGCTCGGACATGGCTTCACCAACCCACCGCATAAAAGACCGCCGTGAAGAGCAGATCGACCGAGATCACCGCCACAATGGTCGTGACGACCGTGCGCGTCGTGGCGACGCCCACGCCCTGCGCGCCCCCGGTCACCCCCAGGCCCAGCCGGCATGCCAGAGCGCTGATGAGCAGGCCGAACACCCCGGCCTTGGCCAGTCCGGTGATGAAATCCCTGAGTTTCAGGGCATCGAAGCTGTGATGGAAATACTGGATGGCGCTGGTCCCCAGAGCGAGGTGGGCAACCACCATCCCGCCGATGCCGCCGACGAGATCCCCCACCACGCAGACGCAGACCGTCATGACAGTCGTCGCCAACACGCGCGGGACAACCAGGAAGCGGATGGGGTCGATCGCCTGGGCTTCGAGCGCCTCGATCTCCTCGGAAACGACCATGGTGCCCAACTCGGCGGCGATCGAAGCGCCGGCGAATCCCGTCAGCACCACCGCGGAAATCAGCGGTCCCAGTTCGCGCCCGATGGCCAGGGAGATGATGTCCGCGACCCTGTCGCCCGCGCCGTAATCGCGAAGGATCGGCGCCATCTGCAACGCCAGAATTGCCCCGATGCAGAACGTGACCAGGCAGACGATCGGGATGCTGCGAACGCCGACGCGGTTCATCTGCGCCCAGAGATTGGCCCACCCAAGCCGGCGCCCCTGTTTGTGGAACAGCGATCGCCCCACCCCCGCCGCCGCGTCGCCGATCAGGTACGTCAACTCCCCCATGAACCGGAAGAACCCGGCCGTCGAGTTCAACGCCAGAACCAGCGGTCGTAAAGCGACGTTCATCCGCATGTCACAACGTCAGGGCGAGTCAAAACGCCAGCGCCTGCTGCTCGCTGGCCACCAGGATAAAAATCGAATCCAGCCGCGCGATTTCCAGCAATCCCTTCACGCGCGGCTGCAAGCCAACGAGCATCACCCGCCCCCCGGACGGACGCAGCTTCTGCAACGCCTCAACCAGCACCGCCACGGCGCTGCTGTCCATGTACGGAACCTGCGAAAGATTCAGGATCAATCGCTTGGCAGCACCGCCGTCGAGCATCGACAACACCGCGGAACGAAACTCCGAACTGTTTTGCAGGTCGATTTCGCCGCGCGCTTCGGCAATCACGGCATCCCCGTCCCGTCGCGGGGCCGATACCACGTCCGTGTTCCATCTCGCACGCGCCATCTTCACGCCAGCTTCTTCGTCAGCCGCAAAACCATCCCGTCCGGCAAACTCTCGAACTTCACGTCGTCCATCAATTTCCGGATGCAGACCAATCCTAGGCCACCCGGTTTCAATTCGTCTTCACATCTGCGCTTTATTGCCGACGGATCGAACGGCTTGGCCCAGTCGCGAATCACCACCCGCAGTTCCTTCTCGCCCTGTTCAGCCGTCACCAGAATCGGTTTATCAACCGCCCCACCGTACCCGTGCCGTATGATGTTGGCCAGCGCCTCGTTCACCACCAGCCCCACCGCTTGCCAGCATTCATCCGCCATGCCGATGGACTTGGCGAATCCCTCCAATTCCTTCCGGACGTGGCGGAGATTAGCCGGGTCGCTGGTGATTTTCCATTGCTGGGTCAATGACCACCCTGATCCTTCAGCCATTGCCGCCAGCGCTCGACCGCCGCGCGGCGATCGTATTCGCCGTCGTAATACCGATATCCCAAATCCTGGCCGGTCATGCCTTTCAAGGCCGTGATCGCCGCAAAGCGGATGGCCGAGTCCTCATCGTCTAAATCGTGAACCAGCCGGGGGATGGATGTGCGGTCGTTTTGGTCGGCCGCCTCCTTGATGGCCGGTATCGCGCTGGGCGTCGATTCACTGCTGAGCGACTTGGGATCCGGCGAATAACAACCGTTCACCAATCCGGCCGCCAAAACCATGATCCCGGTCTTCCAGTTCATTCCATTCCGGCACGCTGCTGGCAAATATCGTCGCGGCATTCAGGGTTTCTGAAAGCAAACGATTATAGTATCGCTCGTCCAATAACGTGAACGGCCAGTTATCGGACATTTGGTGGCGGGTTACTTTCGCCATCCAAAGCCCTGGGAGCTTGCTCCCTGGGTTTGCCAAATCGCTCCAATCATTCAATTTGAGCCACTACCGGACATTCACTTTCAATCGCCTGACCTCGATATCCGCCTGACGGGTCGGCTCTGGAATCCGATATCGCCCCACACAGGCCATCGCCAAATCGCCCGCCGACTTCAGATCGATTCGATGCCCGATGCTGACGAATACCGGCCTAACCCCGGCACGAGTGCGCAAAACCAATCCAATCTGCTCATCCCCATCCATCAGCGGCGACGCCGACCCGGCATCATCCGCCGGCTCATCGAAGCTGCCGATGAGCCTGCTCTTGGCGATTCCCACGCCCGGCGAAGCCCACTACAGCCCAGCCGAAGTCATTGGCAGCAAGAAGAAGTCTGCGGATCGCCCGAACCCCGCCATATCCGGACAAGCCATGTTGAACGGCAAAATCTGACGATGCGGATGTCCATGCGCCGGTTTACGCGGCTGACCAATACGTTTTCAAAGAAGGCAGAGAACCACGCGGCGATGGTTGCCCTTCACTTCATGCACCACAACTACTGCCGGATTCACCAGACATTGCGGATTACCCCGGCGATGCAAGCGGGGCGGATGGATCATGTTTGGGAACTTGATGAATTGGTGTCGCTTCTGGCTTAGGAAC
>Ga0209415_10013312_pt1 | contig 13579 bp, 26 predicted proteins | sample PeaSoiSIISIP2007_FD_187696 | JGI IMG/M metagenome (GOLD analysis project Ga0209415, IMG submission 187696) | Peat soil microbial communities from Weissenstadt, Germany - SII-SIP-2007 (SPAdes) (version 2) | ecosystem: Environmental > Terrestrial > Soil > Wetlands > Peat | place: Germany... | reverse complement strand
TCACAAGCCTGCGCCAACCACACCGCGAAGCTGCTGCGCGATCATCAGACAGCACTACGTCAGCAGTCACGGTCAAAACCCGTTGCTGCATAAGGAGAATCGGTCAGCATGACAAGCATGACCCCCGATCAGATCGCTGCGCAATGGGCGCAGGCGCTGGGCGCAGCGACCACCAAGATCACCGCTGGTGTGAACGCGGTACAGGTCAGCCCAGGCGCAGCCGCTGCGCGCAATAAGCAGGCCTACATCGCGAACGTGACAGCGAACGTCGACAAGTGGGCAGCGCGCAGTGCGGCTGTGACCGTCGACCAGTGGCGCACAGCCACGGTCACCAAGGGCATCCCGCGCATCGCCAGCGGCGCGCAGGCTGCACAGTCAAAGTTCAGCGCGTTCATGCAGCAGCTGCTGCCGTACGTCGCGCGTACGGTCGCGTCGCTGCCACCGCGCGGCAACCTCGACGCCAACATCGCGCGCTCTGCTGCGTTCGCTCGCGGCATGGCCCAGTTCAACAACACCAGCGCAGGCTGAGGCGATGGGACTGGCGATTGACACCGTGGGGTTCGTCGCCACGAACCCCGGAGCATCTGCAGCTGCGACCATGCTGATCGGTGATCCGGCAGCTGTGCGCAACTTCCAGTCGACCGACCGCGCGTACATCATGGAACTGTTCCGGCAGGGTGCGACTGAGGGGCTGGTCGCAGCCCGCAGCCCGCTGCTGCACGATGCAGTGCGCGGCATCCAGTTCACCCCGTCAGAGACACCCACCGCGCTGCTGCTGCCACGGCGCGGCAATCAGCCGGTGAAGGCGCAGGACACGCTGTCGTACTTCCTCGGTGGCGGTGCTGCAGAAGTCGACCTTGGTGGGTCGCAGCTGTGGTACAGCAACCTGCCCGGTGTGGCTGCACGGCTGCACATGTGGTCGGATCTCGACCCCCTGATCGTCAACATCGAAGTCGTGGAAGTGGACTTCAACACCAATGCCACCGCAGGGCAGTGGGCTGACACGGTCATCACCACAACGCAGAACCTGCTGAAGGCGAACACCGACTACTGCGTGCTCGGCTACATCACCGACATCGCGGTGTGCATGATCGGTGTCAAGGGACCAGACACCGGCAACCTGCGCGTGTGCGGGCCGGGGGTGACACGTTCCGAAGTCACCAGCGAGTACTTCGCGCGGTTCAGTGATGACAACGGCATTCCGTACATCCCGGTCATCAACTCCGCGAACCAGGGCAGCACCTTCCTCAGCTGCTCTGCAGTCGCAGCTGGCGCGGCGATCAAGGGTCAGCTGATCCTTGGGCAGCTGTCCCAGTACGTGACCCCGTAACTGATGGCAGTGAGTGCAGCGCCGCAATCGTTTGCGGCGCTGCTCGCTGCTCTGCTAGAGGAAGTCGAACCCATCCTCATCAGCCCAAGCGCGAACCCTGCAATCAGCTACCAAGCGTTCGGGACTGCAGGACGTTGCACCGGGTGGTCATTCCGCGACGTTGGTGCCACGGTCGGCAGCAACCAAGAAGTGTCGAGCAGCACCGCTGTGGGCGCTGCGATCACTGCTGTGCTGGCTGACACAGCTGGTGAGCAGACGTTCATCACCGGGTTTGACGTGACGCTGGGCATCGGTGCAGCAGCTGCTGCTGCGACCATCACGGTCACCGGCATCACCAACCCACTCAGCTACGACATGGAAGTCAGCACCACGCAGGCGCAGCTGCTCAGCATCCGGTTCCCGCAGCCGTTGCCGGGCGTCGCGATCACGGTCAGCGTACCCGCAGTCGGTGGCGTAGCAGCGACCAACGCGGTCACCGCATACGGCACTGACAGTGCATCGACTGGTGGGCTGATCGATGTATTCAGCGGCCACGATGCAGGCGGTGTGTACCTCGCAACCATCAGCGTGCCTGCTGGTGGCGCTGTGGTGCAGCAGTTCGGTCATGGGCAGGCGCTGCCCTTCGACAGCGGCATGTTCCTCAACGTGGTGTCGGGCAAGGTGCGCGGCAGCGTTTGGGGCAGCGTCGAATAACGCGGCGCGCTGACACGTGGCCATTGACGTACCCGACTGGATCAAGCTGACGCAGCTGGCAGCACCGGGCGACCTCGGTGCTGTCGTGATCCAGCCGGGGCTGCAGTCGGTGACGATCAATGTGAACCTGAGCCCGTACGCGACTGGCCTCATCATCGTGAGCTACAGCGCGTTTGCGTTCATCAGCTGGGAAGTGCTCGGCGGTGTGACCGGGTTTCCCTACATCACCGCGTTCGCTGTGTTCAATCCGTCACCACCACTGATCGCTAACGTGGGCGGTGCGATTGACAACCCCATCAGCATCGAAGCACTCGCGTCTGCTGTGAACGGCACCGGGCTGCCGCAGATTGTGGGTCACGTGTATCAGCTGTTCGGCAGCGGCTCGCAGTTCGTGTCGAACACACCGCAGCAGCCGCTGTACGTGCGCGATGTGCCCGGTCTGACAGCGGCTGGTCAGCAGGCGCTGACGTGCGTGCCGTTCACCGCGAACCTTGCGCCCAGTGGCTCGCAGACCATCGTGTCACCCGTTGCCGGTCAGCAGCTGATTGTGTTCGGGTATGACATCCACACTTCGATGGTGGTGCCCGCTGCTGCCAGCTATCAGGCCACGGTCGAGGACACCGGACCCAGCGTGATCATCTGCAAGTGCCGCATCGCGTTCGCGACAGCAGTGGGTATCGGTGGTGTGCGTCAAGGGCTGGCGATCCCCCAAGGGCTGCCGCTGGGGCAGGGCAACGGGATCAAGGCGGTCGCGTTCGCGAACGGTGCGAACATCCTGCTAGAGGGCACCATCGTGTACACGTCACTGCCCTACGTCCTGTGAGTGTGTGATGGCTGACCAGATATACAACTTCGCGCCGCAAGTGCCTGCGGGCACCGCAATCGCAACCCCGTACACGCAGCCGCTGGTGATGCCTGCGGTCATCGTGGTCAGCATCGGCGTGCTGGTCCCACCAGGGCCGCGCGGCACGATGGGGTTCAGCATCGGCGCGTCAGGCAATCCGATCATCCCCGCTGTCCCCGGCACGTGGTTCGTGGTCGATGACTACGCGGATGAGTGGCCGCTAGAGAACCAGATCAGCAGCGGCGCGTGGGAGTTCTTCGGGTACAACACCGGATCGTTCCCGCACACCGTGTACTTGCGTTTCATGGTGAACCTGCCCCAGCTGCAGGCTGCTGCGCAGCCGCAACCACTGCCCGCTGCGGCGCTTGACTTTGCACCTTCGCAACCATCACCCACCGGCACATAGGAGCACGCAGACATGGGCAACGCAGTCAAGGCAATCGGGGCGTGGGCATCACGCTACCGCAAGACCATCACCGCACTCGCAGGGGTCGGTGTGATCGTGCTCGATGATGTGGTCACCGGCACAGCGGTGAACTGGCAGACCATCGTGATCGCTGCCGCTGCCGCGCTGGGCGTGTACGCGGTACCCAACACACCGACGCAGCCCAAGGCATGAGCGCACCCAGCGCGCAGACGACATCGCTAGAGCAGATCATCGAGCAGCGCGAAGCTGCGCGCGGTGCTGCTGCATGGACTGGTGCCGAGGGCGCTGCGGATGCGTTCGCACTGATGGGTCAGCATTGGAACGTCGACGTGTACACGACACTGACCAGCCTGTACACCAGCGGGTACAACTTGGAGAGGCTAGGATGACCGACACACCAACACCGACCGACAACGCGCCGCACTGGCGCATCACCGCATCGCAGGAGCAGCAAGCGCCAGGCGCTGCGGGCACGTACACCAAGGGTCGCCAAGTGTTCTTTCAGCTGGACAGCGGGCCATCGGGGTCAGTGTTCGTGCCGAACGATCAGCTGAGCGCAGACAACGTGCGCGCCGCTGTGACCGCTGCAGCCGCGACGCTGGCAGCGGTGCATGCACTGCAGGGCTGACCCATGCCTGCAGTAGCAGCTGACGCTGGGGTCATCGTCATCGCCATCGTGGCGATCCTGATACTGCTCGCGGCGTACTTCCTGCTGAACGCGCTGATCGCGTTCTTCAAGTGGGCCGGGGTTCCCAACTTCCCACTGATCGGCGGCTCGATCATGAACGCGCTGGGCACGTTAGCGCACTGGGTCGGCAGCGCAGCCGGGTGGTTGTGGCAGCACGCGAACCCTGTGGTGATCGTGACCGCGACGGTGCATTGGCTGATGGGCGAACTGAACAATGTGAACTCGTGGCTGATGCAGAACGTCGTGCTGTCCATCGAGCGCGTCATCACGCAGACAGTGCCGAACTACTACAACCTCGCCACCAGCTACGCGCATACCCTGTACAACGATACGGTCGCGGTCATCGGGGCAGATGTGCGCGCGCTCGATGCGACCATCGTTCACTACTACGACCTCGCCACCGCAGCTGCCACCGTGGGGATCAATGATGCGCGGGCCTTTGCGTCGCAGCTGTATGGCGATGCGATCACGTTCACTGAGGGTCGCGTCGCCGCAGCTGAGGCGGCTGCGCTGGGCCTGTACCAGTCGCTGCAGGGCTGGGCGGTGCAGGAGTTCACAGCGGTGCGCACGTGGGTGACTGGTGAGATCGGCGCGGCTGAGCAGACGCTGCAGGGTGACATCGGTGCAGCTGTCCAGGGCGTCGAGTCAAAGCTAGGCATCGGCATCGCTGCCGCTGCAGCCGCAGCTGCTGCAGCCGCTGCAGAGTTCGAGCAGTGGCGCACCAAGTGCGGCGACCCGTTGTGCAATGACCTGTCGGGGTTCGGCAACATCATCAGTCAGCTGCTCGGCATCGTCAGTGACGGTGCACTGGTCGCGCTGGTCGCTGGTGCCGTGGTCGACCCTGCAGGCACTGCCACGTTCATCACCGACACGTTCGTGCAGCCGGTGGATGATGCGGTCGGTGTCGTGCTCGGTGCCGTGGGCCTGCAGCTGCCGATGGCTGCGTAGGGGGTCGGCATGGCTGGTGGCGGTATCGCAGGCTCGGGCGGTGTCTTTGAGCAGTTCGCTATCTGGGGCATCCTCATGCAGATCGCAGGCGCGATCATGACCCCGGTGACGCAGCAGGTGCTCGATGAGATCTACCCACGCCTGCCCAGCGCGCGCATCAGCCCGGAGCAGTGCGCAGACCTCGTGCTGCGCGGCTGGTGGGACCGCGATGCAGCTGCAGCAGAAGCTGCGAGCAGCGGTATCAGCGGTGACCGATTCGACCGCATGGTGCAGGACGTTGGTGAGCCGCTTGCGTTGCAGCAGGTACTCGAAGCGTTCAGGCGTGAGTTCATACCGTGGGACAGCGGCAACACCGGCACCAACAGTGTCACCAGCGCGATCAAGTCGAGCCGGGTGCGCGACCAGTGGACCGATGTGGTCAAGCAGCTGGCAGTCGCGGTCATCCCAGTCGGTGACTGCGTGTCAGCTGTGGTCAAGGGTCAGATCACGCACGAACTGGGTGCGCAGATCGCGTACTACAACGGCATCAGCTCGACCGACTTTCAGATCCTTGTCAACACTGCAGGTAACCCACCAGGCGTGCAGACCCTCATCGAACTGACGCGGCGCGGGCTGATCCCGGTCGATGGTGTCGGCCCTGATGTGCTCTCGCTGCAGCAGGGCGTGTATGAGGGCATGACCAAGGACAAGTGGTACCCGATGGTGCGTGAACTGATGGTGTACCTACCGCCACCACGCACCGTGACCGCGCTGGAACGCAGCGGCAGCATCACACCGGCCCAGGCGCAGAAGCTGTATCAGGACCAGGGCCTCGACCCGCAGCTGGCAGCGGTGTACAGCCACAACGCGTCGATGGTCAAGGTCGCAGCGACGCACAAGCTGGCAGAGGGCACGGTGCTCAACCTGTACGACGCTGCAGTCATCCCGCGCGCTGAGGCTGCGTCACTACTCGCCACCTTGGGGTACACGACACAAGAGGCTGACTGGGTGCTCGCGTGGAACGATCTGCACCGCGAACTCAGTGCGCTCAGCAAGGCGATCACCAAGGTGTCGACGCTGTACATCGCGCGCAAGATCGGGCTGACCACGGCCACCGAACTGCTCGGCAAGCTGGGCATCCCCGGCTCGCAGCAGGCGCAGCTGCTCGCTGACTGGACGCTAGAGCGCGACGCATCGGTGAAGGTGCTCACCGCTGCAGAGATCGGTGACGCGGTGAAGTACCAGATCATCACTGAGGATGAGGGGATGACTGCGCTGCAGGCGCTCGGCTACACACCGTTCGACGCGTGGGTGCGGCTGTCGCTGTCGCAGAATACGGCGCTGGCGAACAAGCCACCACAGCCCGCTGACATCACCGGAGAGGCACCATGAAAGAGCACAGCGTGCACGCGCCCCATCACAGTCACGTGCGCAAGGCCATCGACGCACTGCACGTGCACCACGCGGCGCTGCAGGCATCCCACACTGAGGCTGCGGCAGCCGAGACTGCGCGCCGCGCGGCGCAGCTGGATGTGCGCACCATCACCGCGTCACCCGAAGCAGCGCAGTGACCGCGCTGTACGTCCTGGTGTCAGTGGGCACGCTGCTGTCGGGACTGGCTGCAATCGGTCAGCTGGTGACGCGCTGGCACCTGCAGCGGCTGCGTCACGATGTCAATGGGCAGTCAAAGGTGCTGGTCGCAACCGCGCACCAGCTGGGCATCACCGAGGGCACTGTGCAGGCCCAGGCTGATGCGTTCGAGCGCGGTGACACAAGGGGTACGACATGAGGACCATGTACGACAGCGTGACCCCGGCAGACATCCCAGCTGATGCTGTGATGGTGGCCGGGTACATCCAAGGGCCGTACGCGTGGAGCGCAGCCGACTGGGCGCGGTTCCCGCACGCGGTGCACGTGCAGATCGCCACGGTCGCGTATCCACCGCAAGGCGTGGTGCTCGACGTTGAGGCGGGCGACGCGGCGCCAGACCTTGCGCCTGTGTGGGTGACCGCGCGGCGTGCCGCTGGCATCGACCCCAGCGTGTACATGTCGATGAGCGCATGGCCCACGGTGCGCGCCGCGTTCACATCGCGCGGCATGCGCGAGCCGCACTACTGGGTCGCGGATTACGACGACATCGCGGTCATCCCTGCAGGCGCGGTGGCGAAGCAGTACATCAACGAACGGCCTGCAGGCTGTGACACTTCCATCGTTGCCGACTTCTGGCCGGGTGTCGATCCGTCACCCGTAACGAACACACAAGGGGACGACATGCTGTACCTGTTCGTGGTGGGTGCACCAGTCAATGCAGTCTGGTGTCTGCATGCTGGTCACTACTTCCACGTGACCGAACCGACCAGTGAGGGCGCGTTCGCGGCCATCGCGTCGCATCCGCCGGTCGACATCACGCCTGCACAGCACGCGGTGCTGCAGGCGACCTATCCGAACAATGCCACCGTCGCAGGCGGTGGCCCCATTGCATTATGGGGTGCGCTATGACATGGATCGCAACGCTGCACGGTGACGTGACCCACTTGGGTGCCGACGCAGCAGCTGAGGCTGAGGCCAAGGTGCGCGACGCGCTGCAGACCATCGCTGACGCGCTGGTGGGTGACGGTCACGTGGGGGTCGCGGCGACCTTCCACGGCTCCACCACGGGCGACCAGAACCTGCTGCAGCCGGATGCACCAGTCGACCCCGGCCCACCCGTCACCGGGCTGCCGGTGGTCACTGAGCCGGTCGAGGCACCGGCACCGGGTGAGGCTGTCGACCAGGAGCCGGACGAATCAGCCGGCCCACCAGCTGCGCCCCCCTCGGATGGGTCAGCCGATCAGGACACCGCGCCTGAGGCCACCGCTGACGCGCAGCAGGGCCTGTGAGGCGCTTCACCAGCTGCGGGCGGCTCAGACACCGAACCGACCGTTAAGCTGCCGTGTAGGCCGTCCCACGGCTGATCTCTAAGGCTGAGCCGGTGCCGGGTGTGGATGAGCACCCGGCCACCGGCCAGCTGAGGGGTAACGAATCGATCGATGACCCCCCTGCCCCACTGCCACAGCTGTAGAGTTCGCCCCGAGATCAACCGACCACGTGGGAGACACGGCTATGGCATCGCAACGAATCGGCTGGGCAGGCTGCCCGCGCTGCGGCGGTCGCTACCGGCTGCGGCACACCTGTGACCCCGACGCGCTCGCACGCGTCGCAGCTGCACGTGACCGCGCGGTCGCTGGCATCGAGTGGACCGAAACCCACCGCGACGCGCTCGACCGCGCGGTGCGCGACGTGCGGATGGGCAGCTAGATGGCGAACCAAGTGACCGACGTGTACGTGTGGCAACGGGTGCCCGCTGCGTTCCGCGCAGTGGTCGACGAATGTGCACGTGAGTACGTCGCCGCGAAGTTGAAGCATGGGGACCGCACCCTTGACGGTGCGCTGGCTGACGACGTGCTGCGGCTCAGCGCGTTGGGTGAGGAGTTCGGTGAAGTGTGCGAGGCATTGACGTACGACAAGCGCAGCACCGATGCAGCCGCACACGCACACCACCTGCGCGCGGAGTTGGTGCAGGTTGCCAATGTCGCGCTGACGTGGGCGTCGATCCTCGGTGCCGACTGATGCACCGCATGCCGAAACGGATCACCCGCAGCCTGTTCGCGGTCTGCGCAGGCTGCGGCGACTATCGCTGGTGCCACTGGCGCAAGGTGGGCGGGCAGCTGCCGGTGCTGGTGTGCAATCGCTGCACGCGCAGTGAGCGCCGCTGGTTGCGCCAGCATCCGAACACCGCGCACCGGGCGCTGACCGATCACAGCGCCGACGCGCGGCGCACACCCGCGTGACGCGGCACGTACACGTCGACCCTGCAGGCGTGCCCAGCATCGACTGGGATGCGGTGGTGCGTGAGTACGGTGAACGACCGGCGCTGCACGCGCTCGATGCGGTCATGCAGCGGCACCGCGACAGTGACGAGCCCTTCGACTGGGATGCAACCAAGTCAGCGGCGCTCGACATCCTGCGCGGCGACATCGCACCCGGCAGCAGCTACGCAGCCGGGCTGCGCGATCAGGACAGCTGACGGTGCAGCGCGACCCACTCGACCCGCTCGACCTTGACAACCCCGACGCGGTGCACAGCGCCATGCGTGAGGCGGTCACGCAGTGCTGCCTGTGGATCGTGGGCGGCGTCGTGTTCGTCGCGTTCGTCGTGCTGCTGACGCTGCATCTGCTCAGCACTCACTAAGTCACCAACTCATCCACACCCACACAAGGGGTTGACACATGGGACAGCCACCAACCTACGCGGGCACCAGGGGACGCGCACCGTGTCCTGTGTGCAAGGGCAGCGGCATCGACCAGCTGCTGCAGGAGCACCGGGGACTGGTCTACCCCTGCATCGCGTGCAACGGCACGCGTGTGAAGCCGATCAATCGGGCCGACGCTGCACTGCGCGCCAGCGCACGCGTGGCGGGCATCAGACGCGCTCAGAGGGCACGCTAATGGCGAACTGGGGCGACCCTTGGTGACCGATGACATCGCACCGCGTCGCGTGTCGTGGGCTGAGCGCAACCAGGGCACTGCTGACGAGCACGACGAACTGCTCACCCAGCAGGCGCGACGCAACCACCCCACCTGTGCGTTCTGGTGGGGTCGCGTCATCACCAACGCATCAGCGGCTGCGCAGTGCTACATCTGCGGGCACCGCATGGTCACGTTCGCATCCAAGTGGCCGCTGACCGACACCGCGCGTAAGCGCATCCAGAAGCATCGAGCAGAGCACATCGCGCTGCTCGCCAACCGCATCACCACACCGGAGACATCACAGTGACCGACACAGGCACCGAAGTCATCACCTACGACAGCCACATCCTCAGCGCGTCGCGTGCAGCGGGCATCGACCTGACACCGTTGCTGCGGCAAGTGCCCGAAGGCGACGACGACGCGTACACAGGGATCATGCGCCAGCTGCTGAGCGCGAAGTCAGCGGCGGATCTCAACACCCCGTTCAGCATGGAAGGGATGCGCGAGTTCGAGGGCATGCCGCTGCTCATCGAGAGCATCCGTCAGATGCCGTCTGACTTTGCTGAGGGGTTGGGCGTGTACCTCATCTGCAACGTGCGCGACCCGCGCACTGGTGAGGCGTCGAGCATCAGCACCGGCAGCGTGTCGGTCATCACCCAACTCATCATCGCGCACGTGCAGGGCTGGCTGCCGCTGACCGTGATCCCACGGTTCGCCAAGAAGCCCACCGCGCAGGGGTACACACCGATGCACCTTGAAGTGGTCGCCGCGAAGTGACCGCTGCAGATGAGCGCATGGATGCAGAGTTAGCGCGGCTCGCGATGCAATTCCGCGCTGACCTGTCGGATCTGGTGCACCTGACCGACCGACAACGCACGCGCATCGCGGTGATGGCGCTGCAGCTGTCGAAGGATGTACTGCAAGTCGAGCGTGAGCACTTTCGCGCATCGCTCGACGCGGCGGGCATCCTGTGAGCGCGCAGCCCATCCGTTGCGACACCGGCAACGATGAGAACATCGCGATCATGCTGGTCACCAACCTCACCGACGGCAACGTAGTAGGGCTGTGCGCCCACTGCGTGCCCGATTACCTGCGCGGCGTGGCGCAGGCCTTTGACATGGCACTGGCACCACAGCCCGCTGCTGAGCAGCCCGCTGATGATGCCGACGCAGCAGGGAACGGCACGCGCAAGCGTGCCCGACCCCGCAAGCGCGTCGAGCAGACGCAGGACGTACCCACCGGGGCAGACGATCAGCAAGCGCAGCCTGCGACGCAGGATGCATCCGCAGACTGACTGCGAACTGATCGCGTACAACGCGGGGGTCGAAACGCGCGAGCGTTTCGGCCCTGACGCGTTACCGGGTGCAGACGCACCCCGACACTTGCACACACCGTGGTCAGCTGATCGCGAGCGCGCGCTGCTGACACTCGGCCCTGAACTGTTCTGGACATGGGCAGATCGCGGCTACTACTCGCACCACACCACAACACAGCAATGAACGCACCGGAGATCAGACATGGCAGACCTACGGCCAGGGGCAGCGAAGCTGCTGCCGTTGCTGGGCGACATCCAGGCGGGCGCTGCAGCGCACGACACCACAGCGGCGCTGTGGCAGCGCGTACAGGACGCTGCAGCGTCGCAGGGGTACGACATCAGCGGCGCGAACGCGCTCGACCTTGGGCAGCTGCGCAGCTGGGCTGCGTCGAACGCATACGCAGCTGAGGCGCTTGCGAGGGCAGGCGCGAGCACGTCGCTGGACGCGTCGATGATCGGGCGTGAGTTGTACACGACACCCGGCACCATCGAGGGGCAGGCGCAGCTGTACAACGTGCGGTTCGAGCACACCGTCATCGAGAACGGGGTGGAGATCGACATATGGCGCACGTCGCAGTTCACCGGGCTGCTGCCACCCACCAAGGATCAGCTGCAGCAGATCATCGAGAGCGATGCGCAGCAGCTGGCGGATGAGTACAACCAGACGCATGTCTCAGTCGGCAGCATCACCATCGCGGCGGGCTGAGCGATGCCGCGCACGCAATCGATCCACTACCTGCGTGAGAACCACGCAGAACGCAGCCCGCGCCGCGTGGTGCTGCTCGACACTGAGACACGCTGGGCGACAGTCGGCACCAGGGAAGTGCACCAGCTGCGCCTGTGGGTCACGCGCACGCTGTACCGGGGCGGTGAGCCTGCCCACACGCTGCGCAGCGTGATGGGTTCGGGGTCGACCGCTGCCCAGCTGGCAGACGACATCGAGCGCATCGCTGACGCGGAGTGCAGCACGTGGGTGATGGCGCACAACTTGGGGTTCGACATGGTGACCACGCGCCTGCCGCTGCTGCTGCTGGCGCGCGGCTGGCAGCTGGGGCAGCACGCGCTGACCCTCGATGCACCGTGGCTGCGGCTCAGCAAGGGTCGCAGGCGCATCACCATGACCGACACGTTCTCTTACCTGCCCACCAGCGTCGACCAGCTGGGCGCACAGCTGGGCGTCGACAAGCTGCCGCTGCCCCTGAACGATGACGACGACACCGCGTGGTTGGCGCGCTGCAGCATCGATGTCGACATCCTTGCGTGCGCCATCGAGCAGCTGCTCGACTGGTGGGATCGCAGCAAGCTGGGGTGCTGGTCGCTGACTGGCGCGGCCACCGGGTGGAACGCGTACAAGCACCAGCGTCATCAGGCTGTGGTGACCATCGACCCCGATCCGGTCGCACGTGCGTGGGAACGGCGCGCGATCAATGCTGGTCGACGCGAAGTCTGGCGCGTGGGTCACCTTCCCAAGGCGCGCTACGTCGAACTCGACATCGAACGCGCTCACCTGACCGTGTGCCAGTCGCAGCTGCTGCCACGCAAGCGCCTGCGCGCGTTCGACAGCATGGCGGTGGATGACCCGCGCATCAGCGGCAACCTGTACGCACCCATCGCTGAGTGCGTGGTGCGCACTGAGCAGCCGCGCTACCCGGTCGAAGTCGGTGGCCGGATGTGGTACCCGGTCGGTGAGTTCGCGACCATCCTGTGCGGTCCTGAACTGCGTGAAGCGCAGCTACGCGGTGAGTTGGTGTCGGTCGGTCACGGCTACATGTACCGGCTCGGTGCGACCATGACGCAGTGGGCCAGATGGTGCGCTGACGTGCTCGACGGCAAGGTTGCCGACGCGCCACCGATGGCGCTGCTCGCGTGCAAGGCGTGGTCACGTCGCGTCCCCGGCAAGTGGGCCACGCGCACCAGCACACTCATGCGCGAGATCGAGACACCAGAGCAGGCGTGGCGGCTCACCAGGGGCATCGACCATCCCAGCGGCTACCGCTGCGCGCAGCTGCACATCGGCGGGCGGCTGCAGCTGCTGCTGCAGGATCAGGACGCTGATGATGCGTTCCCCGCGGTGCTCGCGTTCATCCAGTCGCACACGCGTGTCGCCATGTCGCGGCTGATCGACTGGTTCGGTGATGACCAGCTGGTCAGCTGCAACACTGACGGCCTGATCGTGCGTGCGCGTCGCGGTCCTGACATCGATGCGCTGTACGCGGTGACCGCACCGCTGCGTGTGCGCGTCAAGGCGGTCTACAGCGACATCACGGTGCTGTCGCCGCAGCACTTGGTGCTCGACGGTGATCCCCGGCTGTCGGGGGTGCCACACAGCGCCGCGAGCGACCAGCTGCTGCAGTACGCGTGGTCGACGTGGCCCAGCTTCACCCGGCAGCTGGAACTGGGGTCGCCCACCGGCTACGCGAGAGAGGCGCGGCGCGTCGACCTGTCCCACGTGCCGGTGAACCGCTGGGTGCTGGCAGACGGCACCACAGTGCCCCCACGCGCCGCTGTAGTGGCCCTAGGCGGCTCGGAACTGCTCGACTGGGCATCCACACCCCACGGCACCAGGGACGCGCCCCTGCAGGCGGCGCAGCATCCGCAGCTGACCAGGGCTGAGCGCAAGGGGGTCGCGGCGTGACCGTGATGTGCCAGGGCGGCTACCGCCACAGCCGCGCCCCAGCTGGCGGGCGCGGCACGTGCCCGGTGTGCGGCTACTTGGTGCCGGTGGCACTATCGAAGCTGTACGGCTACCCGGTGATCGTTCCCCACGGTGACCCCCGACACCCCGCGAACTGGACGCAGCTGACGCTGCCGTTCGGTGACGCATCTGCAGTATCTGCCGATACTGAC
>Ga0209415_10013311_pt1 | contig 13580 bp, 7 predicted proteins | sample PeaSoiSIISIP2007_FD_187696 | JGI IMG/M metagenome (GOLD analysis project Ga0209415, IMG submission 187696) | Peat soil microbial communities from Weissenstadt, Germany - SII-SIP-2007 (SPAdes) (version 2) | ecosystem: Environmental > Terrestrial > Soil > Wetlands > Peat | place: Germany... | reverse complement strand
GCTCAGGATGACACCAAAATAATTGCAGTGACTTGATATTTTATATCATTTTAGACTTTCTGCAGGGGAATCATATAATTTATTTTTTGGAAAATCCTTCAGGGAATGTAAGCGGCATGATTTGTGTATTTAAAGTACCAAAAGAATAACCTTTCTCCTTTAAATGTTTAATAATAGTTGGTAGAGCATTCGTCGAGGAAGATTTATTGGGTAAATCATGCATTAAGAGTATTATTTTATGCTTATTTCCTATTTGCTTATCAACATTATCAACTATTTGTTGAACAGAAAGGTTTCCGTCAGTATCTTTAGTATCGAGATTCCAATCATATGCCATATAATCGTTAGCATCTAAAAGATTATAATAATTAATATTAAAACACGAAGTTCCACCGGGTGCCCGAATAATTTTAGGATGAATACCAATAACTTTAAAAATCAAATCATCATTTTTTTGGATATCAGCTAGAAATGTTTCTGGACTTTGATAAATAGAATTATAATTATGGGAATAAGTATGATTACCAATGGCATGCCCTTGCTCATATTCAGCTTTTAGCAATGAAGGATATTGTTGAATTTGTTTACCTATATCAAAAAAAGTAGCCTTAACATTTTCATTTTTTAAGGTTTCTAAAAGATGAGGCGTATTTAGTTGGTATGGTCCATCGTCAATTGTTATATACACAATTTTTGATGGTTCAGTTGCAAAGAATCTAGTTTTCATTGCCAGCCCAGGGGCAGTTGGTGGGTTTCCATTCGAGTCATAGGTAGGTCGGATCAGCGTATTTGGAGCGTCAGCGAGAGGTGTAGTTGGTTGAATTGTATCGAGGTTCGTTGCATTAGTTCTGGTAGACGGATACGTAGCATTAGCATTAGTAGCAGTAGTTGCAGCGGGACCTGCGGTAGTTAGCGAATGTAAAGCTAGAATCAAGGTTGTCATAATTGTGAAGAACCCTATTAGTATAAGTATTTCTTTTGCAGAATATGATATATTTTCAAGCTTTTTTTCTTTTTCTACTATCATACTATTCTATTTTATCCTCCAAAAAACATCTGTATTCTCTTATATCCTACTCCAATTATTAAAAAATACAATAGAATTTGTAATTCAATTGTCATCCGGAGAGAGAAAACAAAATCAAAATAAAAAATTTTAATTATGATAATACAAATTATAGAAGGAGAAAGTAAGAATTAATAGAAAGTTTACAATATAAATAGAATTAAGCGAATCATTATAACTGAATAAAAATTTTTACAGTATCAGGTGCAATTTTGAAGCTGATGAAAGAATTCAAAACAAGGTGATGATGAAGTGCTAGAACAAAACGTACTGAATTTCGATGAACTCAAACATCGAGCCCATACCCTTGCTCTTGAAAACGTTACGGTTTATCACAGACGGGGGAGCACACCCTTTCGTAAATTACGAAAGATTGTCGAGCAACTGGAAGCATATAGTCATGAATTTGAAGTTGACGAAAGCGCAGGATTTACTTTATTGCCCTCAATGGAATGGTTAATGGATCATGTTGATTTATTTAGGGAACAGAACCTTAATGTCGAGAAAAATCTTTCACCATCGTACTATCGGCGTTTACCTAAATGGGACGCCAAATCTTCACAGACCCGGATTTCGGTTATCCTCCAAAACTTTTTACAAAATATGGGTGGTCAAGCGAGTTTGTCGATACTTTCTCAATATATCAGAGCGTTTCAAGACATTTCTACCCTTACGATGGGTGAACTTTGGTCGATTCCGTTATTTTTACGAATTAGTTTGCTAGAAGAACTGGGCGATCTATTCGAAGAGGTTTTTGAACGTCATAAGGCCCGCAAGCAGGCTGAAGCGTTGTTCCAAAAGTGGGTGCCTTATCTAACGGATCCAGACAAGCTCAGCTTAGAGATAGACCAGACAACTAAGGACTTTGGCGTTCTCCCCACTGTTTTAGTCGTCTATATAATCGGTAGGTTGCGGGACTATGGAGAAGACGGTATTCTTATTCGACAATGGATTGAACGCAAAATTGGCTTGCAAACAGAAGGAATCGAGAACTTGGTGGGTCATGAACATAAATTACAGGCAAATTATCGTGTGACTGCTGGTAATCTCATTAGCAGCTTGCGCAATGTATCGCGCTGGCAATGGGAGGAACAGTTTGAATCTTTATGTACAGTAGAACGAATTTTAGAGAATGATCCTAGCAGTATTTATCTCTTGATGGATTTTGCTAGTCGGGATCAGTTAAGACATGCTGTAGAACATATAGCAAAAACGCTGAAGGTTCAGGAATGTTTGGTTGCTCAGACGGCAGTTTCTCTGGCCGCTAAATATTTAACGACGCCTCCAAGCGAAAAAGTTCCGCAAAAGCATGTGGGCTATTATCTCGTCGATCAAGGCAAAGATGAACTCTGCGTGGCATTACAGGCACGGCGTAAAGTTTGGTATCATCCATTGCTGCAGTTAAAGCGGTATCCAACCTTTACGTTCCTAAGTTCTGTCATGAGTTTAGCTGTGCTCACCTTGGTTATCTTTTGGAAATTCGTCGGAGGGTTTAGTGATCTAAATATCTGGCAGAGTTTGGCTTTGAGTTTAGTCTTATTAATCCCCGCGAGCGAGTGGAGTTTAAGTATCGTTAATTTGCTCATTCAAAGGTTTTTTCCGCCCAAACCATTGCTGCGATTAGAGTTCAAAGAAGGGGTGACTTCTGAGGCGGCAACTATAGTGGTTATCCCTACTTTCTTGTCTAGTGAAACTGACGTTCGAGAGTTGTTACACCACATTGAGGTCCATCATTTAGCCAATCAGGATCCCAACATACATTTCGCAATTTTAGGGGATTTCCGTGACGCTATTGAGGAAACAATGCCCCAAGATGCTCAAATACTTCAGATTGCGCGTCAGGAATTAGAAAACCTAAATCATAGATATCCTTGCCGAGAAGGTTCAACCTTTTATCTCCTGGCACGCCAACGCCGTTGGAATCCTAAAGAAGGTGTATGGATGGGGTGGGAGCGTAAACGGGGTAAGTTAACTGAATTTAATGCGCTGTTGTTGGGTGATCTGACGACAAGTTTTACAGATATCATAGGTGATACCTCAATCTTCCCCAAAATACGGTATGTCATCACGTTGGATTCAGATACGGAGTTACCGAAGGATGCTGCCAAACGTTTGATTGGAACAATGGCTCACCCTCTGAATATCCCTTTGCTGAATGAGAATCAAACCCGTGTTGTTCGAGGGTATGGCTTGTTGCAACCCAGAATTTTGGTTAAGCATGAGAGCCTGTATCGTTCACGGTTAGCGTATTGGTTTGCAGGCGCGACAGGGATAGATCCCTATACGTTTGCCATCTCCGATCCCTATCAGGATTTATTTGGGCATGGAATTTATACGGGGAAAGGGATTTATGACTTAACGGTTTTTGACAAAATTCTCAGCCACCGTTTTCCAGACAATACCGTCTTGAGTCATGATTTGTTAGAGGGTGGGTTCTTACGAGCAGGTCTCGTCACGGATATTGAGTTAATGGATGATTTTCCATCGAATTACTATTCTTATCTTCAGCGTACTCATCGCTGGGTACGTGGCGATTGGCAACTCTTGCGTTGGTTTTCTCCGCTGGTACGGAATCGAAGAGGGACGCGTCTGTGGGTCGACCTGCCGATCATCACTCGTTGGCAAATGTTGGATAACTTGAGGCGTAGTTTACTGGAACCAGTCCTATTAGGCTTAACACTTCTTAGTATTTTAGAATTGCCAGGCTGGAGGATGGGTTGGCTAGGTATTGTCCTTGCAACTATGTCGATTCCGTTTTTTATGCATGTAGTGAATAATATTCACAGGTTAATGTGGCGGTGGAGATGGCGAAACCTGCTAGGTATTCTGATGCAAATTGCGGTCAAGGTCGTCATGCTTCCGTACAAGAGCGCAATTTTATTAGACGCTATTCTGCGCACGCTCTACCGTTTACTCTTCTCTAAAAAACATTTGTTGGAGTGGGTGACGGCTGCTGATGTCGAACGAAAAACACCAAAAACTATCAACGTTTTCATTAGGTGCTTAAGTCAAGGGTATTTCTTTGTGGTCCTCTTGTTCTTCGGACCATTGTTTTCCGCACGAGATAAGGTAGGCTTAAGTTGCGGAATTAGTTTAATATGGCTATCCGGTCCTTTTCTGGCGTATTGGCTAAGTAAACCGCAAATTGATAGCAAGACGGAAATGATTGCGGAAGAGCGGAACTATGTGCGTGCCTTAGCGTATGATACTTGGTGCTTCTTTGAACTTGTTGTTCAGAAAGAGGATAATTGGCTACCTCCAGATAATTTACAGCTCGACCCACCAAAGGGTATCGCTCATCGGACCTCTCCTACGAATATAGGGTTGCTCTTGGGATCGACTGTGGTAGCACGCGATCTGGGTTATATAACGACGACAGAACTCATGGATCGACTTGAACATACTCTGGATTCGTTAGAAACGATGCAGCGTTGGCAGGGGCACTTTTATAACTGGTATGATACCTGCTCGCTACAACCTCTTTTGCCTCTTTATGTGTCCACAGTGGATAGTGGCAATATGGTGGCTTACCTACTCACGGTAAAACAAGGGGTGAAGGAATGGGGAAATAATCCGCTTGTTAATCAAGCGACGATCCTAGGAATGTTAGATCGAATTACTAAGGAAGAGCAGAATGAGAACAACAGGGTATGTATAGAATTAACGCCAAGCACCAATGGTATTCCGTTGACTTCTTGTACTACTGTCGACACTGGAGGTGTGGAATTAGGGGCTTGGAAACAACAACTTGAGGCTGCTGCGCAGGAAGGGGTCATAAGCTATGTGAGCTGGTATCGGCTACTTTTAGCGGCGAATGTCGCGCAGTTTCCGCTTCTAATCCAGCAAAGGGTGAGCCTAGCGCTCAACGAACTGAAGGAATTGATTCCGGGCTTAGAACTTATCGAACAGTTAGGTAAGCGAACGACGAACCACGATTTTAGTGACCAGGGACAGATGGCAAGACTAGGGTCGATGTGGGAGAATGCACAAACCTTACCAGAGATCGTTGAGATTAGTAGAGAAAGCTTGAAGATTAGTGGGGAAATGACCGGAGAGTTTGCATTGCAATTAAAGGAAGCTCTTGAAAAAGGCCTGTTTTCCCTTGAGAAATGTTTAGCGAGGATCGAAACTCTGCAAGTTCGCTTAGAAAAGCTGGCGATAGAACCAGACTTCCGACCCCTGTATAATGAAAAAATCAGATTAATGGTCATTGGATATAATGTTTCTAGTCAACAGAAGGATAGCTCATATTATGATTTGATGGCTTCAGAGGCTAGGCAGGCGAGCTTTGTGGGGATAGCACTCGGTCAGCTTCCGACAGAACACTGGTTTGCGTTAGGACGTACCTTAACTATGGTAGGACGAGATACAGCTTTGTTATCCTGGACTGGGACGATGTTTGAATATCTGATGCCCTTACTTTTGATGAACTGCTATAAGAATACTCTCTGGGATGAAACGTACAAGTCTATTGTAAAAAAACAAATTTCTTACGCGACAAACCTTAGTTTGCCATGGGGGATTTCCGAGTCTGGTTTTTACGCCTTTGATTTCCAGATGAATTATCAATATCAGGCTTTTGGAGTACCGTTTTTAGGACTTAAACGTGGGTTAGGGTATGAACGGGTTATCGCTCCGTATGCCACAGCCTTAGCTTCTTTGATTGATTTTAAAGCAGCCTTCAAAAATTTTCATGCCCTTGAGAAGTTTGGAGCTAGAGGAGAGTATGGTTTTTATGAAGCCTTAGATTTCACAAAGGATCGATTACCTGACACTGAGCAGAATGTCTCAATTAAAAGCTTTATGACTCATCATCAGGGCATGAGTTTGGTGGCCTTGAGTAATCTTTTGCTGGATCGTCCTTTGAGTAGTCGGTTTCATGCAGAACCACGAATTCAGGCCATAGAACTGCTCTTGCAGGAACGAATCTCGCAAACACCTGTGGTTCTAAAACGTTGGAAATGGACGGGCCAAAGATCTCCTCGAGTTATGGATGAACTCGAATTTGAACGCTGCTTTTATAGCGCTGATACGCCAATGCCAGAAGCTAGAATTCTCTCGAATGGGCGCTATGTGGTTATGCTGACCAGTAGCGGCAGCGGGTTTAGTCGCTTCGGCGAGATCGCTGTATCTCGTTGGCGGGAGAACCCGGCTAAGGATCCATGGGGAAGCTTCTTCTATATTAATGATCTGACAGATGGTAAGCTCTGGTCGGCAACCTACCAACCTTGCCATGAGCGGTCAGCCAACTATGAAATGAGTTTCTCCTTAGAGAAGGTGACGTATACTAGAACAAACGGTGATATTCATACCCTCACAGAAATTTCAGTTTCTCCAGAATGGGATGCTGAAATTCGCCGGATTACTTTTACAAATCAAGGGACGGAAGCTCATGTTTTGGAGGTGACGAGTTATTCCGAGGTTGTTTTGACAACCCAGACTGCTGACGATGCCCACCCTGCCTTTAATAAACTTTTTGTACAAACGGAGTTTTCCAATCAACCGGAAGCCCTGTTAGCTCATCGGAGAGGACGGACCCCAGAAGAAAGGTCTCCCTGGTTGGCTCATTCAGTCAACGTTGAAGGGAAAACAGTCGGCGACCTAGAGTATGAAACAGATCGGGCACGCTTTCTGGGTCGAGGGCAATTCTATGATCGTCCCAAGGCGGTGGCGGAGAACCAACGGCTCTCAGGAACTCAAGGTTTCGTACTTGACCCAATTCTGGCTTTAAGAAGGCGGGTAGAAGTTCCTCCAGGTAAAAAAGTTCGTCTAACCTTTGTAACGGGAGTTGCCGAGACTAGAGAAGGCGTACTAACGATGGTTCAGCATCTTTCCGCGCCTCATCAAGTAGAACATACTTTAGAATTAGCTTGGACCAGAAGCAGGATTGAACTGAGGTATCTGAACTTGTCAACCCGACAAGCGGACATTTATCAGTGGATGCTCTCCCAAATTTATTATTTTAATCCCTTGAGAGCGATGCGAGCGCAAAGTATCATGCAAAACAGAAAGGGTCAATCAGCTTTATGGAACTATGGAATCTCAGGGGACATACCGATTGTGCTCATTCATGTCTCGGAAGTGGAAAATTTGGATTTAGTAAGTTCTATTCTTTTAGCCCATGAATATTGGCGTTTGCGTGGGGTTAAAGTTGACTTGCTGATTCTCAATGATTTTGCGGGGAGTTACGAACAACCCCTTACAGAGGCCTTGCGCCACCTAGTGTTTGCTAGTTCAGATCGCGATTTTCTTGATCGTCCTGGAGGTGTGTTTATACGTTCTTCCAATGTTATGCCCGAAGAGGATAAAATCCTGTTTTCCACAGTAGCGCGCATTTCCTTAAAGGCGGATGGCGGAAACTTGGCTAAACAACTGACAGCCCCTAAAGTAGAGGGGAATCTTCCAGCTATCTTCGTTCCTAAAGCGAGTCTTAGGATTTCCGAGAGGATTAGCCCACCCATCTATGCCAAGGACCTGGCGTTCTTTAATGGATTGGGGGGATTTGTAGCTGAGGGGCATGAGTACGCTATCTACCTTAATGATAATAAGTTAACGCCTGTGCCTTGGTCGAATATTTTGGCCAATTCGTCGTTTGGGACTCAGATTTCGGAATCTGGCGCAGGGTATACCTGGGCAGAAAACAGTCGGGAGAATAAACTGACCCCTTGGAACAATGATCCCGTTATGGATCTCCCTGGAGAAGTTTGCTATCTCCGCGACGAAGACAGTGGTGAGGTTTGGTCGCTAACTTGTTTCCCGATCCATGAGGAAGACCCCTATACTGTCTATCATGGTTGGGGGTATAGTCGCTTTGAGCATACGAGTCATGGGATTTCCCAAGTAGGGTTAGTGTTTGTGCCGTTGCATGATACCGTTAAGGTTTGGCAAATTACTTTAAGAAATCTGGGACAAGAGGCCCGTCAAATTTCGCTTACCTATTATGTGGAGTGGGTTTTAGGGGTACAAAGAGAAGTCAACGCACCGTATATCATCACAGAGATCGATGAGGATTCGGAAGCTTTGTTAGCCCGCAACACCTACCAGGAAGTATTTCCAGACAGGAAGGCCTTCCTTTGGGTACAAACAGTGGGGGAAAAAGCTAATCGTACTTGGACTGGGGATCGCATGGAGTTTTTAGGGCGTCATGGGTCCTTGAAAAAACCCGCAGCCCTTACTAGAGTTGCTTTATCGAGTTCGAGTGGGAAGATGTATAATTCCTGCGGGGCAATTCAAGTGAAGCTCACGTTAGATCCTGGGGAAGAAAAACAGGTCTTAGTCCTTCTCGGGCAAGCCCACTTATCTGAAGAGGTGAAAAATCTCACGTTAAGTTATGCAGAACCTTTGACGGTTGCGAAGAAGTTACAAGAGGTCCAGGATTTCTGGGCACAACTTGTTAAAGGCGTGCAAGTGGTTACTCCGGATATGAGTATGGATCTGATGCTTAATGGCTGGTTGTTATATCAGACCTTAGGCTGCAGGATGTGGGCTAGGTCTGCTTTCTATCAAGCGGGAGGAGCTTATGGGTTCAGAGACCAATTGCAAGATAGTTTAGCACTCCTGCATGTTTATCCGGATTTGACCAAGGAGCAAATCCTGCGCCATGCGTCGCATCAGTTTCAAGAAGGGGATGTTCAACACTGGTGGCATGAAGAGACTAAACGTGGGATTCGCACAAAGTTCTCCGATGATTTATTATGGTTACCATATAGCGTGTTGCGTTATCTGGAACATACTCAGGACGAGGCAATCTTAGTTCAGGAAGTGTATTTTCTGGAAGACCTCCCCCTTGGGCCAGATGAAGATGAACGTTATTCGGAAACTAAGGTATCGACTGAACGAGCTTCTCTCTTTGAACATTGCCTACGAGCGATTGAACGTTCTTTGCATTTTGGTTCTCACGGTCTGCCTTTAATGGGGACGGGCGACTGGAACGATGGAATGAATAGAGTCGGGCGTGAAGGGAAAGGGGAGAGTGTTTGGCTAGGCTGGTTTTTATATACGATTCTCACTGGGTTTGCTGAAGTGTGTGAACGCAGGGAGGCTGGCGAAATTGCTTTAAGATATCGTCAAGTGGCTGAAAAGTTAGCCAGCAACCTCAATGAAGAGGCTTGGGATGGACAATGGTACCGTAGGGCTTATTTTGACAACGGACAACCGCTGGGTTCGGCGGAAAATCAGGAATGCCAGATTGATGCTATTGCTCAAGCTTGGGCCGTAATTTCTGGGGCGGCGCCCTCTGGAAAAGCAATTATGGCTATGCTGGCGGTGGACCGAGAATTGGTAAACCGAGAGTACTCCTTAGTGAGCCTTTTGACTCCTCCTTTTGAGAAGACGGATCCTAGTCCGGGTTATATCCAAGGGTATCCTCCTGGCGTCCGAGAAAATGGCGGACAATATACCCATGGCATCATCTGGTGTATTATTGCCTGGGCTAAATTAGGGGAAGGTGATAAAGCCTGGGAACTCTTCCATATGATTAATCCCATCAATCATGCTCTGACGCCTAGCGAAGTCATGCGTTACAAAGTGGAACCCTATGTTGTTGCCGCGGATGTATACTCGACTGAACCTAATATCGGCAGGGGAGGATGGACCTGGTACACTGGCGCAGCAGGATGGATGTATCAAGCAGGGGTAGAGTGGATTTTAGGATTACAGCGTCGAGGGGAACGTTTGTATTTAAAACCCTGTATACCTAAAGCTTGGGGAGAGTATTCTATGACCTATCACTTTAAGCGGACAACGTATCAGATCCAGGTGCAAAATCCCTTACATCAGAGCACTGGGGGCAGTAGATTGGACTTTGATGGACAGGAGTTAGAACTTTCTGAGCCATATATAAACTTGATCGATGATGGTTTAGAACATGTTGTGAGGTTAGTTTTATAGAGCGGAGTAAATAAGTTGAACCGTTTTAGTAAACAACTATATTATTGGGAGCCAAAAATATTGGACGAGTCGGCTCACGAATGATTATAATGAGTTAACGGTAATCTTCATGAGAGCGAATATTACAAAGGGGGAGAAATGTGTGAAGGATCTTATTAATAAAGGTCTGGCTTTTGGCTTAGGTTTAGCAGTGGTGAGTAAGGAACAGATCGAGAAGCTTGTGGATGAGTTGGTTAAAAAAGGGGAAGTTTCTGCAGGGGAATCTAAAGACCTGATTCGAGAGCTGTTTGAAAAAGGGGAAGCAGAGAAGAAAGAAATGAATGTCCGTATCCGTGAACAGATGGAAAAGCTGCTTAGAGACTTAAATATTCCAACAAAAGCTGATCTAGAGCGTTTAGAGCAGCGTATTCAAGACTTGGAGAACAAGTAAAAGCATGTGCGGATCTGTGAGGCCTGAATAACGTTCAGGCCTTTATCTGTGGACTTTGTTTTTAAGAGAACACATTTGCAGTAGTTTGTCACCTGAAGATTTGATTTGAATGAATATAGACAGGGACGAGATATGCGATCTTCGAACCACGAACCACGAACCACGAAAAGGGGACGTTTTCTTATGATCGGGAAAAGGATACGCCAAATTAAACGCTATCGAGATGTTGCTAAAGTTCTAGCACGCCACGGATTTGGTTTTTTAGTGGAAGAGATGGGACTTTTACATATGCTTTCCCTGCCCAAACGACTCTTCACGGATACAGAGGAGCTTGATCCCTTGACGGTCGGGGAGCGAATACGCCAAGTAATTGAGGAACTTGGTCCGACTTATGTCAAGATCGGACAGATTGCTAGCACTCGTTCAGATATAATACCAGAAGGAATTCTTAAGGAACTAGAAAAACTTCAAGATAACGTTCCTGCCTTTTCCTTTACTGAAGTGCGCCAAATTATTGAGGAAGAACTAGGCTCTTCGTTAGAGGAGGTATTTTCTTCGTTTGAGGAGGGAGCGATTGCGGCTGCCTCCATTGGTCAGGTTCATCGTGCCCAGTTACGGACAGGAGAGGCAGTTGCAGTTAAGGTTCAGCGTCCTCGCATTAAAGCCATGATCGAAACCGACTTAGAAATCCTGCTGGATTTAGCTACGCTGGCGGAAAACCGTATGGAGCGAATGGAACGGCTTCAATTACGCGAGGTGGTTGAAGAGTTTGCCAAGTCACTACGTAATGAGTTAGATTATACCGTCGAGGGCAGAAATGCTGAGAAAATTGCTAAGCAGTTTAAGAATGATCCTAAGATTCACATTCCGGCAATTTATTGGGATTACACGACGCGAACCGTACTGACGATGGAGTTCGTTGAGGGACTTAAACTAAATCAGTTTGAGACTTTAGAAAACAAGGGATATGACCGCAAAGTAATAGCAGAACAACTTGTTCAGGCGCTCTTCCAACAAATACTGATTGAAGGTTTTTTTCACGCAGACCCGCATCCAGGAAATATCTTTCTATTAAAAGACGGCGTGATTTCGTTGATTGATTTTGGCATGGTCGGAAGACTGACCATAGATATGAAAAATACCTTCGCTTCTTTGGTCATCGCTATGATGCGCCAAAGTACTGAAGGTATGATGAAGGCGATCTTAAAAATAGGAATTATTCCAGAGGATGTTAATCTGGTGCTTCTGAGCAATGATGTGGATGAATTAAGAGAAAAGTACATGGACGTGCCGATGAGTCGCATCAGCCTTGGGGAGGCGATTAGTGACCTTTTTGTGGTTGCTTTTAGACATCATATACGTATTCCCTCTGACTTTACCATGGTGGCAAAGGCTTTACTAATTCTTGAAGGAATTGTGGAAAAACTGGATCCTCATCTTAGCATTATGGACATGGCTGAACCGTTTGGACGTCGGCTCCTTAAGGAACGCTACCGACCAGGTGCGATGGCGGGGAGGGTATGGCATAACCTCTCGGATTACAGTGAGATTCTCGTAGATCTTCCGAAGCAAATGAAAGGGCTAATGCGGGACTTGGGGCGTGGTCGAGTTCGCATAGAAGTGAGTGTACCGGAGCTAGATATTTTTCTTAGGAAATTGGACCGAATTACGAATCAGATTTCCTTTAGTATAGTTTTGCTTTCCTTTAGTATCGTGATGATGGGGATAATTATTGCCTCCGCTTTGAGTCACCAGCCTATCTTAATCTTTCAGATCCCAGCCATTGAAGTAGGGTTTACGATGGCTGGGCTCATGTTGCTTTGGCTGTTTATCTCAATTTTTAAATCTGGAAAGTTTTAGTTTATCACAGCTACATACTTTGATTGGACTGTGTACTTCAATGCCTCTTGCCACTTTACAGTATTAACGATGAATAAATGTGCCATTTTTTAGGCCAGTAGGGCTCGATGCATGGGCGAGCCCTACTGGCCAGTTCAACAAATTATCCGAGGATCGGAACATTGGGTTCATTGTACCAAATGGAGATTACTGTCGCAGCACCAGTACTTTGAGTGATGTTGACCACTTTCAGCCAACTGTTGTCCTCTAACCATTGATTGACTTCTCTATCTAAGATTCGAGAATCCGGGGAACTGAAAATCTTAACTTTCATTGTTGCGTCCTCGTCCTTTCAATAACCATCTTTTTGGGTCTATAACATTCTGATATATACCTAATCATACGAAATTCGGGGAGATTGTCAATGTTTGGGCATATCAGTAAATCTTAACTTTAAATTCACAAATATTCACAAATTATTCACCTGTTTAGTGCAGTATATCTGTATACTAAAACTAGGTCATGTTAAGAGATAAAAATAGATTAAGTAAGAGAGGATGTTTGATATGTTTGTTTTGCTCATAGTTTTACTATGTATTGGGGCTTATTTTCATTGTAAACAGGGTGGCTGTCGTTGTAATAAATTGGTAAGTTCTCACCAAGATGCTCTCGAGATAGTTAGAACACGTTATGCACGAGGAGAGATTAGCTCCGATGAATTCAACGAACGCAGAAAGACTTTAGAATAAGGGGGAATTAGAAATGATGTATGGTAGTGGTAACGTAATACGCGGTGGTGGAAATGCAATGCGTAGATTTGGTCCTGGTTTCATGGCCAACGGACATACCGGGTGGTTGGGACTGCTCCCTCTAGCTTGTCATTTAATTTTCATGATTATCATCATTGTAATTGCTGTTATTTGTTTAAAACGTCACAGCAAGAAGGTTAGGGCGATTCAAAAACAAAACGATCCTGCTTTATTGGTTCTACGTCAACGATATGCTCTGGGAGAAATTGACACCGAGGAGTTTAATCGCCGAAAACAGGACCTTGCCAATTAAGCAGCCGCTGGCCATGAATGGCCGAGTGTCACTGCAGCCGGTCCGTTTTTCTTGCTAAAAAGGATATCGTAGTCAAGTCTCAGACTGGAAGTGAAAAGACGGCAGCCTTTGCCATTCTTAGAAAAAGAGAGAAGCTCTACCCTGAGGAAATTTCAGGGTAGAGCTCCTTTGCTGAGATAGCCAAATTAGAAAAACACTGTAAATTCGCCTTGGGGATTTCTGAACGGGGAACCACAGATTACACATGAAAAGAACGATAAGAGAAACCACAGATTAACACAGATATCACAGATT
>Ga0209415_10013310_pt1 | contig 13580 bp, 10 predicted proteins | sample PeaSoiSIISIP2007_FD_187696 | JGI IMG/M metagenome (GOLD analysis project Ga0209415, IMG submission 187696) | Peat soil microbial communities from Weissenstadt, Germany - SII-SIP-2007 (SPAdes) (version 2) | ecosystem: Environmental > Terrestrial > Soil > Wetlands > Peat | place: Germany... | reverse complement strand
CCTGCCTCGAGGGCCAGCTCTACGAGGTTGGCCGGATCGAAGTAGGCCGGGTTCTTGGCGAAGGAGGCGGCGGCGGAGTGTTCGATGCCTTGGTCGACGGGGAGGATGGAGAGATAGCCGGTGCCGCCGAGGCGGCCGTGGGCGTAGAGGGACGCCAGGTTGCGGACGACGGGGATGGGGCGGTCACTCGCCAGCAGGACGCGGTCGATGTAGTCCGGCCCGGGCAGGGTGAGCTCGTCGGTGGTGATGCCCTTGCACTGGTAGGAGAGGAGCTCTGACGCCTCGTCTCCGAGGAGCTTTTCGATATTTGTGGCCATGGGGCCGAGCGTAATGGCAGAGGATCATCCGGGTCCCGCTGAAGCCTGTCGCGGATATAGCGTTTGGCGGGTATTCTGGGTGCCGATGGAGGAACAGATCCTGACCAGTTCCGAGGCGGCCCGGTTGCTTGGAGTGTCACGTCAACACGTGGCTGATCTGGCTGACAGCGGCAAGATCCAGGCGTGGCGGGCCGGAAGCCATCGGCGGTTCCGCCGCGCCGATGTGCTCGCCTATCGCGCCCAGCTCCAAGGGATCGGTCACCCCGTCGACCATTTCGCCTCCCTGAATCTCACCGACCGGCGAAGTCTCGGCTACGGGCTCCTGATCGCCGCCAAGTTGGTTGCCCAGCCGGATGAAGTGATCGGGGTGGCCCGTCAGAATCTTCGCCGCCTCCGGGAGGTCCACTCGGACGGTTCCGCCGACGAGTACCTCGACCAGTGGGAGGTACTGCTGAGCGGTCCGGTCGAGAGCCTGTTGCGCGTGCTCGTGTCGACCGACGAGGGTTCGATCGCCCTCCGGCATGCGGCTCCGTTCGCCGGGCTGCTTTCTGACGAGGAGCGAGGCGAAATCATCCGAGCGACAAGATCCGCCGCGTGAGGCGCACCGAGCTCGAGCACATCATCCGCGCTGCCGGAGACGTCCTCGGCGAGAAAACCGTCATCATCGTCGGCAGTCAAGCGATCCTGGCGTCGTTCCACGAGGACGAACTCCCGATGACAGCCGTTCGCTCCCTTGAGGGCGACGTCCTGCCTCTCGACGATCCCGACGGCGTGAAGGCGGACCTCATTGACGGAGTACTGGGCGAGTTCAGTCAGTTCGACGCCACTCATGGGATCCACGCAGACGGAGTATCGGAAAACACCTCAGTCGTGCCCTCAGGTTGGCGGGAACGACTCATCCCCTACATCAACGCCAACACGAACGGAATCACCGGCCTGTGTCTCGAGCGTCACGACTTGTGCGTTGCGAAGCTCGTGGCGAACCGGGAAAAGGACCGGGAGTTCGTGCGTGAGCTTCTGCGGTGCCAGATGGTTGATGGCGAGGTCATCGTCGATCGACTTGCGGCCACGACTATCCCAGCCGATCGAGTACACGTGATCACCGAATTCGTCCGCGCACATGACCGACGCCCCGATCGGGGTAACGGCCAGTAGTCGTCTAAGGAGCGCCTGCGACCGCCTTGATGGCCCTGTCCAGTCCGGCGTCGTCGACGTCGTGGTGGGTGACGAAGCGGACGACCCCGGGGGCGAGGGTGCCGACCAGGACTCCCGCGGCCCGGAGCTGGGCCATGAGGGTGTCGGGGTCCCGGTGTCGGACGATGACCATGTTGGTGGGGAGGCGGGCCGGGTCGCATCCCCCGTCGGGCCAGCGGTCGGCCACCGCCTCGGCCAGGCGGCGGGCCCGGGCGTGGTCGTCGGCCAGGCGTTCGACCATGGTGCGCAGCGCCACGAGGCCGGCGGCGGCGATGACACCGGACTGCCTCATGGCCCCGCCCAGGCGGCTGCGTTCGAGGCGGGCCGCGGCCATGAGGTCGGCCGGTCCGGCCAGGAGGGAGCCGACGGGGGCACAGAGACCCTTGGAGAGGCAGGACATGACGGTGGTGACGGGGGCGGTGAATGTGGACGCCGGCAGGCCCGTAGCCACCTCGGCGTTGAAGAGGCGGGCACCGTCCATGTGGATGGGGAGGCCGGCCGCGGCGTCGGCGACGGCCTCGAGGGCACCGATGGTCCAGGGCCGTCCCCCGGAGGGCATGTGGGTGTTCTCGATGCAGACGAGCTCGGGGACGGGATGGTGGTGGTCGGCGGCGGCGCGGGCCCAGGTGATGTCGTCGGGGGCCAGGGTGCCGTCGTCGTCGTCGAGCTCGCAGAACTGGATGCCGGCGTTGCGGGCGGCGGCGCCGTGCTCGTAGATGACGATGTGCTGGCGGCGGCCGGCGATGACGAGGGCTCCCGGTCGGCAGAGGATGCGGAGGGCGATCTGGTTGGCCATGACGCCGGAGGGGACGAAGAGGGCGGCGGGCTTGCCGACGCGCTCGGCGTAGGCCCCTTCCAAGGCGTTGACCGACGGGTCCTCGCCGTACTGGTCGTCACCGACCTCGGCGTCGGCCATGGCCCGGCGCATCTCGGGCGTGGGTTGGGTGACGGTGTCGCTGCGGAGGTCGACGAGTCCCGAGGACACGACCGGATGTTACCGGGCACCTCCGCGGGGCCGTGAGGCGGCGGCCGGTGCGTTCTTGGTCGGCGTACGCGGTCGTCGGGTGCGGGGACCGAGCGCCGCGTACCGGTCCCCGGCGTCGGCCAGTTCGGGATCGGCGGCGGCGACGCGGCCGAAGAGCTCACGCGCATGGGCGGTGTCGCCGGCGCGCTCGTAGAGATCGGCCAGGACGTACCACTGGCGGATGTGACGCTCGGAGGGATGGCGGAGATTGCGGCCGGCGCCGGCGGTGGCCAGAACCTCGACGGCGGCGTTGAGCTTGTGCTGGTCGGCCAGGTCCGAGGCGAGGACCATGCGGCCCTCGGCGAGGACGTCGGGCGAGGGGGAGCTGGCGCGGAGCTCCTCCCAGAGCGCCGCGACGCGGCGGTGCCGGTGGAGCGCCCGGTGGCAGTCCATCATCACGGGGATCTGGCTGGTGTCGTCGTCGCCCAGGGCGCGGGCCGCCTCCAGGTGGTTGATGGCCTGGGTCCAGCGGCCGAGGCGGTAACAGACGAGGCCGTGGAGCTCCCGGGCGGCGGCCGATTCCGGAACTTGCTCGACGAGTTGCTTGGTGATGCGGAAGGCCTCGGTGTAGCGGTCGCGCTCGTAGGCGCGGACGCCGGCCGCCATGCGCTCGGAGAGCTTGGTGGCGTGATCACGGCCGACGGCGGCTGCCAGTTCGTTGATGACTTCGGAGGGGAGATCGTCTTCGATGCCGCGGTCGCGGCGGACGGGAGCGGCGCCGTTGGGCGCGGCGGTGTCGACCGAGGGGGCCGTGTCGATGCGGCGACGTCGCCCCCGCGCCGGCTCGGGGGCGAGCTCTTCAATCAGCCAGGCCTCTTCCTTCGGCTCCGGGCGACCGCCAATGGGACGGCGGGTCGGTTGACGGGAACGCTCGATCGACTCCTCGGTGCTCTCGTGGAGAACCTTGGCACCCTTGCGGGCGACACTCCCCCATTTCCGCAGAGCCGGGGAAGGTGGCGCGGGCGGTGCCACCCGTGCGCGCGCCGGTGCCGCCCTGTCGTTGCCGCGGTCTGTGGGTGGACGACGCGACGCCGGGCGTCCGACCGGTGCACGACTCGTTGGGGCTCGTCCCGTCGTCGGTCGTCCCGTTGTGGGTCGTCCCGTTACCGGTCGACCGGTGGTGGCGCGACTCGTCGGGGGACCTCCTGTTGACGGTCGTCCTGTTGACGGTCGTCCTGTTGACGGTCGTCCTGTTGACGGTCGTCCGGTTGTGGCGCGGCTTGTCGGCGGACGACCTGACGGCGACCGACTGGTGGTAGCGCGACTCGTCGGCGGTCGTCCCGTTGACGGACGGCGATCGGGTGCCGAGGTTCTCGGCGGCGGACGGCCCGCGATGGACCTGCTGGTCGGCGGTCGACTGCGCGGTGGGCGGCCGGTGGTCGGACGATCGGAGGCCGCCGGACGTGGCGGGCCCGGAGGTCGACCCCGGGTCGGAGGAGACGGACGGCCCCGGCCCCGTACCGATTCGGTGGTGCGCCCACGGGCGTCAGCCGGCCGGGGGCGCTCAGGTCGTTCGGGTCGTGGTCTCGCTGTCCTCGGGGCTGCCGATCGGTTGGCTGCCCCCCGGTTGGCTGCCCCCGCTGGTCGCGGCCGGAAGTCAGGGCCGCTTCGGGTGGTGGTGCCCGGAGGTCGCGCGGTCTGGCGGGGTGGGCTCGGACGGCTCCTGGCCCCCGTCTGAGACGTTGGACGGTCCGGACGGGCGCCGGGGGTCGCTCCTCGGACGCGACCGGAGGCGCCGGGCGGACGGGAGGGTCGTGCTCCGGAGGCGCCGCGACCCCTCTGGCTGCCGGCCCCAGGAGGCCCGGGACGGCGTGACCCATCGTCCCTCGGCATCGTCGGAGTGTACCGGGGTATCCGGGCCCCTCGGACCTGGCGTCCGCCCGACCATCCCTGAGGAGCGTCGCGTTTTTGTCACATAGTTATTGGGCACAACCAGGGATCAGTGCGAAGCTGTACGCGGAACGTTAACGTGCTTGTCATGTTCAGCGGACCCCTCCGCTGAGCCGGATACAGGGAGGTACGCCGTGCGGCGATTCAGGGCAATGGGCATGATCGCACTCAGTGTGGGGATAGCGGCGGTCCTTCTCGCCGCCTGCTCGTCCTCGCCCAGCACGTCGTCCGGAACCGGTGGTGGAGGAGGCACGGTGGTGCCCACCGGTGGGACCAAGCAGGCCGGTGGTACCGCCACCTGGGCCGAGCTCCCGGGATCGGCGCCGAACATGATCTTCCCCTTCGACCCCTCGGGTTTCTTCAGCGTGCCCAATATCAACGAGTTCCAGTACCTGATGTACCGGCCGCTGTACTGGTTCGGTCAGGGAGCGACCCCCAATCTGAACCTGTCGCTCTCGGTCGGCAAGGAGCCCTCCTACTCCACCGACGGCAAGACCATCACGATCGACCTCAACAACTACAAATGGTCGAACGGTGAGACGGTGACGGCGCAGGACGTCGTCTTCTGGATGAACATGATGGAGGCCAACAAGACGATCTACGGCGCCTACGTACCGGGGATCAACGCCATCCCTGACGACGTCGCCAATGTGGTCGCCACCAGCCCATCCGAGGTCACCTTCACGCTGACGGGAACGGTGAACCCTAACTGGTACACCTACAACAACCTGTCGCAGGTCACCCCCTTGCCGAAGGCCTGGGACATCACCGCGACCGGTGGCGCTCCGGGATCGGGGGGTTGCTTCAGCGGCGCCTACGGGACGACGTCGACCGACGCCGCCTGTGTGAAGGTGTTCACCTTCCTGGCCACGCAGGCCGGGTACGACCCCGCCAACCCGAAGGCGGCCAACAACTCCTTCTCGACCTACGCCACGAACCCCATCTGGCAGGTGGTCGACGGGCCGTGGCACCTGACGAACTTCGACGCCACGGGCAATATCACGATGGAACCCAATCCCAGCTACACAGGACCGGTGAAGCCGACGTTGGCCAAGTTCGTCGAGGTTCCCTACACGGCGGAGCCGGCCGAGTACAACTCCGTATTGGGCGGGAAGCTCGACGTGGGCTACCTCCCGCTGGCGAATGAGCCCAAGACGACGAGCAATCCCCTCGTGGTGACGGGGCAGGACCCGCGCCTGTCGAACTACTACGTGAACGAGTACTACAGCTGGGCGTTCTCGTACTTCCCGCTCAACTTCAACTCGTCGGGGAACAACGGTGTCGCCGGCAAGATCATCTCGCAGCTCTACTTCCGCCAGGCCATGCAGACGCTCGTGGACCAGCCCGACATCATCACGAAGGTGTTCAAGGGTTACGGGCTAGGCCAGTACGGCCCCATCCCGCCCCAACCTCCGACGTACTTGTCGGCCGCGGCGAAGACCAACCCCTACCCCTACAACCCGGCCGCGGCCAAGGCACTGCTGAGCTCGCACGGGTGGACGGTCAAGCCCGGTGGGACCGATGTGTGCACGAAGGCCGGTAGCGGTGCGGGCGAGTGCGGCGCTGGCATCCCGGCCGGTACGCCGCTCACGTTCAACCTGCAGTTCGCCACCGGCATCACCACGCAGACCGACGCCGTCAACGACGAGATCTCGTCGTGGGACTCGGCCGGCATCCACATCAACGAGACGACGTCGACCTTCGACACCGTCATCGGCAACGCCACCGCCTGCACCCCCGGGCCCAGCTGCACGTGGGAGATGGAGGACTGGGCCGGGGAGTGGGTGTACTCGCCCGACGTCTACCCGACCGGTGAAGAGCTGTTCGCCACCGGCGCGGTGTCCAACTACGGGAGCTACTCGGACCCGACGACGGACAACCTCATCAAGGGCACGGACTTCTCCAACCAGTCTCTCACCAACTACGAGAACTACCTGGTGAAGCAGCTTCCGGTCATCTATCTGCCGGCACAGGTGCAGTCCCTGACCGAGATCCAGAACAACCTGCGGGGCGTCACCCCCCAGAACATCTTCAGCGCCCTCACCCCGGAGAACTGGTACTTCGTGAAGTAGTCAGGACCAGGGTTCGGCGAGAACGTAGTGACATGAAACCGGCCGGTCCCGGCGTTGCCCGGGACCGGCCGGTTAGTCTTGGCCCGGCATGATCGGATTCACCATTCGCCGGATCATCCAGGCCTTTGTGGTGATCATCGCTGTCATGCTGCTCGTCTTCCTCCTGGCCCACGTGATTCCCGGGGGGGCGGCGCGCGCCGCGCTCGGCCCCCGGGCGACGCGGCTGCAGATCGCCCAGTTCAACCGGCTGAACAACTACGACCGGCCCATCATCGTGCAGTTCTGGCTGTACATAGAAGGCCTGATCTGGCACCACAACCTGGGCTACTCCTATCACTACAACCAGGGAGTGACCGCCGTCATCCAGGAGCGGCTGCCGAAGACGCTGGTATTGGTCGGCATCTCGACGATCCTGGCCCTGGTCGTGGCCGTGCCCCTCGGGATCCTGCAGGTCGTGCGGCGCAACAAGCCCGTCGACTACGCCCTCACGGCGGGATCGTTCATCTTCTATGCCATGCCCTCGTTCCTGCTCGGCACCCTCCTCATCCTGTACCTGGCGGTGGATGTGCACCTCTTCTCGGTCGAGGCCCCTCAGGGTCAGACGGTGGGCTCGATCCTGGCCGATCCCCGGGGACTCGTCCTGCCCGAGGTCACCCTGGCCGCCATCACGATCGCCTCGTTCAGCCGGTACATGCGCTCGTCGATGATGGAGGCGATGACCGAGGACTACGTGCGGACGGCGCGGGCCAAGGGCGCCAACACGACGCGGGTGCTCTTCTTCCATGCCCTGCGCAATGCCATCATTCCGATCGTGACGTTGCTGGGCTTGTCCATCCCCGCCATCGTGAGCGGAGCGGTGATCACCGAGACCGTCTTCAACTTCCCGGGCATGGGGCTGCTCACCTATCAGGCGGCCACCAACACCGACGTCCCCATGCTGCTCGGAACGGCCTTCGTGGCCACGGTGGCCACGGTGATCGGGTCTCTGGCCGCCGACATCATCTATGCCGTCGTCGATCCACGGGTGCGCTATGCCAAACGGTGATCACGGTGATGAGTTCCGGGGCTCGGCTGTGCCGAGGCTGCCGCTGGAGCCGGGCATCGGTGATCTGTCGTCGATGATCTCGGCGGTGGAGGAGTCCGATTACTCCATCCCCGAGGGCGGTGAGGCGACGACCAGCGGCGGTGGGGCGCTGCGGCAGGTGGCGCGGGTCTTCGTCGAGAACAAGCTGGCCGTGGTGGGCCTGGCCGTGATCGTCTTCATGGTGTTGTTCTGTTGGTTGGGTCCCGTCTTCTACTCCACCAACCAGACCAACGCGCAGCAGGCTCTCGTCTCCTCCACCGCCAACACGGCCCCGAGCGCCCAGCACATCCTCGGCACCGACAACGCCGGTTACGACATGATCGGTCGGCTCATGTTCGGGGGAAAGAATTCCCTGATCGTGGGCCTTGCCGCCGCCGCCCTCGGCACTCTTTTCGGCGCCCTCTACGGGGCCATCTCCGGTTTCTTCGGTGGCTGGGTCGACGCGCTGATGATGAGGATCGTGGATGTGCTGCTGTCGATACCCCCGCTGTTTCTGTTGATCGTGGCCGCCGTGATCTGGCATCCGTCTGTTCTCGTGCTCATCCTGATCATCGCCTTTCTGTCGTGGCTCATCCCGGCCCGGCTCATCAGGGGAGAGACGCTGACCCTGCGCGTGCGCGAATACGTGCAGTCGGTCAAGGTCATGGGCGGTAGCCGACGACGGATCGTGCTGCGCCATATCGTGCCCAACGCCATCGGCACGATCGTCGTGAACGCCACCTTCCAGGTGGCCGACGCCATCTTGTTCCTGGCCGCGCTGGGCTTCCTCGGTCTCGGGGTGCAACCTCCCCAGACCGACTGGGGTTCGATGCTCTCCAACGGTGTGAACTACGCCATCTCGGGCTACTGGTGGGAGATCTACCCCGCCGGCATCGCCATCGTGCTCGTGGTGGTCGCCTTCAACTTCATCGGCGACGCGCTACGGGATTCCCTCGAGGTGCGGCTCCAGCAGCGCTAGGGAGCACACGGGGCCCCTAGCTCGCCGCCGTGGACAGCGGACTGCCCGTCGCCTGTGTGGTCGGGGTCTGCAGGGGGAAGTGGCAGGCGGCCAGGTGCCGGTCCCCGAACGGGCGCAGTGGTGGCTCCTCCATCGCACAGACTTCCTGGACGAACGGACACCGCGTCCGGAAACGGCATCCCGAGGGCGGGGTGACGGCCGAGGGGAGCTCGCCCGTGATGTGCGGGACACGCTTCTGGCCGCCGAGGACGACTTCGGGGTCGGGGATGGTGTCGATGAGGGCCCGGGTGTAGGGGTGTGCGGCGCGCTCGTAGACGTCGCGGGCAGGACCCACCTCGACGAGCTTCCCGAGATACATGACACCGATGGTGTCGGCCATGTACTTGACGACGGCCAGGTCGTGGGAGATGAAGATGTAGGTGAGACCGCGGCGGGTCTGCAGCTCCTTCAGGAGGTTGAGGATCTGGGCCTGGATGGAGACGTCGAGGGCGGAGACGGGCTCGTCGGCGACGACCAGCTTGGGGTCGAGGGTAAGGGCGCGGGCCAGTCCGATGCGTTGGCGTTGACCGCCGGAGAATTCGTGCGGGTAGAGGTCGACCGCCTTCTCGCTCAACCCGACCTCCCGGAGCAGCTCGCGCACCCGGCGGGTGCGGTCGGCGGCGGAGCCGATGCCTTGGACGACCAGCGGTTCGCGGACGATGGAGCCCACGCGCATACGGGGGTCGAGCGACGCGTAGGGGTCTTGGAACATGAGCTGGAGGTCGCGGCGGATATGACGCAGTCCACCGGCGCTCAGCTGGACGACGTCGTCGCTGCCGAAACGGATGGAGCCGCTGTTCGGGCGTTCCAAGGCCACCACGAGGCGGCCGATGGTGGTCTTCCCGCACCCTGACTCCCCTACCAGGCCGAAGGTCTCGCCCTGGCGCACCGAGAACGAGACGTCGGACACGGCCTTGACCGAGCCGATGCGGCGCTGGATAACGGCGCCCGATGTCACCTTGAACTCCTTGACCAGGCGCCCGATGTCGAGGATGACGGGCTGGCGCTCGAGCTCCTCGGTGCGCAGTCGCTGGCGGGCGAGGGCGGTCTCGTCCACCTTGACGGCGAGGTCGGCCGACTTGGCCACCGCCTCGGGCTGGAGCGCCATGGTGTGCTCGTCCACACCGACCTGGTGGAAGCAGGCCGCCACGTGGCCGGGGGTGCTCGATCCGGCGAGGTCGAGGGGTGGCTCCGATGCCCGGCAGTCGTCCTGGGCGTAACGGCAGCGGGGGGCGAAGCGGCACGTGGTGATGGGCTGGGACAGGTCGGGGGGGAGGCCGGGGATGCTCACCAGGCGGATCGACGAGTCCTGGTCGAGCTTCGGCACCGACGCCAGCAGAGCCTCGGAATAGGGGTGACGCATGCGGGTGAAGACCTCGAGGGTGCTCGCCCCCTCGACGACCTTGCCGGCGTACATGACGAGGACACGGTCGGTGCGGCTGGCGATGACGCCCATGTCGTGGGTGATGAGGACCACGGCCATGTGGAGGCGACTGCGGAGGTCATCGATGAGGTCGAGGATCTGGGCCTGGATGGTCACGTCGAGGGCGGTGGTGGGCTCGTCGGCGATGAGGAGCTTGGGCTCGCAGGCGAGCGCCATGGCGATCATGACCCTTTGACGCAGTCCTCCCGAGAGCTGGTGGGGATAGGCATCGAGCCGTTCCTCGGGACGAGGCATCTCCACCAGCGAGAGCACCTCGAGGGCCCGCTCTCGAGCTTGGGCCTTGGTGGCGTTGCGGTGCAGGCGAACACTTTCGGCGATCTGACGACCGACGGTCATGGTGGGGTTGAGAGAGGTGAGGGGGTCCTGAAAGATCATGCCGACGTCGTTGCCCCGGACGTGGCACATCTCTCGCTCGCTGAGAGGGGCGAGGTCGCGACCGAGGAGGGAGATCGAACCGGCGGTGACGTGGCCGACGTTCGGGAGGAGCTTCATGATGGAGAGGCCGGTCGTCGTCTTGCCGCAGCCCGACTCCCCCACCACGCCGACACACTCGCCCTCTTCGACGTGGAAGGAGACGTCGTCCACCGCCACGACCGTCGATCGGCGTAGACGGAATTCGGTGCGCAACCCCTGAACGTCGAGGACGGTGCTCACCGGTCGTCACTCTCCGGGGTGGGCCGAGCCGTCCTCTTCATGAAGCAAACGCTAGCCCCGGGAGGGCTGACGGGAGCGCGATCTGTGGGCAGCCGGCTCAACGCGTCCGGTACCAGTCCTCCGGGGTGAGCGACCCGAGCACGTTCTGGGGTTGGACCCCCCGGAGGTTGTCCTTTATCTCGGTGAGCGATGCCGCGGGAACCGGTTGGTAGATGACGGGGAGCTGGGTCGAGAGATAGTCGAAGTAGGAGCCGAGGGTCGTCGCCGTCGTCAGGGTCTGTGAGATAGAGGTGTCATTGAAGAAGTCGGAGTAACTGCCGACGTTCGTCGTCGCCGCCGGTCCGAAGATCTGCTCACCGGTGGGATAGACATCGGGGGAAAAGGCCCAGCCCGTGCCCCAGTCCTCGAGCTCCCAGGTGCACGACTGTCCCCCCGCACAGGGCACGGCGTCGGCCAGGACGACGTTCTCCGATGCCGAGCTCAGGCTGACACCGATGCCGGCGCGCGCCCACGACGCCTTCTCGGCGTCCATCAGCTGGGCCATCCACGGGGTGGTCGTGGCGTACTGGAGGGTGAACTGAAGACTGGCGCCGGCGGGGATGCCGGATCCGCACTGCCCGGGCCCCGTGCCCGGGTTCTGGCACGTGGACAGGCCGCCGGGGACGACATTCCACCCGTTCGCTTGGAGGAGGCTCACCGCTTTGGTGGGGTCGTAGGGGTAAGGGTTGCGGTTTGCGATCCCCGACGCGAACGGGCTCGGGGGCTGGAGAGGAAAGGGACCGACGGTGGGCAGGCCGTAGCCCTTCAGGATCTTCCGGATCTCCCCCGGCTGATCGACCAGCATCTGGATCGCCTGGCGGACATAGAGCTGGGAGAAGATCTTGCCGGCGACGAACCTGTCGCCCGTCGAGTTGAAGTTGTAGGGGATGTAGTCGATGGCCCAGGGGTAGAGCGGAGCGAGGCTGAAACCGGTGGGGAGCGCCGTGTGCCGGGCGGGACGATCGGGGTCCGATGTCGTCTTCGAGACGTCGCTCAAGGGGAGGTAGCCGACATCGAGGCGACCGTCGGTGATGGCAGCCTGCTCGGCGGCGGCGCTGGTGAAGGGTAGCTCCACGAATTTCGTCAACGCACCCGTCCGGGGACCGGAGTACTGGGGATTCCGTTCGAAGGTCACGGTTCCCGACGAGGTGAACGAGGCCAGGCGCCAGGGACCGTCGACGATCTTCCAGAGAGGGTTCGAGGCATAGCCGGAAACGGCGGTGTTGGTCGCGGTGGGGTTGGCCGCATCGGATCCGGCTTGACCCGAGAGGAAGGTGTAGACGGCGTCACAGGCCAGATCGAGAGAGCCGTAGCTTGCTCCCGAGCACTGGCCCGATCCGGGTGTTGCCGTCTTGCTGGTGACATCCCATGCCAGAGGGAAGGGCGTGATCTGGGAGAGTTGGTTGTCGGTGAACCACTGCGGGTTGTAACCCTGGGTCAAGGTGAAGGTGAGCTGGTTCGCGCTGTCGGCGACGACGTTGCTGACATTGTCCGGGAATGCGCCGGGGATGTACGAGGCCCAGTTGAGCTTCTCGGCGTGGAGCATGTTCATCCAGAAGATGACGTCCCGGGCGTCGAGGACCTCCCCGTTCGACCACTTGTACGGCTTCAGGGTGACGGTGACGGTGTCACCAGGGCCGTAGACGGGAGGGGCCGCCAGGGACAGCGACTCGTTCAGAGCCGGCGTCGAGCCGTCTCCCATCCAGTACAGCGGGCGGTACATGAGTTGCTGGAACTGTTCGACGTTAGCGGTGGTGAAGTACTGGGAGGACATGAAGGGAAAGATGTCGTTCGGTGGAGACGAGGGTGACTCGGCCCAGTACGCCGTGCCGCCGCGGATCTTCCTCGTTCCCTTGGAGTGCGAGGCGGCCGCTGTCGATGCCGAGGCGAGAAGTATCATGGCGGTGACGCCGAGGGCGGCCATCACGCGAAACCCTTGATTCCGCTCGCTCCTGCGCCGGTGCCGCGCTGTGACCGCCGGCGAGGTCGGAGTCATGACGTCGAGCCTACTGCGGCCCTCGTCGCCCGACGAGGCACTGGGACGTCGGCCTTCACCGAACGAACGAGCCACTCTTGCGGGTGGCTCTCGTCAATACCGACGATGGCAACCGAGTGCGTATCCCGCCTACGGTGGCCGATGACGCTCACACAGCGGGAGGGAATCCCATGCGAGTTGCAAGCAGGCCAGGAAGGCTGCACCTCGATGCTCGGGCCGTCCGCTTCGCCGCCGCCAGCCTCGTTGTCGGCATCGCCACGGTCGCTGTGGCCGTGCTCCCGGCCCCGATCGCCGGGGCTGCCACCGATACCGTAACCACCTGCTCTGGATCTGGCCCCGGCTCGCTGCCAGCCGTGATCGGCGCTGCCGGCTCCGGTGACAAGATCAACTTCTCCGTCACCTGCCCACCAGGTTCGCCCATCGTGCTCAGCAGCACTATCGACATCGGCACGAACCTGACCATCGACGGACCCGGAGCGAGCAGCCTGGCGGTGAGCGGGAACAACGCCGTCGAGGTCGTCGACATCAGCTCGACCGTTACCATCTCCGGACTGACCATCGAAGGCGGCAATGGCTATGACGGCGGCGGCATCCGTGATGATGGCACGCTGACCATCACCGACAGCACGCTGTCGGGCAACACCGCCGTAGCAGGCGGCGGCATCGACAGCGAGGGGTTCGGCCCACTGACCATCACCGACAGCACGCTCTCGAGCAACAGTGCCACCTACGGCGGCGGCTTTCAGGACGCCGGCACGGCCACGGTCACCGACAGCAACGTGTCGGACAACAGTGCCACCAACGATGGCGGCGGCATCAGGAACGACGGCACACTGACCCTGACCGACAGCACCCTTTCGGGCAACAGC
>Ga0209415_10013309_pt1 | contig 13581 bp, 11 predicted proteins | sample PeaSoiSIISIP2007_FD_187696 | JGI IMG/M metagenome (GOLD analysis project Ga0209415, IMG submission 187696) | Peat soil microbial communities from Weissenstadt, Germany - SII-SIP-2007 (SPAdes) (version 2) | ecosystem: Environmental > Terrestrial > Soil > Wetlands > Peat | place: Germany... | reverse complement strand
TCCCAGGCCACGCCGCCGGCATAAATCGCGGTGTTGGGGCACTCGGGCTCGCAAGCTCCGCAGTTGATACACTCGCTCGTGATTGTCGTTGCCATGCGGGGGGCCGACTCCTAAGGACGCGGAATTCCGACTCGGACGGTAGTTGCTGAGACTATCGAACTTAGCAACGTACGCAAAAACCGGCAACGGCACCTGAGCCGCCAGAGGGGCCGTTTTTAGTTCCGAGGCGCTTTTGACTATGCTGAGCCTGCCATGGAGCGGGGAGTCTATAGCCGATGGATCTGAACTTTTCCCAAGAAGAGGAAGCTTTTCGACAGCAGGTGCGTAGCTGGCTTCGGGCCAACGTGCCGCGCAACAAGCCGATGACCTCGCGCGAGGGGGACGACGATAAGACCTGGCTCGAGAACGCCAAGAGCTGGCAGCGCAAGCTCTTTGAATCCGGTTACGTGGCGCTCGCTTGGCCCAAGGAGTATGGGGGCCAGGCGCTCGATCCGGTGCGGCAGTCGATCCTCAACGATGAGATGGTACAAGCGCGGGCGCCTCAACTAGTGGGGCTGATGGGATTAGGGCTGCTGGGGCCAACGCTAATCAGTTGGGGCACCGAAGAGCAGAAGCGCCGATACTTGCCGAAGATCCTTACCGCCGAAGAGATCTGGTGTCAGGGCTACTCCGAACCCGGCGCCGGCTCCGATCTGGCCTCGCTCAGGACGCGGGCGGAGATCGTCGGCGACGAGTTCGTGGTGAACGGGCAGAAGATTTGGACCTCCGGCGCGCAATACGCGGACATGATATTCTGCCTGGTACGCACCGACTCCGACGCTCCCAAGCATCGCGGCATCTCCTACATCCTGATCGACATGCATTCTCCCGGCATCACGATCCGGCCGCTGGTCCAGATGACCGGCGAGCGCGGTTTCAACGAGGTCTTCTTCGACAACGTCCGGGTGCCCCGCAAGAACCTGGTCGGCAAGCTCAATGAAGGTTGGATGGTTGCCAATTCCACGCTGCTCCATGAGCGCAGCGTGCTGGGAGCGGCCACCGGAAGCCAGCAACTCTTCAACCGCTTGCTCGAACTGGCGCGCACCATCAAGCGCAACGGCCATCCGCTGACCCAGGACCCAGTGATTCGCCAACGCCTGGCCGACCTCGAGATTCGCGTCGAAGCGATGAGGTTTCACTGCTATCGCCAGCTCACCGATCAAATCCACGGCCGCCCGCCAGGAATGGAGTCGATGGTCAACAAGCTGGTCGGCACCGAACTCAATCACGATATCGCGACCGCGGCGATGGAGCTGATGGGCGACTACTCGATGCTGGCGCGCAAGCAGGAGGCGGTGCTCGACCGCGGCTTCTGGCCCTACGAGTGGATGTTCTCGCTGGGGCTGGTGATCGGCGGCGGCACCTCGCACATCCAGAAGAACATCATCGCCGAGCGCGGGCTCAAGATGCCCAAGTCACGCTAGTGTCCTGAGTTATAAATTGGCTTACAGACGTTCAGCACCGGCATGCTCCGTCATCCTGAACGAAGTGAAGGATCTCGCGCGGTCCTCCGCGCGCTTAGGCCGCGCGGTTCGTGACGGGATCGAGACACTGACATAGCGAAGATCGCGCCGGACACCGCACGGGAATTTGGCGCGATCGGGCGGGAGAACGATGGATTTCGGACTCAGCGAAGAACAGCATCAGCTCAAGAGCAGCGCGCGCGAATTCCTGCGCAACGAATGTTCGACCGCGGTGGTGCGCAGCGCGATGGCCGACCCCGACGGGATGGCGCGCGAGCTCTATCGTAAAATCGCGGAGCTCGGATGGACCGGGCTCGCCGTCGCGGAAGAATTCGGCGGCGCCGGGCTGGGCGCGCTCGATATGGCGATACTGTTGGCCGAGTGCGGCTACGGCGCGATGCCGGGACCGTTTCTGTTTTCCTCGATGCTTGCGGCAAGCGCGCTCAAGCTCGGTGGTTCAGAGGACCTCAAGCGGCGTTGGCTGCCCGAACTCGCACAGGGAAGCGCGATCGGCACGCTGGCGATCGTCGAAGAAAACGACAGCCTGTCGCCCGACGACATCTCGGCGCGTGCTCGAAGAGAGGGCGCCGGTTACGTGCTGAGCGGCGTCAAGATGTTCGTGCCGTATGCGAATGTTGCCGACTTCGTTATCGTCGCCGCGCGCACCGGTCCCGCTTCGGACGACTTCGGTTTTTGGCTGGTCGAGCGCGGAGCGCCCGGCCTGAGCGCCGACACGCTGCGGAATCTCGATCAAACCCGGCGTGTATCCCGACTGAGCCTCGACGCTGTGACGGTCCCGGCGCAGGCGCGGCTCGACGGCGGCGTGGCGCTACTCGAGCGGCTGATCGACATCGGCGCGGTCGCGGTCGCCGCCGATTCGCTCGGCGGGATCGAGCGCGCGCTCGAGATGGCGGTCGAGTATTCCAAGATCCGCGAGCAGTTCGGCAGGCCGATCGGCTCCTTCCAGGCGCTCAAGCACGCCGCCGCCGAGATCGTGGCCGACCTCGAGCCGGCGCGCTCGCTGCTGTGGTACGCCGCCTATGCTCAGGACGCCCTGCCCGACGAGGCTGCGCGCGCCGCCGCGATGGCCAAGGCGAGGCTCTCAGACATTTACAGCCGCGCCGCGGGCCGTTCGGTGCTGATGCATGGCGGCATCGGTTTTACCTGGGAGCACGACATCCACCTGTGGTTCAAGCGGGCGCGCTTCAATGAGTCGTTGTTCGGCTCGCCCGTGTTCCATCGCGAACGGCTCGCTCGCCTGAGCGGCTACTGAGGGGTGTGTGAAATTCGACGTTTTCTACCAGTTGCCCTGCACCAGTCCCGAGCGTGAAAGCCAACTCTACCGCGAGCTGATCGACGAGGTGGTCGAGGCCGAGCGGCTCGGATTTCACGGCGTATGGCTGGCCGAGGCGCATTTCCTGCCGCGGTTCTCGCTGATGCCGGCGCCGATGATGTTGTTGGCGGCGATCGCCGAGCGGACCAGCCGGATCCGGCTCGGGCTGGCGGTCAATCTGGTTCCGCTGCATCATCCCGTGCGGCTAGCGGAGGAATCGGCGATGCTCGACTTGCTGTCCGGCGGGCGGCTTGAGTTTGGCGCCGGGCGTGGCGCCTTCGCCAGCAACTATCGCGGCTATGAGATTCCGATCGAGAGCAGCCGCGAGCGCTTAAGAGAAGCGCTCGATTTCATCCGCCGGGCTTGGCTCGAACCGCGGCTGAATTTTCACGGCAAGTTTTTCAAAGTCGACGATATCGAGGTGGTGCCCAAGCCGCTGCAGCGGCCGCATCCGCCGATCCGCCTGGCGGCCAATACTCCGGACACCTTCGTTTTTGCCGGCACCAATGGCTTTCCGATTTTTGCCGGAGGCCCGGTCAATCCGCTCCCGATCCTCGGCGACCGCCTGGAAATCTACAAGAAGGCGGTGACCGAAGCCGGGCGAAGCCTGCCGGAGGATTGGCTGGCGGCGCTGCTGATGGTTTTTGCCGGCCGTGACCGCGCGTCGGTGCGGACAATTATGGAGAGAACCCTGCGCAGTTACTTTGAGGTCATCTCTCAATCGGTGACGCCTGAGACGCTCGGCGCCGAGCAGGCCGCCGATTTTGCGAAGATTCAAGAGCGAGTGCGCACAATGCAGTATGAAACGGTCGACGAGTCAATGGCGGCCTTTGGAGATCCCGCCTACTGCACGGATAAGATCGCACGGCTCAGAGAAACTTTCGGCATGTCGCGGATAGTGTGCTGGTTCGAGGTCGGCGGGCTCGCCGGCCATCGCGCCATGATGGACTCGATGCGGTTGTTCGCCGAGCGCGTGATGCCGCGGTTCAGTGCCGGTGCCTGAGCGTGATGCGGCCACAGGCGGCCAACCGCTGGCCGATAGCTCGCGATTGAGAGTCAGTCGACCGTCAGCCAGTAGGCCGACCCGTAGGCGAGGAGGGCCGCGCACGGATACCAGCCCTTCGCCAGCGGCAGAACCACCGACCAGGGCAGGATAGCCTGGAGTCCGGCAAAAGCCTCGGGCGAAAACTGGGTCAAAGCGTAGCTGACCGCACCCATCCAGATCGCCCGCCGTGAAGCCTCGCCCCGGTTAACCGCCACCGCCAGCTCAGCATACGGCACCAGCAGCAGGACCATGTAGTGAAGCCAGGCGGTGGGCGAAAGCAGCGCCGCCATGACGATCCATAGCGCGAAGCAGCGCCGGCCGCGATTTCGGCCGGCAGGTCTTGCGAGCGTTGCGTGAACCGTCACACCGACCAACGCGACCGCGGCCAACATCACGGTGAGCGGCCGTCCCCAGTCAAGCGCGGATCCCGGATGCGCACCGGTCACGCCGGCGAATAGGCGCGAGACGAAGATACCAAGCGACACCAATTCCACCGAATCTGTCTTCTCGTGTATAGCGAGCCATTGACCGTTGGTGACGTTAGCCAGCCGCGCACCGAATGCGAGACTGCTAGGAAGCCCGATCAGGGCCACCGTCGCCGCCGCACCAAGCGCAAGGCCAACCCCGGTGAAGAACAGCGCCCGCCATCGCCGCTCGACTAGCAGATATCCGACTATGAAAAGCGGAAAGATCTTGAGCAGACCGGCTATCGCCAGGATAAGGCCCGCGGCCGCCTCTCGGCCTCGTTCTAACCATCGGCCTGCCAGCAGCAGCATCAATAGCAGCACAAGCTGGGTTTGGCCCCAGTTAAAATGAATTCTGATCGGATAGTAGAGGATCGCCAGGGCGGCTAGCGCCAGCTTCAAGCGAAGGTCCAGGCCCGAATCTCCGCCTAGCAGAAGCAACAGTGCCGCGGCCAGCGCCGCGACGTTCAAGCCGGTCCAAACGCGGTATGCGGATCTTGGCGAGAGCAGGGTGAGCGGCTCGAACAGGAGTATGAAAGTAGGCGGATAGTCGGCGTGATCCATCCCGTCGGTGTGCAAGTGAAGCGCCGCCGCCATCGGTTCGAAATCGACGGTATAGGGATTGCGGTTCTCCCTCGCCGCGCGCGCCCATAGGTAATAGCAACTGAAGTCGGCGCGATCGAAACCTCGCGCGGCGCGGAGCCCATCGACCGCATACCACAGGGCGATCACCGATAGGATAGCTACTATCCAAGGGCGGCCGACAACCGCAATAATCGCGTTCGAAGAAGCGGAGGGCTTGATTTGCGGTGGAGCGCTAACGGTGACAGTGTGGTTCATCGTTGATGGCGGCGATCGCCGCACACGTCCGGAACGTATACCGAGAGCTCTCTCCCCATTGAGCGAATGGAATTATTACAGGCTGGCAACTAATGTCTCAAGCGGTAGACTTTTTCGTCGGACCGCGGCCGTAGTAGAAGTTTTTTTGAGGTTAAGCCGATGGCTGAAGAACTGTATCGCAAGTCCGCGTTCGAACTCGCCGCCCTGATTCGCGCGCACCAACTCAAGCCCAGCGAGCTGATGGAATCGACGCTCGCCCGGATCGAGGCGGTCAATCCAAAGATCAACGCCTTCTGCGCATTGCGCGCCGATCAGGCGATGGCCGAGGCGCGGGCCCTCGACCACAAGCTGGCGCGGCGCGAAGAAGTCGGAGCGCTCGCGGGCTTGCCGCTCGGCGTCAAGGATCTCGAGGACACGGCGGGAATGCCGACCACGTTCGGCTCGGTGCCGTTCAAAGATTACATGCCGGAGGGGGATTCGGTTCAGGTCGCGCGCCTCAAGGCGGCGGGCGCGATCGTGGTGGGTAAGACCAACACGCCGGAATTCGGCGCCACCGGATTTACCAGGAACATGCTGTTCGGTGTCACCCGCAATCCGTGGAATCTGGAGCGGACGCCGGGCGGCTCCTCGGGCGGCAGCGGAGCGGCGATCGCGGCCGCGATGGTGCCGCTCGCTACCGGCTCCGACGGCGGTGGTTCGATTCGCATCCCGGCCAGCTACACCGGATGCTTTGGTTTCAAGGCGTCACACGGCAGGATCCCGATGCCAATGATGATGGGCCTGACTGATTGGGTCGACACTACCGTGCCAGGCCCGCTTACTCGCACCGTGCGCGACGCCGCGATGCACCTGGACGCGACCGTCGGCTACCATCCCATGGACCCCGATTCGCTGCCCCATCCGGGAATTTCGTACCTCGCGATATTGGAGCGATTGCCGCGGAAGCTGCGCGTCGCTTTTCATCCCGATTTCGGTCACGCGATAGTTCAGCGCGACGTGATGCGTGAAGTCGTGAAGGCGGTGGACGCCTTCAAACAACTCGGCTACTCGGTCGACGTGCTCGACGATGACGTGCCCGAGATCGGCCTTGAATGGATGCGGTTGTCCGCGGCTTACAGCTACGCGTGCATTTTCGATCGTATCGAGGCGCATCGCGCCGAATTCGGACGCGCGTTCCTCGCCGGAGCCGAGTCCGCCCTGCGGCTCGGATGGGACAAAGTCGCGGCCGCTCAGCGCAAGCGCACCGAGCTTAATCGATGGTGTCAGAGCGTCTTCGAACGCTACGATCTGCTGCTGACGCCGACCCTCCCGAGCGAAGCTTTTGGTGCCGGCGGTCCGCCGCCGAAGGAGATCGACGGCAAGCCGCTTCCTGACATCCTGTCAGCGGTGATGTTCACGTATCCATTCAACATGAGCGGCCATCCTGCCGCCTCAGTCCGGGCCGGGATGACCGATTCCGGACTGCCGTGCGGCCTGCAGATCGTCGCCGAACGCCATCGTGACGACCTCGTGCTGCAGGCGGCATACGCCTACGAGCAGGCACGCCCGTGGAACAACCATTGGCCGGAGATCTAATGACCCGAGCTTTTTGTTCCGGCGCAATCGCGCCGGTTGCTATGATCGATTCATCAGCGGCACGCGAACGGAGTGAAACGCTTGGCCAACGAAGACATCGAGGCGGCACGCATCTACCATGAGGTAACGAAACATTCGTATACCAGCGTGCGGAGCGGCGCCTATTCTCTGGACTGGGACAACAAGCCGCTGCCTTACAAAATTTATCCCGAAACGGCGGCGGTGGCGCTGCCGCACGGCCTGAGCCTGTCTGCGCTGCCAAGCCTTGAGGCGATCGCCGGCGGCGGTAGCGGCTCGACCACAGCGGCGCTCGACCTGGCGGCGCTCGGCCGCATCCTGTTTTGTGCGGGCGGCCTCACGCGGCACCAGCATATCGGAGAGGAGCAGTATCACTTTCGCGCAGCCGCCTCAGCCGGTGCGCTCTATCCAATTGAAATCTATGTCGCCAGCGGCGAGGTCGACGGGCTCGAGGCCGGGCTCTACCATTTCTCGCCCGCCGATCTGAAATTGCGCGGGCTGAGAAGCGGCGACTGGCGCTCGACGATCGCGGCTAGTTGCGCGATCGAGAACGCGGTCCGTGAGGCACGCGCGGTGCTGATCCTGAGCGCGATTTTCTGGCGCAGCGCCTGGAAGTATCGGGCGCGCGCCTATCGTTACTGCTTCTGGGACGCGGGAACTATCCTTGCCAACCTGCTCGCGGCCGCCTCCGCCGAGGGACTCGAAGCCGAGCTGCTGACCGCGTTCGTCGACCCGGACCTTGAGCGATTGGTTGGAATCGACGGTGAGCGCGAGGGCGTGGTTTGTGTGGTCGCGCTCGGAAAAGCTTCCGCGCCTGCGCAACCCGCGCTCGAACCGGCACTGCTTAAGCTTGAAACGGTTCCACTATCGGACACAGAAACCGCCTACGACGATTTGATCAAGATTCATCGCGCCTCCAAGCTGCTGACTATCGAAGAGGCGCGGCGCGTCGCCGCGGCGAAGTTCGACGCGGAGGCTCCGCCGCCAACGCAGATTACGTGTCAGATGGAAACGATTGAGCCGATAAATGCGGCCGGGCTAGGCGCAACCATCCTGCGCCGCGGCTCGACGCGCGCGTTCGCGCGCAAATCGATGGACGGTGAGATGCTTGCGACGATCATGGCGTTTTCCAATAGCCATCCGCGCTCCGACTTCCCCCGGCTTACCGATACCTATCTTATCGTCAATGCGGTCGACGGACTGGAGCCGGGAGCCTACTACTATTCGCGCGAGCGGCAATCATTCGATCTGCTGAAGGCGGGCGATTTCCGCGGCGAAGCTGGCTACCTCTGCCTCGAGCAGGATCTCGGCGCCGACGCCAGCGTGCTGGTTTGCTACATGGCGGACCTGCAAGGCGTATTGCGGGCGCTCGGTAATCGCGGCTATCGCGACGCCCATCTCGAAGCGGGGCTGCTCGGCGGCCGTGCCTACCTGGCGGCGTATTCGCTGGAACACGGCGCGACGGGTCTCACCTTCTACGACGATGACACGACCCAGTTCTTCGCCCCGCATGCCGCGGCCAAAAGCCCGTTGCTGATGGTGGCGATCGGCGTGCCGCAAAGGGCGGCCGGCTGATCCGCGCCCCGCGGCATCATGAAGCAGGCGAGTAGTTCGAGGCTCGGCCTCGAACTACTCGCCTGCTATTGGCCTGCTTGCTTGCGGCCCGATCACTTCTTCTGAGTGGATTTGCTTTCGTGCTTGGCTGCGGCCTTAGGCGGAGGCACGCCGATCGAAGCGTGATCGACGAGATAGCGCCATCCGGCTCCGGATTTCACGATAACTTCCGTGGTCCGCAGGTGCGAGGTCGTTCGTTTGCCGTTGGCGTCCGTGAGCGATCCCTCCCAGTGCCCGACGGTGGCGATGTGTGAGTCGTCGAGAGGAATACCTTCGATCGATTTTAGGACAAGCTTCGGATTGCTCTTTGGGTTACAGAGGTTGGTGACGAGCTTCTCGATCTTCGCCTTGCCCTTGGCCTCTTCCCCTGCGCCTGGCCAGACGACCCTCGCATCATCCGCATACAAGGCCACCACGCCCTTCACGTCACCGGCTTCGCAGGCTTTGGTGAAGGCCTCGGACTGTGCCTTGGCATCCGCCGTAGCGTCGGCCCACGCGGGAGCCGCAAACGCGACCATCAGAATGAACGCTGTCCACTTCAGCATCGCGGGTTCCTCCTCGTTCGACCGGTAAGTCGTTGGCCGAACATGCGCCCGCGTCGACTTGATCGTCAAGAGTCTCGAACCGCCGAAGGGTCCCTAGCTCGGATCGGGCTCACCTGCTGGCGAGGATTTCGGCCAGGTGACGAGTCTCGATCGCGGCCTGTTGGCGATGCAGGCCGCCGCCGATCTGCATCAGGCATCCGGAATCGTTGGCGACCACCACTTCGGCGCCGCTCGCCTTGACGCAGGTGAGCTTGTCGTCCAGCATCGCGGTCGAGATATGCGGGAATTTGACCGAGAACAAGCCGCCGAATCCGCAGCACTCGGTATTGTTTTTCAACTCGCGGATTTTGATTCCACGCACCCCGTTGAGCAGCAGTTCGGGCTCACGCCTCAGATTCAGCTCGCGCATCAGATGGCATGACGGATGATACGCGACCGGGCGTTCGAAGCGTGCGCCCACGTCCGTCACCTTGAGTACGTTGACCAGGAACTCGGAGAACTCGAAAATCCAGGGACGAAGAGCGGCGTACTTTGCCAGTAATCGCGGCTCACCTGCCAGCAGGTCGGGATAGAAAACTCTGAGCATGCTCGTGCACGATCCTGACGGCACGATGATCGGCGTGCCCGGCTTGCACGCCTTCAGGAAGCCGCGCGCCAACGCCAGCGCTTCGTCGCGCAGCCCTTCGTTGAACGCGGCCTGGCCGCAACAAAAGCTGCGGCGAAGCCGGCGGACGTTGAGCCGCAAGCGTTTCAGCACGGTCTCGGCCGCGGCCGGTACTTCAGGAAAGAGCATTTCCCCGAGGCAGGTCGCGAAAAGTGTGACCCCGGTCATCGGCCGGCAACCAGCGCTCGGCGACGATTCCCGGCGGTGTTTCGGAAATATCGTGCGTCACTATTCATCTTTAGGCCATATCAGCACGACGTAGAGCTCCTTCGGACCGTGGACTCCGAGCACGATCCGTTTCTCGATATCCGCGGTTCGGCTTGGCCCGGTGATGAGCACCAAGGGATTTTCGCTGACCTTCTCCGGACCGATGGTCCGCATCAAGGTGGCGAGATCGGGCACGATGCGATCAATGTGCAGGATAATTACGCTGGTAGGAGGCAGCAGGGAAACCGATCGCGGCCGGGTCGCGTTCGCGATCGCGGCGAGTGTGCCGCTGGCCGCGATCGCGTAGTCGGCCTCGACGATTCCCAGATCGGCGCGCGCGATGCGCGCGCGCATCTGGGCGAGATCGTCCTTGGCGACGGGTCCGGTGCAGATAACCTCGACGCCCTGTCGTTGCAGCTCGGCGTCTACCCGGGCGAGGTCGGCGGTGAGCGCCTCGGCGCTCACCGCCGACCTCGCCCCCATCCGGCGCGCCAGCTCGGCGATCTTTTCGATCGCCTCGCTGGCGGAGCCGACCTCGAGGACTTGCCCGCCGACCGCTTCCAGTTCGCGCACGAACTTGGAGCCAAGTTCCGCGCGGCGCGCCATGTGCGTCATCGGAACGACCGCGGCGGCTTCCGGAACCGGATGGGGCCGCTTGCCGGCGGCGTGCTCCAGCGCCGCCTTGACATCGCCAAGAAGCTTTTGAAACTCGCTCATGTGCCGGGCGGATGGCGCGCGTCCGTCGCTTTGGGCTTGGAATGCGGCAGCGGAAAATCGCGTCCCTTGGTCCAGGCGTTAAAAGGCGGCGGCATCCGGCGGAGATACCCGTCGTGCGCGAACGGCCGCAGGATGAGCCCCGCCATCCGGCCGAGCATCCGCGCCGCCCACGGATGGCGCGCGACGCGCGCGAATCGTCTCGCCCCCTTGCGCGCGCGCTCGGCCGCCCACGGCCATCGAATCCCCTCGCTGTCCGCGCTCGCCTTGGCGCGCAGATGGAGCAGGATTCGCGGGATGTCGATCTTTACCGGGCAAACCTCCTTGCACGCGCCGCACAAGGTCGAGGCGAACGGCAGATGGCTGGCGGACTTGCCGAACAGCTCCGGACTCAGGATCGAACCGATCGGCCCCGGATAGGTCGAGCCGTAAGCATGCCCTCCGATTCGATCGTAAACCGGACAGACGTTCAGGCAGGCGCCGCAACGCAGGCAATAGAGCGTCTCGCGCAGCACCGGGTCGGCCAGCATCCGGCTCCGCCCGTTATCCAGGATGACGACGTGCATCTCGCGCGTGCCGTCGAGTTCGCCCGGACGGCGCGGTCCGTTGATGAAGCTGGTGTAGGTCGTGAGCTTTTGTCCGGTGGCGGTGCGCGCCAGGATTTCGAGAAAATGGCTCAGATCGTCCAGCCGCGGGATGACCTTTTCCAGACCCATCACCGCCACGAACGTCTCGGGCATCGTGGCGGTCATGCGGCCGTTGCCCTCGTTCTCGACCAGCACCAGGGTGCCGGTCTCCGCGATCGCGAAATTGACGCCTGTGACGCCCATCTCGGCGCGCAAAAAGCTCGCGCGCAAGCGCTCGCGCGCGATCGCCGTCAACGCGGCCGGCTCGGAGGTGTACGGCACTTGGAGCTTGTTCTGGAACAGCTCGCCGATGTCTTCCTTGGAGAGATGGATTGCGGGTGTGATGATGTGCGAGGGCTTCTCGCCGCGGAGCTGGACAATGTACTCGCCCAGATCGGTTTCGAGCACTTCGATGTTGGCGTGCTCCAGCGCCTCGTTTAGCTCGATCTCTTCGGTGGTCATCGATTTGCCCTTGACCACAAGCTTGGCGCCGGCGTGGCGCGCGACCTTCACGATATAGTCGCGAGCTTCGGCGGCGTCGGCGGCGAAGAAGACCTTAACGCCCCTGGCCTGAAGCTTTCGCCGGAGTTCGAGCAGGAGCTGATCGAGGCGGCCGATCGCCTCTTCCTTGACGGCGCGTGCGGCGTCCTTTTCGCGCTGATAGGAAGGAAATTCGGTGATGGCGCGGGCGGCATGATCGCGTTGGCGGGTATTGGCGTTCTCCAGTTTGCGGCGCAACTCGACATCCGCCACCGCCGCGCGGCTGGCCTTGAAAAAACCTTGCACTGAAATTGGCGCCATCGTAGGGCTACGGAGCTTAGTTGATAAGCGCCACCTGCCTCATCAGCCGCATCACGCCGTCGCGCGCCGCGTCGGCCTCGGGATGGTCCGGGGAAATCGACAGGAAGCTTTGCAGGTCGTCGAGAGCGGCCTGGAAGCATTCGAGCTTCTCATAAAGTCCGGCGCGCTCGAGTAGTTCGTTGGACGACCGCGGTTCGAGTATCAGGATCCGGTCGAGCGCCGACAGCGCCCGCGTCCAATCCGAGCCGGCCACGTAAATGTTCTTGAGATTGCGCAGCATGCGGCTCAGGATCTGGCGCGTCTCCGCGGTTTTGAGCAACTCCGGCTGCACCTCGATCTCTTCCCCGTAGATTTGGCGAAGCCGAGCGCGGATGTCATCGAGGCTCAGCATCCGGCCCTGGTTGAAGGGGTCGATTATCAGTTCGCCGCGCTCGTCGACGGCCTTGACCAGGAAGTGGCCCGGAAACGAAACTCCGTGCAGATTGAGACCCAGCCGCCGGCCCACTTCTATATAGATCACCGAGAGCGAGATCGGGATACCCTGGCGCCGTTCGATCACGTCGTTCAGGAACGAGTTGCGCGGGTCGTCGAACTCATCGACGTTGCCGGCGAAACCCTGCTGCTCGAAAAGAAAGTGCGACAAGCGCTCGACGCGCTCGACCGTGTTTGCTCCGGCACGCACTAGCCGTTCCCCCTGTCGGCCAAGGGCGAGCAGTACGTTAAGGTATTTCTCGACGTCCAGCGCCGGATACTCCTCCTTGGCGATCAGCAGGGCGCCGCGAGCGAGCGGTACGGGCTCGCGGGCGGCTAGCGCAACGAATTCACGCCTGGCGTCGTTCATGACGGAGTTCCGTTGGCTGAGTCTGCATTCGCCCGCTTCGCTTGGCAAGCGCTCACGCGCAAATGATGTTGAGCGCATCCGCGAGTTCCCCCCGCACCGACGGGTCCGCTTCGCGGATTCGCCGCTTTTCCAGCGCACGAAGCGCTGCCGGCCCGCCCAGGCGTCCGAGCGCCCATGCGATGTGCGCGCGCACCAGCGCCTCCGGTTCCGTCTCAAGCGCGCGGGCGAGCACCGCAACCGCCTCGCGATTGCCGCTGTTGCCGAGCGCCACCGCGACATTGCGCAGCAGGCCGCGGCGTTTGGTCCGCTTGACGGCGCTTGCGCGGAAGCGCAGCCGAAATCCTTCCTCATCCAAGCTCATCAGCTCGGGCAAGCGCGGCGCGATCTCGTCATTGACCGGGCTCATTCCCTCGACGTTCCACGGGCAGACTTCCTGGCAGATGTCGCAGCCGAAGATCCAATTGCCGAGCTTGGGCCGCAATTCGACCGGTATCGGCCCGCGCGATTCGATCGTCAGATAGGAAATGCACAGCCGCGGTTCCATCAGATAGCCGCCGGCCAGCGCCTGGGTCGGGCACAGGTCGAGGCATCGGCGGCACGTCCCGCAATAATCGTCGTAGGGCTGGACGCTTCCGTCCAACTCGACGTCGGTGAAAATCTCAGCCAGGAATACGTAAGAGCCGCGTTCGCGGTTCAGGATATTGGTGTTCTTGCCGAACCATCCGATGCCCGCCTCGCGTGCCCACTCGCGCTCGAATACCGGCCCGGTGTCCACATAAACGCGGGCCTGAC
>Ga0209415_10013307_pt1 | contig 13583 bp, 14 predicted proteins | sample PeaSoiSIISIP2007_FD_187696 | JGI IMG/M metagenome (GOLD analysis project Ga0209415, IMG submission 187696) | Peat soil microbial communities from Weissenstadt, Germany - SII-SIP-2007 (SPAdes) (version 2) | ecosystem: Environmental > Terrestrial > Soil > Wetlands > Peat | place: Germany... | reverse complement strand
GATTGCCCGGACGCGTGGACGCCGACATTCACCTCGTCGACTGAGCTCGCGACCGCGCTCCGACGTGCGGCGGCCGCGCACGGCGAGCACGAGAAGCGGACCGGCCAGCATGATGCGGACTGGCCGGACTGGTACGCCGAGTGCATCGTCCGGGAGTTGGCCGGCAAGCCGTTGCCGTCATGAGCAGCGGCTACGACGTCATCGTCATCGGCGGCGGCTCGCCGGGCGAGCACTGCGCCGGCGTGCTCGCAGAGGGCGGGCTGCTCGTCATACGCCTATGGCTGCGCGCTGATGAGTCCACGCCCTAGTGCACCGATTCCGAAGTTCGCATCACTTCGCGACATCCTCTGGTGCGAACTTCGAAATCCAAAGGTGCACTAGCAAGCTTATGAGTCTAGTGCGGGTCTTGGATTTGAAGTTCCCATGACGAGCGTGCCGCACATCTGATACGAACTTCAAATCCACCGCGCTAGCCCGGCCGCGCGATGCCTTCGTACATATAGGTCATCGGCCTCGGGCCGCGCATATAGCCGGTATCGAGACGTTCGACGCGAAAGCCGGCGTCCGCGATGAGATCGCCGATGGCCCGATTGAGGTGACACCCGCCGCCGATCCGCCTCCACAGGGGGGTGAGGCGTTCCTGCCACGCCCGCACGCCGGGCTCCGGAGCGCGGCCGTGCTCGACGAACAGAAGACGGCCGTCGGGCTTGAGAACGCGCCGCATCTCCCGCAGCGCGCCGGCGACGTCCGGGATGCTGCACAGCGTCCAGGTGGTCACGACGGTATCGATGCTGCCGGTCGCCACCGGGATCGCCTCCGCGCTCCCTTCGATGAATGTCGCCTCGGGCGCCGGTCCCTGCCCGGCGCGGCGGGCCATCGCCAGCAGCCGCGGCGACGGATCGATGCCGATCACCTGACCGACCGCCGCGGAATAGAACGGAAGATTGAGGCCGGAGCCTATTCCGATCTCGAGCACGCGCCCGCTCGCGGCCGAGACGGTGCGCCGGCGATAGGGCGCGAAAGTTTCCTTTCGCATCGCCAGGCTGATCAGATGCGGGACAATGTGGTCCTGATAGAAGCCCATTGTTCTGCCCTGGTTGCCAAGATGGAGCGTGACACTTTGATCTGCGTCAATGGATGCGAGGTCGCGGCAGTTCCGAACCGTTTCACACATGACCGGACTCCTTGCCATCGCCTCGCAGCTCACCGGTCGGCGCGGGCGACGACGTCCATCAGCTCGGCGACCTTGCGGCGCTGCGCCGCCTTGTCGCCGGAGACGATCGCCTCCTCCACGCAGTGGGCGACGTGATCGCGCAGAATCTCCTCCTCGGCGCGGCGCAGCGCGGCGCGCACCGCCGAGATCTGGGTAACGACGTCGATGCAGTAGCGGTCCTCCTCGACCATGCGGGCGAGGCCGCGGACCTGGCCTTCGATGCGGTGCAGCCGCTTGAGGCAGGTCGCCTTGATGTCCTTGCGCATGCCGTATATATACCCCTAACCGGTATATGGTTCAAGCCGGAGCCGAGGACCAGCCACATGTCGGAACCATTGCGGGCCGAGCACCAGCATCCCGTCCGCCCGGCGGACGCCGCGACGCGGAGCATGCCGGGCGATGGCGCCGGGCACGGTCACACCGGACATCGCGGACACCCGGGTGCCGCCGAAGGGGTGCGCGACCCGGTCTGCGGCATGACCGTCGATCCGCACTCGACCGCGCACCGCGAGGACTTCGCGGGACGCACCTATTATTTCTGCTGCGCGGGATGCCGCGCCAAGTTCGCGGCCGACCCGGCGAGGTATCTCGGCGCCGACGTCGGCGAGACGGCTGCGGCCCCGGCGCCGGAAGGTGCTGTCTATACCTGTCCGATGCATCCCGAGATCCGGCAGTCCGGCCCCGGCAGTTGCCCGATCTGCGGCATGGCGCTGGAGCCCGAGCTCGCGACCGCCGAGGCCGGGCCGAACCCCGAACTCACCGACATGACGCGGCGGTTCTGGATCGGGCTCATCCTGGCCGTTCCGGTGGTCGTGCTGGAGATGGGCGGGCACCTCGCCAACCTGCACATGCTGGTCGGCCAGGCGCTGTCCAATTGGATCCAGCTGGTGATCGCCACGCCGGTCGTCCTGTGGGCCGGCTGGCCTTTCTTCGTACGCGGATGGCGGTCGGTTGTAACGCGCAATCTCAACATGTTCACGCTGATCGCGATGGGAACCGGCGTCGCCTGGATCTTCAGCGTGGTCGCAACGGTGGCGCCTGGGCTGTTCCCGGCGGCGTTTCGCAGTGAGGGCGGCGCGGTCGCGGTGTACTTCGAGGCGGCCACCGTCATCACGGTGCTGGTCCTGCTCGGCCAGGTTCTCGAGCTGCGCGCCCGCGAGCAGACCTCGGGAGCGATCCGGGCGCTGCTCGACCTCGCGCCGAGGACGGCGCGGCGCCTGGAGGACGACGGCAGCGACGAGGAGGTCGCGATCGAGCTCATCGCGGTCGACGACCGGCTGCGGGTGCGCCCGGGCGAAAAGGTCGCGGTCGACGGCGTGGTGCTCGAAGGCCGGTCGTCGCTCGATGAATCCCTGGTGACCGGCGAATCCATGCCGGTCACCAAGGAGGCCGGCGCCAAGGTCATCGCCGGAACGCTCAATCAGACCGGCGCCTTCGTGATGCGGGCCGAGAAGGTCGGCCGCGACACCATGCTGGCGCGGATCGTACAGATGGTGGCGGCAGCCCAGCGCTCGCGCGCGCCGATCCAGCGCCTCGCCGATCGGGTCGCCGGGTGGTTCGTGCCGACGGTCATCGCCGTGGCGCTCGCGGCGTTCGCGGCCTGGGCGATATTCGGGCCCGAGCCGAGGCTCGCATACGGGCTCGTTGCCGCCGTCACGGTGCTGATCATCGCCTGCCCGTGCGCGCTCGGGCTGGCGACCCCGATGTCGATCATGGTCGGCGTCGGCCGCGGCGCCCAGGCCGGGGTGCTGATCAAGAACGCCGAAGCGCTGGAGCGCCTGGAGCGGGTCGACACCCTGGTGGTCGACAAGACCGGGACGCTCACCGAGGGCAGGCCGAAGGTCGTGGCCGTGGTCGCGGCGCCGGGCCTGAGCGAGACGGACGTGCTGCGTCTGGCCGCCAGCGTCGAGCGGGCGAGCGAGCATCCGCTGGCGCGGGCGATCGTGGCGGCGGCGGCCGAGCGCGGGGTGGTGCCCGATGCCGTCACGGATTTCGATTCCCCAACCGGCAAGGGCGCGGTCGGGACCGTGGGCGGCCGGAAAGTCGTTCTCGGCAACGCGCGGTTCCTGGCCGAGATCGGGATTGCGCTGGCGCCGCTCGACGCCGCGGCGGAACGGCTGCGTCAGGACGGCGCGACTGCGATCCATGTCGCGGTGGACGGCAAGGCCGCGGGCGTCATCGCGGTCGCGGATCCCGTCAAGGCGACGACGGCGCAGGCGCTGCAGGAGCTCACCGCCGAGGGCGTGCGCGTCGTCATGCTCACCGGCGACAACCGGACCACCGCGCAGGCGGTGGCGCGCCGTCTCGGCATCACCGAAGTCGAGGCAGAGGTCCTTCCCGACCAGAAGAGCGCGGTGGTCGAAAGGCTTCGCCGCGAAGGCCGCGTGGTGGCGATGGCCGGCGACGGCGTCAACGACGCACCGGCGCTGGCCGCGGCCGAGGTCGGCATCGCGATGGGGACCGGGACGGACGTGGCGATCGAGAGCGCGGGCGTGACCCTGCTCCAGGGCGACCTGATGGGCATCGTCCGGGCGCGCCGGCTGTCTTCGGCCACCATGAGCAACATCCGGCAGAACCTGCTGTTCGCGTTCATGTACAACGCGGCCGGCGTGCCGATCGCGGCCGGCGTGCTGTACCCGATGTTCGGGATCCTGCTGTCGCCGATCATCGGGGCCGCCGCCATGGCGCTGTCCTCGGTCAGCGTCGTCGGCAATGCGCTGCGGCTGCGGCGCGTCAAGCTGTAGCGTCGGCTCAGAAATTCCAGGTGAAATTCCCTTTCACGGCGTGATCCTGCACGTTGCCTGCAAGCTCGCCGGTGTACGATGCGGCCCCAGGCGCCGACGCCCTGCGACCAGAATGTCAGGTCGGACGATGGCGCTGCGGCGGGCGGCGCCTTCACGGGAAAGCCCGGCCCATAGGCCAGCGCCGGAATCTCCTCGCCCGTCGCCACGACCGTGACCGGGCCGTCGAACCCGAGCGCGCCCATCGTGCCCGGCGCACCCGCATAGGACGCTTGGCGCAGCCGGCCGAGGATCGCCTGGCGCATGTACTGCGCGTCGTCGATGAGCGTGCTCTGTACGCTGGCGTGGACCTCGCCCGAGAGCGCATCGAACGCCTGCCGGGCGCCGCCGGCGGTCTGGAACAACAGCGCCTGCACCAGCGCGCTCCCGAGCGGGCTCGCATCGAGCGCGGCGCCGACGCTGCGCTGATTTGCCGTCAGCGCCTCGATCGCACCCGAGAAGGTCGAGACGAGGTCAACCTGGATACCGCTGTGACCGGAGATCACGCCGCAGTTGGTGATGCCGCCCCGCTCACCAGCTCTCGGTCCACGTTCGCAGGTCGAGCTCGAAGGTCCAGGCATCGCGCGGCTGGCGATGCAGCAGGACGTAGTTCTCGGCGATGTGCTCGGGGTTGAGGATTCCGTCCTGGTCCTTCAGGGCGTAGCGCTCGGGGAAATTGTCGCGGATGAAAGCGGTGTCGATGGCGCCGTCGACCACCACGTGGGCGACGTGGATTCCCTTTGGCCCCAGCTCCTTGGCGATGCTCTGGGCGAGCGCCCGCAGCGCGTTCTTGGCGCCCGTGAAGGCGGAGAAATTCGCCCGCCCGCGCAGGCTCGCGGTGGCGCCGGTGAACAGGATGGTGCCGCGGCCGCGGGGCAGCATGTGGCGGGCGGCCTCGCGGCCGAGCAGGAAGCCGGCGAAGCAGGCCATCTCCCAGACCTTGAAATAGACCCGTGCGGTGGTCTCGAGAATGCCGAACGACACGTTGGCGCCGATGTTGAACACCGCGACCTCGATCGCTCCGTGGTCGCGCTCGATGCGCGCGAGGAGCTCGACCATCTGGTCCTCCTTGCGGGCATCGACGCCGAACGGCTCGGCCGCGCCGCCCGCCGCGCGGATCTCGTCGACCAGCGGCGCCAGCTTGTCGCCGTTGCGCCGCACCACGCAGACCAGGAGATTCTCCCGGGCGAACCGTTTGGCGATCGCGCCGCCCAGCGCGTCACCGGCCCCGATCACCACTGCGACCTTGCGATCCATCGGCGCTACTCGTCCGCGACCTTGAGCACCAGCTTGCCCAGGTTCTCGCCCTTGAACAGCTTCAGCAGCGTCTCCGGAAAGGTGTCGAGACCCGCCACGATGTCCTCCCGCGACTTGAGCTTGCCCTGCGCCATCCAGCCCGCCATCTCGCGCGCGGCCTGGGCATAGCGATCCGCATAGTCGAACACGACGAAGCCCTCCATGCGGGCGCGGTTGACCAGGAGCGACAGATAGTTGCTCGGCCCCTTCACCGCCGTCGTACTGTTGTACTGCGAGATGGCGCCGCAGATCACCACCCGCGCCCTGCGCGCCAGGTTGGCGAGGCAGGCGTCGAGAATGTCGCCGCCGACATTGTCGAAATAGATGTCGATCCCCTTGGGACAGTGCGCGCGCAACGCCTTGCGCACGTCCTGCGACTTGTAGTCGACCGCCGCATCGAAGCCGAGCTCGTCGACCACATGGGCGCACTTGTCGGCTGCTCCGGCGATGCCGATCGCGCGGCATCCCTTGATCCGGGCGATCTGGCCGACAACGCTGCCGACAGCTCCGGCGGCGGCCGATACCACCACGGTCTCGGAGGCCTTGGGCGCGCCGACGTCGAGCAGGCCGAAATAGGCGGTCATGCCGGTCATGCCGAGAACGCCGAGATAGCTCGGCAGCGGCGCCAGCTTGGGGTCGACCTTGACCACGTCGCGGCCCTTGGCAACCGCGTATTCCTGGATGCCGAGCAGCCCGGTCACGCAATCGCCGACCACGATGCCGGGCGCCCGGCTGGCGATGACGCGACCGACGCCCCCTGCCCGCATCACCTCGCCGAGCCCGACCGGCGGGATGTAGGACTTGCCCTCATTCATCCAGCCGCGCATCGCCGGATCGAGCGACAGGAACAGCACCTTGACGACAACCTCGCCGTCGCCCGGCTCCGGCAGCGGCGACGTCGTGAACGTCCAGTCGCTGCGCCTGGGCATGCCGACCGGCCGTGCCGCCAGCCTGACCTGATGGTTCACGATGCTCATGACGGGCGCTCCTCTGGTGAGAAGTTCCATTTCGGAACTTGATCTGTCAAGCCGCCTTCCAGGTTGAACATGAAATCGCCCGGCCGTGGAGCGAAAAGCCCCCGGATTCGACGTTTGTCGCATGTCCCGGCGGAAAACCGGTGGTCCACTTTTCCGGGAAATGCGTTAGGGTTCTGAAGATTCTACATGAAGCGGCCGCCACGGCCGCCAGCGATCGGGGAGCAGCGCGCCATGCCGGGTCACGTCTGGGAAAAGTCCTATCCGCCGGGGATCAGCTGGGACGTTCAGCTGCCGCCGGCGGTGCCGATCGAAACGTTCCTGGCGGATGCCGCCGCCCAGTGGCCCGACCGGGTGGCGATCGACTTCTACGACCGCACCCTCACGTTTCGCGAGCTGCTCGACCTCGCCCGCCGCGCCGCCAAGGGGTTGCAGGCCGTCGGCGTCGGCCCCGGCGTCAATGTCGGGCTGCATCTGCCCAACACGCCGCACTACCTCGTCTGCTTCTTCGGTGCGCTCATGGCCGGCGGCCGGGTCGCCAACTTCAGCCCGCTCGCCGCGCCGCGCGAGCTCAAGTACCAGCTGGCCGACGCCGACGCCGAGGTGATGGTGACGCTCGGCCTGCCGACGCTCTATCCGCAGATCGCCGCCCTCAAGGGCACCGCGAAGCTGAGGGCCGTGGTGGTCTGCAGCCTCGAGGACTTTCTGCCGGCGCCGGTGGTGCGAGCCTTCGTCGGCGCCCCGGCCGAACGGGTGGCGGGGCCCGGCCGCGAGCTCGATTTTGCCGAGCTCATCGCCAATGACGGCGCGTTCACCCCGCATCCCCACGGGGCGCTGGCGGACGAGGTGGCGGTGCTGCAGTACACCGGCGGCACCACCGGCGACCCCAAGGGCGCGATGCTGACGCATGCGAATTTCTGTGCCGTGGTCAATGTGTACCGTCTGTGGGCCGGTTCGCTCATGAACAACGAGACCGACAGGACGCTGGTGGTGCTGCCGCTGTTCCACATCTTCGGGCTCTCCTTCATGATGCTGCTGTCGACGTTGCTCGGGGTGCGGATGGTCATGCACATCCGGTTCGACCCCGACCGCGTGCTCAACGACATCGCGCACAAGAGGATCACGACGTTCTCCGGCGTGCCGACCATGTACACCGCGCTGGTCAATCATCCGAAGATCAGGGAGTTCGATCTGTCCTCGCTGCGCCTGTGCGGGGCGGGCGGAGCGCCACTGCCGGTCGAGGTGCTGCAGCGCTTCCGCGAGCTCACCGGGCTGACGCCGCGCGAGGGCTACGGGCTGACCGAGACGGCGCCGCTCGGAACCGTCCAGATCGTCGACGGCGAGGCGCGGCCCGGCACGGTCGGGCTGCCGGCGCCGCATACCCTCGTGGAGGTGGTCGATCTCGAAACCGGCACCAAGGTGCTGCCGGTCGGCGTCAAGGGGGAGATCTGCTTCCAGGGACCGCAAGTCATGAAAGGCTACTGGAAGAAGCCGGAGGCGACCGCGGAGGCCTTTCGCGGCGGGCGCTTCCATACCGGGGACATCGGCTTCATCGACCAGGACGGGTTCGTCACCCTGGTCGATCGCAAGAAGGACATGATCCTGTCGGGCGGCTTCAACGTGTTTCCCCGCAACATCGAGGAAGCGATCTACGAGCATCCAGCGGTGGCCGAGGTCACCGTCATCGGCGTCCCGGACGGCTATCGCGGCCAGTCCGCCAAGGCCTTCATCGCACTGAAGTCCGGCGCCGCGCCGTTCAGCTACGACGAGCTCAAGGCGTTCCTGTCCGACAAGCTCGCCAAGTACGAGATGCCGACCGAGATCGAGTTTCGCGCCAGCCTGCCGAAGACGCCGGTGGGCAAGCTCTCCAAGAAGGAGCTGGTGGCCGAGGAGCTGGCCAAGCGCGAGGCGCCCGCAACCGGCGACGGCGAGCGCAAGCTGGCAGGGTGATCACGCCTTGTTGCGCACGATGATCTTGCGGCGCTCGAGCGCCGCGATCTCGGCGTCGGCATAGCCGAGCTCGTTGAGGATGGCGTCGGTGTCCTGGCCGAGCACCGGCGCCGGCAGGCGCACGCTTGCCGGGCTGCGGGCGAACCTGGTCGCCGGCCGCACATAGGTGATCGTCCCCTCGGTCGGATGCCGCATGGCCTGAAACATGCCGACCGCCACAAGGTGCGGCACCTGGGGCAGCTCGTCGAGTGTCACGATCGGAGTCGCCGGAATATCGGCCTCGGCGCAGAACGCCAGCCACTCGGCAGTGGTGCGCTCGCGGGTGATCTCGGCCAGCGCGTCATAGATCTTCGCGATATTGGCATTGCGCCGCTCGCGGTCGCCGACGCCGAGCCGTTCGCCGAGCTCGCGCTTGCCGGCGGTCTCGAAGAACGCGATCCAATGCTCGGACGTGTAGGGCAGGATGCCGATATAGCCGTCCCGGGTCGGCGCCGGCCGGCGACCGTCGGCGAGCACACGGTCGTATCCGGCCGGGCCCTTGGGCGGATGGAAGGTCAGCCCGGCGAGATGCTCCGCCATGACGAAGGCTGTCATCGTCTCCAGCATCGGCACCTCGACATACTGGCCCTGCCCGGTCCGCTCGCGATGCAGCAGCGCCGCCAGCACCGCATTGGCGAGCGCCATGCCGGTGGTCTTGTCGGCGATCAGCGTCGGCGCATAGGTCGGGGCGTCGCGTCCGATGCTGACCAGCGCCGCCAGGCCGCAGGCCGCCTGGATGACGTCGTCGAAGGCGGGCCGGTCGCGGTCGGGGCCGTCCTGGCCGAAGCCGGGCGACGCACAGTAGACGATCCGCGGATTGATTGCGGCGACCGCCTGATAGCCGAAGCCGAGCCGCTCCATCGCGGCGCTGCGCATGTTGTGCACCAGCGCGTCGACGGTCGGAATGAGGCGGCCGAGCACCTCGCGGCCCTCGGCGGTCTTGAGGTCGACGACGAGCGAGCGCTTGTTGCGGTTGAGCGCCAGATAGATCGAGCTCATGCCGGGATGGACGGAGACGCCGCTCGAGCGGATGAGGTCCCCCTCCGGGCTTTCGATCTTGATCACCTCGGCGCCGAAATCGGCGAGGATCTGGGTGGCGAGCGGACCGAGCACCACCGCCGTCATGTCGAGGATGCGGATGCCGGCGAGCGGACCGGTCGCCTCGGCGTCGGGTGAACCGCCAGCGATCTCGTGCATCCCGTTCCCTCCCCGCGGCGGAGCTGCGCCCGCCGGGACCGACCGAAGTAGCAATGACGGCGCGTTCCGGCAAGCAGCCCTTCGGCATTCAGTGCCGTTCTCGCTCGGTCGGAGGAGCCAGAAAGTCGACCCACAGGAGGTAGCCGCCGAGCAACAGCAGGCATCCGCAGGCGGCGGCGACTCGCAGGCCGATGCGCGAGCCGTCATGGTGCAGGACGTACATGACGAGGCCGACGCTGCCGGCGCCAATCATTGCGGCGTACAGGATGAAGCAGATCAACCGTCGCATGTCCTCGCCATAGCAATCGATGTATGTTCCGAGCATATGGGATTCCGGTGCTGCCGGCGGCTCATGTCGCACCATTATCCCATCACGTACGTGGCCTTCCTGGTCACCACGAAGTCGACGCGGCCGTCGACGAGCGCCTTGAGGCACTCGTCCGGGCGGTTGACGATCGGCTCCTCGTGCACGTTGAAGCTGGTGTTGATGAGCACCGGCAGCCCGGTCGCGTCGCGGAACCGGCGCAGGATCGCGGCGAACAGCGGATTGGTGTCATCGCGCACGATCTGCGGGCGCGCCGTGCCGTCGATGTGGACCACGGCCGGAATGCGCTCCCGCCATTCGGGCCGAACCGCGCAGGTGATGGTCATGAAGCGGGCGGCGTAGCGGTTGACATTGGTGATCTCGAACACGCGTTCGGCATCCTCCTCGAGGACGTAGGGCGCAAACGGCATGAACTCCGAGCGGTCGAGGCGCTCGTTGAGATTGTCGTTGATGGCGGCGTCCGCGGGGCTCGCCACAATGCTGCGGGCGCCCAGAGCCCGGGGACCGAATTCCATGCGCCCGACATAGATGGCTCCCGCCTTGCCGACGCCGATCAGATCCGCCGCGACGTCGACCGGATTGCCGGCGAGCGTCCGAACGCCGGGGCCGGCCGCAAGGCACCTGTCGATGCGCTGGTCGAAATCCTGCGCCAGATAGACGTCAGCGAGGCGCCTTCGGCGGCCGAGCCAAGCGGCGAGCCCGTCTCGCTCGAGCAGAAAGCACAGAGCCGCGCCGATCGACAATCCATCGTCGCCCATCGCCGGGAAGACGAATATTTCATCGATCGGCAGCGTCTCGGCCAGCAGCCGATTGAGACGCACGTTGGCAAACAGCCCGCCGGCCAGCCCGAGCCGACGATGGCCGGTGCGCGCGAGCCAGTGGCGAATCGCCCCCGACATCAGGTCCTCGGTCACCTTCTGGATCGAAGCAGCGATGGTTTCACGGTCATGTCCGCGGCAGATGTCTCGCACGGTTCGTTCCAGCGCATGCCAGTCCTTGAGGTCGGATTCGATCAACCCATCCTTGTCCAGCCACAGATGGCGCGCGAAGGCGTCGGCGAGCTTCGGCTCGCCGCGCGCCGAAAGCCCGGTCAGCTTCCCCTCGTGCCGGAACATGCGAAAGCCGCACGCGGCGGTCGCGAAGGCGTAGGCGGCGGCGAGGCTGTTGCGGCGCAGATGTCGCACCGCAAGCATGTTCTCCCCGCCGAGATGGCAGTCGAGCTGTCCCGACGTCAGCGTGCGTATGGAGTAGCTGATGTTGTCGCCGACGCCATCGGCCGTATAGAGGAGCGCCTCGTCCCAGTCGGTATGGAACAGCGCGGTCAGCGCATGCGCTTCGTGGTGGTCCGCGAAATAGACGCGGGTGTCGGACCGAAACGCATTCTCGTCGAGAAAGCGGTCGGAGCGGAACAACGCATGGGAATCCGCTTCGCCGGTCCGATCGTGCAGGAGGTTGAGCTCGCGCTTCGTCCGTTCTGTGCCGGCCCAGCGCCGCACCGTGTAGTAGAGGTCGCGCGCCAGCGGGAAGCGCAAATATTGCGCCGGATAGGTGCCGCGAGTCTGTGCGATCACATCGACATCGGTCCTGCTCCAACCGGCGATGCGAAGCACTTCGTCGATGGCGAGCCATGGAATGTCCGCGCCCCATCCTTTCTCCCGTCGCAGGCGCTCCTCCGACACCGCCGCGATGAGCTCGTAGTCGTCGAACGCCGCCGCAGATGCATCATGCGTGCTGGAACAGAATGTCAAAATTCGCATCAGGGGACCAATCTACGAGGGCGCCGAGCAGGCCTTGGGGGTGACGCCCGACAATCCGGCCAGCGCTTCGAGCCTGTCGCCGCGCATGAGTTCGGCCAGCATGCGGTCGTTTTCGGCGAGCCGGGAGCGGTCGCTCTCCGGGTGCCACAGGTGCAGCACGCCGGCGGCGTACCGGCCATCCTTGCGGCGGATGCCGGCACGCATCAGGCGGATGATGAGGTCGCTATCCTCGCGCCCCCAGCCGCGGATGGCTGCATCGAATCCATCGACCCGCACGAGATCCTCGCGGCGGACCGCCAGATTTCCCCCCCGCGCGCTGCGCCAGTCGCGGGCGCCCAGGCGGCGCAGGAGTCCGAGCGGCAGCCGCAGGAGCGGAGCAAACCGGTTGATCTCGCCTCTGCGGCGTGCGGCCATCCAGGTCCGCAGTGCCCAACGCTCCGGCTCCAGCCGGTCGCGCAGCACCCGCTCTGTGAGTGCGCGCGACATGAGGGTGCGGTTGCCGGCCACGAACCAGCCGGGCTGCGCGAGCCGCCGATGCGCGGCCACGAAATCCGGCCGCGCAATGCAGTCGCCGTCGAGAAAGACGCAGATGTCGCCCGCGCTCGCGAGGATGGCGCGGTTGCGGATCTCGGCGAGGCGAAATCCCCGGTCTTCGTGCCACACATGGGCAAGGTGCGCGAAACGTGACGACCAGGAGGCGACGACCTGCGCTGTCCCCGGCCCGGATCCATCGTCGGCGACGATGACCTCGAACCGGGAATCACCCTGCGCCGCCAGCGCCCGGAGCACGGCGTCGAGCGCATCCTCGCGATTGTAGGTCGATACGATGACCGAGATGAGTTCGCGCACGGTGCCGCGTCTGCCTCTGGAACTGGGGTAGTATAGCACTGCGCGTCGTGGCCAGGGTTGCCCCGGCGGTCCGCACCTGTGCTTATTGCACGAACGAGCGTGCGGACCGGTGGCGGGCCACATCGGCCGGGCAACTTGTGTTCAAGATCATTGGATATTGACACCACGGCGTGCATCGATCATCGTATCGGCATCGGTCGGGGCGCACTGCCACCGGCGAGCGGTGAGCTTCAGCGGACCCTGCCAGGCACGGCGGCCACCCGGGCGTGCCGCCAAATCGGGAGGCGATGATGGCCAGCAACCCAAAAGCGGTTCACGCTGCGGACCTGATTGCGCAATCAAATGCAGCTCTCATCTTCAGGCACTGCCTCGCCACTGATCCGGCGGTCGGCGGGGTCGACCATACCGAGTTCTTCATGCAGCTCGACAAGCCGACCCAGAACAAGCTGATGGCCGCAAGGCTCGAGGGGGAGGCGTCAGTCCACAAGGCCCTTGCCGACGCCCACGCGCAGATCGCCGGCATCCTGAAGTCAGGTGGATAGCGGCGCGCCGGGCGCGGTCTCCGCCTCCCACCGCGAGCCGCCGGCGCCTGCTCGGGGCCGGGCGGAGGTGGCGCTCATCGGCTTCCAGGACCAGGGCAATCTCGGCATGGGATACCTGGCCGCCGTGCTGCGGCGGCATGGTTGCGACGTCGAGATGATCGAGGTTCGCGAGAGCCCCGAAGCGATTGCGGCGCGACTCATCGGGCGCCCGCCGCTGGTGGCCGGGTTCTCGCTCATCTTCCAGTTCTTCCTGCCGCAGTATCGCCAGATCGCCCGGCATCTGCGCGCGGCTGGCGTCACCTGCCACTTCACCATCGGCGGGCATTATCCGAGCCTGTGCCACGACGAGCTGCTGACGAACTTCCCGGAGATCGACAGCGTCGTGCGCTACGAAGGCGAGGAGACGCTGATCGAGCTGGTCGACCGGTTGCGTGCCGGCGAGGACTGGCGAGGCATCAGCGGGATCGCCTTCGTGCGCGACGGCGAGGTGGTGGCGACGCCGGCGCGGCCGCTGGTCGAGGATCTCGACACGCTGCCGTTCCCGGACCGTCCCTACCAGCCCGAGCGGGTCGGCGGGTTTCCCACCCTGCCGGTGCTGGCGAGCCGCGGATCGAAAAGATTCTGTCCGTCCTGCATGTACAGAACGTCGTAACGCCGGGTG
>Ga0209415_10013306_pt1 | contig 13584 bp, 8 predicted proteins | sample PeaSoiSIISIP2007_FD_187696 | JGI IMG/M metagenome (GOLD analysis project Ga0209415, IMG submission 187696) | Peat soil microbial communities from Weissenstadt, Germany - SII-SIP-2007 (SPAdes) (version 2) | ecosystem: Environmental > Terrestrial > Soil > Wetlands > Peat | place: Germany... | reverse complement strand
GCTTATCCTGCTTCGATTTGAGTTCACCCCTCGGCCTTCCGAACAATGTACCACGCATAATCCGGTCGATAGTCTCAGCTGCCACTCTCGCCTGTTCGTCGGAAACGGGTGTACCTGACCGCTCCATGGAGTCCACCTTGGCAGCAGACAAGGGGCGAAGGCCGAGAGCTTCAGAGACGATCTTGGTCGATCCCGCGAACTCGTTCCTAAGCGGGCCAGTGATGACTCGGAGTGGCAAGAGGACAGTTGGCTCGGCCTGCAATGCTGCTTCCAGTGCTGAAACGCTCACGTCGGTGAAGTCAGCGGTTAGAGCCCTTGCCTTGGCGTAGGCGGCGTCAAAGTGAGGAAGCTCGTAAAACTCTTCAATAGGGACATATGCATAATCTGGTGCAAGGTGAGTTACATAGAGCTCACGGGCCACCGAGGCATAGATGGCCGGATGCTCATTGGTTCCGTGCATGCTCGGTATCTGCCTGACCCGAGCGACCCGCTGATCCCACGTTGCCGCATCAACGATGCGCTTGACCGTTTCTAGAACGCTCGCCATAGGAGAGCAGATTAGCGGAGTACTTCGATCGTAACAGGAAAATTGTCACTCTCGCCCAGTTTGAGCCGCTCCTGCGCCGCGGCAACGAACGCTTCGTGTATCTCAAGACCTCCAGATCGCCGGCCCATACGACGCGCCGCCACAGCGGTAGTACCTGATCCAGCGAACGGATCTACTACGACACCGCCTGGAGGCGAGCAAGCCTTCACGAAGAACTCGGCGAGGCCTTCGGGCATCGCCGCCGTATGTCCCCCAGCGCCCCGATGCTGGTTGTAAGTCTGTGGCACTGACACGACATTGCCCGGGTCTGCGCCGCCGTTCAAGTAGGTCTTGGTCCGGTCACGCCCGAAACCTGCCTCGGTGTTCCTGCGCCCGAGTTTGTCCAGCTTGCGACGCTCGATCTCCTCTGCGCTCGTTCGGTATGGCACACGGACCGCATCGAGGTTGAAGTACGGCTTAACGCCTTTGGCGAAGGCGTATACGTACTCGAAACTATCCTTCGTCCGCGGTCCGAAGCGCCCAGGCACGGCATTGGGCTTGGACCAGATGTAGGTCTCCAGCCAGCGCCAGCCCTGCTCTTGAAGGGCAAGGACCAGCTGGTAGACGTACGGATGGCGTTGACCCTGGAACACTCCGCTGTTCGCAACTCGATTCTTGATGTTGAGGATCAGCCAGCCGGTCTCCTTGGTGGCGGCAAGCATGTCCTTGGCGAAGGGCAGGAACCACTCAACATACCTGTCTGGGTGAATCCGGCTGTAGGAACGCGCATCAGCGTAGGGCGGGCTTGTGAACCAGAGATCAACGGAGTCCGCCGGCAGGACACGGAGCCAGTCGCCACTGTCGCCCCAGGTAACCCCACCCTGCAGCAGCATCTCAAGAGCATGCTCGCCGCTGGCACGAGGACCAGGCGGCATCTGTGCGAACGCATCTGTCGCCACCCTTCGGGATCGTAGCGACTGGCACCGACAGTCAGGACTCGCCCCGCCGAGTTGATCTGGAAGGCCACCGATCCGCCAGGCACACCGAGAGTCCAAGGTTACGGTCCCCGCCATCGTTTAGGCCGCCTGTGGGCCGTCCGAGGCAGGCCCAGGCTGACAGAATCGCCGCCTGATTACGGTCGGCGTGCGGCGCCTGGCTGCCCGGCGAATCTGAGGTCGGCCACGCCCGGGGCGGCCGGCGAGCCCGCGGCCGGGCATCTGCCGGTCGAAGGGACCTTCGCCTCTGCCTTGCCAGGAGCGGAGTGCGTTCAACTGGCCCTGGGCATGGAAGGACACGGAACGATGCCACAGAGGTGGCGCATTCGGAACGGCCGGGTCGCAGCGCCCGTTCGCCGCCGGCTCGCAGCCGCCCTGCTCATCATGTTCTCCACCGCACTGACGGTGACAGGGGTGACGGGCGCCGTCCGGTACGTGTCCACCTTCTGGCTGTACCGGGGCTTCTCCGCACCCAGCATGCCGAGCAGCGTCGCGGGCCGCGGCCCGGGCGGGCCGGGCCGGGTCCGCGTGGTTCCCGCGTCGCTGCAGAAGATCTCGGTGGCCAGTCCGGCACTCGGCGGTCACAGGGACACGGTGTATGTCGTCCTGCCGCCGGGATATGCGAGCAACCCAGGACAGAGCTATCCCGTCCTGTACCTGCTGCACGGATTCCCGGGAAGCCCGTCGAACTTCCTCACCGTGGGCGGCGTCGAGGATATCGAGGCGACGCTCGTCGCGGAGGGCCTGATGAAGCCGATCATTCTGGTCATGCCGACCGGCGCCTTCTCATTCCTGGCGGACGAGGAATGGGCCGACGGCGTCCGCAAGGGCAATAGCTGGGAGACGTTCGTCGCACGCGACCTGGTCAGTGCGATCGACGCGCGTTATCGCACGATGACCGGCGCCAGCGGCCGGGGGATTGCCGGGCTGTCGGAGGGCGGCTACGGGGCGCTGAACATCGGACTGCACCATCCCGGCGAGTTCGGACTGCTGGAAAGCTGGTCGGGCTACATGATGGCCGACAACATACCCGCCATCTTCGACCACGACCGCGGCCTGCTGCGCTATAACAGTCCGGCGAAATGGGTCGTCTCCGTAGCCCCGCAGCTGCGGGCAGACCGGACGTATATCTGGTTCTACTGCGGAACCTCCGATGAGCTAGCCGTCCAGAACCGTGCCTTCAGCACCGAGCTGGCCGCCCTGGGCGTGACGCACTACTTCTTCGAGCGGCCGGGGACTCACAACTGGCGGCTGTGGCGGGAGCTGATGCCAAGGGCGCTGATCACCGCATCGGAGCAGCTAGGTCATGGATAGGCGATGGCGCGGGCCGCTGACCGTCGCGGCGCGAGTAGCGGCGACGACGCTGGCGGTCGTGCTCGTGACCTCGACGGCGACAGGATTGCTCTACTGGGTGCGCTCTGGCGTCGCGCACTGGCCGGGCCCGCATGTGACGGACGCGCTGCCGCTTGACGAGCTGCCCGGCCACGATAGCGTTCCGCTGACCATCTACATCGCAGCATTCGGCATCGCGAGCGTGGCGCTGGGGCTGCTGGCCCGAGCACTGAGGCTAGATCGTCTGTCGGCAGGCCTGAGCCTGGCAGCCGGTGTCGGGATCTGGCTGTTCCTTGCCGACGCGTTCTGCCTCTTCGTGGTCCGCCAGGTGTCGGCAGCGCAGGCGTTCCGGGCGGCAGCTGGCTTGCAGCCGGTCTATCTGTCGGCGGCTATGGCCGGCGCCGGGGGCGCGCTCCTCGGCCGGAGCACTCCCGCCGACCGGCTGGCGCATAGGCTGCTGGCGTGGCTGGTGGCCGCCGCCGCGCTGATCGACCTGGTGGCGTCGCTGTTCCCTCGCCCGTGGTCCGCTATCGGACTGGTGGAGCGACTCGGGCCGAGCATCGTGTCGCCCGCCGCGCATGTCCTTCTGATCCTGACCGGTGTCCTGCTGCTGATCGGATCCAGGGGACTGGCCCGCCGTAGCCGCCCCGCCTGGGGCCTGTCTGCCGCGCTGCTTGGCCTGTCCGCGCTCTTGCACCTGATCCGGGGACCCGATTACGCAGCCGCGATCGTGACAGGGCTGATCACGGTGGCCCTGGTCGCGAGGAGACAGGACTTCTCGTTTCATGGCGACCCGACCGCCGAGCCGTCGGCGTTGCTGCGCCTGATCGGCATGCTGCTGCTGGCAGTCTGCTACGGTATCGCGGCGCTCTGGACCTACCGGACGGTCTCGGACCTGCCTTTCAGCCTGTATTCCGCGCTGCGGGACACGCTCAGGGCGCTGGTCGGCTTGCCGCCTTCCGGCGGCCAGTACCTGCCGCGCGGGTTCTCCGGGTGGTTCCCGCTCTCGGTAGCGCTGATCGCCGCGATCGGACTCATCTGGGCGGCTGAGGTGTGGGTCCGCCCGTGGCGGCAGCGCTTCTTCCCTGACAGCGGGCGCCGGGAACGGGCTGCGCAGATCGTGCGCCGCTGGGGGGAGGATACGCTGGCGCCGTTCACCCTGCGGTCGGACAAGGAATGGTTCTTCTCCGGCCAGACGCTGATCGCCTACCGCGTCATCCGCAGCATCGCCCTGGTCAGCGGCGATCCCGTGGGGCCGCCGCAGGACGCTGGACCAGCGCTTGACGCGTTTCTGGCGCATGCCAGGGCGCGCGGCTGGCACGTGGCCATCTTGGGCGCCTCCGACCGGTTCCTCCGCGTCTACCGCGAGCGCGCGCTGCACCCGCTCTACCACGGTGACGAGGCAGTCGTCGATACCGCCGGATTCTCCCTCGAAGGCCGGCCCATGCGGACGGTCCGCCAGGCGGTGAGCCGGCTAGCACGCCACGGGTACAGCACCCAGGTCGTCATGGCGGACGAGGTGCCGCCCGTGCTGCGCGCGGAGCTGACAGCCATCGATCAGGCCTGGCTGCGGCATGGAGTCCGGAAGGGCTTCACGATGGAGCTGGACGACGTGCTCCGTCTTGGCGGCCATGATGCGATGTTCGTGGTCGGGCGTGACGACCAGGGCCGGGTGGCCGGCTACCTGCACCTCGCCGTCTGCCCGTCTAGCCGGTCGCTCTCGCTGTCCTCGATGCCGCGGCGCAGCGAGACGCCGAACGGCTTCAATGCCTGGCTGATCGCGAACGCGGTGTCATGGGCGAGCATCAACGGGTTCGTGCGCGTCTCGCTGAACTTCTCGCCGTTCGCCGGGCTGCTCGCCGCCGGTGCGGCCCTTTCATCGTCCCAGCGCCTCGAGCGCAGGGCGCTGCTCAAGCTAAAGGACCTTCTGGATTTGCAGCTGGACAATCTGCTCCGGTTCAACCGGCAGTTCTGCCCTGGATGGCTAGCTCGCTACGTGGTCGTCGAGCACTGGTCAGACCTGCCACGGGTGGCTGTGGCGGCTATGGCCGCGGAGGGTTACCTGCCGCATGCCGGGCTGATCCGCGGCCCCGGCTGGCAGCCGGCCGCCGAGCCCGCCGCTGATGAGCCCGCCGATGAGCCGCCCCCTGCCGAGCCACCCACTGCCGAGCCGCCCCCCGCCGAGCCTGCCGCTGCCGAGCCCGCCGCGGGCCGACGATGAGGCTCGCGGCCGGCCTCCTGCTGGCGCTGCTGTCTACCGCTGCGCTCAACTACGGCTTCTACGTACAGCACACCGCGTCGAACATGCTGCCGAGGCTGACCGTGCGTCATCCCATCGCGTCGCTATCGGCCTTGTTCACCGACCGGCACTGGATCGCAGGCTTCGTCACCGGCCTCGGCGGATGGGCGCTGTACATCATCGCGCTGTACCTGGCGCCCCTCTCGCTCGTGCAGGCCACCTCGGCCGGCGGCGTCGGGCTGCTCGCCGTGCTGGTCTGGTCGGGCGGGTCGCGCTTGTCCGCACGGGAACGCGTGGCCGTCGCCGCGTGCATATCCGGGCTGCTCCTGCTCGGCCTGTCACTGCCGGCGGGCGGGGCCGGCCACGCGCCGCCGGAGAGCTGGGGCCCGCCCCTCAGCTGGGTCCTGGCTTCGATGCTCGTAGCCGCCCTCTCGGCCGCTCCCGCCGCCGCCCTGCTGCGACCGGGCGCAGGCCTTGCGGTAGCGGCAGGGCTGCTCTACTCATCGGGCGATGTGGCGACCAAGGCGGCGGTAGGCGGGACCGCCCCGGTCTTCGTCTTCGCCGCATTGCTGCCGCTCTGCCATGGCCTGGCCTTCGTATCGCTTCAGCTCGCCTTCCAGCGCGGCACTGCGCTGGCCACGGCCGGCGTTTCGACCCTGCTGACCAACCTGCTCCCGATCCTTGCCGGTGTGATCGTCTTCCAGGAGCACATGCCTAGCGGCGTTCCTGGCGCGCTGCGCGGGTTTGGCTTCGCCGGCGCGGTGCTGGGCGCCGCCATGCTCGCCCGTGCCGCGCGGCAGGACGAGACTAGCCCCGATGACCCGGACGGCCGGTCGAGCCCGGGCGCGGCAGCCAGCGTCGGATGACATCCGCGCCGGCCGGCCGCAGCGGGGGGCCGCAGTCAGGCCCGGCGGCGGGAGCGCCGCGGGGCCTGACGATCCGTCCAGCGGGCCAGCCGGCGAGTGACCGGCGGCAGCGCGGCGATGCGGCTACCGGTCAGCCACGAAGGTCATGCCCTTCGGCTGCAGGTCGGGGCCGCGAAGCGGAACCCGGGTGAGCTGCCCGGTCCACGGGTTCAGCTCGCCCAGGTAGTTGGGCGGGAACTTCGGCGGCGCCGGGCAGGTCGGCGGCGCGCCGTTGGCGTCGCACGGCGTGACCGCCGCGAACGCGGCACCACGAGGGAACCAGCCGAGCACTACATCGATGGTGTCGGCGGTGGCGTCGGTCACGTAGAGCCGGCCGAACGTCGTGGTCGCCCACGCGGTGTCGTCGACCGCGTTCGACAGGGTCAGGACGAAGAGGCGCTGCCGGTGCCCGGCTGGACGCTGGATGTAGATCTGCTCCTTGTCGCCCTGGCTGGTCAGCTCGAAATCGCCGCCGAAGCGCCGGGCCGAGAACGGGACGACCGCGTTCGAGTCAGGATCGGTCAGAGCCAGCTTGACCTGGCGCACCGGGCCGCCGGCATTGGCGACCGTCGCCGTGTCCTCGTCGTAGAACAAGGGGTGGACTGTCGCGACGAGACTCGCCGGGTCGAGCGTCACCCGGTACACGGCCGGGTAGGTGGGCTGCGGGGCCGGGGATCCGGTCGTTCCCGGGGCAGATGCGCTGATCAGGATCATGCCGCGGTAGACGGAGATGGCGTCGGTGCCGCCGTTATGCGGGAGCGGGACGTTATAGCTGAAATGCCGCACGCCGAACGCACCTGGCGCGTCCGGACGGATCACGTACAGGCTGGAGCCGCCGTCCTCGTTCACCGTGGCGATCAGACGGTCGCCGAACGGGTCGGCGACCAGGCCGTCGCACTTCCCGGTGATGTCCCACTGGCGGAGCGGCCTGCCGGACAGGCTCAGCTCGACAACCGTGCTGTCGAGGTTCCCGTTGGAGCTGGCCTGGCCCTGCGATCCGACTCCGTTCTGGAAGCCGACGTAGAGATGCCGCCCGAGCCGGGTGATGTCATCGGGCCCGGTCAGCGGCTCTGACCTGGGACCGGAGGTCCCGGCGGGCGTGTAGGTGTGGCTGAGCTTCATGCCAGACAGGATCCTGATCACCTGGTAGCGGAGCCCAGGCGCCGCCGGCCGTGGCGGCGCCGGCGTCCGGGCCGGCGCCGCCGTGGCGGCGCCGGCGGCCATGACCAGGCTGGTGGCAACGGCCGACAGCGCGGCCAGGACTTTCACGGCGTGCTGAGTGAGCGAGGGCATGGGGCGTCGTCTCCCGGTGCTGGGATTCGAATCGGATATCCCACTGGTACCGGGCGTATCTGTCGCGGCGAATTCGCATGAGCGACGTCCCGGTGAACACGGGGCCAATGCCGCCGCGGCGCGGCGATGACCATCGAGTAGCGGCGAGTCAGCGCGCTGGATCGTCGCCGCGGGCCGGAACCGGTCACGGCCGGGCGGCGTCCAAGCTGACAGACGCGGATGCCATCGCCGGGCGCCGTTACCTGACGCTCCGGCGATCTGCCAGTCAGGAGGCCTGTGGTGCGGAACGGAAGGCTGGCCGACTACCCGGCTGCCGTGCGAGCAGTCGCCGCCGCAGCGGCGGTCGCCCTCTTCCTGGCCGGCTGCGCGGCGGCCGGAGTTACGTCGCGGCTGAGGTATACCGCGCACGTTCCGGCCCATGCCGGTCAGCACGCTGGCCGACCGGGCGAGCCCCCGGCTGGCTCCCGAGCCAGGTCGCTGGCACTGGCGAGGTGGCTGCTCGGTCGCCTGATCGCGCCACCCGGCGGCCGGACGATCCGGCGCGTGCCGGCCCAGCTGCGCCAGCCGGACATCCTGGGCGGCTTCGCCACATCGGTCGACCTGCACCGGGTGGTCTCGCTGCCGCTGCCGCTGTGGGCAGCCGTCAGCTTCCTCACCACTCACGTGCCTGCCGGGACGCACCTGACCGCAACCGGCCAGGGGGCAGACGGCGGCATCACCACCTCCGAATCGGTCAGCTACTCGCTGAGGTCGGTGCCGCCCGGCGTGCAGACGATGCAGCTGACCGCGACCGTGGTACCCGGACCGCGCGGCGGCTCGCTGTTGCGGGCCGACTCGCAGGTGTTCTGGTATCCGCCCCGCTCCGCGGCCGAGCACATCTACCCGGCGAGATACCACGCGGTGATCCTCAGCGGGAGCCTGATGAACCCGAAGCCACGCACCGTGACCCGGGCGATCACCGCGCGCGCCGTGATCGCCAGGCTCGCGAGGCTGCTTAACGGCATGCACGCGATCCGGCTCGGCCCGATCCCGATCAACTGCCCGATGATAGATGTCGCCTACCGGCTCAGATTCGCCTCCGCCGGAAAGCCGCGCCCGGATGTGGCGGTGCGGACCGACGCCTGCGGCTTCGTCCAGGTCACGGTCGGCGGCCGGCCGCAGCCGCCGCTCTGGGGCCAGGCCGGCCTGCTGATCACGATCGTGCGCGGCCTGCTCGGCCTGCCACCCGCGCCTGGTGAACGACGGACCAGCAGCCGGCCTGACCCGGTGGCCCTGAGCTCTGGCGGCGGGTCAGGCTAACGTGCTTGGGTGACCATCGAGCGCGCGACCACGCTGGCCGGGAGGCTGGCCGCGATGGGGTTCGCCGATACCGCGAGCGCGCAGCGACTGCTGACCGAGGATCTGCGGCTGGACGCCGCCGGCGCGGACGCCGGCCTGGTCGCGGCGCTGGCCGCGGCGCCCGATCCCGATCTGGCCCTGGCCGGCCTGGCCAGGCTGCCGCACGACCCGCAGCTGCTGGCCGAGCTGCGCGCCGACGTGACCCTGCGGACCAGGCTGCTCGCCGTGCTCGGAACCAGCGCCGTGCTCGGCGATCATCTTCGGCGGCATCCCGGCGACTGGCGGCTCATGCGCGGTTCCGGGCTGACCGGCGCGCCATCGACCGCTGAGGTGCGCGGCGAGCTGCTGGCCGCCGTGGGCGCCCGTCTTGACCAGCCCGGCCAGCCCGGCCCCGGGCCTGCTCCCGGCCAAGCCAGCCACCAGACCATTCCCGGCCCGGGCGGTCGCGGGCCCGGTCCTGGCCGGGCCAGGACGCCTGCGGCGGCGCTCGCGATCGCCTACCGGCGGTGCCTGCTGCGGCTGGCTGCCAGGGACCTCACCGGCGCGGTGGCCCTGGATGACGTGCTGGCCGAGCTGGCCGACCTGGCGGCCGCCGCGCTCGAGGCCGCGCTCGTCATCGCCAGGTCGCAGCTTCCGCCCGGGGCCCCGCCGTGCCGCCTGGCGGTGATCGCCATGGGCAAGTGCGGTGGCCGGGAGCTGAACTACGCCAGCGACGTGGACGTGATCTTCGTGGCCGGGCCAGCCGCCGCCGGACCAGAGCAGGCGGACGAGACCGGGGCGCTGCGGACGGCGACCCTGCTGGCCAGCGCGATAATCCGGGTCTGCTCGGACGCGGGGCCGGAGGGCGCCATCTTCCCGGTCGACCCGAACCTGCGGCCCGAGGGCCGGAACGGGCCGCTGGTGCGCAGTCTGGCCAGCCATCTGGCCTACTACCAGCGCTGGGCCAAGACCTGGGAGTTCCAGGCGCTGCTCAAGGCCAGGCCGGTCGCCGGTGACGCCGAGCTCGGCCGCGACTATGCCGCCGCGCTGGCGCCGATGGTCTGGCAGGCGGCACAGCGGGAGGGCTTCGTCGCCGACGTCCAGGCGATGCGCCGCCGGGTGATCGCCAGCCTGCCAGCCGGCGAGGCCGGCCGGGAGCTCAAGCTCGGCCCTGGCGGGCTGCGGGACATCGAGTTCGCCGTCCAGCTGCTGCAGCTCGTGCACGGCAGGACGGACGAGACGCTGCGCGGCGCCGCGACTCTGGATGCCCTGGCCGCGCTGGCGGCCGGCGGTTACGTGGGCCGCCAGGACGCGGCCAGCCTGGCCGCGGCCTACCGGTTCCTGCGGGCGGTCGAGCACCTGCTCCAGCTGCGCCAGCTGCGCAGGACCCATACGCTGCCGGACGATCCTGCTGTGCTGCGGCAGCTCGGCCGGGCGCTGCGGTCGATGCGCTATCTGCCGGGCGAGCCGGCCGACCTGGACGGCGCGGTGGCCGGCCGCGGTCAGGACCTGGCCGTTCCGCCCGGCGCCGGGCCGGCCGGAGCCGGCGCCGACCCGGCGGCCGAGCTGATCACCCGCTGGCGCCAGCACGCCACGGTGGCCAGGCAGCTGCACGAGAAGCTCTTCTACCGGCCGCTTCTCGACGCGGTTGCCCGGCTGCCCGGTGACGTGATCAGGCTGACCCCGGAAGCCGCCGTTCACCGGCTGGAGGCGCTCGGCTACGCTGACCCGGCCGGCGCGCTCCGCCACATCGAGGCGCTGACCTCGGGTGTGAGCAGGAAGGCAGCGATCCAGCGGACGCTGCTGCCCGCTTTGCTTGACTGGTTCGCTGATGCGCCGCAGCCTGACCCTGGCCTGCTTGCGTTCCGTCAGGTCAGCGAGGCGCTCGGTGACTCGCCCTGGTACCTGCGGCTGCTCAGGGACGACAGCAACGTCGCGTGGCGGATGGCCAGACTGCTGGCGTCGGGCAGGTACGCGACCGGGCTGCTGCTTCGCGCTCCCGAGGCGGTGGCCATGCTCGCCTACGATGACCTGCTCGTGCCGCGGCCCGCGGACCGGATCCGGGCCGAGGCCGAGGCCATGGTGCGCAGGCACGCCGGCGCCGCCGATCCGGTCGGCCCGGCGGCCGGGCTGCTGGCGCTGCGCCGCAGGGAACTGTTCCGTACCGCTACCGCTGACCTGCTGGGCCAGCTGAGCCTGCCGCAGGTCGGGCAGGCGATCAGCACGATCACCGCGGTGACCGTAGCGGCGGCCCTGCGCATGGCGTGCGGCCAGGTCGAGCGGTCGGCCGGCGAGCTGCCGACCAGGATCTGCGTGGTGGCGATGGGGCGGTTCGGCGGGCACGAGATGGGCTACGCCAGTGACGCGGATGTGCTGTTCGTGCACGACCCGCTGCCCGGGGCCGACGAGGAGGCCGCGACCAGGGCCGCGCACGCCGTGGCCGAGGAGCTGCGCCGCATGCTGGGCCGCCCTGGCCCCGATCCGCCGCTGCCGATCGACGCGGATCTCAGACCAGAGGGCAGGCAGGGTCCGCTGGTCAGGACGCTGGCTGCCTATCTGGCCTACTATCGTCGCCGGGCCGCCCCGTGGGAGGTGCAGGCGCTGCTCCGGGCCGAGCCGGTGGCCGGTGACAGCGGGCTGTGCGCCGCTTTCGGCCAGCTTGCCGACGACGTCCGCTATCCCGCCGGGGGAATGGACGAGCAGGCTGTGCGGGAAATCAGGAGAATCAAGGCGCGGATGGAGGCCGAGCGGATGCCCCGCGGCGTAGATCCCGCGCTGCACGTCAAGCTCGGCCCCGGCGGGCTCGCCGATGCCGAGTGGGTGGCCCAGCTGCTCCAGCTTCGGCACGGGGGCTCGGTGCGGGCGCTGCGGACCACCCAGACCCTGGCGGCGCTGGCGGCCGCGCGGGACGCTGACCTGCTGGACGCCGGAGACGCGACGACCCTGACCGAGTCCTGGCTGCTGGCAGCGAGGATCAGGAACGCGGTGACGCTGGTGCGCGGACGCGCCAGCGACGTGGTGCCCACGGCACGGCCCGAGCTAGCCGCCGTGGCACGGCTGCTTGGCTATCCGCCCGACGCGGCGCAGGACCTGGTGCAGGACTGGCGGCGCGCGGCCCGGCGGGCCAGGGCGGTGATGGAGCGCGTCTTCTACGGATAGCCCGGCCGGTCCCGGCACGGGGGGGGTACCGCGGTAGGGGTGCCTATCCGCCGCCGGACGCACGCGAGCAGTCGCGTGCGCGTGCATGCTGGTGGTGTGATGGGTGTAGCTTCGCCGCGGCGCAGGACCCCTGGCCAGGCCGCGGGTTCGGGCACCTCCTGGCCGGGCTCGCTGGTGGAGCGCGCCCTGGCCCTGGTCGCGGCCGACTACCGGAGGCCGACCGGGCCGGTCGTGATGGCGGTCGCGCTCGGGATCGCCGCCGTGCTCGGGGGCGGCAAGACGGCCGGCCCGCTCAGACCTGACCTGGCGATCGCGCTCGGCCTGCTGGCCACCCTGCCGATCGCGGTGATCAGGCGGTTCCCGGCGGCGGCGATCGGCGTCATGCTGGCCGCGAGCGCGGTGTTCGTCGTCTTCGGCCGACTGTCCTGGTCTGTCGCCGCGGTCGTCGGCTGGCTGATCGCGGTGGCGGCGTGCCCGGTCATGCTGCCCCGCAGGCAGGCCATCTGGGCCATCGTGGCGGCCGAGGCGACGGTGCTGCTGGCGCCGCTCGGGCTCGGCGGCAACGTGACCCCGTGGGACGCCAGCGCCGCCGAGGCGCTCGCGGTCGTCGCGGCCTGGGGCGCCGGGGAGATGCTCAGGGCAAGGCGGCAGTCGGCCATCGAGTACGCCGCGGCCGCCGAGCAGGTCAGGTACCTGAGCGAGCGGGACGTGGTCGCGCGGGAGCGCGCGGGAATCGCCCGTGAGCTGCACGACGTGGTCGCGCACCACGTCTCGATGATCGCGGTCCGGGCAGCGACCGCCCCCTTTGCTATCGCCGGCCTGCCCGGACCCGGCCAGGCGGCCTTCGCCGAGATCGCCGAGGAGGCCCGGACGGCGCTGACCGAGCTGCGGGTGGTGCTCGGTGTGCTCCGCTCGCCGGACGGCGGGTCCGAGGCCGCGCCGCAGCCGCGGATCGCCGACCTGGACCAATTGCTCAGCCGGGTGGCCAGCGCCGGAACGGACGCGGAGCTGACCACGGCCGGCCAGGTCAGGCCGCTGCCTGGCTCGGTCGAGCTGTGCTGCTACCGGATCGTCCAGGAGGCGCTGACCAATGCCGGCCGCCACGCTCCGGCCAGCCGGGTCCGGGTCGAGCTGTGCTATCAGCCGGACGCGCTGAGCGTGCGGATCGGGAACGGCCCGCCTGATCGAGGCACCGGGTCCGGGCAGCCGCGGGCTGGCGAGCACGGCCCGCAGGCCGCCAGCGGATTCGGGCTGACCGGCCTGCGCGAGCGGGTGGCGATGCTTGGCGGCGAGTTCCGGGCCGGGCCGGATGGACAGGGCGGCTTTCTGGTCTCCGCCATGCTGCCGGCGCTGACCGCCCCGGGCGGTGACCGGGCATGACGGGCGGGGCACTGCGGCTGCTGGTGGTCGACGACCAGCCGGTGGTCAGGCTCGGCTTCACCGCGCTGCTCGATTCGCAGCCGGACATGACAGTGGTCGGGGCGGCGGGCGACGGCGAGCACGCCGTCCGGCTCGCCAGGGAACTGTCACCGGACGTGGTGCTGATGGACATCAGGATGCCGGTTCTGGGCGGAATCGAGGCGACCCGCCTGCTCGGCCAGGTCAAGTCGCCGCCGAAGGTTCTCGTGCTGACCACGTTCGACCTGGACGACTACGTGTACGACGCGCTGCGGGCCGGCGCCAGCGGCTTCCTGCTCAAGGACGCGACGCCGGAGGAGATACTGGCCGCGGTCCGGGTCGTCGGCGGCGGCGACGCCCTGCTGGCGCCGTCGGTGACCCGCAGGCTGATCGTGGAGTTCGCCCGCCGGTCGCGGCTCG
>Ga0209415_10013305_pt1 | contig 13585 bp, 12 predicted proteins | sample PeaSoiSIISIP2007_FD_187696 | JGI IMG/M metagenome (GOLD analysis project Ga0209415, IMG submission 187696) | Peat soil microbial communities from Weissenstadt, Germany - SII-SIP-2007 (SPAdes) (version 2) | ecosystem: Environmental > Terrestrial > Soil > Wetlands > Peat | place: Germany... | reverse complement strand
CCCCTTGCCGTCCAACCCCTTGCCGTCCAACCCGGCGCCGTCCATCCCGGCTCGCCCCCGCTTCCGGTACTCCGGGTCTCCCCGGCTGCCTCGATCCAGTCCTGTTCCAGCCGCGCTCGCGCCGCCGCGCCCGCCCCGCCCCGTTCCGCCCGGTCCGGCCGACGTTCCCGCGGCCGGTCAGCCCGCCGGGTCGAGCCAGGTGTCGCCGTCGGGCAGCAGCGCGTCGGCCTCCTTCGGACCCCAGCTGTCCTTGGGGTACGGATGCGCGGGAACCACGTCACCGAGCACCGGATCCACGATCCGCCAGGCCGCTTCGACGGTGTCCTGCCTGGCGAACAGGCCGCGGTTGCCGGCTAGCGCGGCGCCGATCAGCCGGTCGTAGGGCCGCATGTCCGCCGCTGGCTGCTCGGCGAACGACAGCGTCTCCGGCTGAGGCACCCAGCCGGCTCCCGGCTTCTTACCGGCCAGGGTGACGCTGACGCTGGCCGCCGGGTTGATCCGGAAGCGCAGTATGTTGTCGGCGCCGCCGCGTGGCTGGAGGCCGAACACGTCGTGCGGCGGACGGCGGAACCTGATGGCGACCTCGGTCGCGGTGACCGGCATGCACTTGCCGGCCCGGATCAGGATCGGCACGCCCTCCCAGCGCCAGGAGTCCAGGCCGAGCCGCACCGCCACGTAGGTCTCGGCGGTCGACGCCGGGTCCACGCCGGCGACCTCGTGATAACCCTCGTACTGCCCGCGCACGGTGCTCTCCGGGGTGAGCGGCGACAGCGCGGCCACCGCCTCGGACTTCGACGAGAGCCAGGAGTCGATGCCGCGCGAGTCCGGCGGCTCGGCCAGCACCGACGCCAGCACCTGGAGCATGTGGTTCTGCAGGACGTCCCTGATCGCCCCGGTCCGGTCGTAGAACGCGCCGCGGTCCGCGACGTCGAACGCCTCGGCCATCGTGATCTGGATGCTGTGCACATGGTTCCGGTTCAGCAGCGGCTCGATCACCGAGTTGGCGAACCGGACGAACAGCATGTTCTCTACCGGGTCAAGGCCGAGCCAGTGATCGACCCGGTAGATGTCGTCCTCGGCGAAGTGCTGGTGCATCGTCGCGTTGAGCGCCTGGGCGCTGGCCAGGTCATGGCCGAATGGCTTCTCGACCATCACCCGGGAGCCATTCGCGCGCCCGGCCGCGGCGATTCCCTTGGCGATCCGTCCGAACAGGATGGGCGGAACTTCCAGGTAGAACAGGACCTGCCGTCCGCTGCCGATCGCCTGGGACATCTCGTCGTAGGTGCTGCCCGCGTCGAGATCCCCGTCGATGTACTGGAGCAGGCCGAGCATCTTGGTCGCCGCGGGTGACCCCGGGTCGATTCCGCTGCGCTTCAGCGACGCGGTCGTGTACCCGCGGAACTCGTCGATCCCCCAGCCGCTCTTCGCGACGCCGATCACCGGCACGTCGAGGACGCCGCGCTCGACCAGGCCGACCAGCGCCGGAAAGGTCTCCAGCTTGGCCAGGTCACCCGTCGCGCCGAAGATGACCAGCGCGTCTGCAGTCTCCATGCTCATGATCGCTCCCTTATCCGGTCTGCTTGGGGCGGAACTCACCAGAGGTAAGCCGCCGCCGGAATACGTAGTAGGTCCAGGCCGTGTAGGCCAGCACCACCGGCAGGAAGATGGCCACCACGATGGTCATCACCTTCAGCGCGTAGGACCCCGATGCCGTGTTGTGGATGGTCAGGTCGAACGCCGGGTTGGTGCTCGACACCATGACCCGCGGGTAAAGCTCGGTGAAGATCGACGCCGTGGCGGCGGCCATCGCGATCGTGGTCGCGGTGAACGCCCAGCCTTCCCGGTCCTCCCGAGTCAGCCAGGCCGCGGCGAACACGGCCAGCACGGCCGCGATCTCTACCGGGTTCGGCAGGAACCCCTTTCCCGCGATGGCGTGGGTCCACACCACAAATCCGAGCACCACCAGCCCGGTCACCGGCGCGGCCCGCCTGGCCAGCGCCAGGGCGCGCTCGTGAATCTCACCCTCAGTCTTCAGCGCGATGAAGGTGGCGCCGTGCGTCACGCAGATCGCGACCAGGGTGATCCCGGTGAACAGGCCATACGGCTGGAGCAGGGTCCAGAAGGACCCGGTGTACTCGCCGCTGGCATCGATCGGCAGCCCGTGCAGCAGGTCGCCGAGCGCGACGCCGATCAGCAGCGGCACGACCAGGCTGCCGCCGGTCATCAGGCCGTCCCAGGTGCGCCGCCAGGCCGCGCTGTCGTGCTTGCCCCGGTACTCGAACGAGATCCCGCGCGCCATCAGCGCGCCGAGCAGCAGCACAAGCGCCAGGTACAGGCCGGAGAACATGGTCGCGTACCAGCCGGGAAAGGCGGCGAACATCGCGGCGCCCGCCACGATCAGCCAGACCTCGTTGCCGTCCCACAGCGGCCCGATCGTGTTGATCGCCGCGCGCCGGCCGGCCTCGTCCCCGCCGAGCACGCCGTGCAGCATGCCGACGCCGAAGTCGAATCCCTCGAGCACGAAGAACCCGGTCCAGACGACGGCGATCAGCATGAACCAGAACTCCACGAGCGTCATCTGAGCCCCTTCAGTAGAGCATCGAAGGCAGCGGGGCGTCGGCGTCCTCCGCCTGGGCCGGCCCCGGGCCCAGCTCGCGCCGGGAGTAGCGCAGCATCAGCACCGCGTCCACCACGCCGAGGCCGGTGTAGAGCAGGCCGAAGATAACCATGCTGATCACGAGCTCGGTGAAGCTCACCGACGGGGACACGCCGGCCCGGGTGAGCTGGATTCCCTGCACGATCCACGGCTGCCGCCCGCTCTCGGTCAGCAGCCAGCCGGCCGTGTTCATCACGAACGGCAGGATCACCGCCCAGACGGCGGCGGTCAGGAACAGCCGCGAGGTGACGATCTTCCCGCGCCGGATGAGCCAGAGTCCCCACAGGCCGAGCAGCACGATGAGCCCCGCGCTGTAAGCCATCGCCCGCATGGCCCAGTACTGGATGAAGACGTTGGGCACGTAGTACCCGGGGCCGTACTTGCGCTGGTACTGCGCCTGGAGCGGGCTGAGCCCGATCACCTTGCCGTTCCACGAGTTGGTGGCGAGCAGGGAGAGCAGATGCGGGATCTCGAGGATCTGGGTCGGCGTGTGGTCGTTGTTGCCGCCGCCGATCTGGAACAGCGAGAACGAGCACGGCTGGCAGGTCTTCCACTGTGCCTCCGCTGCCGCGATCTTCATCGGCTGGTACCTGGCCTCGATCACCCCGAGCTCGCTGCCGACGAACATCGCGAGGATGATCGCCGGGACGAGCACCGCCAGCGAGAGCCGCAGCGAGAAGCCGAAGCTGTCCGGGCCGCGCCTGCGCAGCTGCCAGGCCGAGACCGCCAGCATCACGGCGGCGGCGGTGACCAGCGAGGCCAGCAGGACGTGCAGGTAGCCCCAGAGAAAGACGGGGTTGGTCAGGACCGCCCAGATGTCGCTGAGCTGCGGCCTTCCGGTCGTCTTGCTGATCGTGTAGCCGACCGGGTGCTGCATCCAGGAGTTGGCCGCCATGATGAAGGCCGCGGATGCCATCGTGCCCGCCGCGACCGCCCAGATGGTCAGCAGGTGCACCCGGCGGGACAGCCGGTCCCAGCCGAAGATCCACAAGCCGAGGAACGTCGACTCGAGGAAGAAGGCGATCAGGCCCTCCATCGCCAGCGGGGCGCCGAAGATGTCGCCCACCAGCCGGGAGTAGGCCGACCAGTTCATCCCGAACTCGAACTCCTGGACCAGGCCGGTCACCACGCCGACCGCGACGTTGATCACCAGCAGGGTGCCGAAGAACCTGGTCAGCCGCAGGTATTCGGGCTGGCCCTTCCGGTGCCAGGCGGTCTGCAGCAGCGCCGTGAGAAAGGCCAGGCCGATCGTCACCGGAACGAAGAGGAAGTGGTTGATCGACGTCAGCGCGAACTGCCAGCGCGCTAGATCGAGCGTCATCAGCGGTCCCTCCGGCGGCGTTCCCCTCTTCCCCGCCAGTACCGTTCCTGGCCGCCGATGGTCCTGCACCACCCGCGCTGGGTGATGTATGACCTGCGCCGGCTGGGCAGGGTAGACCGCATGACCGACCGCTACGACGTGATCATCATCGGCAGCGGCGCCGGCGGCGGGACCCTGGCGCACACGCTCGCACCGTCGGGTAAGCGGATCCTGCTGCTCGAGCGGGGTAACTACCTGCCGCGCGAGATGGCCAACTGGGATCCGGGCCCGGTCTTCGTCGACGGCCGGTACATATCAGCGGACACCTGGTACGACAAGTCGGGAAAGCCGTTCCAGCCGCAGGTGCACTACTACGTCGGCGGGGCGACCAAGATGTACGGGGCGGCGCTGTACCGGCTCCGCCCGGCCGACTTCGGCGAGATCAAGTACTCCGACGGCGTCTCTCCGGCCTGGCCGGTGAGCTACGCCGACTTCGAGCCGTTCTACACCAGAGCCGAATGGCTCTACCAGGTGCATGGCTGCCACGGCGAGGATCCCACCGAGGGAAGCTGGTCGAGGCAGTACCCGTGGCCCGCGGTCTCGCATGAGCCACGGGTGCAGCAGATCGCCGACGACCTGGCGGCGGCCGGCTACCACCCGTTCCACGCGCCGTGCGGGATCGCGCTCGACGAGGCCGACCGGGCAGCCAGCACCTGCATCCGGTGTGCCTGGTGCGACGGCTATCCGTGCCTGGTGCACGCCAAGGCGGACGCCGAGACGATCGCGGTCCGCCCGCTGCTTGGCCTGCCGAACGTCACGCTGCTCACCGGCGCCGAGGTGACCAGGCTGGACACGGACCCGGCGGGCCGCGAGATCACCGGGGTTCAGCTGCTGCGGGCCGGCCAGCAGGAGATCTACGCCGGTGACATCGTCGTGCTGGCGGCCGGCGCGGCCAACACCTCCAGGATCCTGCTCAGGTCGGCCTGCGACGCCCATCCCGGCGGCCTCGCCAACGGCTCGGACCAGGTGGGCCGCAACTACATGTTCCACAACAGCAAGGCGGTGGCCGCGCTCGCCAGGGAGCCCAACGAGACGGTCTACCAGAAGACGCTCGGGCTGAATGACTTCTACCTGGCGAGCGACGACGGCCGGGGCCCGCTGGGCAACCTCCAGATGCTCGGCAAGTCCAACGCGATGGCGATGAAGGGCGAGGAACCCAAGCTGACGCGGCTCGCGCCGCGCTGGAGCCTGGACGAGGTGGCGCGGCACTCAGTGGACTTCTGGCTCACCACCGAGGACCTGCCGCGGCCGGGGAACCGGGTCACCGTTGATGACCGGGGCCAGATCCATCTGTCCTACTCAGCGACCAACCAGACCGAGGCCGCCGCGCTGTACGGCGAGGTAAAGACCATCTTCGACAAGATCGGGATAGCGGCGCACCACGTGCTCGACAAGAACTTCTACATGGATATGAGCATCCCGATCGCCGGAGTGGCGCACCAGGCGGGCACCTGCCGTTTCGGAAAAGATCCGGCATCGTCGGTGCTCGACTCCGACTGCAAGGCACACGAGCTTGACAACCTCTACGTCGCCGATTCGAGCTTCTTCCCGAGCATCGGCGCGGTCAATCCGGCGCTGACCGTGATCGCGAACGCGATCAGAGTCGGCGATCACCTGGCCCGCAGGCTCGGCTAGGCAGGGCACGGGGAACGCCGCGAGGCGGCCCGCCGCCATCGGGCGGCCGTCGCCGGCCGTCGGCCGGCGGCATCGGGATCAGCACAGAACAGAAGGGGGCACGATCTTGAACGCGAACCGCTACCCGAACATCGCCGACCACGGGCTGATTGGTGACCTGCAGACCGCCGCGCTGGTGACCACCGACGGCACCATGGACTGGTTCTGCTGCCCGCGTTTCGACTCGCCGAGCGTGTTCGCCTCGCTGCTCGACGCGGACAAGGGCGGCTACTTCAGGATCGCGCCGGACCGGGACGACTACGTGACCAGGCAGCTGTACTTCCCGGACACCGCGATCCTGATCACCCGCTTCATGACCCCGGACGGAGTCGGCGAGCTGATCGACTTCATGCCGGTCATCATCGGCCGGCCGACCGCGAGGCACCGCGTGGTGCGGATGCTCCGGGTGGCCAGGGGAACGATGCGGTTCAAGCTGGAGCTCCAGCCGCGGTTCGACTACGGCCGGGCCAAGCACAAGATCGAGATCAGCGAGTTCGGCGCGGTCATGCGCTCGCCGGACCTGGAGCTGACCCTGCACACCGTGGGGGGTCGTGAGTCGGGAGAGCGGAACGAGGCGCTCAGGCGCGACGGCAACGGCCTGACGGCCATCAGGACCCTGCGTGAGGGCGATACCGGCGGTGTCGTGCTCGAGTCGATGGGCGGCAAGCCCAAGCGGTTCAGGCCGAGCGAGATCAGCCAGCTCTCCGACGACACCGCGCGATTCTGGCGGGACTGGGTGCACAAGAGCACGTATTCGGGCCGGTGGCGGGACATGGTGTCCCGTTCGGCCATGACGCTCAAGCTGCTGACCTACGCGCCGACCGGCGCGCCGGTAGCGGCGGCGACCGCCGGGCTGCCCGAGCAGGTCGGCGGCGAGCGCAACTGGGACTACCGCTATACCTGGATCAGGGACGGCTCGTTCTCGATCTACGCCCTGCTCGGCCTGGGCTACCTGGATGAGGCGATGGCGTTCGGCGGCTGGCTCAGGCAGCGGGCCACCGAGTCGGCGGGCAACGGAGCGGGCCCGCTGAAGATCATGTACCGGGTCGACGGAAGCTCCGACCTGACCGAGGAGATGCTCAAGCACCTCGAAGGCTGGCGCGGCTCGCGGCCGGTCAGGATCGGCAACGGCGCGGCCGACCAGCTCCAGCTGGACATCTACGGCGAGGCGATGGACGCCATGTTCCTCGGGGACAACCACGGCATGCCGATCCCGCATCAGGGCTGGCTGGCCATGGCCAACATGGTGGACTGGGTCGCCGAGAACTGGGACCAGCCGGACGAGGGCATCTGGGAGACCCGCGGTGGCCGTAAGGACTTCACCTACGGCCGGTTCCAGTGCTGGGTGGCGCTCGACCGCGGCCTCAGGCTGGCCGAGCGGCACGGCCGGCCAGCGAAGATCGCCGAATGGTCGATGGAACGCGACCGGATCTACAACCAGATCATGGCGCGCGGCTTCAACTCCAGGACCGGGGCGTTCACGCAGCACTACGAGAGCGAGGTGCTCGACTCCTCGCTGCTGCTGATGCCGCTCCAGGGCTTCGTGTCGCCGTTCGACCCGATGTGGCTGTCGACGCTTCAGGCGATGGACGACAAGCTGGTCTCGGACAGCCTGGTCTACCGGTACAACCCGAGCGCGTCGCCGGACGGGCTGGCCGGCGACGAGGGCACGTTCTCGCTGTGCACGTTCTGGTACGTGGACGCGCTCGCCAGGGCCGGGCGGCTCGACGACGCCGCTCTGACCTTCGAGAAGATGCACACCTACGCCAACCACATCGGGCTGTACTCCGAGGAGATCGGCCTCACCGGCGAGCAGCTCGGGAACTTCCCGCAGGCGTTCACGCACCTGTCGCTGATCAACGCGGCGATCAACCTGGACTACCAGCTCGATCACGGTGCCGGCTCGGTCGAGTCGGTGCTCGCCAGGGCGAGGTAACCTGCCCGTCCGGCCGGGTAAAGGACCTGCGCTCGGCCGGACAGGCCGTTTGCCTCTGGCGACCGGGTCGCTGACTCATCCATGGTGGAAGCAGGGAACGACCTGAAGGAGGCGCGAGATGCGAGTACTCGTCGTCTACGGCAGCAAGCGCGGCGGCACGGCGGGCCTGGCCGCGATGATCGGCGGCGCGCTGGAGGACGCGGGCATGGTCGCCGACGTGGCGCCGGCTCGTACCGTGCGGTCCCTGAGCGACTATGACGCGGTCATCGTCGGCGGAGCGCTCTACATATTCCGCTGGCACCGGGACGCGCGCCGGTTCGTCCGCCGGCATGCGGCCGAGCTTTCGGCGCTGCCGGTCTGGCTGTTCAGCTCCGGCCCTCTTGACGACTCGGCCGCCCGCGGCGTGATCGAGCCGGTGGACCAGGTCAAGATGGCGATGCGGCAGTGTCATGCCCGAGGCCACATGACATTCGGCGGCCGGCTCGCGGCGAACGCGCGCGGGTTCCCGGCCAGCGCGATGGCGAAGAAGAATGCCGGGGACTGGCGGGACCCGGCGCACGTGACCAGGTGGGTGAACGATCTCGTCGAGCAACTCGGCCAGCCAGAAGGAGCGGCTCATGATGGATCAGCCGTCGTTCCCGGTCTGGCTGCCGACTGACGGCCCGGACCTCGGTCGCGCCGCCGCCTTACGTCGCCCCGCCTGATGCCGCCCGTGCCCGGGGCGATGATCGTGATCGTCGCCGGAGTCTCCGGCAGCGGAAAGTCGACGGTTGGCCAGGCCCTGGCCGATCGGCTGAGCTGGACCTTCGCCGACGGCGACTCGATGCACCCGGCCTCCAGCATCGCGAAGATGGCCAGCGGGACTCCGCTCACCGATTCCGATCGGCTGCCCTGGCTCCGGGCGATCGGCGCCTGGATGGACGGCCAGATAGCCGCCGCCCGGCCGTCCGTCGTAGCGTGCTCGGCCCTTAAGCGCCGTTATCGTGACCTGCTGGCCGGCGGGCGGCCGGCGGCCAGGATCGCGTTCCTGGAGATCGACCGGGAGCTGGCGGCCAGCCGCCTGATCGCCAGGCACGGTCATTTCTTCGATCCCGCGCTCCTGGCCAGCCAGTTCGCCGACCTTGAGCGGCCGGCAGCGGCCGAGGTCGCCGTGGTCACCGTGCCCGTCCTCGGCCCGCCCGGCGACATCGTCGCCGAGATCATCCAGCGCCTCGAGCTCGCCAGCTAGCGTCGTGCTCGCCAGCTAGCGTCGTGCTGCCGAGTGGATTCCGCAATCGATAGCGATTTTTCGCGATGAAATCGCGTATCCACTCAGCCCGGGCGGCCCGGGCGGGAAGCGGGATGCGTTGTTTAGGGTGATATGACGTGCTGGTCGCGCGGCCGCCGCCTGACCTGGACCAGCCCGAGCACGCACGCGCCGGTGAGGACCAGCAGTGGCGCGTCCGGCCGGGCCGGGCCGGCGCCGGGGGCCGCAGCGCCGGAGATCGACCTGCCGCCGAGGAAGGCGATGCCGGAGTCGGCGACCCGCATCTCCGGCGGAATCGTGATGGACACGCGGCCCAGCGCGGCGATCGCCCTGATCGTGACCTGCCCGGCCGGCAGGACGGCGTCTCGCAGATCGAGTCGCGCGCCGCCGGCCGCGGCGATCACGCCGATCGCCGACCCGACGTTCCAGGCGCCGTCCCGCCTGGTCGCGCCGAGCAGGGCGACGATCCTGCCGCGCCTGGGCACCGGCCCGGCATCCTGAGCGGCCGTGCCGCCGCCGGCCTGGCCCGAGCCGCTCGCTTCGAGAGCCGGGACAGCCGCGTCATGGGCCAGGACATCGGGCGAATCGTCCGGCCCGGCCGCACCCGGCCGGGCAGCGTGGCCGGTCGGCCCGGGCGCGTCGTCCGCAGCCGCGGTCGCCGCGGCCGGGTCAGCGTCGGCAGCGGCGGCATGACCCTGGCGGCCGAACCGGAGGAACGCGGTCAGCGCGACGATCACCAGCGCCACGCCGATGCCGAGATACAGGATGCCCTTGCCGTCCTGGAATTCCACCACGACATCGACGAACGTCATCGCGGCCACCAGGATCAGCATCGAGACGACCCTGGCCTTGAGGTCCTCCAGGTCGTGCATCTGCAGCCATCTCGGCAGCCAGTACTGGGATTCATGCCGTTCGTTCCTGACCACGAACAGCCCGTAGAAGCCGAACGCGGAGATCATCAGGGTCACGCCGACCAGGAACAGGTCCTCGACGATCAGGAAGTGACTCAGCTTGCCGCCAACGCGAGCCGGGTCGTGCAGGTATCCGGTGATCGAGGCGAAGAAGATGAAGGCGCCGTAGACGAACGTGCCCGCCGCGATGAGCAGCAGCATGACCACGGGCAGCAGGATGAGCAGCCGGGACGAGGCGAGCATGCGCTCGAAGCGCCGCTGGATCGCCGGAATCTGCTCGGCTGGCTGCGTGGCGGCCGGGTCTGTCATCGAGGAGTGCCCGGACCCCGCCTCACCTGTCACATTCGCACATCTACCCGTCAACCGTCATCAGCACGCGGAGCTTGACTGGCTCGCTCCGCCGCGGGCCGGGCCCTCAGCGCGTCAGGACGTCATCCCGCCGAGCCCGACCAGTCCCCTGGCCAGCTCGATCTCGCCCATGTGCCGCAGTCCGTGCTGGTACAGCCAGCACTCAAGCGCGTCGAGCACGGTGATCCCCTGGGCACCGGCTACCCGTGCGCTGTAGGTGCTCTCGATCTGCGGCGGGAACGGCCGTCCGATGACGACCCTGATCAGATCGGCGGGATCCATGGTGTCCAGGTGCGCCTGCGTCCGGTCGAAGACGGAGCGCTGGTACTCGATGAACGCGGGGTAGTCGCCGATCCGCTGGTGCACCATCTCGGCCACGGTGAGGTGCTTGCCGTGATCATTGACCGCCATCGCGACTCGCGCCTGCCACTTCTCGTCCCAGATCGGCGTCGCGCCGGTGACCAGCATGAACGACGCGTCCTCCAGGTTCGTGTAGTGGAACAGCGAGAACGCGATCGGCAGCACGCCGTCGCGCTCGAAGTGGTTGACGTGCTCGGGCCCCATCGAGCCGACGGCCTGGTAGTACAGCGAGTGCATCGCGCGCATGCGGCGTCGCAGCGAATCGAGGAGCAGCGAGTCGGCCATGGTCGGTGCCCTTCCCTGACGCGGGGCGGCGAACCCGACGACCGGATCTTGCCGAAGTGTCTGCCGTCACCGTAGATTGTGTCACAATGCCTGTCAAATGTTGGGAAACGGTGGATGGTGCGAGGCGGCCGATGGCGGTGATCCGGCACGAGCTGCGCATCGCCAGGCCGCCCGATGAGGTGTGGCCGGCCATCGGTGACCCCGCCGCCCTGCCGCGCTGGTTCCCCGGAATCATCGACGCGCAGGTCGACGGGCGGGCCAGGATCATCACGGCCAGCAGCGGGCTATCGCTGCCCGAGGAGATCGTGACCAACGATCCGGTGCGGCGGATCTTCCAGTACCGGATGACGGCGCCGCTGGTCAGCGACCATCTCGGCACGATCGAAGTCGCCGACACCGGCGACGGCTGCAGCCTGGTCAGCTACGAGACCAGGTGCGAGCCCGATCCGCTCGCGCTGGTCATCGGCGGCGCGTGCGGCAACGCGCTGCGCGAGCTGCGCCGCCAGCTCGAAGGCCAAGCGACGCCGGCGAAGCACGAGGAGGCGTAGATGGGGCGGAAGATCCTCTTCGTCACCACCGACCAGCAGCGCTACGACACGCTCGGCTGCAACGGCGGATCGGTCGCCCGTACGCCGGTCGCCGACTCGCTGGCCGAGGCCGGCATCCGGTACGAGCGGGCCGTCCCGCAGTCGGTGGTCTGCATGCCGTCCCGATCCACCATCCTGACCGGCCAGCACCCGACGACTCACGGCGTCTGGATGAACGGGGTTCCGCTGCCGGTCGACGCGCCGTCGGTGGCCGCCCTGCTGCACCGCCACGGCTACCGGACCGGGCTGGTCGGCAAGGCGCACTTCGAGCCGTACCTGGACCCGTTCGGCCGCTTCACCGAGAACACGCTTGCCAGGTCCGGTGCCGAGACGGTGCAGGATCTGTGGGCCGACGGCAGCACCGGACCGCACCGTGGCTTCGAGCACCTGGAGTTCGCCACCCACGGCACGGCCGCGCCGCTGCACTACATCCTGTGGCTCTGGCAGAACCATCCGGAGGCGATCGGGATGTACTACCCCGTCCTCGACCCGTCGTTCAACGTGAACGGGGCCGGCGGCGGAGTCACCGGAGCGCCCCAGGTGCACGACAACCCGATCCAGAAAGACTGGTACCACACCGACTGGGTCGCTGACCGCACGATCAGCTGGCTGAACTCGCTCGCCGCGGACGACGACTGGTTCTGCTGGATGAGCTTCCCCGACCCGCACCATCCGTGGGACCCGCCCAAGTCGGAGCTGTCCAGGGTGGACTGGCGCGAGGTTCCGCTGCCGGCCGGCTACCCGGCCAGTCAGGCCGAGCGCGAGGCGATCCTGGATGCCAAGCCACGGCACTGGCGGATGTGGTACGACGGCACGCTGGTCTCGAACTTCGAGGCGCCGAGGTCCTGGGTGCCGGCGACGCTGACGGCCGACCAGGTCCGCGAGGTCAACGCGCGGAACGCGGTCGAGGTCGAGCTGATCGACGAGGCTGTCGGCCGGGTGCTGCGGGCGATCGAGTCCCGCGGCTGGACCGACGATGTCGACGTCATCTTCACGAGCGACCACGGCGAGCTGCAAGGTGACTTCGGGCTGCTGTTCAAGGGCCCGTACCACGTGGACGCCCTGATGCGGCTGCCGCTGATCTGGCGGCCGGCCCCGTCGGCTGGGATCGGGCCGGCCGTCGTGTCCAGGCCGGTCGGGCTGGTCGACCTGGCGCCCACGTTCAGCGCCATCGCAGGCCTGCGCGCGCCGGGCTGGATGCAGGGCCGGCCACTGCCGGTCAGCGACGCCGATGCGGCCGCCAGGGGCTTCGACCGGGTGCTCACCGAGTGGGACAGCGACCTGTTCGGGATCGGCGTGCACCTGCGCACGATCACCCGCGACGGCTGGGTGTGCACCGCCTACCGGCCCGGTCATGTGCACGACGGCACCGAGGGCGAGCTTTACGACCTCGCCGACGACCCGCTGCAGCGGTTCAATCGGTGGCACGACCCCGCCTGCGCCGCGCTGCGCTGCGATCTCCTCGCCGACCTGCGCGACTCATCGCCGCCGGCCCGCGCGGAAGTACTCGAGCTGCAAGCGCCGGTCTAGGCAGAATGAGGGAGATGGAAGATCAGGACATTCAAGATCCGGCGATAACGGTGCGCTACGCCGCATCGATCCCTGGTGCGTGATGCGGCTCGCGGTTACTCGCCGGCCTCCGCAAGTGCCCGGAGCTTGCCAAGGAAGCCCGTCCAGCCCGCCGCGGTGGCATCCGCCTCGGCGTCGTCGACGCCCTCGTCCTTCAGGTCAACCCGTGAGCCCTGGACCGTCGGGGTGATGGTGAACTCGTGAACCCGGCCGGGAACGCCATCTGGCATCCCGAACCTGATCCGGTGCGGCGGGTCCCAGGCGAGGATCGGCACGGTGCCCTCGGCGCCGGGGGCGAACCTCAGCGTGACGCTGCCCTGCGGACCAGGCACAACCGTGCTGTCTACGAACCAGCCAGACAGCCCCTCGCTCGTGGACACCAGCTCCCAGACACGGCCGGCCGGGGCGGCAACATCGATCGACTGATCAAGAGTATTTGGCACGGGCATGACGCTATCAGCGGTGACTGACATATCAGCACAGAAGCCAGAATCCATATCAGCACAGAAGCCTGAATCGTCGCCGGCCTGCCGCGCCCGCGCCGGGTGTGCTGGTTCTGGCCGCGCCCGCGCCGGATGTGCTGGTTCTGGCCGCGCCCGCGCCCGGCCCGAACCGTCGGCGAGACCGCCCCGGGCTGTCACGCCTCGACTTAG
>Ga0209415_10013304_pt1 | contig 13585 bp, 12 predicted proteins | sample PeaSoiSIISIP2007_FD_187696 | JGI IMG/M metagenome (GOLD analysis project Ga0209415, IMG submission 187696) | Peat soil microbial communities from Weissenstadt, Germany - SII-SIP-2007 (SPAdes) (version 2) | ecosystem: Environmental > Terrestrial > Soil > Wetlands > Peat | place: Germany... | reverse complement strand
CACACTGCTGACGACGGCGCGCTGACGCGCTATGAACTTCTCCATGAGGCGTCCTCCTCCTTCGGGGGCGATATTGGTTTCGACACCAACCGTCGTTACCCCGAGAGGACGCCTCATATCCAGAACTTGGGTTGCGGGCGTCAGCCCGCGCTAGGCCTGTCGAAGGGTCTGTCTCGCGTTTATCGACGGACTCTCAAGCGGGGGCGGTTGACGCTGCCGTCGCCGCGTCGTATGCCGGTGCCCGCGTGCCATTTGGATCGAGAGGAGTGCATGCGGTGCCGGACGCCATTGTCGAACGTGATGGTCACTTGCTCACAATTACCCTGAACCGCCCGCAGCGCCTGAACGCGCTCTCCGGTGCGATGCTGGTGCGCATGTACGACGCTTATGTCGAGGCGTCGACCAACGAGGATATTCGCTGCATCATCCTCACGGGGGCCGGCGGCAACTTCTGCTCCGGCGCCGATCTGCGCGCCATGGCCGGTGACGGCGGCAACAGCGATCCGGAGATCGACGTGGCGGCGCGCACCGCCGCCGACCCGGACCTGCACTGGAAAGCGTTGCTGCGCAGCTATCGGCCGACCAAACCGATCATCGCCGCGGTCGAAGGCGTGGCCATCGCCGGCGGCACCGAGATTCTGGAAGCCACCGAGATCCGCGTCGCCGGCGAGAGCGCCCGCTTCGGCGTCTCGGAAGCGCGCTGGTCGCTCTACCCGATGGGCGGCTCGGCGGTGCGCCTGCGCCGGCAGATTCCGTACACGTACGCCGCCGAGATCCTGCTGACCGGCAAGCATCTCACGGCGCGTGAGGCGCTGGCGGCCGGTCTCATTGGTCATGTCGTGCCGGACGGTCAGGCGCTCGCCACGGCGCGGGCGATCGCGCAGGTCATCTGCGACAACGGGCCGCTCGCCGTCGAAGCCATCGTGCGCACGCTGCACGAGACCGACGGCATGACCGAAGCGGAAGCGTTGGCGCACGAGTACGATTACGGTTGGAAAGTCCTTCAGAGCGAAGACGCACGCGAAGGACCACGCGCCTTCAAAGAGAAGCGCAAGCCGGTCTTCTGGCGCCGCTGACGACGCGATCAAGCAGAGAGGAAATAGGAGCAGCCTGTCCGCTCTCCCCGCGGCGCCGAAACCACGCGCCGCGGGGATGAGGATGTCTCAGCTCGGTGGACGGGGATCAGTCCGAATTCCACCTGAAGAGCACGCTCTTTTGCCCGCTGCCGGCGACCTCGACGGTTCGCTGCTGCGCCTTCCCGTCGCGGCTGATGCTGACGGTGTAGGTGCCGGGCTCCAGCTGGACGTAGAAGAGCGGCCCGTCCATGTTGGCTTGCAGCACCGTGTGCCCTTGCACGTCCTCGATGTGCACGGCGCCGTCGCCGAGGAAGTGACCCTTCTTCGTGGCGATGGCTACTTCGAGGTTGAACTGCTTGGCCATCGATCGAATGGCGGCGCGTTCATCGCTCCCGACCCCGCCGGTCAGATACGAGACTTTGTCCTGCGTCTTGACCTCGGGCGTCGCCAGCGCGGTCAGCGGCAGGGCGAGACTGATCAGCGCCAAACCCACTGTTGCGGTGATTCTTGACGTGAGCATTGTCGTCACCTCCTTGGTGATGCGCGTCTTCCCTGAAATATTGTGACTGCGAGACACCCGGAGAGCAAGCGGTGGGCCATTGGGTAACGGCCGGGGCCAATGCTCGGGGGTAGTCCAGCGCAAGCGGTGCGGCCGCGAAAAGATTACACGCCGATTGTAAATCGTGGCCTATCCCTTTGGAAATTCGCGACGGCGCTGCCATCACCGCCCTCACCCTGACCCTCTTCCGTGCCGGAAGTGGCACGGGCGAGGGGACCTTAATGCAGGCCGGCCGCCGCTACAGGGTCCGCAAGAATCGGATCAGCGCCGCATTCACGTCGGCAGGCTTCTCCTGCTGCGTCCAGTGCCCCGATCCTTTGATCAGGATGGTGTCGCGCAGATTCGGCACCCATGCCGACATGCCGTCGGCCATCTCCGGGCGCAGCATCGGATCGAGCTCGGCGGTGATCATCAGCGCCGGCGCCGCCACCGTGGCACCGGAGAGGTACGCGGTCAGCTCCCAGTTGCGATCGAAGTTGCGGTACCAGTTGAGCCCGCCGGTGAAACCGGTGCGCTCGAAGGCGTGGGCGAAGACCTCGAAGTCCTCAGTGGTGAGAAAACTGCCGTGCGGGCCGTCGGGTAAACGATCGAGAATGCCGCCGCCTTGCGGGCCAATCACTCCTGACGGCGTGTCCTTGTTGGCTTCGATGATCTCCTTCGGAATCTCCTGATAGAAGCCGCGCAGCGTGCGGCGCACGTCGCGGTTCAGCTCGGCGTCGGCCACACCCGGCTCTTGGAAGTAGAGGATGTAGTGGAAGTTACCCTGCGCGACGGCGCGCATCATCAACGTCGGGCGTGCCGGCAGCCGCCGAAAGAAGGGCGTATTGACGCCGACGACGGCGGCGACGCGATGCGGCGCCAGCAACGCCATCTGCCAGACCAGCAGGCCGCCCCAGTCGTGACCGACGATGGCGGCTTTTTCGATACCGAACGCGTCGAGCAGACCGGTGAGGTCGCCGACGAGGTGATGAATCGTGTACGCGTCGATGGCTTGCGGCGCATCGGTCTCGCCGAATCCGCGCTGATCCGGCGCAATGGCGCGAAAGCCGGCATCAGCCAAGGCGCGCAGCTGATGCCGCCACGAGTACCACATCTCCGGGAAACCGTGGCAGAACAGCACCGGAAACCCGCTGCCGGCTTCGACGACGTGCATTCTGATGTCGTTGGTGTCGACGTGTCGGTGGCTGAATTCAGGCATGGTCTCTCCGCTGTTCACACCGGCTTCTAGCCCTTGCGCTCACGAAGGGAAAGCGAAGTATCGTATCAGGGTCCCTTCTCCCGGATGGGAGAAGGTCAGGATGAGGGGGATGAGATTGGTCGGCGAAGCCCACCTCTGGTTCTTTCGCCGCGCCGATTCCACGGCGCGTGAAAATGTGGTGGCCTTCGGCATCATCAAATCCCCCTCACCTTGATCCTCTCCCATCCGGGAGAGGAGACCCGTCCCGGGGACTGCGGTGGCGCACCCCAAGGCCGGTGCGAGCGCCACTATCGAGATGATGGGAAATGCCCGCCCCTACATCCAGGAACGGATCGTTACACGTCGATCTCTTCAACCTTCGGCGCGCGCTCCATGATGAAACGGAAGCGCGGCTCGACCTCTTTGCCCATCAGCGTCTGGATGGTCGATTCCGTTTTGCGCTCGTCGGCGACTTCAACGCGCAGCAACGCGCGACGCGCCGGGTCGAGCGTGGTCTCCTTCAACGTCGCCGGATTCATCTCGCCGAGACCTTTGAATCGCTGGACGCTGGCGCTCTTGCCGTTGGCCTTGCTGAGAATGCGGTCGCGTGCGGCGTCGTCGAGCGCCCAGTGTACTTCCTTGCCGATCTCAATCTTGTAGAGCGGCGGCTGGGCGATGAACACGTGCCCTTGGCGGATCAGGCCGGGTAGCTGGCGGTAGAAGAAGGTCAGCAGCAGCGTGCAGATGTGGTGGCCGTCGGAGTCCGCATCCATCAGCAGGCAGATCTTGCCGTAGCGCAGCTTCGACGGGTCGAAGTCCTTGCCGGCGCCGCAGCCGAGGGCGGAGATGACGTCGTTGAGCTCCTTGTTCGACAGCACTTTGCTGGTCGACGCCTGCTCCGCGTTCAGCACCTTGCCCCGCAATGGCAGGATGGCTTGGAACTCGCGGCTGCGCCCTTGCTTCGCCGAGCCGCCGGCGGAATCGCCTTCGACGATGAACAGCTCGCTTTCGACGGGATCGGTCGAGCTGCAGTCGGCGAGCTTGCCGGGTAGATTGAGACGGTGCGACACCGCCGATTTGCGCTGCACGCTCTCCGCCGCGGCGCGCGAGGCCGTGCGTGCGCGCGCCGCGAGGATGACGCGGTTGGCGATCGCCTTGGCCTGCGTCGGATTGCCGAGCAGATAGTTCTCCAGGCCGGTGCGGATGAAGTTGTCGATCGGCGCGCTGACCTCCGGGTTGTTGAGGCGGTCCTTTGTCTGCCCTTGGAACTGCGGTTGCTGGAGATAGATACTGAGGATCGCCACCACGCCTTCGCGAATGTCTTCGGCGGCGATCGTCAATCCCTTCGGAATCAGGTTTTGCACCGAAAGGTAGTTGCGCACCGCCTTGGTGAGGCCGTTCTTGAGGCCGTTCTCGTGCGCGCCGCCCGACGGGGTCGGGATGCCGTTGACGAACGACAGGATGCGTTCGTCCGTCGCCTCGGTCCACGCCAAGGCGCACTCGACCACCAGCCCGTTCTTGCGATCCGCATAGAACGGCTCGGCGATTTGCGGATTGCCGCCGTCGGCGATCAGCTTCTCGATGTATTCAGCGATGCCGCGGTCGTGATGAAACGTTTCACTCTGCTTGTCGGCCTCGTTCTCGAACACCAGCGTCAGGCCGCGATGCAGATACGAACGCGCCTCGAGCCGCTCGCGGATCACGGCGGGCTTGAACGTCGTGCTCGGGAAGATCTGCAGGTCCGCGGTGAAGGTGACGGTGGTGCCGGTGCCGCGGGCGGGTCCGACCTTTTTCAGCTTGCTCGTGGCCACGCCGCGCGCGAAAGACTGGGTCCACTGCAGGCCGTCGCGTTTGACGCTTGCGGTCATCGGTGCGGAGAGCGCGGTGACCACCGACGCACCGACGCCGTGCAAGCCGCCGGAGTGGTAGTAGTTCTGATTCTCGAACTTGCCGCCGGCGTGTAGGGTGGTGAGGATCAGCTCGAGGGCAGGACGTTTGTATTTCGGATGCACGTCGACCGGGATGCCGCGGCCGTTGTCGGCGACCGTGACCGTCTGCCCGTTCTTGTGAAGGGTCACGGTGATCCGATCGCAGTGGCCGTTCATCGCCTCGTCGACCGAGTTGTCGAGCAGCTCCCAGAGGAGGTGGTGCAAGCCGGTGCTGTCGACGCCGCCGATGTACATCCCCGGCCGCTTGCGGACCGGCTCGAGTCCTTCGAGGACAGTGATGTCTTTCGCCGTGTATTTCTGTTTCATGGGAAAAAGGCTCTGAGGGTTCGAGGACCGCGCCGCCGCATCTCCGCCACGGCGAGGATTATAGAGAACCGCGGCCGAGCCGTCGAGATGATCGCCTTGTCTGTTGCGAAACGGGCTGGGTGACTTGTGGCTGGGCGCAGCATGCTGCGCCTTCCTTGGCGCTACGATTGCGTTTCGTCGGCCGCGGGCCGCGCTACCAGCTCGGCGGGCTTGAAACGCTTCAACGCCTTGCGGCCCTTCTGTGCGCGATGCGCCACTTCGGGGAGATGAAAGCGGCGTTCGCTGCCGTCGTCGGCGACGGCGATGGGCGGCTGATCGAGCGGGTGGCAGACAGCGCCGACGAGACGATCACCCTTGTCCACGCGCATCAAGATGACGCCGCGCCCGACGCCGGCCAGCTCGGCGAGCTCCGCGGCGGGGAAGGTGAGAACCTTGCCCGCCGCGGTGGCCGCGGTGATCGTATTGCCCGCTGCCGGGGCGACGACGAGGACTTCGTCGCCTTCCTTGCCGCGTGCGAAGCGGCGGCCGCTCTTGGTGGTTTCGGTCACATCGGGGCGGCAGAAAAAGCCCATGCCTTGAGCGGTGGCGACGAGCCAGCGCGGCGCGGCGCCGGCGGTCTCGTCCTCACCCGCCGGCGTCACGAGCTGCGCTGCGACGAGGCGCTCGCCGTCCTTGAAGTTGAGCAGCGACTGCACCGGCTCACCGTAGCCGGTCGTCGCCGGCACGTTGACCACCTTCAGCACGTAGGCGACGCCGAAGTTGGAGAACAGCGCCAGGTTGTCACGCGTGTTGCCGCGCAGGATCCACTTGGCGGCGTCGCCTTCACGGACGCGCGTGCTGCTCGGGTCCTTCACTTCGCCGAGGCGCTTCATCCAGCCGTCGCGCGTCACCACGATGGTGGCGTCTTCGTGCACGACGTACGCCTCGGCGTCGTACACCAGCTCGGCACCGGCGCTGAGCACGGTGCGGCGCTTGTCGCCGTACTTCTGCGCCACCTCTTGCAGCTCGTACTCGACGATCTTCCAGCGCGCCTTCTTGTTCTTCAGCAGAACGTCGATCTCCTTGGCACGCTTTTCCTTCTCGCGCTGCTCCTCCCGGATCTTGTCGATCTCCAGGCGCGCCAGCTGATAGAGCCGCGTTTCGAGGATGGCATCGGCCTGCACCTCGTCGAGGCGGAACTCCTTCATCAGCTGCTTGGCGGCATCGGCGCGCGAGGCGGATTGGCGGATGATCTTGATGGCGCGGTCGAGGTTGGCGAACAGCTTTAGGAAGCCGGCGAGGATGTGCAACCGGGCCTGCAGCTCGCGCAGCTCGTGCTCGAGGCGGCGCGTCACCACTGCGAGGCGGAAGTCGAGGAAGTGCCGGCAGAGGTCGCGCAACGTGAGCCGCGCGGGCTGACCGATGCCCGGCGTTGCCGTCGGCACTAGCGCCGTCAGGTTGACGTTGAAGTTGATCTGCAGGCTGGTGTGCTTGAAGATGTACGCCATCACGGCTTCCGGCGACGCGTCGGGTTTGATCTCGACGACGATGCGCACCGTGTCGGTCGACTCGTCGCGCACGTCGATGGCTTGCGGCAGGCGGCGGCTGACGATGTGCGCGGCGATCTCCTCGACGATGCGCGCCTTGTTGGCGCTGTACGGGATCGAGGTGACGATGACGCGCCGGCGGCGCTTGTCCACCGACGCGACGTACTGCCCGCGCAGGCGCACCGCGCCCTGGCCGGTTTCGTAGATGTGGCGCAGCTCGCTGCGCGCGTTGAGGATCTCGCCGCCGGTCGGGAAGTCGGGACCTTTGACGTACTTGCACAGCTCTTTGTTGCCGATGTCCGGTGCGTGAATCATCGCCACCAGCGCCTCGACGACCTCGGTGAGGTTGTGCGGCGGAATGTTCGTCGCCATGCCGACGGCGATGCCGGTGCTGCCGTTGATCAAGAGCTGCGGAATGGCGGCAGGCAGGACGACCGGCTCGCGCAGCGTAGCGTCGTAGTTGTCGCGGAAATCGACGGTCTCGTTGCGGATGTCGCGCAGCAGCTCTTCGGCGATCGGGGTCAGCCGGGCCTCGGTGTAGCGCATGGCGGCTGGGCTGTCGCCGTCGAGCGAGCCGAAGTTGCCTTCGCCCTGCACCAGCGGGTAACGCAGCGCGAACACCTGCGCCATGCGCACCATGGCGTCGTAGGCGGCCAGGTCGCCGTGGGGATGATATTTCCCGAGCACCTCACCGACGACGGCCGCCGATTTGCGCGGCCGCGTGCCGGCGGTGAGGTGGAGGTTCTGGTACATGGCGTACAGGATGCGCCGCTGCACCGGCTTGAGCCCGTCGCGCACGTCGGGGAGGGCGCGCGAGGTAATGACGCTCAGCGCGTACGCGAGGTAGCGCTCCTCCGCCGCGCTGCTCAAATCGACGACGGCGATGTTCTCCGGGGTCTTTGGCACGATACGGTCCTGTTAGCGGTATTGATGAAAGGGATGGCCACCACACACGTCCGCAACACCGCGCCCAATTATAGTCAAGCGCCGTCGATGCGTCGAGGCGGCGCCGCGCGGCACGGCGGAAGTGGCTGGCCGACACGTCCTTGTCAGCGGACGCCGCGCCGTGGATACTGCGCCAGCACGGGAGGGGACAGCGATGAGTGAAGAAGGGTTGGAAGTTCCGGAGGCCGGCCATGCGAGTGGCCCGCTCGAGCAATGGGTTGCCATCTTCACGGCCATTTTGGCGGCGTTTGGTGCGGTCGTTGGTTTTCAAGGGAGTCACCTCATGAACGAGGTGCTCCTCAAGAAGAACGAGGCGGTGCTGCACAAAGCGGAGGCGACCGATGAGTGGAATCACTATCAGGCGGTGAGCACCAAGTCGCACGTGATGGAGCTGGCGCAAGAGCTCGTCCCGCCGGAACGTGCCGGTCAGTTCGGGGAAAAGATCAAGAAGTACGACGCGCAAAAGGACGAGTTGATGGCGAAGGCACGCGAGTTGGACAACGCCTCGGAGGCGGCCGATCGGGAGTCGGCGAATCTGGATCGGCCGCACGTGCGGCTGGCTCTGGCGATGATTTTTCTGCAGATCGCCATCTCACTCGCGTCGATCACCGCGCTGACGCGGCGCCGCTGGCTGTTCATCGTTGCCGCGCTCAATGCGGCCGGCGGTGTTGGCCTGTGGCTGTCGGCGACGTTGCTGGGAGCGTGAGCTTGCATCATCTTTACGACTGGTTCGGCGCCAACGTGGCGCTGTTTCACCTAATCAACCACTTCCACGCGGCGTGGTGGGACCAACTCATGCTCGCCATGACCTGGTTGGGCGATCACGACCGCTACCCGTACTACATGGCGGCGATTCTGCTCGTGACCGCCCTGCGCCCGTGGTGGTTGGAGACGCGGAGCGCGGCGGTGTTCGGCGTGAGCTACGTGCTGACCGCGCTCGCCGTCACGGCGTTGAAGCCGCACCTCGACTTCCCGCGGCCCCTCCTCGCCCTGGGGAAGAACGTGATCGTGGTCGGCCCTCCCGAGTTTCATCACTCGTTTCCGTCGGGTCACGCCACGTTTTCGGTGTTGCTCGCCGCCGCGCTGTCTCCAGGAGTGCCCCGAGCGGCGAAGTGGGCGCTGTGGGTTTTCGCGATGTTGGTCTGTGTGTCGCGCGTATCGGTGGGAGCGCACTTTCCGGCAGATGTTTTGGCCGGCGCGTTGCTCGCCGCGGCGACGGTGCTGGTGGTTGCCGCGGCGATGCGTGCCGTCAGTGCCCGGACGCCATGAGGTGCGGAACCGTGAAGATATCCTCCGTGTTGCCGGACGCATACGGCGAGACGGCTTGTGGGCCCCTGTTGAAGTACCAGGTTTCCTGATCCGGAGAGGCCGGGCCGGGGATCATGATGAGCGTGGCGTGATTCATCTGGATGTCCACCATAATGGCCGAGGTGAATCCCATCTCATCATCGTACACGACCTTCGACTCCGGAGTGGCCTGCTTGCGGTAGGAGAAGAACTCCATCCACACTTTCCACAGCTCGCCGCGCTTGTCGTAGATGTCGGAGTTCAGCACGATCCAGGCCTCGGCATCGATGTACAGGACACGCTTGCCGTAGGCATACTGCGGCAGCTTCGAGACGCCTTCGACGACGTACGCTTTCCGTATCTCCCAGTTGTCGCAGTAAGCGAAGTCGGCGCCGCCCGGGCAGCGTTGCGGCCGGAAGTTCTCGCGGTGGACGACGCCGAGCACGTCACGCACGCCGAGCAGCTTCCAATCGCTCCAGGCGATGTGGCCGCTGAATCCCCAGTACGAGTCCTGATCCGTGTCTTGGCCGAAGAGGGAGTCGCTGCGCTGCGCCGTCGACATGCGCCGGATGCGGCGGATTGCGGGGACATAGAGCCAGGTGTCGTCCTGTCGCGACGCGCTCAGATAGCGGATGCCCAACTGGCCGACGCCCTTCATGTCGAACGGATTGACCAGCGGGCTGAGGATTTCCTTATAGCGCACCCCGTCCGGGTTCGGCAGCTCCGGCTTCGGGTCCACGAACAGCCGCCCGTTGTAATAGAGCCGGCGCAAGTCGCCGATCATGAACTCGCGGTCCGGTACCATCGGCGCCGTAAAGGTCATCGGTCCGCTCGGCACCTGGAAGTCACGCATCAGGACGTCGTCGGTGAGCAGCGGTTTGTACTGATAGTTCCACATGATCTTCATGGCGGCGTCGGGATCGTTGACGTCGATGTTCGGGAACGGCATGCCGGCGACGTAGTTTTCCAAGCTGTTGTGGTCGGCGGCGATGCGCACCTGTCCACCGTTGGCTTCCGTGGCTTCACGGTAGACGCGTGGCCATTCGACTTTCTTCGTCGGAACGATCTTCAGGGTCATGCCGTGCTCGACGCACCAGGCGACGCCGGGACCGACGAGGTCGCGCGCCTTGTCGAGGTTGTCCTTGGTGATCACGTCGCCCGGTTGGACGTCGGCGGCGGCGACTGCCGCAACCAACAGAACCATGAAAAATGCGAGCCGCTTCATGGCTGCCTCCTTCGCGTCAGAACTGATACGTGAGACGCAAGCCGGTTTCCGACCGGCCGCGATTGATGCCTGCCACGCCCCAACTCTCGAACACCGGCGCCGTGGTGGTGTTGACGAACACCTTGGTAGACAGGTTCACTATGATGTTGTTGGTAAAGAAATAGTCTACCTGGCCGATGAACTCCATGTTATATTTGTTCACCGGGTCCAGGACGTAGACCACGAGCGGGACGATCTTGCCGCCCCGGTAGAAGGTGGTGATCCCGAGGGTGGTCAGCACCTCCCAGTCGCGGACTTTGTCGATGAACGCTTGTCCGCCGGAGGTGCCGGCAAGACCGCTCGAGGAGAACTGACCGCGGAGCCCATTCCCCTGTCCGCTGCGGGTGCAGGGAGGCGCCTCACTGCGGTCGTTGCACAGGATCTTGGGATCGTCGAGGAGATGCTGCCAGAAGAACTGGCCGAGAACGAGGAAGGTCGCCTTGCGGTTGAGCGCTCGGATCCAGGTGGGCCGATCGAACGCCAGCATGCCGTTCCACATGTCGTGTTTGCTCACGCCAAAGATATCCTTGCCGAGGAGGAGGCTGAACAGCCGCGCCTGCGGGTATTGCGAGCTGGTTGTCGGAAACTGCTTGCTGGCGTCGACGAACGGTACGCCCATCTCGTAGATGGTCTCCATGCGGTAGACCGTTTGCGTGTACTCCTCTTCCGCATAGTTCAGGGACAGCCCGGTCGTGTGCACGTACGGGGAGATGGCTTCGATGGGAAGCTGGCCGCGCTGAAATGCGGGAAAGGCTTGGCTCAGGTTGGTCACCCCCTTGAAGGCGGCAGCGTTGGTGCCGTCGTCGCCCGCCCAGCGCTGATAAAAGTAGTTCAGCGTGAACTGCACGCCCTGCGGCGTGACGGCACTGACGCGCACGCCGGCCTGACTGTTGTCCATCGGGTTGCGCGTGTAGTCGCCTTGCCGGAAGAGCGTCGTGCCGTCGAACAGGGTCTCGCTCACATTGGGATGGGCGGTGCTGTGGAAGACACCGACGAGCGGCACGAGGGGATCCGCGATCGGGGCGCTCCACGGTTGCGGCAGGAAGGCGCGCCTGGCAGGGTACCAATCACCGGGGTTCCAGTAGAATTCCAGGAAGGCGTTGGAGAGCGGCGTCAGCCAGCCGCTACGATCGAAGTCCCACAATCCCTTGATCATCCAGTAGGGGATGCGCAACTCGTCCCACGATTCCTGCTGCAAGTGCCACGACAGATCGAGCGAGTTGACCCGGTCGAGCATGCGAAAGTTGTCGGTTTCGCCCCAGACGATCTGCTGACGGCCCAGGCGGAAGCTGAGCGGCAATGCTTTGAGGCCGACGTCGAAATACGCTTCCCGCAGCTGGTCCTCGAACTTGATCGAGTTGCGTTGCGCTGATGGGATATCCGAGAGGTTGGCCTCGAAGGGTGCACCGGGCCGCGGCCGGACCACTACTCCGTAGATGTCCTTCTGGCGGAAACCCGGGGTGCTGTCGTACACGCTGTCGTACACGCCGCGGTAGAGCAGGAAGAGTCTTGCCTGGTCGAGAAACGGGACGTCGTAGCGATCGATCAGCTTGCCGCCGTTGAGCAACGAGTAGTCGACGCGCAGCTTCAGGGTGTTGCGCTGCTGGACCAGTGCGTAGGTGTCAAAGGCGGGATTGAAGCGGGTCAGCTCCTGGGCGGAGACGCTGCCCGAGACATCCAGGGGACCGTACCGCGGCAGCGCTGCCGCGGCGTCCGGGCTCAACACGAACATGACGGCGACGAGCGCCGTGCCGACCAAACCTCGTCGTGTAACCTGAGCGTGCATGCGCGCACCTCCTACGGTTGCGGCGAGACGGGCTGCTCGCATTTGTGCGCGGCTGCACCATCTGTGCCATGCGACAAAATGTGTGGCGCAGGGCTCGGAGGAAGAAGGGACGTGAAGCCGCTTTCCGGATCTCAAGAAGGCGCTCCTCGATGCCGATTGGCCTCCCGCATCGCGGCAGCGCCTGCATACAGTTTGCGCTGCAAACGCGCGCCCCCGACCTGCAAGCAAGGCTGCAATACGTTGAGCCGATGATTCTCAAAACTTCCGAGCTTTCTGAATTCTGCGACGATCGCTCGACCGGCATGCGTCGTAGGCGCCGGTATGATAGGGCTGGCGCGACGAACGATGGCCGCATCCATGAACGACAACGCCCTGGTATTTGACATCGAGACGATCGCGGATCTGACGCCCGATAATCGCGACGACGTCGCCGCATTGGCGCGCGCTCGCGACATGACGCCGGAAGCCTACGGCGGGCTGTGCCCGCCGCTGGCCCGGGTGGTATGCATCGCCTGGTATGACATCCGGACGCGCGCATTGGGCGCCGTCTTCGACGCGAAACTCGGCGGCGACGTGGGGGCCGCCTCAGTGCCGGTCGAAGACGGCACGCGCGGCTCCGCAGCCTGCACCGCCTCCGGCTGCACGGACGAGGCCGACCTGCTGACACGGTTCGGCGAGCTGATCGAACGGCACTTGCGCCAGGAGCAAGCGCGGCTGGTGACTTTCAACGGGCGCGCATTCGACTTGCCTGTGCTCATCCACCGGTCCTTCCGACATCACGTCACCGCCGGGCGTGCCCAGCTCGTGAAGGCGATGAATGAGAACCGCTATCGGCCGCTGGCGCACGTCGACGTGATGGATATGGTGACGTTCTGTGGCGCCTCAGGCCGGTGGCCGATGGCTGCCTATGCCATCGGCTATGGGTGGGGATCGCCGAAGCGCGAGTTGGACGGCACCGGCGTGTGGCCCGCCGTCCAGGCTGGTCGTATCCTCGACGTCGTGCGCTACTGCGCCGCGGACGTGCTGGCGACGACGCACGTGTACCTGTCCATGCAAGACGCCCCGCCCGCATCGGAGAGCCCGGCCTGAGGCTGGGGCGGTGCGTTTTCCGGCACGCTCATGGTGCACTTCGATGCGTCGTCAGCCGAGTGCCTCGTCTTCACCTTCAAGGAGGGCATGCTGTCGACCTTTGCCCACGATCTGAAGATTCGCGTCACGACGTTCGCCATCGACGTCGACCCGCGCACCCGGGCCATCGAGGCGTCGTTCGATGCGGCTTCGTTGCGCGTCGTCACCGCGATGCACGGCGAGGCCGAGTCGCCCGGCACACTGACCGCCGAGAACCGGCGGCAGATCGAAGCGAACATCACCCGCGACGTGTTGGAGGCGCGCACGCATCCCGACGTCCGGTTCGTCGCCGCCGGCGTGCAGGAGAAAGGCACGCGCTACGTCATCAACGGTACACTGACGCTGCACGGCACAGCGCGGAAGATCAACGTTCGCGTCCACAAGGACGGCGACCGCTACGTCGCGGAGGCGCGCATCCATCAACCGGATTTCGGCATCCGTCCTTACAGCGCCATGCTGGGAACGTTGAAGGTCAAAGCTGACGTCACGGTGCGCGTCTCCGTGCCCTTCGGTGCGCCAGGACAAGCCTGGCCGTTCTAGTGATCTGAAAGGAGGTCACTCTGTCAATTGCCCGTTCAACAG
>Ga0209415_10013302_pt1 | contig 13586 bp, 11 predicted proteins | sample PeaSoiSIISIP2007_FD_187696 | JGI IMG/M metagenome (GOLD analysis project Ga0209415, IMG submission 187696) | Peat soil microbial communities from Weissenstadt, Germany - SII-SIP-2007 (SPAdes) (version 2) | ecosystem: Environmental > Terrestrial > Soil > Wetlands > Peat | place: Germany... | reverse complement strand
GATGCACTGAAGCCTACCCGACCCGCGTCGGGCCAATCACATTCCGATTCCCAGATCACTTGTGGGCATGCCCTAGTCCCCTTGTGGGAGGGGGAGGGCTTGGACTCCCTACCGCCATGAGCGACACGGCGCTCACCGTCCCCGTTTCGTTGCTACGCGCCGCACCGGCGCGTCACTATCGACAGGTCGGCACGGTGCTGCTGGTTGGGCCGCTGGTGCTGTACATGCTGGTGTTCTACACACTACCGGTGCTCGCGATGCTGGGCCGCAGCGTCATGGAGCCAGGCCTCACGCTGCAAAATTTCATCCGGCTGGCGGGCGATGAGGTGTTCCTTCGGGTGTTCGGCAACACCCTGCTCACCGCCGTGATTGTGACACTTGGTACTCTATTGCTCGGCTACCCGGTGGCACTCGCGCTGTCCCGGATGCGCCGCACCGCGGCGACGTTCACCCTGATGGTCGTGCTGCTGCCGTTCTGGACCAGCGTCCTGGTCCGCAGCTATGCCTGGATGGTCTTGCTAGGCCGGCATGGACTGATCAATGAGGCCCTGCATGCTGCCGCGCTCATCGAGGCCCCACTGCGGATGTTGAACACGGCCTTTGCCGTGCGTCTGGCGATGATCCACATCCTGCTGCCGTACATGATCCTGCCGATCGCCAGCGTGCTGCGCCAGATGGATCCGGCGCTGCCGCGCGCCGCCACCGGCCTCGGCGCTCCGCCCTGGCGGGTGTTCAGCCAGGTTGTCCTGCCATTGTCGATGCCCGGTGTGATTGCCGGCACGTTGCTGGTCTTCGTGCTGTCGCTCGGCTTCTACATCACGCCCGCATTGGTTGGTGGACCGCACGACATGATGTTGTCGCAGCTCATCGCCCAGCAGGTGGATCTGCTGAACTGGCCTTACGCGGCATGCCTTTCGGCAACACTGCTGGGCGCGACGCTGGTCTTGCTTGCGCTGTGCCAGGCGCTGCCGGGCGTGCGCGGCGCGCTTCGCCTGGGCATGCGATGAACCGCCCGGCACTCCGACTGGTCGTGGTGCTGGTGCTGCTGTTCATGGCACTGCCGATCCTGCTGATCGTGGTGGTTTCGTTCTCGTCTGCGACGTATCTCACCTTTCCGCCGCCCGCCCTCGGGCTACGCTGGTACCGTGCCTACCTCGACAGCCCCGGATGGCTGGCAGCGACCTGGCTCAGCCTGACCGTCGGCGCTGCCGTCGTCGTGCTGGCCACAACGTTGGGTACGCTCGCCGCGCTCGGCCTCGGGCGCCTGCCGCGTGCAGCCAGGGCCGCGGTGGCAGCGCTTGTCCTGTCGCCGATGATCGTGCCGGGCATCGTGGTCGCGATCGGCATCTACTACGCATTCTCGCGCTACGGACTGATCGGCACGCCGATCGGGCTGGTGCTGGCACATACCTGCCTGGCGGTGCCCTTCGTGGTGACCAGTGTCAGCGCCAGCCTGGCCGGCTTCGACCGGAGTCTGGAGCAGGCCGCCCGCAGCCTCGGTGCTACGCCCTGGGGCGCATTCCGTCAGGTCACGCTGCCGTTGATCCGGCCGGGCGTGCTGGCTGGTGCACTGTTCGCCTTCATCACCTCGTTCGACGAGCTGATCGTCGCATTGTTCCTGTCCGGCTCTGGCGCAGTTACTCTGCCGCGACGCATGTGGGACGATCTGCGGTTCGACATCGATCCGACGATTGCGGCAGTCTCCACCTTGACCATCGCGCTCACCGCACTATTGCTCGGCGGCGCGCATCTGTTGCGTATGCGTACGGGAAGAGCAGCAGGCCACTGACCCCGGGGCGGGGAATGACTCCGGTCAGGCTTCCGGCAATTCGGCGATCACGTCCACTTCCACCAACCACTCCGGCCGTGCCAACGCAGCGACCACGAGTCCGGTGAACACCGGAAAGACGCCCTTCAGCCAGCGCCCCAGCACCTGATAGATCGTTTGCCGATAGCGAATATCGGTCAGGTACACCGTCACTTTGCAGATATGCTCCAGCGATGCGCCGCACTCGCGCAGCAACTGATCGATGTTCCGCATGACCTGTTCCGCCTGGCCGGCCGGATCGCCGACCGCCAGGCTGACGCTGGTCTCGAGGTCCTGGGCGCACTGACCGCGCAGATAAATCGTGCGACCGGCAATCACCGCCTGGCACAGATCGTTGTCCAGCTTTTGCTCCGGGTAGGTGTCGCGTGTGTTGAATTTTCGCAGCCTTGTGTGGACCATCGCCGCTACCCCCCAGCCCGTTGCGAGCCGGGCTTCCCAGGACGCACGCGATCGGACAGGCCGGCGGATTTATGCACCACGCGCAGCGTCTCCTCCCAGTCGAAGTTGCGATACGCGGCGGCCAGGTTGGCATAAGGCGGTGACTGAGCGAACAACTGGAAGGTCAGGCGATGTCCGGCATAGTCCGAATTCAACAGGTCGCGGGCGAAGGCCAGCAGCTTGCGACGGTCTTCGGCCTGCCAGTTCTCGTTGACACTGTAATATTTCTCCAGCCAGGGAGCCGTCTCGGGATCGCGGAATGCAGCGGCATCGGGCGTGACGCAGATCTGTCCGCCGCACAACTCACGGGCGATATGCATCATGTTGTGCAGTTGCGATGACGCCAGCACGCGGCCGGTCATCAGCAGCGACTGCTCGGGCATCAGCAGTCCCGCGGGGCTGCGCATGGCACACGCGATCGCCGCGGTGAGATGGGCGTTGATGCCCTCGCGATAGCATGCAAGCAGCGCCAGCTTTTCCTGCACCGCCTGCTGGTGGTCGAGCCCGGTCTGCCGCACGTTGAAAAGCGCGGCACCGATCATGAAATCCGCCAGCTTGACATTGCGCTGCACGAAGGCGAAGGCACTGTAGCGGTGCAGCGCGGCGCGGATGAACGTGGCCGCCTTGGTATGGCGGTAGAACAGCACGTCCTCCCACGGGATCAGCACGTTGTCGAACACCAGCAGCGTATCGACCTCATCGAACCGATTGGATAGCGGATAGTCCTCCCGCGGCGCTCGCCCGGCAAACCCGGTGCGGCAGATGAACTTCAGGTTGGGCGCGCTTAAGTCGCTGATGAAACCGACCGCATAATCGGAAAGCTGCGAATCGCCCCAGTTGGCGATGGTCGGTTTGGTGAAGGCCTGGTTGGCGTAGGCGGCAGCGGTTTCGTACTTAGCGCCGCGCACGATGATGCCGGCATCGGTCTCCTTGACCACATGCAGCAGCATATCGGGGTCCTGGTCCTGCGGCCGCTTCGACCGGTCGCCTTTTGGGTCGGTATTGGCCGAGACGTGGAACGGGTCCTGCTGCACCACACGCTCCACGTGCCGGCGTATATTCGCCGAGAACTGCGGATTGACCTCGTTCAGCACATCCTGACCGTCGTACAGCGACCACATCTCGCCGACGGTCTCATCACCGACACGCGTGACGATGCCTCCCGCTTCGTCCAGCACGGCGTTCACCGCGTCGCGTTTGGCGTGCCAGTCCTGCTGCGTGAGTGGTAGCTTGGTGCCGACCGAACAGGGTTCCCCGGACTCGGTGCGATACGCCATGATCGGCGCATGCGCTGCCTCGTGCGCCATGTCGTAGATGCGCGCCCGGATGTCGACCAGCGGCTTGAACATCGCGTGCGTGGTCACGTCACGCACGCGTTCGCCGTTGATCCACACCTGGCGGCCATCGCGGATCGAGTCTCGGTATTGCTGGCCATTGCGGATCATCGTTGGGTACTCGTCATCACCGTGGTTGAGCGTCGGTTATCGCGATGCGGCCGCTTGATCTCGGTCCGCATGTGCCCGCGGAGCCTCTTTTTGAGCGCGCCGAGCAGTACTAGCATTTCGCGGCATTCCGCCAACGATATTTTGGAGCCCAGCCGAGCAGCTCGCGGGCGCGGTTGCAGCGGACCAGGGACTGCCAGGGATCGGTCGGCTCAGGGCCACGCCAGGGCACGTCGGGCAGCAGTTTCGCCGCCAGTTCGCGGATCGGCACAGGCGAGGTGACGTCGTCGCCGCAGATCAGGGCGGTGACGTGGCCGGGGTCGGCGCAGCGCAGCGCGGCGAACACTGCGCCCGCGACGTCGCGGACATCGAGGAAGGCGCCGTATTCCCAGAACGGCGTCCATTCCGCCGCTGGGTCGGCGGTGCGGGCAGCGATGAAGCGGGCAAGCCGCGCCGGGCCCATCACCGCCGGTGGACGCAGGCAGATCGTGGCTATGCCCGTGCTGAGGGTAAAGCAGCGGCACAGTTCCTCGACCAGGCGCTTGGACATGCCATAGGGAGTGGACGGATGGGCCGGATGTTCGTCGTCGATCGGCAGATAGTCAGGCACGCCGTCGCCGCTGAAGATACCCAAGGCGTTGACGCTGCTGAACGTCACCACCCGGCGGATGCCAGCCTGCTGCGCAGCGGCGAGGATGTTCCAGTTGCCGGTGACGTTGTGGGTGATGTAGCGGGCACCCGGATCCTCGCTGTCAGCGCGGCCGCCGGCGGCGTGAACGATGGCAGCACATCCGACCGCGGCCGTGGCAACCCCGGGCGGGTCGAGGACATCGTGGCCGTCGGCGATGTCGAAGCTGACGACCTCGTCGCCCTCGGCCCGCAGGCGTTGCACGACGGCGCTGCCGATCAGACCGCTGCTTCCGGTTACCAGTACTCGCATCGTTATCCCTTCACGGCGGCGGCGGTGAGGCCCTTGATGAAATAGCGCTGAAAAAACACGAACAGACAGGCGATCGGAATGGTGGCAACGGTCGAGGCAGCCATCGCCGCACCCCACATCGGGGCGTGCTGGTAAGGTTGGCTGTAATTGGTGAGACCGACCGCCAGTACGTTCAGCTCGCGGTCCTGCACGATCACCAGCGGCCAGAGGAACGCGCCCCAGGACCAGATAAAGACGATGATGGCGAGGCTGACGAGGGCCGGCAGCAACAGCGGCAATACGATTCGCAGGAACATGTGGAATTCGCCTGCACCGTCGATGCGCCCGGCTTCCAGCAGTTCGTCGGGCAGTTCGGAGGCGTATTGCCGCATCATGAACACGCCGAACGCATTCATCATGCCGGGGATGATGAGGCCTGGATAGCTGTTGTCCCAGCCGAACGCCTTCACTTCGATGAATAGCGGCACCACCAGGATCTGGAACGGGATCATCAGGGTACAGATCACGAAGAAGAATAGGAAGCCGCGGCCGGGGAAGCGGTATTTGGCGAAACCGAAGCCGGCCAGCGCGCCGAAAAACACGGTGACCACGACATGCACCAGCGAAAGGAGGGTGCTGTTGAGAAAGTACCGCCAGAGTGGGGCAAATTCGGCGGCCTCGCGGAAGCGGCCGAGCCACTGGAAATCGTGCGGCAGCCAGTGGATCGGAATAGCCTGAATTTCCGGCTCCGCCTTGAAGGCGGAGGTGATCATGAACCAGATCGGGAAAGCGAACACGACCGCCGCCGCCAGCGCACCGAGAAATAGCAGCAGTTGCGCACGCGGCCTAGCTCGCACGGCGGTTGAACCGGAGCTGGGCTGCGGTCACGGCGAGGATCATTGCGAACATCACCGCCGACACGGCGGCAGCGTCGCCCATGCGGAAATATTGGAAGCCGTACTTCAGCACCAGCAGCCCGAGCACCAGGGTGGAGTTGGCCGGACCGCCCGGGTCGGGGCTGAGCACGTACTGCAGGGTGAAGGTCTGGAAGGCGTTGATCGTACTGAGGGCGGCGACCAGCACGGCGGTGGAACGCAGTTGCGGCAGATCGATATGCCAGAAGGTCTGCACCGGCGTGGCGCCGTCGATATGAGCGGCGTCGCGCAATTCGGGCGGAATGCCAGCCAGCCCGGCGAGCCAGATCAGCATGAAGAACGGGATCGCCGCCCAGTCATGCACCACAATCATCGACAGCGGCGCCAGCACAGTGTTGGAGAGCCAGTCGATCTCGGTCACGCCACGCCACGCGCCGGCCAGCCAGGTCACCACGCCATTGGGATGCAGCAGCATCCGCCAGACCACGGCGACCACGACGACGGGTGGCAGGACCGGCAGGAAAAACACCGTCTTCAAGAGGTTGCGGCCACGAAAAATCTGGTCGAACAGCAGGGCGGCAAGAAGCGAGGCGACCCAAACCGGCACGGTGGCGCCGGCAACAAATATCAATGTGTTGGCGAATGCGGTGAGGAACAGACGGTCGGCTAAAAGGTTGCGGAAATTGTCCAGCCCGACCCAGTTCGGGGGATCGAGCAGGTCGTAGTCGGTCAGGCTCAGGGTAAAGCCGAACAGCACGGGGAAGATGCTGAACACCGCGAAATAGCCGACCACCGGCAGGACGAAGACGAGACCCCACCAACGTCGATTGCTCGGCCGGCGTCTTCGCACGTGTCCGTCCGTTTTCGGCGCTGCCGGACCGGACCCTACTTCAGCATGGCCTCGGCGCGGGCCTTCTCGCGCTTCAGCACCGCGTTCACGTCGTCGTTCTCCTGCGGCAGCACGCTGGCGACTGGCTGGCCGCCCTGCATCATGGCGTCGCGACCGCGCACCAGAACGTCAACGACCTGGTTGAAGCCGACGACGCGGGGCGCGAACTTCGCCTTCTTCAGTTCGGTCAGGAAGACCTGACTGTCGGAGTCGGCGGTCTTGGCCATCACGTCCTGGCGGGGCACGAACAACCCGGCGCCGGTAAACAGCTCCACAGCGTGGTCGACATAGAGCCGGGCCAGCTTCCAGGCCGCCTTCTGCACCGCCGGCGCGGAGCGGGCGTTGACCATCATGTAATAAGCATAGGCATCGTAGCCATTGTCGTTCTTGGCGTCGGCGAAGCGCGGCAGTGGCTTCACCGTGTAGTCGATCTTGGCGTCGTGCATCTGCGGGATGCCCCAGATGCCGAAGCTGCAATCGGTGGCGAGCTTGCCTGCCAGGAAGTCGGTGCGAGTGTCGGTGTATTGCGGGCCACCAAGCTTGTACTTGTTGACCCAGTCGACCAGGTACTGCACCACAAGCTGCGCATCGGGTCCGTCGAAGGTTGCCTTGTAGGCGACCTCATCGATCAGGCTGGCGCCGCGCTGGCGCATCATGGAGTTGAGGGTCAGCCAGTAGGCCGGACCGCTCGGCCAGTCGAAATCGAAGCCGCGGCGGCGGGGCACGCCATTCGCGTCACGCACTGTGAGCTTCTCGGCAAGCACCGGCATCTCCTCCCACGTCTTGGGAAAGTCGCGGTTGGGGTCGAGGCCCGCGATCTTCCAGATCGTGTTGTTGAGATAGCAGGCGTAGTTGCTGACCTCGGTCGGCACGCCATAAAGCTTGCCGGCGAAGCGGATGCCGTCGAAGCCGGTCAGGTAATTGCTGGTCAGTGCATTCTCGTCGGCGTAGCCCATGGCGGCGTAGTCGATCGGTGCGAGGACGCGGGAACTGTAGTACTGCGCGACCATGAGCACCGACTGGTTGAACAGATCGGGGCCCGAGCCCGAGGCGAAGGCGGTCAGCAGCTTGGTGGAAAATTCCGAAACAGCGATCACCGCGTAATCGACCTTGATGTCCGGATTGGCTTTCTCGAACTCGGCGATGATCGCCTTGTCGATGGCGATGCGCGGCGGGTGCTCGTGCATCCACATCCTGATCGTGACCTGCTCGGCGCAAACTGGGCCGGGACTGGCGGCCGCGAGGCCCAGGACGATGGCGGTGCCGGTGAAGATCGCTCGGCACAGACTCCGGAAGGTCATCAGCTTCTTCCCATGTTCATTGGTTGCAACGACGCTAGGCGCGTCGTCGCGTGCCGGCAACCTGCGCGGGGGGTCCAGTCGGACAACCGGAACAGCACGGCCAGCGTCCGTTCTAACTTGCGGTCGAGATGGCCTTCGTAGCGTGCGGTCACGTCAAGGCCCGGGCGTCATATGCGGAGCCGATCGCCTGCTCCCTGATAGTGTTGCGGTTCTCATGCCCGGCAATCGGCCCCGAGGCCGCACTCCGACCTTTCGATAGCCGCACCGGGTGAACAACAACATCACCCCTCGTCATCACCCCACCGCCGCAGCCGACATCTCGGCCTTCACCCTCTGCACAGTGCCGACCCCCACGCCCACCGCCTTGGCCACCTTCAGCATCCCGTCCCCTGGCGTCAGGCGGGCGCGTACAGCACCGCGCGCTTCGCCGTGGTCATTGGCTGGCTCTCCCGTTCACGGCACGTCAATGCCTGCGTCGCGCAGCATCGTGACGAGGCGCTGCGCCCGCTCCTTCGCCATGGCGGCGCATGGCGGGCGGGCCGAAGCCGCGCAGCGGAAGACGCCGTTTGCATGCGAACACGTGGTGAGCTCGCGACTGGAATCGCTGGCAGCGTGCGAGCATGATGCGTGGGACAAGGGGGAGCGATCATGATGCCTGACGGCCGGCGGCGTCGATGCAGGAGGTCGAAGACGTCGTCGGAAGGCGGCGTGGGGCTGGGCGGTGTCTGACTCCGACCCCACCAGGCCGCTGGCCGGCATCCGGGTAGCCGAACTCGGCAGCAACGCCGCCGCTGCATGGTGCGGCAAGCTGTTCGCTGATTTCGGTGCCGAGGTGGTGAAGCTGGAACCGCCCGGCGGTGATCCGGGCCGTCGGGCGCCACCGCTGGTCGATTGCGGCGACGGCGTGATGGAAAGCGGCGTGTTCGCCTGGATGAACACCAACAAGCGCAGCGTCACGCTGACCGCGGCCGACACCGCGCGGTTGCACGCCGTACTTGCGGTCAGCGACGTACTGGTCGATGCCCGGCCCGGGTCGACACGTGATCCAGGCCCCACCGGCCACGCCCGGCTGCGCGCCGTGTTCCCGGCGCTCGACATCGTGGCTCTAAGTTGGTTCGGCGAGAGTGGCCCGTATCGTGACTTCAGCGCCACCGACAGTGTGGTGCGCGCTCTGGCCGGGCTGGTGAAGCAGACCGGGCCGGTGGCGCAACCGGCGCTGCAACCCGATCACCAGGCTGGTGTCCCCGCCGGGCTTGCCGCCTTCACCGCGGCAGCGGCCGCATTGCTCGGCGCCGCGCCCCGCGGCCGGTACTTCGAGATCAGCATCCACGAGGCCAATGTGGTCATCGCCGAGTACCAGGCGGCCACCGCGGTGCAGATGCAGATTGGCGAGCAACGGCGGGGAGTGAACCGCTGGTACCCGACCTTCCCAATGGGCATCTACCCGTGCCGGGAGGGCTGGCTGGGCATCACCGTCCTCACCGCCGACCAGTGGCGCGGCTTCTGCGACATGCTCGATATGCGCGCCGAATTCGCGAATCCGGCATATGCCACAACCCCCGGCCGCTTCGGGCATGCCGATGCGCTGGAGGCCGTATTCGCCCCGAGACTCGCGGCACGCACGGCGCGGGAGTGGTTCGAGGAAGGTCTGCGCCGGCGCCTGCCATTCGTCATCGTGCCCGATATGGCGGACCTGCTGGCGGAGAAGGTGTATCGCGATCGCGGCGCGTTCGCCACGGTGCGCATCGGCGCCGCCGCGTTCGAGGCGCAGGTGCTGCCGCAGCACCTGCGCCGCACGCCGCCCGCAGCCGGAGGAACTGCACCGCTCGCCGGTGCGGATACCGACACCTGGCGCCCGTTGGCACGCGAGACTGCTGCCCTGGTCGTCCGGGACGGGAACAACGCCGCGCTGCCGCTGGAGGGGTTGCGTATCGTCGATCTCACGATGGGCTGGGCCGGTCCGTTGGCGACGCGGCAGGTCGCCGATCTTGGCGCGGAGATCATCAAGGTGGAGGGCCGGGCTTATCCCGACTGGTGGCGCGGTGCCGACTACAGCCCGGAGGCGATCGCCGCCAACGCGCACGAGATGCGGCTGTGGTTCAATGCGCTGAACCGCAACAAGATCGGCATCACGCTGGACCTGACGCAGCCGGAGGGGGCCGATCTGCTGCGCCGGCTGGTCGCCACGGCGGACGCGGTTGTCGAGAACTACTCCCAGGGCGTCCTGCCGAAGCTGGGGCTGGCGTATGCCGATCTGCGTGCGGTGAAACCCGACCTGGTGATGGTTTCGATGCCCGCCTTCGGCGCGGACACCGACTGGGCCGAGGTGCGAGCCTATGGCTCGACGCTGGAGCAAGCCTCGGGCCTGCCGCGGGTGACCGGGCAGGAGGACTGGCCGCCGACGATGAATCACATCGCCTATGGCGACCCGATCGGCGGCCTCAACGCCGCGGCGGCACTGCTGGTGGCGCTGCTGCATCGTCAGCGCAGCGGCGAAGGTCAGCACGTGGACCTGTCGCAGGTGGAGTGCATGTTCCCGCTGGTCGGCCCGTGGATCATCGAGCAATCGCTGACCGGGCGAGTGGCGCCGCGGCGCGGCAACCGTCACCCGGTATTCGTGCCGCATGGGGTATTCCCCTGCGCCGGTGAGGACTGCTGGATCGTTGTCGCGGTGACTGACGACGCAGCGTGGCAGGCGCTGTGCCGCGCGATCGGCCGCGACGATCTTGCCGCCGATCCGGCCCTCGCCATCGCCGGCGGCCGCCGCGCCGTTGAGACGCAAATCGAGGCGGCAATTGCCGACTGGACGCGCACCCGGGCGCCGGATGCGGCGATGGAGGCTTTGCAAGCCGCCGGCGTGGCGGCCGGCGTGGCGCGCGGCTTTCACGAGGTGATGCTGCGCGAGCCGCATCTTCGGGCGCGCGGCTTCTGGCAGACGACCGAGCGGCCGTTCCTGGGGCAGCATCTGCAACCCTCGGCGTCGTTCCGCGAGGACGCGCGGGTGATGCCGATCCGATCCCCCGCGCCGACACTCGGTCAATCAACCCGCGAGGTGTTGCGCCGGGTGCTGGCGCTGCCGGAGGCGGAGCTGGACCAGTTGGAGGCTGCGCAGATCATCGGCACGGCGCCAATCCCCATGCAGGAACGTCGCCCGCGCAGCGCCACGATGCTGCATGCTTCTGGTCGGGTCTGATACGAGGCCAAAAAACAAGACTCCCCCTCCCCTTGTGGGAGGGGGGTTGGGGGGAGGGGTCGGTCGGAGGCTCACCGACCGACCCCTCGCCCCAACCCCGCCCACAAGGGGAGGGGGAGTTTCGTTTCTTGCCCGCGCCCTGGCCTGCGCCAGCAAGACCTGCTCAATAACGCCCTCGATCACGGCAAATACGGCATCACTGGCAGCCCCACCTGGCTCGCCAGGATGCGCTGCGCGTCCTCCACGAACTCCACCAGCAGCGCCCGCGTCTGACGCGGGTCGATGATGTCCTGCCCCGTCGCCTCTGCGGTCAGGAACGGCGACGCCAGCGCGCGCAGCCGCGCCTCGATCTCCTGTCGCTTCGCCGCCGGATCGGCCGCCGCCTCGATCTCCCGCCGATACGCGGCAGACACCCCACCGGTGATGTGCATCGAGCCCCAGCTCGCGGACGGCCAGGCATAGCGCCGGAACATCCCGGACGGCCGGTGATGGCACTGTCCCGCCACGCCGTACAACCGGCCCACCACGAACGTGATCCACGGCATCCGGCTCTGGCACACCAGCGCCACCAGCCGTGCTCCCGCGCGCTCGATCCCCTCCTTCTCCGATTCAAGCCCGACCATGAACCCAGGCTCGTCCGCGAACGACACCAGTGGCAAATGGAACAGGTCGCACAACTGGATCAGCCGGCTCACCTTGGCCCCGGCGGCGACATCGGTCGCGCCACCGTTCTGGTTCGGGTTGTTCGCCATCACCCCGAGCGGATACCCGTTCACCCGCGCCAGCCCGGTGATGCGCGCCTGGCCGTAGAGCGGCGCAATCTCAAAGAACGAGCCGCGGTCCACCACCAGTTCGATCAGCCGATGCGCGTCGAACGCATGGCGGCGGTCGCGCGGCACCAGCGACAGCAGTTCCTCCTCCGCCCGCGCCGGATCGTCCTCGGCCACGGTTCGCGGCGCCATCTCGAACACGCTCTGCGGCAGGTACGACAGGAACCGCCGCACCTGCCCGAACGCCTCCCGCTCCGTATCCGCCGCATTGTCCACGCAGCCGCTGATCCGAGTGTGGATCTGCGCGCCGCCCAGCACCTCCTTGTTGATCTCCTGTCCCAGCGCCGCCTTCACCACCGGCGGGCCGCCGGGGAAGATCTGGCTGATGCCGGGCACCATGACGTTGAAATGCGCCAGACACGCGTTGATCGCCGGCAGCCCCGCCACCGAGCCCAGCACCGCCGAAACCACCGGCACCAGCGACAGCAGCCGCACGTCATGCACGGTGAACGCGTTGCCATCGGGCAGGTAGGTGCGGCCTTCCTCTTCGAAGGCGCGCACGCTGCCGCCGGCGGCATCGAGCAAACGGATATACGGCAGCCGCCATTCGATGGCCCGCTGACTGGCCGACAGCTCCTGACCCAGCCCGCCGCGCCGCCCGCCCGAGCCCCCACGCACGGTGAAGTCGCCGGCCGTCACCACGGCCTTGCGCCCGGCCAACCGCAGCGTCCCTTCCACCACGGGCTTGGGGGTGAAACCGGTGAGCGTGCCGTCCTCATAGCTGCCGCGGCCGGTCAGGCCCATGAACTCGCGGAACGAACCCGGGTCCGCCAGCGCGTCGATCCGCTCGCGTACTGTTAGCTTGCCGTCTCGGCGCTGGCGCGCGACACCTTCCGGCCCGCCCATCTGCCGCGCGAGCGCGAGCCGCTGCTGGAGCTCATCGACTTCCTTTTGCCAGGACATGCGCTTCGCCCCGCTTCAATCCCGTGCTGGAATAAAGCCCCATGGCGGGTCGGAGTCGATGGCCGGCGCCCGGGCGGCGGGTCAGTTTGAAGGTCACCTGCCGACCGAAAGCCGCGATAACCGAGTCCCTTGCCCGAAACCTGTCGGCTCGCCTCATAACCGGGGGCGAGCGGGCTGGTTCTGGTGCATGAGCTTCTGCTGACGCAGCCAGCGGCGCGCTGCGCGGCCGGCCGATATCGTCCGGCTGCCGCTGTGCGCCTGCGGGGTGCGTTCTGGTGCATGGGCTTTTGGCTGCGCCGCCAACCGGGCCGGCACCTGGGCGTCGCTTGCTCCGCGCTCTGGGGGTTCTGGTGCATGGGGTTTTGCCGCTTGTTCCGCACCGACGCTCGCCGGCGCCTGGTCCAGAGCACCCCTCGCGGGCGCCGGCGGAATTGGTGCAAGGGGTTCTGACCGCGCTGACGCCGGAGCGGCACGTGCCACCGCCGGGCCGGTGACTGCCGTGCCCGCCGCCCGTTCTGGTGCATGGTCTCTTGGCCGCGCCGCCAACCGGGCCGGCGCCAGGAAGCTGCAAGCTCTGCGTGCGGCGCGATTTGATGCATGGGCTCCTGCCACCCCTTGCGCATCGGTGCTCCCCAGCGCCTGTGGAGAAGCAGCCCGGGTGGAGGCCGGCCGAATTGGTGCGTGGGGTTCTGCCTGCGCTGGCACAAGGACGGCAGGCGACGCCGGCGAGGTCGTGGCAGCCGCCTCCGCCACAAGTTCTGGTGCAAGGGGTCTTGCCTGCGCTGTCGTCAACGCGCCGGGCGGTGCGGCCGTCACGGCGCGGCCCGGGCGCCTCGCCTGCCGGGCCAGAGCGATCGCCTGCTTCCACGGTGCAAGGGCTGCTGTCTCCGTCTGCAGCATGGCGCGGTCCTCCGCCCGGGTGAGGCCGCGTGTCGGCTCGGGCGGTGTCCGCAGCTCCGGCGCCATCG